>Ga0308418_1000003_pt1 | contig 304300 bp, 249 predicted proteins | sample HotsprSampleR4cd_FD_203517 | JGI IMG/M metagenome (GOLD analysis project Ga0308418, IMG submission 203517) | Hot spring phototrophic mat microbial communities from Mushroom Spring, Yellowstone National Park, Wyoming, United States - 20090729_R4cd ... | reverse complement strand
CAGATTATCCACTGCCTACTGAGGTTTCCCCCATGTCGAATCTACCTCGTAATTCACCAGAACAGTCCTATGAAGCGGCTTATGCCGAGGCTTTGGAAGCGGCACTTGCCGGTCAGCCGGCGCTGCCGTCCTTTTTTGAGTCCTGGGAAGCCGATGCCTGGCCGCCAGCGGCTGACCTCATCCGGCTTCACACCCGGCTTCTTCAGGGGCGGGACGATGTGAACCCGGAGTACGCCGCATCGTTTCTGGCCGAGGTTCTGGCGCAGTACGACGCGCGGTATGCCGCCCTCCGGGAAGACTTTGCCTCCCTGGAGCGGCTGACCAGCGTCGGAACATGGAAGTACGATGTCCAGCGTCAATACCTGTCATGGTCAGACCGGGCGCTGGCCGAACTGGGGATGTCGCGGGAAGAGACTGTGACAGACATAAACCTGGGTATCGCACACTTCGTTCACCCGGATGACCGGGAACGGGTTGCTGCTGCTTATGCCCGTACCGTGGCGGAAGGGGCGGAACTCTTCCAGGAGTTCCGCTTGCTGCATCCCACGCAGGGGGTGCGCCATCGGCAGTGCCGTGGCGAAGCGCGTCGCGATGCCGCCGGGCAGGTGACGCAGGTGTTCATGGTTTCACGGGATGTGACCGAGGAAGTGGCCTACCAGGAACACATCCGGTTGCTTGAAGCCGTCCTGGATAACATCCAGGACGTTGTGCTCGTGACCGAAGCCGAACCGATTGACCCGCCCGGGCCGCGGATTCTCTATGTCAACCGCGCTTTTGAGCAGATGACGGGCTACACGGCGCTCGAAGCCATTGGACAGACGCCGCGCATGCTCCAGGGGCCAGAAACCTCGGCTGAAGCCCGCGCCCGGATTCGGCAGGCGCTGCAAAACTGGCAGCCCATCACGATTGAACTCATCAACTACCGCAAGGATGGCCGCCCGTTCTGGGCCGAGCTGTCAATTACGCCAATTGCCGATGAGACCGGCCACTACACCCACTGGGTGGCCATCCAGCGCGATGTGACCGAGCGCCGCCGCGTCGAAGCCCAGCAGCGCCAACGCTCCCGGCTCGAATCCGTGGGGCAGTTGTCGGCCGGGATTGCCCATAACTTCAACAATCTGCTCGCCATCATCCAGGGGTACGGCGAAATGCTCCGCCGGGATGTCGCCCATTCCCCGCAACTTCTGCGCCGCCTGGAGAGCATCCTGCGCGCTGCCAGGCGCGGAAGCGAACTCGTTCAGGAACTCATGGTGTTTTCACGCCAGCGCGACGGGCAGCCCCAGATACTCGACGTATGCCGCGCCGCCCAGGAAGTGCTCGATATGGCCCGTCGCCTGCTTCCCGCCGAAATCGAGGTGGATGATCTGTCTCTGGCGTCGCTGACCGGCGAAAGTCTCCTGGCCCATCTCGACGCCAGCCGCTTCTCGCAGGCGCTGCTCAATCTCATCCTCAATGCGCGCGACGCCATGCCGACCGGTGGGCACCTGACCGTCACCGTCGGGCAGCAGACCGTCACCAACGCACTCACGCAGTTGACGGCGCGTGTCGTCTATGCCCACCCGCCGGAGCCGGGCGACTATGTGTTCGTGAAGGTGAGCGATACAGGTGTGGGGATGGATGCCGAGACCCAGCAGCGCATCTTCGAGCCGTTTTTCACGACGAAAGAGGTGGGTCGGGGCACCGGCCTGGGGCTGGCAACCGTCTATGGCTTTGTGGGTGAAAGCCGCGGCTTCATCACGGTGGATTCAGCTCCCCGGAAGGGCACGACCATCGGGCTGTTCTTTCCACTCGTGCAAGGCACGCCGGCGGCTGAAGAAGCTTCGGGTGAGGTGAAGCTGCTCTCGGCGGTGCTCCCCGCAGATGCCACGGCGCTGATCGTTGAGGATGAGGCTGAACTGTGTGAGTTCCTGTCCGAAACGCTCTCGGACATGGGCTTCAAAACGGTTCACCACGTGCAGGACGGCGCGGAAGCCGTTCCACTGGCCAAACGGCTAGGTTCACCACTGGCGCTGGTTGTCACTGACCGGTCGCTGCCGCACGTGACAGGGCTACAGATCATAGCGGAGTTGGCAAACCGTGGCCTGTGTGAACGGTTCCTGCTCATCAGCGGGCTGCCGGGGCAGGAAGACCTGCCGGAACTGCCGCCCGGCGTACGGCTTGAGCGGCTTCAGAAGCCCTTTTCCGTGAAGCAGCTCTATCGGGCGGTGCAGGGGTTGTTCCGGCCGACGGATGCGCCTTCCTAAACCACAAACCGCAGACCGTCATAGGCCAGCCGGACACCCGGCGGCAGTCGGGCCTCCAGTTCGGCGTGGCGGATGTCATGCGCCATGTGGGTGAGGTAGGCGCGTTTGGGTTGGAGGCGGGCAATGTAGGCGAGTGCCGCCTCAAGGTGCAGATGGGTGGGATGCGGCTTGTAGCGTACGCAGTCGAGCACCAGCACGTCCAGCCCCAGCAGTTGTTCGCATGCGACATCAGGAATAGCGTTGCAGTCGGTGATGTAGGCAAAGTTTTCGAGGCGAAAGCCAAGCGTCGTCATGTCGCCGTGGGGCAGCGCCACCGGTGTGACGTGCAGGCCGCAGAGGGTGAACTCGCCGCCGATGATGTGGGGCACGAGGCGCGGGCGGCTCGATGGCCCAGGCGGGCCAAAGGCGTAGCTGAACATGCGGTACAGGTTGTGCCACGTTTCGGCGCTGGCAAAGCATGGGATAGCGCCCTGGCGGTAGTTGAGGGCGCGCAGGTCGTCAATCCCGAACACGTGGTCGGCATGGGCGTGGGTGATGAGGACGGCATCGAGCGACTTCAACCCGGCGCGCAGCGCCTGCTGGCGGAAATCAATCGAAGGGTCAATGAGAATCTGCGCTCCCTGGTGGCGGATAAGCAGCGAGACGCGCAACCGGCGGTCGCGTGGATCATCCGAAGTGCAGGTTGGGCAGTCGCAGCCAATCATCGGGATGCCGACGGACGTGCCAGTGCCAAGAAATTCGATTTCCATCGTTTTGCGGATACTTCAGTGTGTGCATCGGATGGGGGCGCGCCGGTCAACAATACTCTCCGGAAGGGACGGAAAAAACTGGTTGAAAAGAAACTGGCGGCCGGAAAACCGGCCGCCAGCGGTTTTTGGTGGGTCCGGCGTCGTTACTCGACGACAGGGCTTTGGGTTCTGGTTTGGCCATCACCGCCGGAGCGTACCGGGGCAGCCGGGCGCAGTCCGCCGCCGGGCGCGGGACTGATCCCCGGTCCGGCATCGCCGCCGTAGCCCCCACGCAGGATTGAGCCGCCGTAGTCAGGCGTCATGCCACCGCGCATCATCCCACCGCGCATGGGGAGGTCATAGCCGGGCTTGCCGAAGCCGCCGTCATCGAAGGTGGGACGCGCCACCGGCGAGGGCAGTTCCCGGCGCGGCAGGGCCGGCAGGTAGTCATCATCCCCCAAGTTGGCTGCCGGTTGCAGTGACGGTGTAAGCGGTGGACGCGGTGTTGGCGTAAGTGGGGGGCGCGGTGTTGGCGTAAGCGGTGGACGCGGTGTTGGCGTAAGTGGGGGGCGCGGTGTTGGTGAGGATGTCTCCCCCAGAGAACCATCACCGGGTGCCGTTGGCTCGATAGGTGTCTCGCCCGGTGCGGCCGGCTTTCCAGCCGGCTGTCCGGCAACCGTACCGGGACCATTCATCGGCGCAGTGGGCGGCGCTGGATTGAAGAGTGTGGGGCGGTACATATCCCACGGCAGGCCCCAGCTCGTGCCATAGGCAAAGCCGTAGGGTGAGTTCCAGTAACCGTAAAAGGGAAAGAATGTATAGCTGCCTAGCCGGGGGTCGAAGAGCCAGAGACCGAAGAAGGGTGCAAAGCCGAAACCATACGCGCCATTCTGCCGCCAGCCGTTGAACGCCGCCAGTACATCACGGTCGCGCAGACGAGCGTTGGCTTCTCCGAGGGTCTTGGCGCGGTTGCGGCTCCATTCGTCAAAGGCATCACGGTCTTTTTTGTCAAGCTTGGTGGTGGCCACTGCCGTAGCTTCTAGGGTAACAAGCTGCTTGTCCTTGACCAGCAGTGGGCGTCCGGCTTGCTCAACGGTAATCCGGCCCTTGATCACGGCAACAGTCGGTGCCCCTTCCCGTGGGACGGTCACACGGTACAAACCATTCCGCACGATGTTCACCGTTCCATTCGGTGTGAGGATGCGTAGCAGTAATTCCGTGCCATCAGTTCCGGTGACTTCAAACAAGGCGCTTCCAGCCGTGACCTCAACCATAAGGGCATCGAGGTTAGGGTTGGTCATGACGATTTCCCCGCTGTGGTCGAGGCGTAGGTAAGAGCCCGGGTTGAGCAGGATTTCAGCCCGCCCATCAGAACTTGTGCGTAGCCGATCACCTGTTTTGAGACGGTCGCCAAGGCTGACGCCGCGCCAGGCTTCAGGGGCTTTCGCCCGGCAACTTGTCACAGTGCCCTCGATGAAGTTAATCGTGCCAGCCTTAGCTGAAACGATAAACTGCTCAGGCAGGCTGACTGTATTCGTACTGCGGATGGGGACTTCCGTTGTTGGCGCCTGGGCGGCAGTCGTTTGCGCAACGACAGCGGTTGAGCTGAACGCCCATGCGCCGGCCAGTAGGGTCAGTGAGAGAAAAGAGCGCTGCATGCCCAAAACCTCCGTGGGGGGGATGGTTGAGTCCTCCGGAAACAAAAGCGTTTTCCAACTACGGGTTGTAAACGGTAACTCCGAGTGCTATTCGGAATGTTGAATGCGGTGTGCCAACTGTGGCACAGAAGCCGGAAACAATTCAAGCAAGTCAACCGGGAGTTCTTTTTCTCCCGGCTAGAGCGGTTGTTGTGATTGATTGGTTGATTCACCGGGCGAGGAGGCCGCCGTCCACAATGAGATTGATGCCCGTCACCCAACCAGCTTCTCCAGAGGCCAGATACAGAGCGGCGTAGGCAACATCTTCCGGGCGACCTAGGCGGCCCAGGGGATAGCCGGCCTCAAACTCGCGCCGGCGGGCAACCGGGTCGGGGGCATCATCAATGAGCTGCCGGTTGCCTTCAGTCGGGACGAAGCCGGGTGAAATGCAGTTGACGCGGATGCCATCGCGTCCATAGCGCACGGCCAGGGATTTCGTCAGCGTCACTAACGCGCCTTTCGAGGCGGCAAAGGCCGGCGATGCACCGGCTCCGCCTTTGACACCCAAAAGGCCGGCAATGTTGATAATGCAGCCCTGCCGCTGCGCCTGGAAGTGCGGTATAGCGTGCTTGGCGTAGAGAAAGGCTCCCCGGACGTTGACATCGAAGGTCATCTGCCAGTCGTCATCGGTGGTGGCTTCAAGGCTAACTCGGCGATTGATGCCCGCGTTGTTGACGACAATATCCAGCCGCCCGTAGCGCTCAAGCGTAGCCGCCAGGCTCCGCTTGACATCTTCTTCTTGGGTAACATCCGCCTGGATGTGAATTGCTTGTCCCCCCATCAGCGTCAGGTGAGCGACGGTTTCCTGCCCGGCCGACAAACGCCGCGACACAATCGCCACACGCGCGCCAACTTCGGCAAAAAGTTCGGCAATGGCGCGTCCGATACCGCTGGAACCGCCGGTGATGAGGGCTACCTTGCCGTCGAGCCGAAACATTACGGGCGTGCACCGATCAGACCATCAAGGGGACTACTGGCGCTAGCGTAGAGGCGGCGGGGCATTCGTCCGGCCAAGTAAGCCATGCGCCCGGCTTCGATGGCATGTTTCATGGCGGCAGCCATCAGCGGTGGATTTTGTGCCGTAGCCACGGCGGTGTTCAGCAGCACGCCGTCCATGCCCATCTCCATGGCAATGGCGACATCAGAGGCCGTGCCAACACCGGCGTCTACGATGATGGGAACATCGGTAATCATCTCCCGTAAGATGCGCAGCGTCGTGAAGTTCTGAATACCAAGACCCGAACCAATCGGCGCGGCCAGCGGCATGATGGCCGCTGCGCCGGCGTCTATGAGTCGCCGGGCAACAACGAGATCATCGTTGAAGTAAGGCAGCACGATGAAGCCTTCCTTGGCCAGGACGCGGGTGGCTTCGATCAGGCCGGCATTGTCGGGAAAGAGCGTTTTTTCGTCCCCGATAACTTCTAGCTTGATCCAAGGCGTGTCAAGAATTTCACGAGCAAGCCGGGCTGTACGGATGGCTTCCTCGGCGGTGTAGCATCCGGCTGTGTTCGGCAAAATGAGCATGCGGTCGAGGTCAAGGTAGTCCATCAGCGAGCCGGCCGAACGGTCAGCCAGATTGACACGCCGCACAGCTACCGTGACGACTTCCGCTCCCGAAGCGCGGTGCGCGGCGCGCATGGTCTCAAAATCGGGGTACTTGCCGGTACCGATCATAAGTCGTGAGCGAAATGTGCGGCCGGCAATCACCAGGTTGTCCGTCATAGGTTTGTTCCTTGGTGTGAGCAGGAAGCCCACGTTCAGGTTTTATGCGGGCAGAATACCCGCGCTTCCTGGGTTACCCACCCCCGACGAAGTGGACAATTTCAATCTGGTCGCCATCTTCTACCGGGATGTCTGCCCACCTGGGTCGCGGGGCTAGCTCACCGTTGCGTTCAATGGCAATCCGGCGGGCATCCGTAAAACCAAGCCGGGCGACCAGTTCGGCCAGGGTCGTCGGTTCCGGAAGTGTTTGGTGTTCTCCGTTGATGGTGACAGTCATGGATTTCAAAACCACCGAGAAAAAACGGTTTCGGCGCTTCCTACATTACGCCGAAACCGTGGCAGTTTTCAAACCGGTCACCTCCGAACTGTCCTGGCTGCCTACGTGGGCAAACCGGCGGGCTATGACTGTGGCGTAGTGCCACTGCCTTCTTCTTTCTTCTTTGCCGGTGACTTGCGTTTGGGAAGCCCCATCTTCTCGCGGGTTTCGTTGTTGAGCGTACCGGTTACTTTGAGCCCGTTCTGTTCTTGGTACTTGCGAAGGGCCTCGGTGGTTTCGGGATTCTTGTAGCCGGTGATTTCACCCTGGTACAAGCCGGCGTCTTTGAGTATCTGCTGAGCTTTGCCGTAGTCAGTGTTGGGGTTGTTAGCACGCGGTTTTTTCTTCTTCGGCTTGGCACCTTCTTCGGTTGCCGGGGCCTCTTGGGCTGCGGTGAAGGTCGAGGTGCCAAAGCCGGTCAGGATGAAGGCAGTCAACAGAGCCAGAAGCAGAGATTTGCGTAACATCGAAGAATCCTCCTTGGGGGATGTAGAAATCCAGATGAAGTGTCTCTGTGGTCGAGACGGTCAGGGGTTGAAGGGTTGGTAGGCTGATTCGGGTGGCGGGTCCACACTTGGCAAAGCCACGAGAATCATCCCGGTTTGGCGGCGCGTTAGTGTCGCACGCAAGCGATAGCGAAAGCGCCGGCAGCGACGTACATAGGCTGGGAGGGGGTCGGCGTCGAGCGTAAAACCCGCCGCGTTTGTCTCAAAGCGCAGACTGTAACCATACCAGCCATCACCAATGACCTCGCTAGCGGCAGCACCTGCCAACCGACGCTGAAAACCGTCCAGCAAACCCAGGTGGTCAATAAGCTGTTCCCATGTGCCGAACCGCCCGTGCAGAGCATAGTGCGCTGTCTGGGCCGTAACCATCGTCTGGATGTTTTTGATAGCCCGCTGTTCGGCTACAACGACCACCACCCATCGGTAGGCCAGAACAGACAGCGCCAGCAGGACACCGAGGATGGCTACGGCTACGAGAAGCTCAACCACACTGGCTCCGTGCGCCCGAACTCGGCTGCGTACATCAACGAGCTTCGCGCAAGGAAGGCGGAGCTGTCCGCGCTGCACCGGACCCACCTGAGCAATGTTTGCTAAGACGCAATACTAGCGAGAGGCAACTTAGGAAACAAGCCTGAATCCTGCTGGTAAGAAGTCATTTCGGGGTGTGGCGCAGCCGGTTTCAGTCCTGTACGAGCGATGAAGTCGGTACACTCGGAAGGACAAAGATGAGGCGGCGCTGGCGCATGTCGAAGGCAATGCGGAAGGGCCGCAAGGCATCACGTCCAAGGAGAAGGGGTGTTGCGGGGGCCGTACCATGCAAGAGGTCGGTCGGGATACGTTCTAGGTGCAACCGATCTAGCCAGACACTTACCGGTGACACCCGCGTGACCTGAAACGTGCTGCCCATGATGTCCTGCAGGCGGCGTGCGGCAACCGGAACTTCTGGCCGGATGCCAAAGGTGGCAGCCTTAGCAGCCGGAACGGCCAGCCCAAAACCCGATCCTGTGTCAATCAAGGCCGGTTCACGGCCATTGATCTGCACGAAGGGACGCTTCCCGTTTGCTTCGGGCAGCCAGCGCACGACCGTCCCTCCCTGGCCCGGTCGGAGCGTCAGTGGGGCCAGCGTCCGGTTTGGAAAGTCGAGTTCATAACCGATGTCTGCAAAGACTTCTGTCGGGTCGAGGATGCCGTCCACATCCGGCGGCAGAGTTTCCATAACTGCCATTCGCCCGACGCGGGGGAGCCGGTTGTCACGCTGCCCAAGGGCCAGTGTCTGTGCTGTGACCAGCTGCTGAACGCGACCGGCGGCGTTGCCAGTGCCATAGATGCAAAATGCGCGGCCGGTCTCCCGTACGCCCGCACGTGCCGCCACGTGGGGGGACAACAAGGTAAGACCAGCACCTGTGTCCAGCACAAACGTAAACGGCCCGGCGTCGTTGACCCAGGCCGTCACACACAGCCCGCGCCGATCTTCCTGCCAGATAACCGGAGCGGGCCGGGGCGCGGTATTTCGTTTTGGTGTGGCTGCCAAGGGCAGGCTTACCTGGGTCAGAATGATCAACCAGGCACACCACAGAGGTTGCAAACGGATGAGGAACATCAGCCGTGACATTCTTTTTCCCTCCCGTTGGCAGGTCTCCTTCACGTTGTGTTCCGCTTACCTTGGCGCCAGGTGTCAGTTGCGGGGACGGAGACCATAGATGTATAGCGCTGTACCACCGCCGCCGGCCAACGCACCGATACCGGCACCTTTCTTGCCTCCGGCCAGCGCACCCACACCGGCGCCAAGACCGGTGCCGGCGGCAATCGTCAAGACATCCCGCCGGTTGCGCTGCCACCATGACTGCTGACGCCGGGCTGCCGGGGCGTTGTCATAGTTGTAGTAGACACGCTGGCTGTTGACCGGCGCACGCCCCATCCGTCGGTTGCCATTTTGGCGTACCTTTCTGACCGGCAGGTTGTCATCCAAGGCGGCTTGATCCGGTTGCGCCGATGTCGCGGCTGGCGCTCCTTCTGGAACAAGGCGATAGGTACGCCCTTGGATCTGAGCCGTTCCCTCGGTTGGCGGCAACGGCTGAGCAACGGTTGTCTGTACCGGTGAGACCGGCGGCGCTGACGCCGGGGCAGGAGCGGCAATAGATGGGGAGATTGAACGGGTCAACAGTGCGCCGACACCGCCGCCCATCAGAAACATGGCTAGGGACCCAGCCGCAAGCTTGGGAGCATAGGGGTGTTTCAGCCAGTTGAAGGTCATCTTTGTGTCCTCCATCGTTGGTCAAGGACGCTTGGGGCGTCAACCTAGACAACGGAAGGAACAAACACCGTGCCACGCCAGTGTGTCAGACCGGAAGCAAACTGCCGGGAAGCTGTGAGAACCGGACTGGAAAATGCTTTGTCCCGTGGTTTTCCCGGTTTTTTTAGTTTTGCCTGCCGGTCATCCGCACCCAGCTTCGGCGCTGCGAGCTAGCCTCCGGCGACGGCGTTGTACACGATTTCGTGTCCCAGGGTAGGGTATCTACCCCAGTTAGTGCAGATGGATGAGGAGGAGTTGGACTCTAGCTTGCCGTATAGTACGCGATAGTGGATAATAATGCTTGTGGAAAGCACTATAAGCACAGGCAAGGCGGCAAAACTCCTTGGTGTCTCGGTCAAGACGTTGCAGCGTTGGGAACGCGAAGGAAGGCTGATTCCGGTGGCCCGAACGGACAGCAACCGCTGTCTCGCGGCGCTGAACCTGAAGCTGAACCTGAAACGGCTGGCAACCGTAACTGCCCTACCCGTGGCGAGTCCGACCAGTAATGGCGGCGCTGCGGCGGGGATGGCCCCCGCCGTAGTCGGGGAAGTCACGCCTGTCAGATACGACGATGGTCAACAAAACACGTCGGGGCAGGAAGAGAACTGTGCGCACTTTTGCGCACATTCTTGATAGCAGAGAGTGTATCCGGTTAGAAGGCTTCACTTAGCAATATCGCGGTGCCGGACGCGCACGGCAAAGCGCAGCTTGCGGACTTCTTTTGCCAGCGCTTCAGCCATCATCACCGACCGGTGTTTGCCGCCTGTGCAACCAATGGCGATCGTGAGGTAACTGCGTCCGTCGCGGGCATAGCGCGGCACAACAAAAGCCAGTAGCTCCGCAAAGCGGTTGCGGGTTTCAACCACTTCTTCATCGGCAAGAAGGAACTCAGCCACAGGCGCATCCTTGCCGGTTAGAGCACGCAACTCGGGAACGTAGTGAGGATTTTTGAGAAAGCGCACATCGAGAACCAGATCGGCTTCGGTTGGGATACCGTGTTTGAAACCAAAACTCAGCAGCAGGACGCGCATCCGGGCTGCATGCCCAGCACCCAGAGCTTCGCCAAGCTGGCGGCGAAGGTCATGGATGGTGAGCCCCGAGGTGTCAATGATGCGGTCGGCAAGTTCGCGGATGGGGCCAAGCAGCGTCCGCTCGGCCTGGATGGCAGCGCGAAGACCGCGCGTATGACGATTCGCCGTATCCAGTGGGTGCGGACGGCGCGTTTCGCTGTAGCGGCGCATGAGCACGTCGTCGGTGGCTTCAAAAAACAGCAGCCGGACGTTGCTGACAATTTCGCGTAGCCGGGCGTAGGCAGCCGGAAAGGCAGCGACAAAAGCCGGTTCCCGCGCATCCACCACAACGGCTGCGCGGGATAGCCCACCCTCTGAGCGGCAGCACAGTTCAGCGAAGGTGGCAAGCAGTGCTACTGGCAGGTTGTCTACGCCGAAGTAGCCGAGGTCTTCTAAGGCATTGAGCGCCGAATGCTTGCCCGAACCACTCAGCCCGGTGATAACCACAAATTGTGGTAGTGCGGGCAAGGAAGTAGCAGAGCGACGTGGCATCACAAATCCAAAAGTGGCCAGCCAGATTCACATGTGCTGGTCACATCCTGCGCGCGCTAGCCACGTAAAGCAAGCGTAGCGACACATTCGGGATGCCCTGGTAGGCATCCCGAAGTGCGTTGCCGGTAGTGGTACGTTGGGTCTGGTCTAGTTCAGTTGGCGTCCGTAGCGGACGATTTCTCGCCCCTTCTCAAGCTGTTCGCGGTCCCAAACCATGCCGGCACGGTTGTAGCTGGCCAGCTCAAATTCTTGGGTTAGCTCGATACAGTCCGTCGGACAGGCTTCCACACATAGGTCACAAAACATGCAGCGCGAGGTGTCATAAACGTAGGTAGCAAGCACCTTCTTCTTCTTCGGCTTGCCGTCTTCCATGACCACGCGGTTGACAGCGCCGACGTTGATGCAGTTTTCCGGGCAGGCTAGGGCGCACAGGTTACACGCAATGCACAATGTTTCGCCAGTTGCCGGATCGAGGTTCAAACGTGGCGCACCCCGAAACCGCTCGCTGACCTTGGGGCGCTCTTCTGGATAAAACTCCGTGTATGCGCCGCGCAATGGGTTGCCGCCGGTACCACGGGGTTCGGTGAGTACTTTTTTGGTGTACTTGAAGGTAAGCGCAAAGCCCTTGAGCAAATCCAGCATGAAAAAGCGCTCCAGGGTTTGCTTCCAGTTGCGTTTGGCAGGCGCAGTGGTTGTCATAAGTGTTTTGCCTCGTAGGGTTTTACAAGTACCAGGGCAGCGCAGAATTGAACTACGTGAAAGCGTAGTGTAGCGTTTCAAAACTGCTGGCTAAACCAGCACCGGCATTTGTGCCAAACGGTAGTGGCATTTGCCAGCGTCATTGAAAGCGTTTGAGGGCTTTCAAACTGTTTGCAGGCACACATTTCAAGGGAGGTACCCGGTAATGCATGGATGGCTACGGACGGTCGTGGCCGGATTGCTTGTGGGAACGCCACTGCTTGTCAGCAGCGTTTCGACCCCGGCAGCCACAGCAAAAATTGACCGCAAGGTGCGTGAACGGCTTGACCGTTCGGCAGAGATACTGACCGAGATCATGCGCGCTCCCGACCAGGGCTTGTCGCCGGATTTTTTGCGCCAGTGTGAAGGGTTGGTGTTCATTCCAGGCGTCAAAAAAGGCGCCCTCATCGTGGGTGGACAGTTTGGCCGGGGCGTCATGGTCGTGCGCCAACCCAACCGGCAGTGGGGGCCGCCCGGCTTTGTCACGCTGGGAGGCGGCAGCTTTGGCCTCCAAATCGGCGGGCAGAGCACCGATGTCATTTTGCTGGTGATGAACCGCCGCGGGATTGAAAAACTGGCTTCCAACAAGTTCAAACTCGGTGCTGATGCCTCGGTGGCGGCCGGCCCCGTGGGGCGTGACCTCAAGGCTGGGACAGACATCCAGATGCAGGCCGAGATTCTCAGCTACTCGCGTTCACAGGGCGTCTTTGCGGGGTTGTCACTGGAAGGCGCGACCCTGCAGGTGGATGATGAGGCCAACAAAGCCATTTACGGGCGCACCGTGGCCAGCCGGGAAGTCGTCGAAGGCACGCTTCCGCGCCCAAAGGAAGCCGCCCGTTTGTATGCCGTTCTCCGACGGTATGCCGGTTAATCTTTTGTTCGCTCTCAAGCTAGACCATGCTGCCTCTGTCCCCAGTACCGCACGTTTACCTTGACAATGCCGCTACAACTCGTGTGCTACCGGAAATCGCGGCGGCTTTTTTGCCGTACCTAACCGAGCACTACGGCAATGCTTCGTCCGTGCATGCCTTTGGGCAGCGGGCCCGGTCAGCCGTTGAACGCGCCCGCCGGCAGGTGGCCGCACTCATTGGCAGTGAACCATCCGAAGTCACCTTTCTCAGCGGCGGGACGGAAGCCAACAACCTGGCTATTCGGGGCGTTGTTGAAGCCTATGGCGACACTGTTCGTCGCAACCACATCATTACCACAGTTTTTGAGCATCCGTCCGTCCTGGCGCCCTGCCAGGCCCTGGAAGCCGCTGGCTTTCGAGTAACATATCTGCCAGTTGGCACAGCCGGGCAGGTGAAGGTAGAAGACGTAGCCCAGGCCCTAACTGATGAAACCTGCCTGGTGACGGTCATGCTGGCCAATAACGAAGTCGGCACATTGCAACCGATTGCCGATATCGGAGCGCTTGTCGCAGAACGCCGCCAACGTGGGCAGGCTATTTTCCTGCACACCGATGCCGTCCAGGCCGTCGGTAAAGTTCCGGTCAACGTACGCGACCTGAACGTGGATTTGCTCTCGCTTTCCGGCCATAAACTGCATGCACCTAAAGGGATTGGTGCTCTGTACGTTGCCAAGCACGTACGGTTAGCAGCGCAGCAGCTTGGGGGACAGCAAGAACGCGGCCGCCGGGCCGGAACGGAAGCCGTCGCCCACATCGTGGCCTTGGGCTGCGCGGCGGAGCTTGCTGCCGAACGGCTTGACCAGATGGAAGCCGTCCGTGCGCTGCGCGACAAACTCGAATACGAGCTGCGTGCGCGCCTGCCCCAGTTGGTCATCAACGGCGCAGGTGTGCCCCGCTTGCCCAACATAACGAACCTTGCATTTGATGGCCTCGATGCTCACCGGCTGGTCATTGCCCTAGACTTAGCCGGCATTGCCGTCTCAACGGGTTCGGCTTGTTCTTCCGGCAAGACTGAACCAAGCCACGTCCTGCGCGCCATGGGGCTGCCGCCAGAGCGGGTGCGTGGCTCAATCCGCGTTAGCCTAAGCCAAGAAACAACGGCGGCTGACATTGCCCGCCTGATTGAAGTCCTGCCCCAGGTGGTTGAGCGCCTGTCCCGTCATTCTGCGGCTGCTTGAGTATGTTGAGTGAAACCTTTCCGCGCGCCACAGCCTATCTTCAATGTATCGAAGCGCCCTGCCAGGCTACCTACGATGCTGGCGAGCCGCTATACACATGTGAACGCTGCGGTGGCTTGCTCGATGTGCGGTACGAATGGCGACGCACCTACTTGTCGGATGTGTTTGAGACCTTTGATGCCCGGCGCGCGTCTTTTCACCCGCACGACATCAGTGGTGTTTGGCGTTTTCGCGAGCTACTCCCTTTTGTGACCTCCCCGTCTCAGATTGTCACCATGGGGGAAGGCAACACACCACTGTGGGATGCACCGCGCAGCGCGAGCTACGCCGGCCTCAAGCGGTTGGCGGTGAAGCATCAAGGCCTCAATCCGACTGGTTCTTTCAAGGACAACGGTATGACAACCGGAATAGCCCAGGCACGCCGGCTGGGAGCGCGAGCTGTAGCGTGCGCCAGTACTGGCAACACGTCGGCCTCGCTGGCTGCTTACGCTGCGCGCGCTGGCATGCACGGGATTGTTTTTGTTCCTGGCGGTTGCATTGCCTATGGCAAGCTGGCCCAGAGCCTTGATTATGGTGCGGTGACGCTCGAGATTGAGGGCAACTTTGATGACGCCATGCGCGTGGTACGGGAACTGGCCCGCACCACACCCCTGTACTTGCTCAACTCGGTCAATCCATTTCGGCTTGAGGGGCAAAAAACCATTGCCTTCGAGCTTTTGCAGCAGCGCCGGTGGCGCGTGCCCGACTGGGTTGTCGTGCCCGGTGGCAATCTCGGCAATGTCTCGGCACTGGGCAAAGGGTTCAAGGAGTTGCACGATCTGGGGCTGATTGCACGGCTTCCCCGGCTGGCTGTCATTCAGGCAGAAGGTGCAGCGCCGTTGGCCCAGTGGTATGCAGCCGGCCGAGTTGGCAATCTCACGCCGATAGCGCAGCCCAAAACCCTGGCTACGGCGATTCAGATTGGCAATCCGGTCTCGTGGACAAAGGCCGTGCGCGCCCTGGAGTGGACAAACGGTGTGTGTGCCGTGGTTTCTGAACAGGAAATTGCCGATGCCAAAGCCATGCTGGGACGTGACGGCATCGGCTGCGAGCCGGCCAGCGCCGCCACCGTGGCCGGACTGCGGCGGCTTGTCAATGAAAGGGTTGTTCACCCAGACGCTGACGTAGTGGCAATTCTAACGGGCAATGCCCTCAAAGACCCAGACTTTACGGTGCAGTACCACACCGGACGGCTCTACACCGACGCCAAATGGGAAACCCACATGACGTGCGCCGAGGGAAAGCTTGCCTCGACCTTTGCCAATATGCCCCGGCGAGTCCCAGCCGACGCCGGTGTCCTGCGACAGGTTATTCTCGACCTTTTGGAAACAGCACCCTTCTAACGCCGGCTTGGATGCCGCAAAGGCTGCTTTTCACCAGTTACAACTGGCACACCAAATTGTTGGGGTTGCTTGTTACTGCTTGGGTACTTGCTTCCGGCGGATTAGCTTTTGCCCAGGAAGGTGATACTGAGACAACGCCGGAAGAACCCCAAAGCTGGACGGTGCGCACGGGAGCGCGGGTGGCCTTTGTCGCCGATGCCGGTCTGGCAGCGCTGCGGACAACCCCCAGCCCTAGCGGCAATCTCAAACAACGCCTGCGGGTGGGACGGCGGGTATATGTGCTCGGCAGACGCCGTGTGGTTGAAGACCGTGTGTATGTGTTTGTGGCCGTGACCCGACGCACCCGTGGCTGGATTGACCGGCGGGCGCTGGTGCGTGCAGCCCAGCCTGGGGATGATGCTAGGCTGCTGGCGCTCATTCGGGCAGAAACCGGTGGCTACGAGCGCCTGCGGCTATGCCGGCTGTTTGAGACCTTGTTTCGCCGCTCGCCACGGTTGCCAACGGTGTTGTTGTTGCTTGGAGAAACAGCAGAAGCCGAAGCGCCGTTGATACAACGCCGCGCCGAGCGGCGCGTGTCGCAGCGCGCAGCTTCTGGAAACGCCGATGTCAAGGCTTACTTTGATGACGACCCAGCGCTGGATCGGTACAACCGGCTGGGCGTGAAGTTCCGCTATGATGCAGCCCAGAAGGCGTATCGCTACGACGGTGCAGCGTACCGGCGGCTGGTGCAGCAATATCCGCACGCACCAGAAGCCGAGCAGGCACGCCAACGGCTAGCCGGCTTCTGAGGTAGTGCTTACGGACAAGTACACGGGGCGCCGATGCCACCTTGGCGATCGGCCGCTGCTTCGGCTTGGGCGCGCGTGTCGAACTCACCGAGCAGGCAGACTTGCCCACGGGCACGCTGCATCTGCTCCGGCGTGCGTGTGTCCACTTCGAGTTTTCCATTGGCACAGTAGAGGCGGTACTTTACCTCTGCGCTGCTTACCAGGCCGAATGCCAAACCTATGACCAACGTCAAACGAGCAGCTAGCATTGCCAGTGTTTCTCCTATCAACGACACGACCTTGGGTGTTTCAGCACGGAATCGTCAGATGTGTGTTGTGTATAAAGGGTTGGCTACGCCATAGTGCCTTATGCCTTTTGGTATCGCAACGATCTCACCGAGGTTCGATGTGGCGCAATGTTCAAACTCACCGAAGGTCAACTGCGCCGTTTGGCAGAAACCCTGGATACATTGCACTTGCGGGGTGTCTTAGGAGCGCACGCTCCGGCAGCCCGTAACCGGAAGGCGCTGATCGGTCAAGTCGTCGAACAAGCCCAGCAGCATACGGCAACGGCACATCGTCTATATGACGCCGCCCGGCTGACGCCAGAACAGGTACGGGAGTGGCTCAGCGAAGCTGCACCGGAGTTGCCCCCAGAAGCCCATACGCGCTTGATGCAGCTTTTGACGGCTTCTTTAGAGCCAGGCGAGCCGATTCCGGCTCAGCAGGTCGTGGGCCTGCTGACCATCGGGTTGCCGACAGTTTTGGAAGAATTGCGCGAGATAGAGCGCCGCCGGCCACGCCCAGGTCTGACCTACCATGAGTTTCAGGTTGCCCGTCACCGCCACGCAGCGCTTCGGAAACTCCTTGAAGGGATTGGAACACCCGACCCCCAGCCGTTTGTACCCGATCCCTTCCAGTTGGCAGCCGTGGCTTTTGTGACTGAAGAAGATAAGGATGTGCTGGTTGCAGCGCCAACCGGATCAGGGAAAACATGGATTGCCGAGCAAGCTATCCGGCGCTTCCTCGAACGAGGTGGCACAGCCTGGTACACCTCGCCCCTCAAGGCGCTTTCCAATGACAAGTTTCGTGAGTTCGGGCGGAAGTTTGGCCCCGACGCCGTGGGTCTGATTACCGGCGACCGCCGGGTAAACCCTGATGCGCCGCTCAAAATCGCCACAACAGAGATTTACCGCAATGGCCTTTACGACGCCATGACACGGGATGGCGTTTTTAGTGCACCGGATTTGGTCGTTTTTGACGAAGTTCACTACCTTGGCGACCGTCACCGGGGCGTCGTATGGGAAGAGTCCATCATTTACACGCCGGCTTCGACACGCCTGTTGATGCTGTCGGCTACGGTCGGCAATGCCCGAGAACTGGCCGAGTGGGTGACGTGGACGCGTGGTGTCGAATGCCGACTCGTGTCTCATCCACAACGGCCCGTGCCGCTGCGAACGGCTTTCATTCACCCGGACGGACGCCTTCAGCCGCTTTTTGAAGAGGGAAGCCCTGGGCGCTTGCAGGCCGATGTCGAAGCCCTGTACATCAAGGCCAAACAGCAAGAGGCGGCCGAACAGGCACGTCGTCGCCATCCGCCTTTTCACCGTCGGCGGCGCTAAACCCGAGAGCACGGGCGCCCCCAGCTTCATGCATCGGAGCGCGCCTTGGCGTCACCAGCCCTCTCCTTGCGCCCGGGAAGTAGATTCTCCCTACCGCTTTTGGTCATCTCCGGCATATTTGATGCCGAGTTTGTTGAGAAACTCCCTGGGCGCGACACTGCCGATAAGGGCAAACACATAGTCGTTGGGGATCCGCGCGATTTCGGACTTGTCCCGGATGCTTTCGATGACAACTTCGCGATCGGTGATTTCGCGGATACCGGCGCCAAAGTAGGCTTTGATGCGGCCGGCATCCATGCCGTAGTACACCCACATTTTGTTTTCGAGCGTCAGGTCTTTCGGGAAATCTGACCGGATGACGAGCGTGACGTGATTGGCTTCTGCTTCCGGGGGAAACTTGATGGTGCCGTCGGATTGACGTTGACCGGCTAAGTCTACGGCGGCTTCGACAGCCGAGTTACCCGCACCAACGACGACGATATGTTTCCCTTTGAAGGCGCTGGGGTCTTGGAGACGGTACAGCACACGGCCTTCAACTTCGCCGGGGCAGCCCAGTTTGCGCGGCTCGCCGGCATTGCCGATGGCCAACACAACCTTGCGCGCGCGGTATCCCTGGGGATTTTTGGTCGTTTTGACAACGAAGACTTCACCTTCCCGTACGATCTCCCTGCAGCCTTCGTACTCCCTGATAACCAAGCCGAGCTTTTCGACAGTTTCATCCCACCATGCCAGCATGGTTTCCTTGAGACTGCCCGGCCCTTCGAGCCGGATCGCACCAAGCGGCGGGTCGAAGGGGTTAAAAGGGTTGAAAGCGACGTATTTGCCGGCCGGATACTTCTCAACAATGGTTGAGTAGCGTCGGCCCTGCTCGATGGCCACGTAGCGCAGTCCCAGTTCGGCAGCGCGCGCTACAGCCGAAATGCCCCCTGGGCCAATCCCAATGATGGCCACATCGTACTCAGCTCCGGCGACCGGCCCTTCCGCCTGGAGTTTCTCGGCAATGCGCTCGATGGCAAGCCGTCCTTCCTTGATGGCGTTCCGAATGAGCGGCACACCGGATACGTCGCCGACAAGGTAAATGCCCGGCACGGTTTCAGCTTCAAAGCCTTCGCTGGCTCCCTTGCGGAGAGGTTTGGGGGCTTCCCGAATGTTTTGCCGCGTGTTAACAACAACACATGACTGCGGCACGGTCGGACAAGCCTGCTGGCAACCGGTATCTTCAACACATTGTTCAAGATTGACGACAATGGCGTGGTGTTCTTGATCGTCAAAGCCCAGTACATCCTGGGGGCAGGCAAGGATACAGGCATGGCAGCCGATACATGTTTCGTAGTTGATAACCGGGTGAGGGATAGGATTTTCTCGCGCCGAGGCGCGCGCGCGTTCGACCTGAGCCGGTGATTCCCACCGTTCGGCATAGCGCGTGTCGGTAAACTTGCGGTGCCGGTTGGCCAGATCGAGCACTTGGCCTTTGAGCATCGCCTGTTCCCGCCGTTTGCGCAGCGTGTCAAAGGTCAGAAACCCGATTCCGGTAAGTGGAATAAGGCTGAAAAACAGCAGCCAGTTGCCAAGGGTGAAGCCGCCAAGCTTGGCCGCCAGACTCGTCCACTGCCAGTCCTTTCCACCACGGTACACCCGGTCTTTGGTGAAAACGACTGGTTCAGGACCGCTTCCGGCCGGACGGCGGACTGCCGTCAGCGTTTGCGACCGGGGATGCTGGGCATGGCATGAGTTGCAGTCAATGCCAAGGCGCAGAGCGGTAGTGTCCAGTTCCTTGAGCGATGCGGTTTGGACGTACGCCTGCCCATGGCATACGGCACATTTGTCGCGGTTGATGACCTTGACTTCGGCTGCGCCCTTGGCAAACGAACCGTCATGGCACTCGCTGCACTTCCATGCGCTCGTTGCCGGCGCAACGGCGGCGTGAATGAGGTGAAACTTGGTCGAAGGGTCGAGCGGCGTCCGGCTCTCGGCAAAGAGTTTGTCCCACTTTGGGTTCATCGGATGCCGCCACACCCACACGCCGTTTTCGACCGGATAACCGAATGAGCCACGGTGCGGTTCGCGCAGGGGCGTGCCGTCCTTCAAACTGACAGCCTTGGGGTGGGTTGGCTCGTCGCGGTGGCAATCAATGCACATGCTGCGCGAGACGATGCCGGGGCGAAAATCCGCGCCTTTGTGCTCGGTATGGCAATCCACGCACTGAAGCTTAGCTTCTTCATGTTTAGCAATGATGGTCGTGTTGAAATGGTTGGTTTCATGGCAGTCCACGCACTTGCCCTGCATAGAAGTAGTAAGGGCGTGGCAGGCACTACACTTGTTTTCCACCGGCGCGTTGGCCACGAGCTTCAGCTCCAGCCGCTGCTGGATGGGGGCTGGCAACTGGGCGGCCGGAAGGGCATGCGGATTTGATGTGTCACCCGGCAGATAAGCTGCTTCCCAGACAAAAAAGGCCGCTATGCAGAGTACGGTTGCCACCGCGCCAAAGACATATAGGTAGCCCCGCGGCCACGGACGGATCAGATCATTGGTGGGAATCCAGTTGAACCGTTTTTTCCCCAGGTGCAGGTTGTGCTTTTTGAGTTCTTCGGGGAGTTCGCGGGGTTCGAGCGGAGACCGCTCATCGAGTTTCTGCTCGCCTGTGATGGCCGCCTTGCGCCGCTCCCAGAAAACGTTCATCGCCTGCTGAAAACGCTTCTGTTCCTGTTCGGGCAGCGCCAGGATGGAGGTCAACAGGCCGGTCATGCCGCGCTGGAGGCGGGCTGCCTGGAGCAGCCCGGTCGCCGTGGGCGGCGGCGTTTGTTCCGGTGGCTCTGGCGTTGCGGCGGTGGGCGGCGTTTCCAGGTGTTGCTTTTTACCGCTTAGGTTTTGCGTGATACCGCGTTGCTGAAGGTAGCCGGTCAGCTTTGGCAGCAGCGCCGTCTTGCCCTGGGCGGTGGCTTGGAGAAGATCGCCGAGCAGGCGTGTGCTTTGTTCAGATGCAGCATAGGCATCCACCTGGCGATCTACGTCGAGTGTCATCATGCCTTCCGCAAACGTCGGCCGGAGAACAAAAATGCCAATGCGGATGACATCGTCGGGCTGGAGTTCGACGGTTTCGACCAGAGCGCCGTTGACCTGGGTGCCGTTCGTGCTGGAAAGGTTCGTCAGCCACCAGCGCCCTTCGACCTCCCGGATACCGGCATGAATCCGCGACACCGTGGGATGGTTGAGCACCAGGTCACAGTCGGTCTGGGAGCCAATGACCAGCCCTTCCAGTTCGAGGACGAGGTCGCCTTTGTCGAGAAGGTCTTTCCGCTGGATGATAAAGCGACTAAGTTTCGCCATGGTGGTTTCCAAGCTCGGTGAAGAATGCTGGTCGCGCCGGGTGGGGAAAGCCGCCGTACGACGTTTCAACGCCTTAGCGCCACAGGTAGTACACTACCTGAAGAATATGGACGACCATGAGGGCAAGCATGACGGAAGTCGAAATGACGTGGGGGGGCAGCCACAGCTTCAGCGCCCGGTGAATGTAAAGCAGCGCATCAATCCGGCGGATGGTGGCTAGGGCGTCGAGGATTTGCCCCAGAACCGCCTGCTCCGTCGGTGTCGTCTGGCTGGCGATGGCCTTGGCAAAGCGTTGCCGTACGTGTTGCAGCAACTCGTCGAGGGATTCCCGGCGCAGGTATTGCCGAAACAGAAAGCCCAGTGAAAGCAGTGTCGCTACAGCCTGGTCGCGCGCGACCAGAAACGTCTGAGCAAATTGCGCCCCGCGCCCTTCCTTTTCGGCCTGTTCCTGGACCGTGACGGTCAGGTCGGCAATTTCCTGGTACAGCTCCTCCCGCCGCCGCTGTAGGTCTTCGGCCAGAAGTGGCTCGCCTTCGATTTTGGTCAGCAGCCGGGGGCCAAGCTGATACAGCAGGATGCCGATAAGTCCGGTCAGGATGACCAGATCGAAGGAAATCATCAGCGCCGCTGTGACGGCCCCACCCAGATTCGTTCCGCCGTGAAGCAGCAGGACAATGCCGGCGATGACACCGGCATAGGTGTGTGACAGCATCCAGACCTTGAGCGCTCCGCCGCGTCGCCGCCACATCTGCCGCCGGACCGGATAGAGCATGACGATGATGATGCCAGCCAGTCCGACCAGTCCGGTAATCCAGCGGAAGTTGAACCAGTCTGACCTGAAGAGCGGTGTTCCCAGCCCATACCGGACGATACCGGCTATGGTGGCTCCACACAGCAGCAACGTCACCACGATGCCCACCAGGTGCGCCAGCCACTTGGCCCGGTCGGCATGTCCAAATGCATTGCCGGCGATCATCGAACCCGAATGACGCAGGGCTGGGCCGTGAATCCGGGCGATTTCGTTGAAGTAGGCGGTGGGCTTCACCCGTTTGAGGGCCCCGGTTGGGCAGTTTTCCTCGCAGTTGTACTTGTGGGTGGCATAGACCGGCTTGCCGCTGGCGTCCTTCGGATTTAGGGGTGTGTTGTTGCACAGGTTGCATTTGATGGCGACTAACTCTTCCCCCTGGGTCACTGGCTGGGGTTTGGGGTCAAAGCGCAGCCCGAAGCATGTGAGCAGGTCACATGAGGTTGTCAGTCCTGCCCCGCCATGGGTTGGGCGCTTCTGACCGTTAGAGAACACGCTGCCCTTGGATAGAGGCGGGGTTGCATGCGCTTTGAGTTCGCTCCGGGGAATAAGGGAAATCGCGTTATAGGGACACTGGGTCGCGCAATCGCTGCAACCAATACACAAGCTGGGAAGAATGTCTACTTGTCCACCTTCAAAACGCGCGATTGCTCCGGTTGGGCAGCCGGTCAGGCATTCTGGGTCCTTGCAGTGCAGGCACACGGCCGGCATCAACAAGGACTGATTGAGTGTAGTGTGCGTCGGCGTCCTGGGGCGTAGGACGTGAATACCGGTTCGCTTGAGCCGGGCATGCCCGTGAATCTGATGGCAGGCCAGCGAGCAGTTGCCGCAGCGGATGCACAGGTCCATGTCCATCAGCAGCAGGTTGTTGGCATCTGCCAGCCCACGGTCGAGGAGGCGTTCCTGAGCCGCCTTGACGGCCGGATTGAACGTCAAGGCTTTCGTTGGCTGGAGGGGCGTTCCAATGTCTCCGGCGGCACCCAGCGCCGTCCGCAGCTCTTCAAGTAGAGCCGGGTCGCGGTAGAGAGCCTCGACCGGGATTTCCAGCAGCTCTGTCCGGCTCATGGCCACAACCCGGTAGGGAAAACGTGCGCCACGGACGGTCAGGGCATTGAAACCAAGGATATAGCCCGGCCCTAGGTAATCCGTGACTTCTCCGGTCTGCGCTTGCCCGATGCGTTTGACCCAGCCATCCCGGATAAGGAGCAGCTTGTGAACAACTTCGCCTTCTCTGGCCAGAACGTGGCCCCGGGCAACCAACTGAAACTCCGCAATCTCAGCGACTTTTTTCCGCAGTTCGTTAGGAATCTGAAGCTGATTGGCTGTGGCTGCACGCCCGTTGTTGCGGTAGGTAATGTCCAGTGCGGCCCCAAACTTCTTGAGTTTGCGCAGGATGCGCAGTGCCGGCCGTTGTACTTCCAGCAACCGCGCGCCGCGCTGCCGGTGGGCAATGACCGTAGCGCTGCGGGGCGTTCCGGCCAACACCCCCATCTCACCAAAGGGCTTGCCTGATTCAAAAACGGCCACCGGCTCGGCCACCCCAGCCACGAAGACTTCCACCGCCCCGGCAACGACGATGAAGAACGTGTTGGTGTCCCAGTCACCCTGGCGTACGATCTCCAGTCCCGGTGGATAATCGTACATCCGTATATAGGGACCGACCTTCTTGCCAGGACCGTAGTTGCGCCCATAAACGGCAACTTCCAAATCTACGCCGAACTTGTAGCCATGGCCGGGTTCATACTCGACCAGCTCTTCAATAGCTGAAATCCCTCGGATGGCTTCGAGGATAGCGTGCCGGTTGGCGATCTCTTGGCGTTTCATCGCGGTGGCCGTCGCCGCAGCGCTCATAGGGATGCTGTCCTCCGGTGGGATGCTCGCACACGACCAGCCAGATCGTGGCAACAGTTGCAATGGGGCCTTGAAGCTGTGTTGAGTACTACCTGTGCCGTGGGAAAGAATAGCTGATTTGTGAGCAAAGCAACACTCCGGGGTAGCTCTTTATGTCTGAAGCCCGGAAAGGTTGCGAGTGTGAGCTTACGGCCTGTCACGACGTAGCGTGCGCGTGACACATTTGTGTCACAGAAGTTGTGCAAGCTGGCTAATGCACCATGCTGGAGAAGCCTGCCGGCTCAAAAAGCCACGGAACGATTTTTTCTGCGAGGTATCCTTAGCCCATGAGTTTTTCCCGAGTCTTGATGGTGGCTCTGGTACTGACAGGCAAAGTACTGCCTTGTGTCGAAGCTCTAGGCACGATGTCCTGCGCGGCTGCCCAGAGCCGTGTGAGTACGGCCGGTTACCGACTTGTTGTGGGGATTGTTGTCGATCAGTTGCGGGCGGATTACCTAGAGCGTTTCGACAATCTTTTTGGCGAAAAGGGGTTCAGGCGACTCAAAGCCAAGGGGGCATACTTTGCTAATGCACACTACCGGCATGCCTGTACCTACACTGCACCAGGCCATGCCGTGGTCCTGACGGGTTCAACAGCCGCCATAACCGGCATTATCGGCAACAAGTGGTATGACCGTAAGAGTGGCAAGGTTATCGAAAGCATCACGGATGAAACGACAACCGGCGTTCCTGCAGGCAAAGGCGCCTCACCGCGGCAGTTGTTGGTTTCTACCCTAGCTGACGAACTCAAAACGGCAACCGGCGGGCAGGCCAAAGTCATTGGTATATCACTGAAAAACCGGGGTGCTATCCTGCCGGTCGGACGCGCAGCCGATGCTGCCTACTGGTTTGATGACAAGCGCGGACAAATGCAAACCAGCACCTATTATATGAAGGAACTCCCGGCGTGGGTTGCGGCTTTCAATGCCCGGCGAATTCCTGACCAGTGGTTTGGCAAAACGTGGGAAAAGCTGTTGCCAGAATCCGCTTACGCCCGCTGTACAGCAGACAATGTGCCTTACGAAGGACACTTTGCCGGCGGCGGAACAGCTTTTCCCCACCAGGTTGGCCGTGGCGATAAACCCAACGCCCGTTTCTATGACGACTTCACGATGACACCCTGGGCCAATGACTTTCTGGTAGAGTTTGCCACGGCAGCCATTGAAAACGAACGGCTCGGCGCTGACGATATTCCCGACGTTCTAACCATCAGCTTTTCGGCCAACGACCTTGTCGGGCATGCCTTTGGGCCGAACAGCCACGAGGTGCTCGACATCACGGTGCGCACCGACCAAACCCTTGCTCGGTTGCTGGATGTCATTGACGAAAAGGTTGGCCTTGACCGGACGCTGGTGTTTCTGACGGCCGATCACGGCGTTTCACCGGTGCCGGAATATGCCCAGCAGCAACGCCTGCACAGCTACCGGATTCCCTTCGAGCAGGTGGCAGTAGCGATGAAACGCGCTTTAGAGGCTAAATTCGGCGCCGGGCAGTGGTTTGCCGGCTTTTCTGCCGACTCGGTGTACTTCGATCTGGCAACGCTTGCCGAGAAAAAGCTGGAGCGGGCCGAAGTAGAGCGAGTAGCGGCTGAGGCGGCACTAACCGTTGAAGGCATGGCTGCGGCCTTTACTCGTACCCAAATCCTGTCTGGCAACCTGCCGCGAACGCCTTTGGCCGAGCGCGTCCAGATGGCCTTTCATCCCCAACGCAGCGGGGATGTCTTTCTCCTGCCAGAGCCGTTTTGTTTTTTCAGCACCGAGGAATACACCACGGCGACGACCCACGGCACACCTTACGCCTATGATACTCACGTGCCGGTTATCCTGATGGGGCGTGGCATTCGCCCTGGTACGTACCGGACTGAGGCAAGTCCTGCCGACATTGCCCCGACCCTCGCCGTACTGCTAGGAATTGCCCCCCCAAATGGCAGCATAGGTCGTTGTCTCCACGAAGCATTGTCCCCGTGAGGTTGGCTGCCGCAAGTTTCTCCAGCCTAAAAATGATCGCTTGCTGTAAGGTAGCATTGGCCTAGGCGCAGCTTGTGCTATGCTTCCCGTTGGCCACGGTCACACAAATGCATCCTTCTGCCGCTTCCAGGGGAAACCCTCGATGACGTCTGGTTCGCCGGTCATCGTTGTCACTGAGGGAATGAGCCGTGAAACGTTCGCTCAGGCTATGTTACTCACTCATTCTCACTGCCCTGATTGTTCTTCTTGCTCCACTGCGTGAATATCAGGCGCATCCCCAGGACGTACCGACCATTTCGGCTTCTGATGAGCTGATGCACCGGGCAGCTTTGCTGGGAGAGTCTTTGTACGCCCGTCCTCCAGCAGCCCGTGAAGAAAGTGAATATCTCGCGCTGGCTAATGTCTACACGCGCGCCGTTGCGCTGGATACCAGTAGGGGGACAGGGGATGCGGCGCTTGTGGCCCGTGCGGAACTGTTCCGCGAAATGGCGCAGTTGTTCAACAAGCCACGCTACCTCTACGCTGCGTTGGATAGTTATGACGCCGTGTTGCGTCGTTATCCTGATGGACCGTTTCTCGTTCGCGCACTGATCGGGATGGCGCGGATACACGAGCAGGATTTGAAAGCGCCCGAGTTGGCAATCCAGGCTTACCGCGAAATCATCTACCGCTTTCCTGAGTCGGTCAGTGCGCGGGAAGCCATGGCTTGCGTAGCACGACTCCAAGCCACCATCGGACAGCCGACACCCCGCGACGTTGCTGAGGCTTATGAAGATGATGTTGCCGATGTAACAACCATCAGCCAGGTGCGTTATTTTTCGGGGCCGGATTATGCCCGAGTCATTCTTGATCTGAGTATTGGCACAACCTACGAGCGACGGGTTGAAGGCACATCGCTCGTCATTCGGCTGCCGTCGGCTAAGCTGTCACCTTTGGTAACGCCTGTGCAGAGCTTTCCCCCATCCAACGGTATGCTTCGCCAGATTCGGCTCAACAGCCGTAACGGCGGCGTTGAGGTGCGTATTGAGTGTGCACGCCTGCGTGATTTTGCAATCTTTGCGCTCGACGATCCGGCCCGGCTTGTGGCCGATGTTCGGGGAACCCAACCTATTGCCGAAGAGCCGGCACCTGCTGCAGTGGAGTCGCAGATACCCACTTCTGGAAGTACACCAGGCTCACTAGTCCGAGCACTTGGGCTCAAGGTCAAGCGCATCATCATTGATCCAGGACATGGCGGATCAGATACTGGCGCAATTGGCCGCGACGGCCTTTACGAAAAAGACGTTGCGCTGGACATTGCTTTGCGGCTTCGCGCAGCAATCCAACGGGAGCTCAAGGAGGTCGAAGTTTTGTTGACGCGCGACACCGATCGGTTCGTGCCGCTGGAAGAACGCACAGCAATGGCCAATGCCTGGCAGGCGGACCTGTTCATCTCAATTCATCTCAACTCCAGCCCGACGCCGTTGGCCAGCGGTGTGGAGACCTACTTCTTGAGCCTTGATGCCACAAAGGAGGAGCTGGATGTTGCCACCCGTGAAAATGCGACGACCTCGCGCAGCGCTGGCGAGTTGCAGAGTTTGCTTCAGCGTATTGTCAATGACACCCGAACGATAGAATCACGCGCCTTTGCCCAGAGCATTCAGGCGAGTTTGGTAGCCGGCCTGAGCCGCATCAGCCCGACGGCTGGCTTCAATCGCGGCGTCAAAAAAGCACCGTTCGTCGTCTTGCTCGGGGCGAATATGCCGAGTGTGCTGACGGAAGTTTCCTTCCTAAGCCATCCTAAAGATGGCGAAGCCCTGCGAACCATCGAGTTTCGGCAGAGCATTGCCGAGTCGTTGTGTGATGGCATTAAGCGTTACATTGAAACCCTGAAGCGCCCAGGGATGGTTGCAGCCGTAGGCAAGCCGGAGTAAGACCCTGATCGCTTCGGCCTACCTTGCGTGCAAAACCCAGGGTTGCCTGCCCAGGCTACCGGGAAAGCACAGGGGGGTGCCATCCGGTTACGATCGCTTGAAGCCGCGTTCAATCTGCGACATGTCAAACCGAAGAACAATCGGCCGGCCGTGGGGGCAGTTGGTCGGATGCGCGCATTTGAACAATTCCTCCACCAGCCATGCCATCTTCTCCGGCGTCAGGTGCGTGTTGATCTTGATGGCGGCTCGACAGGCCAGGCTGGCTGCCAGTTCACGTAGGAAATGCTCACGGGAGATGGTCTGATGTTCGGATGCCAGCGCGTCGAGCAACTCTGTCAACAAGGTTTTGGCCTCTTCGGCGCCCAAGTCAGCCGGTATGCCATGGATGGCTACGGTCCGCCCCGCCAGACGGGTTGTCCGAAAGCCGGCAGCTTCCAGTTCGCTTTCCAGGGCATCAAACACCGTTGCTTGAGCCGGTGACAAATCCACAACCAGTGGTGTCAGCAGCATCTGCGTCAGTACGTCGCACGCCAGCAAGGCTTGTACGCGCTGCTCGAACAAAATCCGTTCGTGAGCTACGTGCTGGTCTATAAGCAGGAGTCCCTCAGCATCGCTCGCCACAATGTAGCTGTCGTGAAGCTGTCCTAGAATGCGCACATCTGCCCCGCGTTTGTCTAGCAGATGCGAATCGGAAGATGTTTGTCGGCTCTGGTGCGCTGAACGTACTGTGCCAGCGCAGCGCGTACGGGGGCGGCCGCCAAGGATGCTGTGTATGCGGGTTGCAGTCTCATCTGTTGGTGCGGCTGTTATAGTGGGTGGTGCAGACGGTGTGGCAGAAGCCGAACCATCGTCAGGGGGCGCAGCGGTGAGTGCTGTGAGGGAAGGCGACGTATCTGAGCTTGGCTGAGCTGGTATTGCTGATGCTGTTGCCGGTGGAAGGGGCGCCATTGCTTGGAGCGCTGTCTGGACAGCCGACGAAGCCGGTGGTTTGAGAGAAGGTGGAACTGGAGCAGGCGGGGGCACCGGCACAGCCGAGGCAGAGAGTGGGGCAAAGCGGGGTGATCGTCCAAGCGCCTGCTGCACGGCCATGACGATGCTCTCCAGCACGTGTTGGGGTGTGCGAAAGCGCACTTCAGTCTTTTGGGGGTGGACGTTGACATCCACCATGTCAGGCGGCACTTCGACAAACAGCATCGCAGCCGGAAATACGCCCGACGGCAGGATGTTTCGGTAGGCATCCGACAGCGCCCGGCTGATGAGCTTGTCCCGTACGAAACGGCGGTTGACGAAAAGGTATTGTCCATCCCGGCTTGTCCGCTGGATGTGGGGGCGCGAGACAAAGCCTTTGACAACAACCTCGCCACGGACCAATTCGACGGGCGCTAGGCTGTCAAGCATGTTCGCGCCGAAAAGCTGGTAGGCGCGTGCCCGCAAGTCCGTAGTGGGGGTGACGGCCAGCACTTGGCGTCCGTTGTGCTCCAAGGTAAAGCCGCAGTGGGGATGCGCCAGGGCATAGTGAGTAACAAGGTTTGTGATGTGGAAGGTTTCTGTCGCCTCGGTTTTGAGAAACTTGCGCCGAGCCGGCAAGTTGAAAAAAAGATCGCGCACGAGAATTTCCGTGCCGCCGGGAGCTGCAACTTCCCGGACATGCCGCAGCTTCCCTCCCTCGAGATAGACTTCTGTACCAGAGGTCGCCTCATGCAACTTGGTTGTCAGAAGAACGCGCGCCACCGAACCAATGGCTGCGAGAGCTTCACCCCGAAAGCCAAAGGTTTGAATTGCCATCAGTTCCTCGGCCGTACGGATTTTGCTCGTGGCATGGCGTTCAAAGGCAAGGATCGCATCGTCTCGCGTCATACCTTCGCCGTCGTCCCGAACCCGAATGCTTTCCTTGCCGCCGCGTTCAATGGACAGGTCAATCTGGTGGGCGTGGGCATCAAGTGCATTTTCCAGGCATTCTTTGACGATTGAAGCGGGACGCTCGACGACCTCGCCGGCAGCAATCCGGTTGGCGACGACATCCGGCAGAATACGAATCTTGGACATAGTTCTGGCTACCTTGCTGATGTGTGAAGCCGCCGTCTAGCCTTGCTGCGGGCTTCACATAAGGTCAAGTGGGTCAATTTCGATGAAAACGTGCCGGCGCTCGGTATCGGTCAACGCCGGCAACATGTGTCCTAACGCCTGGCGTATCTGCACGCGCTGGCGGGCTTTGAGCAGAATTTGGAACCGGTACTCGCCGCGCAGCCGGGCAAGCGGTGCCGGAGCCGGCCCGAGAACGCGCAGCGGAGCATCTGCCGGAGCTGCCTGGGGGATAGCCGCGCGCAGCAGTTCGGCCACTTTTTCTCCCAGCGCCTGGCCTTCGAGTTCCCGTTCGTGGCGAATGATGACCGTAGCCAGAACACAGAAGGGCGGATAGTACGCCGCCTGGCGCTGGATGAGTTCCTGATCAAAAAACGCCCGGTAGTCCTGCTGGCAGCCGGCTACCAGAGCGTAATGTTCGGGACGGTAGGTTTGCACAATGACCCGTCCGGGGCGATCACCGCGGCCGGCGCGTCCGGCAACCTGGGCAATGAGTTGAAAGGTGCGTTCTGGAGCACGGAAGTCCGGCAGCATCAGACCGGCATCTACGGAAACAACACCAACCAGCGTGACATTGGGAAAATCATGCCCTTTGGCAATCATCTGTGTCCCAACGAGGATGTTGAGGCTGCCGGAGGCAAAATCGTGAAAAATGCGCTCGAAAGCACCACGCCGCCGCGTCGTATCGCGGTCGAGACGCGCAATGGCCAGGGTGGGAAACAGTTCGCGCAGGCGAGCTTCGAGTTGCTCTGTCCCTTCGCCGACGTAAGCAATGCCTTCGCCATGGCACTCTGGGCAGCGGCTGGGTGGTGGAACTGTATGGCCACAGTAATGGCAAGCTAGGTAGTGGTCGGCGCGATGGTAGGTCAACGTGACCGAGCAGTAAGGACACTCCATGACAAAGCCGCAGGCTTTGCACAGCCAGCAACTGGCAAATCCCCGCCGATTTAGCAGCACTATCACTTGTTCGCCCTGGCTACATGTTTCGGCAATCGCTGTTTGGAGTTCATCTGAGATGAAGCGCAGCTCTCCGTGACGTTTGAAGACCTCGCGCATATCTACCAAGGTGACTTCTGGCAGGGGACGGTTGCCGATCCGCCTTGGCAGTTCTAGGCGGGTGTATTTCCCGACGACGCTGTGTTGAAAGGTCTCAACGGCCGGTGTTGCGCTGCCCAAGATAACAGGACACTTGAGCCGACTGGCACGGAGGATGGCCGTGTCGCGTCCGTGGTAGTGGGGCACGCTTTCGGACTGTTTGTAAGATGTGTCATGTTCTTCGTCCACAACAATAAGGCGCAAGTTAACCAGCGGGGCAAAGACGGCCGAGCGGGTGCCGATGACCACCCGCGCCGCCCCTGACCGGATGCGTTCCCATTCATCCACTCGTTCGCCTGGCGACAGAGAAGAATGAAGCAACGCCACCAGTGAGCCGAATCGCTGGGTAAGGCGACGCGCCAGAAAGGGCGTCAAGCCAATCTCAGGTACGAGCATCAGCGCCGAGCCACCACGTTGGAGAACGGCACCAATGGCTGCCAGATACACTTCTGTCTTGCCCGAACCGGTAACGCCATGCAGCAGAAAAGTGCGGAAGCATCCACTGTCGTGGGCAGACAACACGGCTTCATAGGCCTGGCGTTGTTCGACGGTAAGCTCAGGGGCCGGCTCTGCTGGCAGGTGCGCCAGATGGGCCAGGGGATTCCGGCGAACGGCTTCAGGCACCAGCTCAAGCCAGCCTTTTTTGGCCATCTGACGCAGGACGGCAGGACTCACCTCAGCCTTTGCCACCAGCTCAGAGACCGGGGCAAAGGGTATTTCGCGTAGGTATGCCAGGGCACGTGCCTGCGCCGGTGACAAGGTGTGTTCTGCCGCGGGTGGATTGAGAAGCCGAGCAACCAGCCGCTGTTTGAGTCGAACCCGTGCTTGGGTAGGGCGGGTTGTGATGACCACCAACCCCAAGTTTTCAAGGTCACGCGCAACTTGCCGTGGGTTTTTCCCAAAGCGGTCCGGGGGAAGCTCGTCGAGCCGGATTTCGCCGCCAATTTCTGCTAACCAGGCAAGAAGGCGTCCATCTCGCGTCCGCCCTGAAATGGAGCCGGCCTGCACTGCCTGTCGCCCGTTTTCCGTCAGGCAGAGCCAGTCTTCAAGGCGAACTTCTAAGCCGGCCGGCAGAGCAGCTTTGATGGTCTCACCCCACGGGGCGTAGTAGTAGTCAGCCACCCACTGGGTCAAAGACAAAATCTCGTCGTTGAGAACCGGCGTTTCGTCAATCCAGTGGGTGATCTCCTTGAGCTCCAGACTCTGGTTAGCCTGACCGGCGAGTTTGGCACTAAGCTTTGCCGGGAGCTGCTCACTGACCGACACAACGTATCCAATAAGGGTTTGTCGTCCAAAAGGCACGACCACACGACAACCAGGTTCAGCAAAAGCCTGGTATGCCGCCGGGATACGGTAGGTGTAGGTTTGCATGACAGCCGCCGGCACGGCTACTTCAGCGTAGAGATCAGGCAGAGCAGAGCGTGTTTCCGGCATCGGATGTGTCCCAGAGCCGATCTGACGCTGCCATGGGCGTAACGGCAGTGCTTACACCACCACGACCAGCGGGACAATGGTTGGTTTCTGTCCCGTCACGCGCATAATGTGGCGTTTGAGCGCTAGGCGGAGGTGTTCCTGGAAGTGTTCTTTGCCGCCATTGATGCGCTTGGCCGGGGGAATTGCCTCGACGGCGGCAAGGACCACTTCGCGCAGCTCGGCGATTTCTTCCTCGTCACCGTCCACACCCAGGTAGCCGCGCGTGGTGACCTCCGGCGGCCCAAGCAACATACCGGTGGTTTCCTCTACAGCCACACCGGCAATGACGACACCTTCGTAAGCCATGCGTTTTCGGTCGCGGAGCAGGGTTTCATCCAGTTCAAGCGAACACGTGTCATCAATGTAAACCCGGTTGACCGTGATCTTGTCGCCCAGCCAAGCTGTTTCCCCATCGAGCACCACAACATCACCACTTTCAATAAGCAAGACGTTGTCGGGATCATACCCCAGCGTTTGGCAGGCAAAGAGCTTGTGCCGGTACAGTTGCCGGTACTCACCGTGGATGGGAATGAAGTACTTTGGACGCACGGCTTCAAGCATCAGCCGCAGATCGTCCTGGGCACCGTGGCCTGACACATGGATTCGCGCCTGAGTAGCATCAATGACCTCAACCTCGTTGCGGTAGCAGCGGTTGATCAGCTTGGAAATGGCTTTTTCATTGCCCGGAATCTGGCGGGCTGAAAGCACTACCGTGTCGCCGGCCTCCATCCAAGCCTGCCGGTGGCTGCGGTCGGCAATCCGCCACATTGCCCCCATCGGTTCGCCCTGGCAGCCTGATGCCAGGACTACGGTTTCGCTCGGCGCAAAATGCCTGAAGTCCTTGACATCTACGAGAAGGTCGGCAGTGTCCAGAAAGCCCATTCGTTCGGCAATCTCTATATTACGTTCCATGGTTCGCCCAACCGCAACGACCTGGCGTCCAAACTGTTGGGCAAGGTCAAAGATGATCTGAATGCGGTGAATACTGGAAGCAAAGCAGCTAACGAAGATGCGCCCGGTTGCCCGGTCGAAAATTTCCTCCAGGGCCGGAATAACAGCCCGTTCGGAGGGCATTCGTCCCGGCCGCTCAACATTGGTCGAATCTGACAACAGCGCCAGCACGCCGCGTCGGCCAATGGCGTGCAAGCGTTCAATGTCAATGGCGTCACCACAGACAGGCGTTGTATCGAACTTGAAGTCCCCGGAGTGGACCACCGTGCCAATCGGCGTTGTAATGGCCAAAGCGCAGCAATCCACCGTGGAGTGAGAAACCCGGATGTATTCGACGGTGAAAGGACCAACCGTAGCAGTTTGACCAGCACGCACCGGATGCAACCGGGCTGTGTTCAACAGGTGGTGTTCTTCTAGGCGCGGCTCAACAATGCTGAGGGTGTAGGGCGTGCCGTATACAGGAACGTTGACCTTCTTGAGCAGGAAAGGCAATGAACCAATGTGGTCTTCGTGGCTATGGGTTAGGAAAACAGCGCGTACCTGCTCTTGGTGGCGTTCGAGAAAGCTGAAGTCTGGGGTCATCGAGTCTACGCCGAAGTGACCGACTTCGGAGAACATCAAACCGGCGTCAATGACGATGATGTCGGCCCCATAGCGCAGCACCATGCAGTTCATGCCAAACTCCCCGAGTCCGCCCAGTGGAATGATCTCCAGTGTGGTATCGTGTGTCCTTCTCATGCTGCCTACCTTGTGCCCGTGGTGGTGACTGAAATGCCCGGTAACGAAAACACCATGAACCGCGTTGGTCGCTGCTTCATAGTAGCGAAGTTTGTTGCTGATGGCGATGTAGAATGGCCCGTTTCTTCCGTTGGGTTGGTTGGTGGTATGTTGCCATGAACATGACAGGGAAAATCGGCTTGGTTATTGTCACCGGGCTAATCCTGATGGCAGTGTTCGGACCACTTGTTATCCCTCCAGAGCGGGTGACATTTCAGGACCTAGAGCATAGTTTTGATCCGCCTTCTTGGCAGCATCCGATGGGGTTGGATGAGAACGGCCGTGACATTTTGGCGCGGGTTGTCTATGGCGCGCGCATCTCGCTGGCTGTCGGTATCACGGTCGTAGTGATTTCGGCGCTGGTTGGGCTTCTTTTGGGATTGCTTTCGGGGTATTTCGGAGGGTGGGTTGACCGCTTGATTGCCGGTTTCTGGTTCAATGTGTTTCTGGCTTTTCCAGGCATCTTACTAGCGATTGCAACCGTTGCCTTTCTTGGCGCCAGTCTATTCAACCTTATTTTTGCCCTGTGCGTGATTGGTTGGGTAGGCTACGCCCGACTCATTCGGGCGCAGGTGCTCAAGGTGCGAGAGTATGATTTTGTCACCGCAGCACGTGCGCTTGGTAGCAGCGATGCTCGAATTCTGTTCCGGCATATTTTGCCGAATGCCATTCAACCGCTGATTGTTCAGGCAAGTCTGGGGATGGCCGGAGCCATTCTATCCGAAGCCAGCATGAGTTTCTTAGGATTGGGCATCCCACCGCCGACGCCAAGCTGGGGCGCTATGCTGAGTGATGCGCGGATGCATTTTGCTTCGGGATGGCACTTGACCGTTTTCCCAGCGATGATGATTGCCTTGACGGTACTAGGCTTCAACTTGTTGGGGGATGGTTTACGAGAGTGGCTCGATCCTAAACAACGTCTGCCATAGCCCTGTGCTTCCGACGTGTAGCGACATCGAAGCTGCCAAGGAATAACGATGTCTTGTAGGCAGCCTGACTTGGCATTGGGTTTCAAGCTGCCTATCGTTTGGTTTACGGTGTTGGGAGTACTGCGCAAAACGCGCGGTTCCGCAATGGTTGGTCTTCTAGAAAAGGAGCCTGTCCGTATGTCTGTGCCGAACCAACTCAGTCACATCCAGCAAACTTTCAACCAGGTGCTTCAGATGATGCTGTCGGTTTCCGACAAGGTGAGTGATCTCATCTTTTCACCTGGGCGTCCCCCACAGGTAGAACTCGTCGGGCAGCTCCGGGCTGTCAAGATTCAGGGGCTAGAACAACTGACTCCCCAGCACGTCCATGCATTTGCTCAGGTTCTGCTGGCAAACAATCCAGCCAACCTCGAGAAGCTGGAGAAGTTCGGCTCGGTTGATTTGTCCTACAGTGTGCCGGGGCTTTCCCGTTTTCGGGTTAATGTTTTCAAGCAGCGAGGCACAGAAGCTATCGTCATGCGGGTCATTCCCAACCGGATTCCGACCCTTGAAGAGCTTGGTTTACCACCCCAGCTGCGCCAGATTGCTGAACTCAAAAATGGCATCGTGCTGGTGACGGGGCCGACCGGAAGCGGCAAGTCCTCCACGCTGGCGGCCATCATCAACCTGATCAACGAGACGAAGTACTACCACATCGTTACGATTGAAGACCCGATTGAATTCATTCATCCGCACAAAAACTCCACGATTCACCAGCGTGAACTCTACAGTGACACGCCGAATTTTGCCCTGGCGCTGCGGGCTGCCCTTCGACAAGCACCAAAGGTGATTCTGGTTGGCGAAATGCGTGACCGCGAGACCATCGAAATTGCCATGGAAGCTTCCGAAACGGGACATCTGGTGCTCTCCACACTGCACACCATCGATGCTGCCAAAACCGTGGAGCGCATCATTGGCGTCTTTCCAAAAAGTGAAGAGCATATTGTACGGACGCGCCTGGCACACTCATTTCGCTACATCATCTCACAGCGCCTTATTCCACGGGCTGACCAACGCGGGCGGGTAGTTGCCGTCGAAATTCTTCGCTCGACAATGCGGACACGCGAGTATATCGAAAAGGGTGAAACGGCCGGAAAGACCCTCTTAGATGCCATGCGAGATGGGGAAGTCGAAGGTATGCAGCACTTCGACGCCGTGATCGAAAAGCTAATCCGCCAAAATATCATTACCAAGGAAGATGGTCTGGCGTATGCTACCAACCCAGGCAACCTTATGTTGCAGTTGAGTGATATGGGGTATTCGTCACATGAAGTGGGAACGCCACTAACAACCGGCAGCCATCGCATACCCAGCACGCCTTCCAATCCTTCACCGGCCTCAGGAGTGCGACCCGGCTCAATGTTGGACATGCTTGAACGCTAATGGCAAGTCGCCCGGTAGGGAAGGCAGCCAGCCTACAAACCGGTTTTTCTGATGCCATGCTAGTGAACCAGTGGATGGTTGCTCGCCGGCCCTGACTCAGTTAAGGTTTCCTGCCAAACCATCTCTGGGCTGGAGGAAGTTTGTCATGGACACGGCTCCTAAGGCGCTTGCTGAAACAGCACCTCGCACCTTTGAGGAGTTCTTTCCACACTATCTCGCCATGCACAGCCATCCTATGACGCGCATATTTCACTTTGTAGGAACTATCCTGCAGGTGCCCATTCTTCTGGCCTGTGCGATGACTGGCTGGTGGTGGGGGCTATTGGCCATTCCCTTCGTGTCCTATGGCTTGGCTTGGTTTTCGCATTTTGTCTTTGAGCGCAACCGACCGGCGACGTGGACCAATCCGTGGTACTCCCTGCTTGGCGACTACAAAATGGTTGGATTGATGCTGCGCGGGCAGTTGTGGCGTTGAGATGGGTCACACGTCCTACAAAGCTAACGATGTGGCGTTGCCGACGCCTTGCCTAGGACGCTGCCATGGCGAATTCCGTTTGGGGGACAGCGCTATTGCATCTGTTGATTGCGACTGGTCATGGCTTTTTGGGCGCCTGGCTGGCGGTACGGATGGTCTTTCGCCCCCGCCGCGCGTGGCACCTCTTTGGCTGGCGCATACCGTTTACACCGGGCATGATTCCGGCGGAACGAGCAGCCTTCATTAGGCGCTTTGCAAACGTCATCGCCGAGCGCGTCCTGACGGTTGAAACCATTGCTGATGAAATTATGGCGCTGGGGATTGAAGGAGAAGTCGGTGCGGCTTCCCTCCGGCACTATACCGAGCAGACTTCCAGCGAGGACTTTTTACATCATCTTGCCCGGCGGATTGTCGGGCTACTTGCCGATGAGCGGAACGCTGCTGGCATTGGCCGCCGCCTGACGGACGGTTTCGCTAACATCGTTATTGAAGAAGTTGGACGTACGTACGGGTTAGTGGGGCGGTTGATTGCGCACCGGCTTGTGGAACTGGGGATGCTCAAGCGCATCCTCACCCTGGCGCTTGAAGACATTGCCGGGCTTCTGAGCCGCAACGAGCTGGCGCGAACCGCCATGATCGAAACCATTGCCACGGTAGGTAGTCATTTGTTTGCTTCTGCGCCGACGAGCTTGCCCGTAACACCTTCAGCGATCACGCCAATTACGGAATTTGTGCAGTCATTAGGGCGTCGGCTCGACATTGAAAATTTGCTGCGTACTCAACTGGAACGTCTAACTGACGAGATGATCGAGGACCTTATCTACCGCGCTGCCGGGCGCGAGCTGCAGATGATTGTTCGTTTTGGGGCGTTGGTGGGATTCGGCGTGGGGCTTTTCCAAGCCGGGCTGTTTTTGTTGGCTGAGTCATGAAGACCGAAATGGCTGACAACTGGTCATTCCGTAGCGGTTGCTGCGCCGGTTAGTTTTTCAGAGTCGGGCGCCGTAGCCGAGCGAATTCTTAGCCGCTCGTAAATGAATGGCAGCATTTTTTCAAGGACTTCTTCCGGCGAGAGAGAAGAGGTGTCAAGCCAAATGGCGTCGTCTGCACGGCGCAGTGGAGCAATAGCCCGATTGTAGTCGCGCCGGTCACGTTCGAGGACATCTAGGCGGGTCTGTTCACGGGTGCAGTCTATGCCGCGCGCGCGCTGCTCGGCGTAGCGGCGTTCGGTACGGGTTTCGACACTTGCGTCGAGAAAAAATTTCACGTCGGCATCGGGGAACACGTACGTCCCAATGTCGCGTCCATCCATTACAACAGTTCCTTGCGTCCTCATCCGCCGCTGCTGGTCAACAAGTGCCGACCGGACGCCAGCGATGGTCGAAACAATCGAGGCATAGCGGCTGACAACTGGATGCCGGATCGCTTCTGAAACGTCTTCGTTGTCGGCAAAGACCTGAAGATGGAAAGGATCACCAGCCAAGGTAATGGCTGTATTCCGAGCTATTTCAGACAACCGGGCTTCTTGTTCTGGAGCGAGTGGTTCTGGTGGATCGGTGGGACGAATCACACCTAACTGAAACCCTTTGAGGGCCACGGTGCGGTACATAGCACCGGTGTCAATGTAGATCGCGCCAAGCTGAGCTGCCAGCAACTTTCCGACGGTGCTTTTGCCGGCTCCCGCCGGCCCGTCAATGGCAATGATAAGGTGCTGAGAGGGAGATGATACTTCCTTCATAAGCCGGCATTAGACAGACGATTTTAGAACGTGGCTTCTCCGGCCAAATCGGCAAGGACCAGAGGATAGACAACCTCCAGAAACTGCTGAACGATATAGCCGGAAGCGCCCCAGATAGGGTCGCGGTCAGCATGGTGAAAGAAATACACCTTTCGAGGACGTTGGTTGATAATGAACTGCCAGACTTCACGGGCTTCGGCACGGGCAATGACCGGCAACGGGACTTCAATGAGGCGTTCAGTTTCGCGGTTGTCAAGGCGGAATTCAACGGGATAGGGAATTACACCAACCACCGGAGTGATCTGAAAGCCAGTGCTGGTAGAAAAACTTTCAAGCAGACCGATGACCAAAACCTGTTCGGCTGGCAGTCCGATTTCTTCCGCGGTCTCGCGCAGCGCCGTCATGACCGGAGAGGTGTCCTGCGGGTCACGCCGTCCGCCCGGAAAGGCTACTTCTCCACGGTGACGGCGCAGGTGGGAGGCCCGTTTGATAAAGAGTAGATGGGGAATGCCCTGCTTGAAAAACAACGGCACTAGGACGGCTGCTTGGACCTCTTCACCCTCGGTTGCAGGATAGCCGACATCCCACTGTTGCAAGGCCTGAGCAGCCCGCTTCGTAAACTCAGAGCTGACGGTGTAGCGTTGTCGGTCAAGCCTCTCTGGGGCATGCACCAACCTATCAGACTGGAGATAGATACCCATGCGGATGTTATACGCAATCGTTCTACTTGGTCTTTGGCTAGGTACGGCTGATGGTCAAACGCCGCACCGCCGTGCTTCACTCCCGCCGCCTGTGACATCTGTTCCTGCCACTCCACTGCCTGACCGGATGCCGGCCGAGCCTGTGGCAGCGCCGACCGGCGCTGCAGATGCCGCACCGCTCGAGTCCATCGTGCGGGAGCTCCGCGCCTTGGTCAAGGCAGTGATGACGCTCAGCGCACAAACCCAGGTCCAAGCTGCCAATGCGTTGCTGGATGCCTTACTCAAGCGCCAGGCTACCCTTGAAGGTCAGATAGAAAACCTCCAGACTGAGTATGATCGACTACGTGCCGAGCGGGCTGCTAACCTTGCGCGCTTGCAGGACATGGCAGCAGAAATATCGCGCATGGCCTATGTATCACAGGCAGACGCTGAAGCGCGCGTCCGTGCTGAAGTCACTAGCCGAGATGCCATGCTTCAAACGCGCCTAACAGGCTTAGAGACGCGCTTGAATGAAAAACGTGCTGAGCTGGTACAAGTCACTGCCGAAATTGAACTGCTCAAGGGACGCCTCCGCAGCCTCATAGACAAAACACCCGAAGCCGGGCAGTTCTGACCTATGGTAAGTCCCTTCAAACAGAGCGAAGGGCATCGGGCCGGCTGTGTCTTCCGGCAAGAACCTGCTAGAAGAGATAGCCACACTCTAGCAACTTCGATAAAGTCTGCTGCACTGGAAAAAGCTTGTTTGTCCAGCAGCGTCTCCGGTACACCACTACCTTGTTCAGGAGTTATAGAGCCTATGCCTTTCGATCTGCCAGAACTACCTTACGCTAAGGATGCCCTTGCGCCCTACATCTCGGAAAAAACCATTGAGTTTCACCACGGTAAGCACCACAAAGCTTACGTAGACAACACAAATAAACTCATCGAAGGCACGCCCTACGCTGACAAATCTTTGGAAGAGATCATCCGGGCGGCCCACACTGATGGTCACACGGCGTTGTTCAATAACGCTGCACAAGTTTGGAATCACACCTTTTTCTGGAACTCGATGAAGCCAAACGGCGGGGGAGCACCGACAGGTGAGCTGGCCGACCGCATCAACCATGCCTTTGGCAGCCTCGAGCAGTTCAAAGAAGCTTTCAAGCAAGCCGGCGTGACGCAATTTGGCAGTGGCTGGGCTTGGCTCGTTCTTGATCAAGGGGAGCTAAAGATCACCAAAACGGCTAATGCGGACTTGCCGCTTGTCCATGGGCAGACCGCGTTGCTGACTTGCGATGTTTGGGAGCACGCCTACTACCTTGACTATCAGAACCGCCGCCCGGATTTTCTGCAAGCCTACCTAGATCACCTCATTAACTGGGATTTTGCGGCAGCAAACCTAGCCAAGGCTGTTTAACCCACCTGGTCTCAGTCGCTGTACACCTAAAAAGGGGCAGCCGGTAAGAAAACGCCTTTCCGGCTGCCCTTAGGCGTCTCCTGCAGCCCATGCGCGCAGGCTAGTCAAGAACCTTCACATCGGTCTGGAAACGGCGGTAGTTGGTATAGCGAATCTCGAGCCGAATTCGGACGGACTGGTTTGGAAACTCCAGTACGTCATCGGCATAGACATAGGTTGGAAACCAGAATCGCCCGTCAATGTTCTCGCGATAGCTTTCAAAGCGGGGGAACTTGTTGTTTTTATCCTCAGGCAGGGTGCGCCCGGCTGTCTTGACAACCATCAAGTCTTGGGTGTCTACCCACACCCGACCGGCGAAAAAACGCTTCCCACCTGGCTCAAATTTAGGGACGCGCTTAGGACGAACGTCAAAAACATAGGTGTCGAGTTCGTCAAGTCGCTCGCGAGTCACGTACTCGATGTAGTAGAGCGGGGCATTTTCCCTAGTAATCGAGAAAGGCTTCGTTGTTCCGAAGTCCTCCAGATCGGCCGGGGTAATATGTATCCCAAGCAGCGTAGAAGGGGGGAAGCGCTTGACCTCCTCGCGGCGCTGTCCGCTTTCAGTAAAGGAAACTTCAGAAAGCCGGTAAAACTCGCCCGTTGGGCGCCCGTCCACCCCAAGGGTCTGCATGCGCACCTCTTGGCGGTAGATGTAGTTAGCGAACTCACGCAGCAGCAGGGACTCATTTTCGGTAAAGCGTTCGATGATTTGGGCAATGTCAAGCGAGCTTCCACGGCGCACGTCAGGGGAAGGAGGACTCCCAGCATTAGGAGAAGGAAAGTTCTGCTCTGGGGGAGTGGTTGTTGTTGGTGAAACCCTGCGCGGGCGCTCGCCACTTTGTGCCCGAATGGCATCCACGCCTATGGTGTTTCCGCAAAATACAACGGCGATAAGAAAAATTAGGCACACTTTCAAACTGGTGCGACAAACGTGGTGGGTTGTCATGGTGCTGTCCTTTCAGTACCCTCGTAGCTAACGCTCTTGACGGGTGGTGTTGCTGATGCTGATCTAGATGTGTTTGTGCTGTCCTGGGTGGTTTGAGTCTGTTTTCTAAGAAGCAAGATAGGCTAAAGTTGTTTCCCTAAAGCTGCAGCTTCTAAGGTTCAGAGTTGTCAAGCGCGAAACCAAGCGCTGTCCACCCAGCGCACGCCAAGGAAAGCTGCCATTATGAGAAACCTCATTCTTTCAGCCATTCCGTTTTTCCTGTTTACTATCATCCTGGAAGCTGTCTGGGACAAAATCAAGGGGACGGGCTTTGTCACCTGGAAAGACAGCCTGACCAACATTGCCATTGGCACTGGAAGCCTGATGGGGAAATTCTTCCCTACTGCTACCATCTACTGGTTTTGCTGGTACATTTCACCGCTCAAAGTCGAACCCGCCTGGTGGTCATGGGCCGTGGTGCTCCTGCTCGATGACTTCTTCTACTACTGGTTTCACCGGATCAGCCACGAAAGCCGGTTCTTCTGGAACATGCACGTTGTCCACCATTCGAGCGATCACTACAACCTGAGTGTGGCCGTCCGCCAGAGCTGGTTTGGGGGATTGGTGGCGTGGGTTTTCTACGTGCCCATTGCTTTGCTTGGCTTTCCACCGGAGATGATGCTGACGGCGCATGCCATCAATCTGCTGTATCAGTATTGGATTCACACGCAATTTATCGGGCGTCTGGGTTGGCTTGAATGGATTTTCAACTGTCCGACGCACCATCGGGTTCACCACGGCGTCAACGAACCTTACCTAGACAAGAACTACGGCGGGATTCTTATCATCTGGGACCGGCTCTTTGGCACCTTTGCTGAAGAAACTGAGCCGGTGCGCTACGGCATCATCAAGCCTCTGCACAGTTACAACCCCTTGTGGGCTAATCTTCATGCCTGGAAAGAAATGTTTGATGCGATGCGTACCCGCCCGACCTGGCGTGAAAAATGGCAGTGTGTTTGGGGGCCGCCAGCAATGAGTCTATCCCAGACAACGACCTGACGAATGGAAACAGGAACGGCCGCACATGTTTGACTTGCCTGCTACAGCAGGTTGGAGCAAGGTGTAAGGGCTGCGCTGCCTGTCACGTGCCATTGTTTTTCGTCCCCTCTGATGGTGCGGCGCAACCTGGAGGGTATCCCGCGTGGGATGCCACCCTTGGGAGGTGGCAAGACGATGGCCTGCTTTCAAGACCCACAGAAACGCTTTTCGCCGGTAGAAGTGGTTGAACGGTTGCTCATTCTGTACCACTGCGGCGACACACCGCCGTCCCTTTACCTGGCCTCGGACTTCGATCTGGCGCTGTATCTCGACGGTCTGGGCTTTGATGCCTACAGCCGCGAGCATCTGGTCGAGCGTCGCCGGGCAATAGACCTCAATCGCTTTTCGATGAACGTCCTGCCGAGTGGTGATCGGGGACACAGCCACCTGACGGCGCACTGAATGGCCTCCCGTCCCTGGTCCTGAAACTGACCCGTGGGTGGTGTCCTCCATAACGCCTTTGCCCTCAATCAGGGACTCGTGTCAGAGAGATGCCAGGCTTCTGCCTGGGACGGGTTGAATGGCAGGGCTATGGTTTGGGTCTTGACAAAATAATCTCAACCCGGGTTCTGGAGTATTCGTCACTGGAAACCCGGACCTTGCACGATACCTTCCCTTTCTCGGCTGTTATGACTGTGCCGAGATTGTCCTTTTCAATGCTATAGGAGTATCCTCTCTGGTCGAATTGCTCCTTGTAATAAAGAACTGCTTCTTTAGGGCTGTCAGACGTTGCAAGCTCGAGAAAAGTCTCGCCTTTTTCTCTACCGGTAATCATTGTCATGCAGTTGGGACAAAGAATCCATTCTTCGGAAAGAACATCGGATATTGATTCTTCCCGAAGATGCCCCGGAAGAAATATCCTGTATCCGTGCTTGCTTACCAGCATCAGGGAAGGAATCAGCCCCATTGCCAGAACGCATGCAAGGGCTGTAAAATAAGTTTTCCAGAATTTTTCTTCTCTTTTGATTTCGGTGTCCACAGGATGCATGGCTATTTCCTCCGGTAGTGAAACTTATGTAGCTCAGGACGCTTTTTCATAGACATTTGATCCCAGAATTATGTCATATACCTGTCTGCGTTCTGAATCAAAAAGTAGCCAGATGCACACCAGACCAAGAAGGCAGCAAAAACTTTTCAGAATACCTGAGTTGCAAAGGAAAAATCGCAGGCCCTCACGAAGTGCAGACTTTCCATAGCTCAGAAAAGCTTTGCTTTCCCTGTCGAGAACAACGGTCCCTACCAGGCGCTTGCCGACTGTGCCACCGTAAGCACTCGTCAAATAAACATTCAATCCAAAGTTGACGATTGTGCCGAGAGTCATGAGGATGTAGGGGGTTGCTGTGACAGCTTCCTCTGGTGCAATGCCCTCAAGGGTTGCTGCGCTTTCCTGTAAATACAGCAGCAAAAGGCCCGGTGCGGCAAAAAGGCTGTAAGAAAGATTATCTAAAAAGAACCCCATTCCTCTCTGGAAAAGTGTAGGAAGGGTGTACTGATTTGCTTGTTGGTAGGCATAAGGTTGGTGAAAGGATGGAGATAGAGATGTCTCCTGTTGCGATGGAGGCCTTTTTCTTTGTTCCTCGAAAGCTTCCCGAAGAGCTGGTACTTCTTTTGCTATTCTCCAGCCCAAGCCCTGCCGGAAAATCATGTCTTCCGGCAGGACCCTGCCTTCGATAACCCACTGCTTCAGCTCATCAATGTTCGTTTCATACTCATATCCCTGAATCTTGACCACCCACTTGCTCATGTCTTCCTCTCTCACACTTGCAGGTGCGGTAACTTGATTTCTCAAAGGGCGATACGGAGGAGGTATTACTAAGATGTGAAATCCGCTTGTAGTGGGTGTGAAAGAGCAATGGCAGTCGTGGGTGACAGGCGGGCGAGAGAATCACCAGAGCCTACAGGGCTGAACTTGTTCCCACAAGGTACGCCCAGCAGACGTAGTAAAGTCTGGTTAGCTTGTAACAGCGGAAAAAAGCAGGAAGGTCTTATGTCCGTTGACGCGCGAGCACAGCAGTCGGAGTGGCGGTGTCGCCATCAGACAGCTCGCGATCAAGGGCTTCGAGGCACTGGCGGGCGGCTGCCCGGTGCTGAGGTTTGCCCTGAGTAGCGCGGCGCATAAGCCCATCGTACAGCGCATCGAGCTGGTTGTCTGAAACCTGATCTTCCGAAGCCTCCGACAAACTCGCTGCCATCAGGTCGGCAACCCGCCGCTGGTCCTCGGAAGGAAAATGGCTAAGACACTCCAAAAAGCCGTCGAGGTCAGAAGTGATGAGGTCGGCGTAGAATATCCCCAGTAACTCTGCTGATTCCCCAACGCACCGCCGTGCGGCTGCCAGCAAGGGCTGCCGCAGTGTCGTATCACCGCGACGGCAAAGTGAAATGACGTACTCAATCGCATCGTCGTCTTCGGTCGGATCGGATAGCCGCGCTTCAAACGCCTGCAACACGATTGCGCGGTTGCGCGCATAGTCTTCATCCAACGCCGCTAGCAAGTAAGCGACGGCTACCGCTCGCTTGCCGGTAGCGCGCTGTTGTTCCGCCAGAAGGGCCTGCCGAACCGCTGCCCGGTCGTAGTATTCCAGCTCCTCCGCATCCGCATAGTCATCCGCCAGAAGTTCACTCAGCAACGGGTCGGTGACGGCTTCCTTGGCAGCAACGGTGTCAGGCGTCATGGGTGGTGCCGGTAGAGACCGCGTGTGCGACCGCGACATGAGCCAAACCGACACTCCGGCAACAAGCGTGAGTCCGCCGAGCAAAGCACCAACCATGAGACGTTTAGGCAAGTCACACATAACGAACCCAAGGCGGAAAAGAGACAGCAGGATTGAACCTTCAGTGGACAGATGGGGACACAAGCATCGCTTGAGAAAGTCGTTGTGCCGTGGCTTCATCCACTAGGTGCGCCACCAGTTTGAGGGCGAACTCAAAGGCTGTGCCAGGACTCCGACTTGTCACCGTCCGGCCATCTACAACAACCCGCTGCTCACTGTATTCGCCTTCGGCTGCCTGCAACTGTTCTCGCACGCTCGGGTGCGACGTGAAACGTTTGCCACGCAGGACGCCAAAGGTTGCTAGCGCCAGCGGCGCAGCACAAATGGCGGCTACCCAGCCATCCTGCTCCGCCGTACGCTGAACAAGTCGCGCCACCCGTGCATCATCCCGAAGATTGGTTGCGCCCGGCAATCCGCCGGGAAGGATGACGGCGTCGAAGTGGTCTTCCGCCACAGCGTCTAGGGTCGTGTCGGCCACAAGGGGGATGTCGTGCGAGCCGGTGACCGTCTGGTGGTCAGTCAGGGAAGCTGTCACAACGGTGATCCCTGCCCGGCGCAGGACATCCACCACAATGACCGCTTCCATTTCCTCAAAGCCTGCTGCAAGGGGAACCAGAACTTTGGGCATACGCTACGCTTGGGTATGAACGGCGTTTGGGTTGTGAGCAGTTCTCAAAATTTACCAAGGAACGTTATGCTGGCTGCAAAGCCACTTATCGTCAAGTTATTTTCAGTGGATGACCGCCCTTGTAAAAAAACCATGGAATCACCCAAAACAACCACCAAACCAGACCTAGCAGCTCAGCGCCGTCGGATGCAAACCGTCATCCGACGCTTGCGCCGTGCGTACCCGGATGCCCGTTGTTCGCTCAACTACAGCACCCCATTGGAGCTTCTTGTCGCCACGATTCTTTCCGCTCAGTGTACCGATGAGCGGGTCAACCTCGTCACCAGAGAGCTGTTCCAGAAATACCGTACGGCGGCCGATTACGCCCAGGCCGACCTAGCAACCCTTCAAGAAGACATTCGCTCGACCGGCTTTTACCGTAACAAGGCCAAGGCGTTACAAGGCATGGGGCAGCGGCTTGTCGAGCAATTTGGCGGGGAAGTCCCACGCACCATGGAGGCATTGCTGACCTTACCCGGCGTGGCCCGCAAAACAGCTAACGTTGTTTTAGGCAATGCCTTTGGACAAGCGCCAGGCGTGGTTGTTGATACCCATGTGGCACGTTTAGCCAAACGCCTAGGCTTTTCCACAGCTTCGACCCCAGAAAAGATTGAGCGCGATTTGATGGCTGTCGTGCCACGGCGTCACTATGTCATGCTGCCGCACTGGTTTATCTTTCACGGACGCGCCATTTGCCGCGCCCGCAGTCCCCAGTGTCACGCTTGCGTTCTGGCTGATCTTTGTCCTTCGGCCAGCAAGGCTTAGGGTTTTGCGTCACCGCTGCTCGCGCTGCCGTTGCCGCCAGTACACAACGCCGCCACCAAGCATAAGCAGTAGCGCCTCGCCTGGGATGATGACCGGGCGCTCTTGGACGACAATGTTAGCCGGTGGGCGAACTGTAGCCTGGGTTGTTGCCGGGACAATGACCGGATTGGACTGAAACACCCGTTGGTTGCGCTCGGTGTGGAAAAACGTCGTCAGAAAGGTGTCTGCGGCCGGCTGGAATTCCGGCTTGGTCGGGGCAAGAACCCGTTTGTTCCAATCAGCTGCCGGGATGTGATCGGCAAACGGGACGGCTGCTGGCTCAAACAACAACATTCCATCAGCACGCACTTCGGTGCGCTCCTTGGTGACAATAAACACCTTGAAGTTACGGTGTTTTGGTGCGTCTTCCAGAGCCGGAAAGGGAGCTGGACAGGTAAGTGGGACAATAGGTTGCTCGGTTGTGAAGGATACGACAAAGGGTTGAATAGCAGCTTGCTCGTCATACCCGAGAGAAAGGTTTGGGGCATCCGTTCGAGCCGTAACAATTACCCAAGTAGCCCGCCGGTCGAGATGGGGTTTAGCCCAAGCCAAGAACGTTTCCGATAGCCGAAGTGGTTTTTCTGGCTCGGGCGGCTTGCTTGGATCGAAAGGAATCTCTTCCGGGCTGCGGGCCACAGCCTTTTGAAGCGCTTTGGTTAGCTCTTCTTTCGTGGCGCGGGGCAGGATTTCAACTCCGGCTTCAACAACACGCCGTGCCACCACAATCTGTCCCGGTCGGGCTTTGGGGAGTTCATTGGGCTTGACGACCGGCTTGGGCTTGAGCCACTCCCACAGCCAAAAGGCCAGCTTCCAGCGCAAACGCGTCTCGATGATGGTTGGGGCCAGGTATTCGCTCAAGCGAAGGAAAATCTGAGGCCCGGCCGGAGCTAACTCAACTTCCCCCGGAAACGGCATCGCCCAAGCAAAGGCCTCTCCGCGAAAGCGGATCGCTGGCTCAAACACAACAGTTTCACGCTTGGTTGCTGCATCGTAATAAATAAGCAGCCGATCTTCCGCGTAGTTGAACGGTACCTCATCGCGGGTCACAACACCGGCGGCAATGGCCGGCCCAAAAGCAGCGCCAGCAATAAGCCAGAGAAGCCCTCCTACTACCGCCGCACCAGCCACAATCCGCCACAAAAGCAAACATACGTTCATGACTTGATTCCAACCGAAGACCAACGTGCCACACGGTAAAGTCCAATGCCGAGCAGTAGAAACACGGCCACGGCCCAGACATCGGCAAAGGAACCGTGTTCAAGCACTGGGAAATGTTCTGCTACGTTGAGACTTGCCAGGAAGCCACCAGCGGCAACCGTTAGAGCTGCCAGCAGCAGGCCCCCAATCGAACCACCGGCAATCAACCCCGAACTGAACAGAACACCGCTCCCCGCTTCCGCTTCGGCCTCAGAAACTGCGCCGCCTGTCTGGCGGTCAACCAGCCAGCGGATGAGTCCACCAACAAAAATCGCTGCCGAGGTCGAAAACGGCAAGTACAGCCCCACTGCAAACGGTAAAGCCGCCACGCCACACAACTCCATGGTGATGGAAATGAACATGCCCAACAGCACTAGTCCCCACGGGAGTTTCTGGGTCAGGATGCCATCAATGATGAGTTTCATCAGGCTGGCTTTGGGGGCTGAATAGGGTAGATCGCGCCGCTCAAGCCGGTAGTGGGCCTGCCCTTGATCATCTACGAGATATTCCACAGTAACTTCTGGCGAAGTAGCCACCTGCACGACACGGTAGGTTTGGTCGTCGAGGCCGCGCATGGTCCGACCGGTGTCTGTGCCTTGGATTGACCCAGTTGCTTCAACAAGTTGTTTGGTTTCAATCCCACCTACGCCCGGATCGATGAGAAACCGAATCTGGCCGGCATCGTTGATGAGGTAGCGTCCGGGAAGTAGTCCGGCCACCGGTTCGGTCACGTTGTGAATGCGGTAGGTTTTTCCGGCGAGCGTCACCGTACGGTTCTCGGTAGCTGCGGCCGTGTAGCCCGGCGCTTCCTTGGGGAAGTAAATCGTGTTGGAGTCATTCAGAAACGAGAGCACCCAGCCGATAGCCAGCGCCGAGGTGGTCACACCGATGACCAATCCGATTTGCTGCTGCCGTGGCGTAGCCCCGACCAGAAAGCCCGTTTTCAAATCCTGTGAGGTTGCGCCGCCGATAGCCGCCGCAATGCATACCACCGCGCCAACCGAGAGCGCCACGACCCGCGCTTCGATGCCGACTTTCCCAATTGCCAGAAAGATAAGGCAGGTTAGCAGGATAGTAGCGACGGTCATCCCGGAAATCGGATTTGAAGAAGAGCCGATTTCGCCCGTAATCCGGGACGACACAGTGACGAAGAAAAAGCCAAAGGCGATGATCATCGCCGCTGCCAGCAGGCTGAACCCAAGCTCGGCCGCCGTGAAGTAAATAACAGCGCTAAGAATAATCCACAGCAGCCCGGCGCCACCTATCACCACGCTCATCGGCAGGTCGTTTTCGGTTCGCACCACGGCCGTCGCCGTGGTTGCCTTGAACCCCCCGACGCCGGCGCGAAAGGCGGACAAAATCATTGGTAGGGAGCGTACGAGACTGATGATGCCACCGGTGGCAACAGCACCAGCCCCGATGTACAGCACGAAATTGGTCCGCACATCACTCGGCGACATGTCCCGGATGAGCTTCGAGGCCGGGAACAGAGGTTCATTGAGGTTGCTGCCGAAAAAGACGATTGTCGGGATAAGCACCAGATACGACAGCGCACCGCCGGCCAGCATGATCCCGGCCACGCGCGGCCCAATGATGTAACCGACGCCCATTAGCTCTGGCGACACTTCGGCGCTAAGCGTCGCGCCGGGCAGCACCTTGCCCAAGGCCTTTTCAGGGTACTCTTTCCACAGGTGCAGCCCGGACATCAGAAACTTGTACAGCAGCGCCAGCCCGAAGCCCCCAAAGACGAGCCTGGCCTGGCTACCGCCCTTTTCGCCCACAATGAGCACTTCGGCGCAGGCCGTGCCTTCGGGATAAGTCAGCTTGCCGTGTTCCTTGACAATAAGCGCCCGCCTGAGGGGAATCATCAGTAGGACACCCAACCAACCGCCGGTTAGCGCCGTCAGGGTCGTACGCGATAAATCCAATGCGTAACCCATCAGCAACAGCGCCGGCACAGTAAAGACAACGCCTGCTGCAACCGATTCACCTGCTGAGCCAATTGTCTGCGTTATGTTGTTTTCAAGGATGGAACTTTTGCCCAGCGCCCGGAAAATCGTAATGGAAAGCACGGCAATCGGAATCGAGGCCGACACCGTCAAACCAACCTTGAGCGCCAAATAAACCGAAGAAGCCCCGAAGATGATGCCTAGAATGACGCCGACCAAGACGCTGCGCAGGGTAAATTCCGGCAGAACAACTTCACTGGCCACAAAAGGCCGGAAGTGGGTTGTTGCCGGAGAGTCAAATTGAGTGGCCATAGGCTTTCATGACAAAAAGCTAGGTTTTCTTACGCTGAAAGGTCTCGCCCGGCAGCCAGTCCGGCATCACCGGGTCCTCGGCTACGGTTGCCACAATGAGCAGGGCAAACTGCGCATGCTGGGCCGCACCTTGAAAGTCCCAGTCTTCCTGAATGGTGTCAGTCGGCTGGTGGTAATCGCGCCGTACGTAGGTCTCAAACCGCTGTTTACCCCAGCCGTCTGGCTTGCCTTCCACTTCAACACCGAGGTTGAGCGACAGGCACGGTACACCGGCTTTGGCAAAGCAGAAGTGGTCGGAGCGGAAAAACGAGCCGTTTTGCGGGAAGGGATCGGGCTTCATCACCAGCCCTTCCAGCTTGGCCAGCGCGTCAATGGTTTTGCCTAGCGTCGAGCGCTCTGCCCCCAACGGCACGAAATCACGAGTCCGCCCAAAGACGTTGACTTCGTCAAGGTTGATGTTGGCTGCTGTTTTTTCGAGAGGAACAAGCGGATGTTCGCAGTAATACTGCGCTCCCAGCAGGCCTTGTTCTTCGGCTGTGACCGACAAAAACAGTACCGACCGGCGTGGGCGCCAGTTGGCTTTCCCCAACGCCTCGGCCATCGCCAGCAGGGCCGCTACGCCCGAGGCATTGTCCAACGCCCCGTGGTAAATGAGTCGCTGCCCGGAATTTGGGTCTTCCTTGACGCCAAGGTGGTCATAGTGCGCTGTAACAACAACGCACTCTTCACGCAACTTCTCATCACGTCCCGGCAACCACCCGACAACATTAGGTGATTCGAGCCTAGATACTTCGCTTTTCAAATGGATTGAAAGTGTCACTTCAAGCGGCACGGGACGAAAATCCCGCCGGTCGGCTTGCTCAATGAGTGCCGCCAACGATTTGCCGCCGAGCCTGGCAATCCGAACGGCCGCATCATCCGTAATCCACGACTTCAGAGCGACGACCGGCGGGGAGTTGGCATCCCGGACAAGTTCCGACCGTGTGCCGGTGTTGGAGCTTTGTACCACCTGCCACGGGTAGGTAGCACTCTCAGTTGTGTGAATCAGCAGCACACCACGCGCGCCTTGACGGGCGGCCTCTTCGTACTTGTACGTCCAGCGCCCATAGTAGGTTAGCGTTCGCCCCTGAAAGATGGACGGGTTGCGCAGTCCCGGATCGTTGACCAACAGCATGACAATCTTGCCGCGCACATCTACGTCTTTGTAGTCATTCCAGTCATACTCCGGCGCAATGATGCCGTAGCCGGCAAAGATGACCGGAACGTTGTCGAGCTGGACTTCAGGTAGACACTCGCCGGACTGCGCCGTAAACTCCGTTCCATACGCCAGCTCGACGGTAGCGCCGGATGCGGCACGAAAGGTCATTGTCGTCGGCAGAGCGCGGAGGTTGACAATCGGGACGTTCTGGAAATACGAGCCACCAAGCGGCTCTAGCCCGTAGGTCTGAAACTGGGCGGCAATGTATTTCGCCGTAAGAAGGCCGCCGCGCGTGCCGGGGGCGCGACCTTCAAACAAAGGATCGGAAAGCAATTCGGTGTGGGCGCGTAGGGTGGCCGGTTGAATCCGGGCCAGGATGGCGCGAACTTCGGCCGGGACGGTAACGTTCTCCGCCGCCTTTGCTGGCACTCCGATCTGAATGACCAACCACAGGAGCCACCAGCCCGTAATGCCTAAGCGAAGGGCTTTCATCACGGTCTATCCTCGCGGAAACCGAAAGGTTGCTGATATTTGGCGACCATCGGAAAGTAGCGGCATTCTTTTATGCGTGCCACTGAAATTGCAATGGTAAAGACGTTCTGTTGACCCGCTGCCGATGATTCTACAGACCAGCACAAAGAGTTCCCACCGTCCCGGATAGGTTTGGAGACAAGGGGCAGCTGGGGGCTAAGGCTGCCCGGCATTGACGCTGAGGGGTTCTAGGGCCGTGCAGCCTGCCCAAGTTGTAGGGAAGATTTATCCCAGCGCCTATTGAGACCGATCAAGTAACGGATTATCGTCAATCATCTCACCTGAGTGTGGCCTGCCTGCCAACTGGCAATGGGCCGGCACGCGCCGACCGCTACTGCAAGCGAGGTATTTGGCCGTGGACAAGGAAGTTGCTGCCTTGGAAGAAGCTCTTGAACGCATCTGGGAAATTGCCCGTGGATTCGGCCTCGATCCGTTTCCGGTGAACTTTGAAATTGTGCCGGCAACGGTCATGTACGAGATTGGCTCATACGCGCTGCCAGGCCGTTTTTCCCACTGGACGTTCGGCAAGGCTTACCACCGAATGAAAACGATGTATGACTTCGGGCTGTCACGCATTTACGAAGTCGTCATCAATACAAACCCGGCGTATGGCTTTCTGCTTGAAACCAACTCGTTGCTCCAGAACAAGCTCGTGATGGCGCACGTGCTGGGGCATGTCGATTTCTTCAAGCATAATGCCTACTTTGCCCATACCAACCGGCGGATGGTAGATGAAGTCAACCTACACGCGGCACGCATTGAGGAGTACGAGTTCAAATACGGCCGCAAGACGGTGGAGGCTTTTCTGGACGCCGTGCTCTCGATTGAAGAACACGTTGACCCTAACTTTTTCATTCGCAAGGAGCGTGACCTGCCGCCGCCAAAGACGACAACTGCGCGTAGCAAGGAGGGGCCTTTTGAAGACATCCTACGTTTAGGGGAAAAAGCAACCGGTGAGGGAACCCCACCGCCGAAGCGCAAGCCAGGTGAGCCGGTGTATCCCGAAAAGGACCTTGTGTGGTTTATTGCCACCTACTCGCCCGTGCTCGAAGACTGGCAGCGTGACGTAATGATGATGATCCACGATGAAATGCTGTACTTTTTGCCCCAGATGCAGACGAAAATCATGAACGAAGGCTGGGCCAGTTACTGGCATGCCCGAATCATGCGCGAGCTGTGTGAAGGCACGGGAGAGTTTGTCGAGTTTGCAGAGCTTCATGCCGCCGTGGTTTCCCCCCACAAGGGGCAGCTCAACCCTTACTACTTGGGCTACAAGATTTTTGAAGATATTGAACGCCGTTGGGACAATCCAACCCCGGAGGAACGTGAAATATACGGCCGTCGGGGCGGCGAAGGACGCGAAAAAATCTTCGAAGTGCGGGAAGTGGATAACGATGTGTCCTTTCTGCGCAACTATCTGACAAAGGAACTGGTCGAAGAGCTCGACCTTTATGTCTATGAGTTGGTAGATGATGAGGAATGGACCATCACGGAAAAACGTTGGGAGCGCGTCCGCGACCAACTGGTGGCTAACATGACCAACTTTGGCTTCCCGTACATCGAGGTCACGGACGGCGATTACAACCGAAACCGCGAGCTATACCTGACACACCGGTATGAAGGGGTCGAGCTGGACCTAAAGCATGCCCGCAAGGTGCTGGAATATCTTTACACCTTATGGGGACGCCCAGTGCACCTTGAAACCCGTGTAGACAATGAGCCGCTGGTTCTGCATTATGACGGCGGAAGCCACGACGAAGACTGACATCGTATGCGGGCCTTTGCGCCTGGTACGTAGATACGTCAGAAACTCACTGTAAACCAGGATGGAGGACAACCACCGTGCGTGGTGAATACCAGACGCTTCGCATGCTTGCCTGTGAAGGCAAGATTACCGAGGAAATGATTGCCGTAGCCGAAGATGAGCGGCTCGACCCGGAATTTATCCGGCAAGGGCTGGCTGATGGCACCATCGTCATTCCGAAAAACATTCGCCACCACTTCCGTCCGATTGGCATCGGTAAGGGCCTTCGTACGAAAGTCAACGCCAACATCGGCGCCTCGGGCTATCACCAACTCCTTGAAGAGGAAATCAGCAAGCTGCACGCTGCCGTGCAATACGGGGCCGATAGCGTCATGGACCTGTCAACCGGCACGGATTTGGACCTCATTCGTGAAACGTTGCTGCGGGAAAGCCCACTGATGCTGGGTACGGTGCCGATTTACCAGGTTGCTGCCGAAGGCTCGATCCTGAAGATGGACCCGGAGGAACTCTTTGCTGTTATTGAGAAACAGGCGCAGCAGGGCGTGGATTACATGACCGTCCATTGCGGCGTGACGAAAGAAACTGTCCGAAGGCTACGGCAGCATGAACGTATCGAAGGCATCGTCAGCCGGGGGGGCGCGTTGCTGGCGGCATACATCGAGGCAACCGGCAATGAAAATCCACTCTACGAGCAATTTGATCGCCTGTGTGACATCTTTGCCCGCTATGATGTGACGTTTTCCTTGGGGGATGGCCTGCGTCCGGGGGCAACGGCAGATGCCAGTGACCGCGGACAGTTGGCCGAGTTGCTCGTGCTGGGCGAGCTTGTTGCACGCGCTCGTGAAAAAGGATGCCAGGTAATGGTTGAAGGGCCTGGCCACGTGCCGCTGGACCAGATTGCCGCCAACGTCCAGCTTCAGAAGCGCATTTGCGATGGCGCGCCGTTTTATGTGCTAGGGCCGCTGACGTGTGATGTTGCCCCCGGCTACGACCACATTACAGGGGCCATTGGCGGCGCCATTGCCGCAGCAGCCGGTGCAGATATGCTGTGTTACGTCACGCCGGCTGAACACCTACGGCTACCTGACCGGCAGGATGTGATTGAAGGCGTAATGGCAACGCGCATTGCTGCCCACTCGGGCGACTTGGTAAAAGGCGTCAAAGGCGCTAAAGCCTGGAACGACCAGATGTCACGTTACCGGAAACAGCTTGATTGGGAAGGCATGTTCCGGTTGGCGATGGACCCCGAAAAGGCACGGCGCTACAAGGAAGAGTCTGAGGCTGCTGGCGCTAAGGTCTGCTCAATGTGTGGCAGCCTTTGTTCAATCAACATTGATAATGCTGCCATTGAGAAGTTTTCCAAACAAAGGCCGGATACTTCGGAGAAATTTCTCCCTTCACGTCCGGCAGCGGCTGTTGCTGCCCGGGACTAGGTTGTGGCTAACGCCGGTCTGGTATGCTGAGTGAAAGAGACTTGACATCTGACCGCGTCCTGCCTAGGCTTTTATCTCTCTGACGCGGGGAGCGGTCGCGGGCGGTTAGCTCAGTGGTAGAGCATCGGTCTTACAAGCCGAGGGTCACTGGTTCGAGCCCAGTACCGCCCACCACGTCGCATCGCCGTTGTGCACGTCGCATCGCCGTTGTGTTCGCGATGGGATGCTGGCGTTGAGAGAGCTTGTGGAGTTGTAGCTCAGCTGGTTAGAGCGCCGGCCTGTCACGTCGGAGGTCGCGGGTTCGAGCCCCGTCAGCTCCGCCATACACGTTCAGGGGAACAAAGCCGTGCTTCATCGTCTTGAAGGACGGCTTTTTCGTTTTGATCCTAACTTGCAGGCCGGCCTGCTAAAACGATTCCCAACACCCTGCGAGTGAGACCCGTATGCCGCTTAGCCACATTGATGAAGCCGGACGCCTGACGATGGTGGATGTCGGAACAAAGCCGGTCACCGACCGAACGGCCACGGCTTCGGGAATCGTGTATATGCGGCCGGAGACGCTGACGGCCATCCGCAACCGAAAAACGCCCAAAGGCGATCCGCTTGAAGCTGCTCGGCTAGCGGGCATTATGGCGGCCAAACAAACCGATCGTTTGATCCCGCTCTGTCACACCTTGCCCTTGTCCTACGTCAACGTGGAACTGACGCTGGCTGAGGATCACGTTCTCATTACAGCTACGGCGCGTGCGCAGGCTAAAACAGGGGTTGAGATGGAAGCCCTGACGGCTGTCACCGTTGCGGCACTGACCCTGTTTGACATGTGTAAGGCTATTGACCGCACAATGCGGATTACGGACGTTCATGTAAGGTCAAAAACGGGAGGCGCGTCAGATTGGTCAGCGTTGGACGTTCACCCTTCAGACACACCCCATGGCAGCGGATGAACTCAGGGTGGAAACGTTAGCAACATGCCGGTCAAGAAGCGAAATCTGGTCAATCCCCACTTGCCGCAACTTGAAAAAGCCCTTGCCCATGTCTATGGCTGGGCGCCGAACGAGGCCTTGCGGGCTGCCTTGCAAGCTGTGGTGACGGACAAGGCACGCCGCCTGCTCTTTGATGAAATAACCTACTGCCGCGTGGCTGCACAGTCGCCGGGCGAGCTCCACTCCATTGCTGAAGAAATTGCCCTTGGTGAGACGAGTTTTTTTCGTGAGCCGGAGCAGTTTCGGGCGCTGTGGCATCTCGTGCTGCCTGAACTGATGGAAAAACGTGCCGGGACAAAACGCCTGCGCCTGTGGAGCGCCGGCTGCTCGACGGGCGAAGAGCCGTACTCGCTGGCAATGATTCTCGAAGACCTGCTCGGCGAAGCGCCGGACTGGCGGATTGAAATCCTAGCAGTAGACCTGCGCAGCAAAGCCCTGTTACATGCCAGCCAGGGGCGTTACCATCCGCTGCAGTTGCGCAATCTTGACCCGGTGTTACGCGAACGCTTTTTTCATGGCAACCCGGCACCCGATGCCCCACCAGGGGAGCTTGACCGGCGATTGCGCCGCAATATTCGCCTGCGGCACGCCAACTTGTACGATCCACACCTGTGGCAGCACCTGCCGGGACCCTTCGATGTCATTGTGTGCAGCAATGTTCTCACCCACATGCACTGCACAGCCGTTCACCAGACAACCGCCCGCCTCCAGCAGGCGCTGGCTCCAGGTGGTTACTTGCTGGTCGGGAGTGTCGAAGCCGGATTGGTCAACCAACCACGGTTGCGTCCATCCCAGACGTTGCCGCGTGGCTTTTTCCAACGTCCTGAGTAAGGGAAACCCTACAGTGGTCAAGGCAGCCGTGCGGTGCACAGCCTCATGGCGCTCCGACGGCTAACTACCGATGAATCGTCGTCATTTCTTGTCTTTGTGTGGTTTGACGGCTGCTTGGTGTGCCGAAGTCGTTGGGCAACGCCATGTGGGCTCTCCACCGGTTCTCGGGCGTGCCAACTCTGCACAGCGGTCTTTTGCGCGCCTGCTTCAGCTTGAAGATGAGCGGTACTACCACGCTGACGAATTCGTGCGGTTTCTTGGCTCGGCAAACGCGCGCGTGCGGCGACGCGCCTGCCTGGCGCTGGGCCGCATTGGTGATCCCCGGTCATACATCCTGCTGCTAGAGCGGCTCTACGATGACGGCAACGCACGGGTGCGCGCCATGGCCGCCTTTGCCCTGGGCGAACTGGAGACAACCGAACCACTGGAAGACCTGCGCCGGGTGCTGTTGCGAGAAACGGAAATGCTGCCGGTGCGGGCGCGTTGCGCGGAAGCCCTCGGTAAGGTTGTCGCTGCCAATGCTAAAACGCTTGATACTGACACCCTTCAAGCGCTACTGGCGGCTGTGTTGAAATCTCTGCCGTCTACTACAGACATTCCCCCTGGCAGTGAACAGGAGTTGTTTACCAATCTGAGTCTTACGGCTGTGATGCGAATGCGCCAGGCAGGAAGCCTGCCCGCCCTACTGAGGTGGCTTGCATCGCCAAACCCGGCTGTCCGTTTTCATGCTGCCAATGCTTTGGCGCGGTTGAGCGATTTGCCGGGGGCAGAAAATGTGCTGCTCCGCGAAAGCGAAAAGCTTGTGGCATCTTTTCGCGAGGAAAAGCAAGTAGTTGTACGAGTAGCCCTAGCACGGGTGCTGGGGGCCATTGGCGACGAAGAAGCCGTATCAACGCTCTGCGGCAGCCTAGAGGCTGAGGAAACTGCCGTGCGGATTGGCGTCATTCGGGCTTTGTCGCAAGCACGCCAACCGGGGCGCGTCATCCCAGTGTTACTGGACCGGTTGCGCACGGACATGTCCCGCTACGCCAAAGTGGAGGCCGACGAGCGCCCAACGTGGGACGGGTTGCCCCAGCTTTTGACCCTGGCTGAAACCTTAGGTCGTCTGAGAGCCGCTGAAGCGCAACCGTGGCTGGAACGCTTGCGTATCCTGCCAACCGGAAGCCCAGGGGCCAACCCAGAAGTCGAAGTCGCCCTAGCACAACTTGGCGTGGCTGCCTTCTTGGGACCCGATCCTGAAAAACCGCTGCTTCCGCCGGACAATGACTGGCGAGCACAAGCACATTACTTTGCCGGTTTGGCTGCATTACCGCCAGAAGAACCACGTCGCCGCCGGATAGTCGAGAATTTTCTAGCTCAAACCGATCTCGACGCCCGCGCACGAACAGCACTGCTAGCGGCTGTACCGAAAACGCCGGCGTGGGCTGCTGTTTGGGAGCAGGAACTGCGCCACCCAGACGTTATGGTACGGGCTGCGGCTGCTGCCGCCTTAGAATTGCTGCCGCCAACTGACCAGCGCCGAAAGGTGCTCATCGCCGCCTTGACTGCAGCGCAGGGTGATACGCAAAACGATGCAAAGCTGGCCATTCTTAAAGCCCTGGCAGCCGACCCGCATCCCGACACAGAAGCTGCTTTCGACCTAGCCCTGCGTGACCCAGACTGGCTAGTGCGTAAACAGGCTGGCGAAATCCGTCGGCAACGCCTGCCGTCCACATTGGGCGAAGTCGAACGTGCGCGGGAATTTGAGACCTTATACAACCGGATTGGGATTTGCCGCACAAATCGGCCGGCATCATTTTACAACCAGTTGGTGCGGCAGTACGTGCGGCATCCACGCGCCGTCGTCACCACCACCAAGGGCGAGCTGACCCTAGAACTGTTTTCCGAGGATGCACCGCTGACGGTGGAAAACTTCATTAGCTTAGCCGAACAGGGTTTTTTTGACGGCTTGACCTTTCACCGGGTCGTCCCCAACTTTGTCGTTCAGGGAGGTGATCCGCGTGGGGATGGTGATGGGGGGCCAGGCTACCAGATTCGCTGCGAGATCAACGAGCGGCCCTTCCAGCGGGGCAGTGTCGGCATGGCGCTTTCGGGCAAGGATACGGGCGGAAGCCAGTGGTTTATATGTCACTTACCGCAACCGCACCTGGACGGCGGCTACACATGCTTTGGACAGGTTATAGATGGCTTCGAGGTGTTGGACCGAATTGTGCGCCAAGACCGTATTCTAAGCGTCCGTTTGATCAGGGACTAGCCTGCAGAAGGCGAGAGGCAGTGGAGCCGACTGCCGGACTTGAACCGGCGACCTACTGATTACGAATCAGTTGCTCTACCAACTGAGCTAAGTCGGCCCGTTTTTTAGCGGACAGGCGAAATAGTATCACGTCTGTCAAGACAGCAGCGAACAAGAAGAGATTCCCTAGGTTGTCATCGCAGGCTGTGCCGTCAGCCCAGATAGGCCGATTCAGAAAAAGCAAAAACTGAGCCCGTTCTTGAAACCGTCTTGGAAAAAGATGGTTGAGAATCCTCGCTGAGGTGAGAAGACGCCGCCCATGAAGACCTTGGTGCTGGAACTCAGCAACCGTAGAGCTGGCTACCGGCAAAGGAATATTGCCCCGATTGGTTGCCTACGGGCGTTTGGCGCGCGCGCGGCGCACTTCATCTAGACTTGGCGGTGTGCCATCCCAAACAGCAATGACTTTCCCTTGCCGCAGGAGGACAATGCGTGGGGTGTCGCCATCGGCCAGCAAGCGCTTGAAGTCCTCTTTGGAAATCTCCCCGAGCTCAAACTTGGCTCCGAACCGCTGAATGAAGAACTTACGACGCCACTCTTCATTGGAGCAAAGCGCCACAAAGGTAGGAAAGTCTTTCACGCTCACATAAGCATTGAGCTGTGGGACGCTTTCCTGGCAATGGGTGCACTCGGTGTCAATCAGGGCGACGAGGCATTCGCCTGTGGCGACGTTGACCTTCGTTCCGGAAACCTTGACCCGTGACCAGTCGCTACCGCCAAGCGGGAAGCCAAACGCTAGGGGCGTCAGTAAACCAAACAATGCGCATGCGAGAACAGCTACTCCCTGCCAGTGACGCGGCTGGAGAGCGGTCGGGGAAACTGGTGAATTCCACACCAGCCAGCCGGCCGCTGCTGTGACGCCCAGCATCAGACCATCTTCCAGCAACGCCTCCTTCGGGCTGCGTTTGACCTGCGATCCAAAACAGCCGCAGTCTTCAACCGGAATACCAGCCAGAATGACCCACGCCAGCGCGCCCATCAAGAGAAGGGTCAGGCAGCCGGCGACAACTAGCGACCAGCGCAAGCGGTAGCCGAAGATAAGCGCTGCACCAAGCGTGCATTCCACCACGAGCAAGCCCCAGGCAATGGCTGTTTGCGCCGCTTTCCCTGGCACCAGTTGGAAACTGGCTACCTGGCGCACGAATTCAAACGGCTCAAAGGCCTTGATGACACCGGCTGCGAGCCATACCAGACCTAACATGGCGGCAAGTCCCCAACCCACATAAAAGCGCCACGGGACGGCGCCGGTTTCCAAGGGTGCTGAAACTGTGTTAGCTACGTTTTCACTGCTCATGAGCGAATCTGGAAGCGTCCGCCAGAATGGTTGTCTGCTTGCCGTGGCAGAGTCACCCGCTTGACAACAAAGGTGTGGGTTGTCTTTTCACCAGGAATGGGGAGTTGCGATTGGTCGCAGGGAAATAGCGTAGGATTGGCGTAAAACCAGTCGGCGGCTTTGTAGTTGGCGATGCTATGGGGGTCAATAAGTTGAGGATCAAACTGGAACAGACGCGCCAGTTTGACAACAAACGAGGCTAGCCCCTCGCGGAAGTCCCAATGACCGATGCAAATCTTGCCGTCTGGCCACACGTGCGGATGAAAAATCGGAGACATACCGTGCATCATCACGGTTGGTTTCTCAAAGGGGTGATTGGGCGATAGCAGAATCCGAATCTGGTGCTCGTCACGGGTTGTGTTCGGGCCGATGTAACTCCGAATCCGAAAGGTCACGATATAATCCGTCGCTGGAAAGTTGAGATTCTGCCAGTGAATGTATTCGCCCCGGATAGTACGCATTTCTTCATAATCGGCTGCCAGTCGGGCGCGCCGGATATCGTCAGGCGTGGCCATGAAGGTCCTCCCCCATTTCCCTGAGATTCGATCACGGCTAGCGTGGATGCATTGTAGCTTGGCCTTGTCCCATCGAAAAACAGGCTGCACATCTGCTGAGGTAGCCGTTACGTTTGGTTATGGAAAATCCCCTTGCCTTTCAAGGTTCGGAAAAAGCCAAGCGCATTCAAGCGATGTTTGCCGGTATTGCCCCAACCTATGACCGGCTCAACCACTGGCTTTCACTACACATTGACAAACGTTGGCGGCGTGCTGCGGTTCGAGAAGTAGAAGCTATCTTAGCGCAACCCGGCGCTCGCGCGCTGGATGTTTGTTGTGGCACAGCAGACCTTGCATTGGAGTTAGGTCGTTTTGCCCCCACCATTGGCGTGGACTTTTGTCAGCCAATGCTGCTTCAGGGCCTGAAGAAAGTTCAGCAGAGTGGTCGTCCGGTACGTCTGCTGGCTGGCGATGCACTAGCACTGCCCTTTGCCGACGCCAGTTTTGACGTTGTCACTGTTGCTTTTGGGATTCGTAACGTCGTGGACCTGCCTGGCGCCCTTGCTGAGCTTTACCGCGTGCTGAAACCAGATGGCAAGGTGGTCATTCTGGAGTTTTCCCATCCGGTTATTCCGGGGCTCAAATCACTGTTTGGCTTTTACTTTACGCAGATTTTGCCCCGCATTGGCAACGCCATCTCAGGGTCAAGCTATGCTTACTCATATTTGCCGGCATCGGTACAACAATTTCCCGACCAACCGACCCTTGCGTCTTACCTCGTACAGGCCGGTTTTGAGCAGGTGCGGTGGCGCAACTTATCCGGTGGAATTGCCGCTTTGCACACCGGCGTCAAACCGGCTGCTGCCGGCCCCGTCCAAGCCAACCATCCGTCCCAACATCTGACACAGGGGGCTAGTGCCGGAAGTGACGGATGCCGGTAAAGACCATCGCCATGCCATATTCGTCAGCAGCCGTGATGACTTCCTCATCCCGAATAGAGCCGCCCGGCTGAATGACGGCGCGTACGCCATGGCGTGCTGCCTCATCAAGACTGTCCCGGAAGGGGAAGAAGGCATCTGAAGCCATAACAGCACCGGCCAGCGGCAGCCGAGCCTTTGTAGCACCCAGCCTGACGGCATCAACGCGGCTCATTTGTCCAGCCCCGACCCCGAGCAACTGGCCCTGCCGGGCATAGACAATCGCGTTTGATTTGACATGCTTACAGACCGTCCACGCAAAGATGAGGTCGCGCCATTCGTCCTCAGAAGGCGACCGGCGGGTAACAACGCGCATCTCGGATGGATTTGCAAGACGGTCGTCCGGCGATTGCACGAGCAGACCGCCAGAAATTGTACGAAAAACCGTTGCCGGGCGCGTCTCGCCGGCAATGACCAGCAGGCGTAGGTTTTTCTTGGCTTCCAGTACCTTTCTCGCGGCGTCATCGAAGCCGGGCGCAATAATGACCTCGAGAAAGATTTCGGAAAGTTCAGTCGCTGTTCCGGCATCAACCGTCTGATTGAACGCCACGATACCACCAAAAGCAGACTCCGGGTCTGTTTCCCGTGCCAGGCGGAAAGCTTCAAGTGGAACAGCCCCTAGCCCAACGCCGCACGGATTGGTGTGCTTGACGATGACGCATGCAGCTACGTCATGAAATTCACTCACCAGTCCCCAGGCGGCATCGGCGTCGAGCAAATTGTTGAACGACAATTCCTTGCCCTGTAGCTGGCGGGCCGCTGCCAACCCACCGACGGGATGCTCCGCCGGCACGTAGAGCGCCGCCGACTGGTGGGGATTTTCACCGTATCGCAGCGTTTGCTGCCGGTGCAGGACAAAAGAAAGGCGCGGCGGAAAGGGCTCAAGTGGGTGAAGACGAATCTGCTCAGTGGCTTCCTCAAACTGTGTCTGGTTGGCTAAAAAGTCGGCAATTATCTGGTCATAGCGCGCGGTGTAGGCAAACGCCTTGCAGGCCAAGCGGTAGCGCGTCGCTGCCGAAACGCTTCCGGTGTGGATCAGTTCTGCTGCCAGGGAGTCGTAGTCGGCCGGATCGGTGACGACAACAACGTGTTGGAAGTTTTTCGCAGCCGCGCGAATCAGGGCTGGTCCACCAATGTCAATGTTTTCCAATGCCTCCGCAAAAGTTACTTCCGCGCGAGCAACAGCAGCCGCAAAGGGATAGAGATTGACAACGACAAAGTCAAAGCAGTTGATGTCATGCAGTGCAAGTTGTTCGAGATGTTCAGGAAGGTCGCGTCGCGCCAGAATGCCGGCATGAATCCGAGGGTGCAACGTTTTGACGCGCCCATCAAGCATTTCCGGGAAGCCCGTGACAGATGCTATGTCAAGGACAGAAAGGCCTGCTTCGAGCAGCGTCTGTGCCGTCCCGCCGGTTGAGACAAGTTCAAGACCGTGAGATTGTAGAAGGCGGGCAAAGTCAACGAGTCCCTGCTTATCAGAGACGCTAAGCAGGGCGCGCGGAGCAAGCGGTAACGTCATAGACATTTGCAGAAACCTGGCTAGGTTGCCAAAGATAACTCCAAAAACGGGACAAGGTTTCTGCACAATACCAAAAACTGTTTCCCTTGTCTTTGACTTGGAATTCGGCCTATCGGCACCTACTGCTTTCGTCAGGTTTTGGCAATGCTTGTTTCACTTGTCGAACTCCGCGACAGTCTGCCACTTTGGTTTTGGGCTAGCTGGGCTTTCCTTGTCGGAAGCTGCATTGGTAGCTTTCTCAACGTGGTCATCTACCGCCTTCCACGCGGCGGTTCGGTCAACTCACCCTCCCGGTCGTACTGCCCAAGCTGTAACGCAACCATTGCCTGGTATGACAATCTTCCCATCCTTAGTTTCATGTGGCTTCGAGGGAAGTGTCGTACTTGTGGGGCACGTATCTCCTGGCAGTACCCCTTGGTTGAGTTCGCAACCGGGCTGCTCTTTGCGGCGATGCTATTGGTTTTCGGCCCTACGCTGCAGTGTGTTTTCAACTGTGCTTTTGGAGCAGCGCTGATAGCCCTCATCGTGATTGATTTCAAGGAACAAATCCTACCGGACGTTATTACCCTGCCCGGCGCAGCTCTGGCATTGGTTGCGCGGATGCTAGACCACAACCTGGTTGGCTTACCCTGGATGAACTTGTTCTTTGAAGGTTTGACCGGCCGTCACCTACCAATGACCGGGCTAGCAGGCTCGCTGATCAACGCGCTGTTAGGAATGGCTATTGGCGCTGGCACACTCTGGGTGCTTGGCGTTGGCTACTTTCGCCTGCGCCCCTTTCCGATTCGGACGCCTGACGATCTATCCAACTTTCTCAAACGGCGTTGCGTGGTTGGCACACTGGCGCGCCTCAAGCTGCGCCGTGCAAACGGCAAGCGCGGCGTGGTCTATGTCCTCGGCGGTGATTTTAGCGAGCTGTCGCCAGAAGAACTGGCGGCTGCTGAGTTTGCGCCTTCTGACACCGGTACGCCAGAACTCCGCCTGACGGCCCTCGACGGAGTATGTGTGGAAGCCGGCGAGCGGGGCGTTCGCATCACAAGCCTACCGGGCAGCCTTGAAAACACCGTAGATGGTCAGCTTACGCCCGGTGATACCATTATCTCCGGCAACTTGGAAGGTATGGGGTTGGGAGACGTGAAAATGATGCTGATGGTCGGGGCCTTCCTTGGTGGCGGGTTGACATTTTTTGTGCTGCTTGTAGCGTCATTTTTAGGTGTCTTGGCGTCGCTGCCACGCCTGTTGCTGCGTGGATACGTCGCTCTTCAACAAGCCCTACCCTTTGGTGTCATGCTTGGATTGGCGGCCCTTATGGCGCTCTTTGTCGGAGAGAAAGGACTGACAACCTATCTCGACTTTATCTCCAGTTTTGTGTCCTGATCGGCTTATGCTTGATGCTTCTACCCTGCAGACTGCCATTGCCAACGCCCACCAGCAGTTGGTGAGAGCCTTTTGCGAACGTTTCCCCGAGTGGACACTTCCTGCCTTTGATGGGTTGATGGCCTTGCCGCCACGTCGCCAGTGGCAGGCGGTCAATGACTACTGGCTAGCCCGTAAACACGGAGTGCTGACACTCAAACTCAAGGAGCTTGGGACGTTGCCGGCTGACCAGCGCCCATCCCGCGGAGCTGCCCTCAACCGCTTCAAAGCCGAAGTTGAAGCCGTCTTGTCGCAATTGGAAGCGCAACTGCGAGCTTTTGAAGAAGCTGAAACCATCCGGCGGGAAGCCGTAGACGTTACCTTGCCGGGGCTGGTGCGCCGGCGCGGACGCGCCCATCCGCTTACCCAAATCCGGGAGCGCATCGAGGACATTTTCGTGGCCATGGGCTATGCCGTCGAAGACGGCCCAGAAGTGGACACGGTATTTTACAACTTCGACGCATTGAACATCCCACCTAACCACCCGGCCCGTGATCTGACCGATACGTTCTACATTGACGACGAACTGGCCCTGCGGTCGCAGACCTCAAACGTGCAAATCCACGCTATGCAACGGCGCAAGCCCCCTTTACGAATCATTGCGCCAGGGCGTGTCTTTCGTCGCGATGAGCCAGATGCTACACACAACCCAATGTTTTTTCAGGTCGAAGGCCTCAACGTCGCTCCCGGCATTAGTATGGCCGACCTCAAGGGTACGCTTCAGGTTTTTCTCACTAAGCTCTTTGAGCGCCCGGTGACGTTGCGCTTCCGGCCAAGCTATTTCCCCTTTGTCGAACCAGGCGCGGAGACCGACTTTCAGTGTCCGTTCTGCGAGGGAGCAGGGTGTCGCATCTGTAAGCATACCGGCTGGATTGAACTCGGCGGCTCTGGAATGGTACACCCTAACGTCCTGCGTGCCTGTGGGATCGATCCGACGGAATTTTCTGGCTTTGCCTTCGGGTTCGGTATTGACCGCATGGCTGCGCTGCTTTACGGCATTGATGACATCCGGCTGTACTACGAAAATGATCTACGGTTTTTGAGCCAATTCTGACGATAGCCCTTCCTGCGGCGTGACCCCAATGAGATGCCCATTGCCGCTTCTGCTCATTGGAGTTTTGGGCTTTGGCCTAGCGTACACCTCTGACCGCAAATAGCTAGCTTCACGTATGGCAGGGGCGCTACCTGTGTCACGATGTCAAGGGAGCGTGCAGTCGGGTGCAGAAAATCAGCTTGTTCACGCTGCTGGCGGTGCACAAGCCGCTCGCCGACCGGTTTGGGTAGGGATTTCCGATGGCGTTGAACAGTGGGATGACCTTGAAGAGCCATTGCCCGGTTCGGACATGATCGTTGCACACCATCCCAACCCGTGCCAGACAAAGGATAAACGGCATCTCACCCTTGTCATCCCCCTGAAAGAAACAGCGCTTCATACCCGTGTTACAGGATGTCAAAAGCGAGAATGGTCAAATGGAGACCAAAATGGATTGGCGGCATAGCCCTGGCGCATCGCTCAATCCGGAGTCACTCGTACAAATGCTGACAAACCCTTGGCAAGCTTTCCGGGAAATCCGGAGAAAGCACCCTGGGTAAATGTGGCTTCTATCTCCGAAGGCAATCTGAACACCTGTGCCAACAGAGCGTATCCCCTGCCATCCAGAGTTTCCCGAGCCAGATGCCATTGCCCGCGCGGCCGCACTGCTGCGTCGGGGCGAACTAGTGGCGTTTCCGACCGAAACAGTCTACGGCCTTGGCGCGCTGGCCTGGGATGCTGATGCCGTTGCCAAAGTTTTTGCTGCCAAAGGACGGCCGGCAAACAATCCCCTTATTGTCCACATTGCTGAGCGCAACTGGTTGGAGTGGGTGGCAGTGGACATTCCCCCCGTGGCTTACCGGCTGGTAGAAGCTTTCTTCCCAGGGCCGCTCACGCTTGTTTTGCGCAAACACGAACGTCTTCCTGCAGTCGTCACCGGTGGTGGGACGACGGTCGGCGTTCGGTGGCCCGCACATCCTGTAGCCCAAGCTTTACTTCGCGCCGTTGGCGCGCCACTTGCTGCGCCGAGCGCCAACCGTTTCACGGAAGTTTCTCCGACCACGGCCGAACACGTGCTCAAAAGTCTGGACGGCCACATTGCCGCCGTGCTTGACGGCGGCCCCTGCCCGGTTGGGATCGAGTCAACGGTGCTGGATGTTACCACCTCACCGCCGACGTTATGGCGGGCCGGAATTCTGTCGCAAGCGGCGTTAGAAGCCGTTGCCGGTCAGCGCTTCCAGCAACCTCAACCGGGGACAAGAATTGCCAGTCCTGGTCAGTTTCCCCGCCACTATGCCCCACGGGCGCGAGTTGAGCTTGTCCCGGCAGGCGATGTACTGAGCATCAAAGACCGGCTTGCTTGGTGGCTGGCCCAGGGGCAACGCCCGGCAGCGCTGGTTATTTCGGAGTTTGTACCGCCAGGGGGCGTGCTTCTACTTCGCCTACCAGCACAAGCTGCCGACTATGCCCGCCAGCTCTACGCCGCCATGCATGAGCTGGATGCCCAAGGGGTAGATGTAATGGTCATCGAGCACGTTCCTGATGATCCGGCCTGGGATGGGCTACGCGACCGTCTAAACCGGGCAGCCTGCGTGCTAAAGCCAGACATCAACGACTAGCCCTAGCTTCCATCTAAGGTTTCCCGTAACGTCACCCTACAGACGGTTCAGACGGTGGTATCATCTGGGCTGAACAATTCCTTGGCGCCGGCTCTGACTGCCTGCATGGACATCTTTCACGATTGGCAATCTCCTGCTCTACACACGCCGACGGTTCTCACCATGGGGGTTTTCGACGGGCTTCACCTCGGCCATCAAACCATTATTCGGCGTGTGGTCGAGCGTGCGGCGGCACTTGAGTGCACTCCAACCGTCGTTACCTTTGATCCCCACCCACGTGCTGTCCTGTACCCGGCTGCCGCCCCCCCGCTGCTTCAGACCCTTGGACAGCGACTTGAGGCCCTCCGCATTCTGGGTATTCGTCAGACCCTTGTCCTACGGTTTGACCTAGAACTGGCATCCTTGACGGCGGCCGAATTTGCCCAGCGCATCCTTTTTGAAGCGCTGCGTGCGCGGGAAATTTATCTCGGTGAAGACTTTGCCTTCGGGCGCGGCCGGGAGGGCAACCTTACCTTGCTCCGCAGTTTGGGGGCGGCTTACGGCTGCACTGCCTATGAAGTCGAAGCTGTGTTGTTGCGGGGAAAGCGCGTCAGTTCCACCCGCCTGCGCGAAGCCATCCAGTCTGGGCGGGTCAATCTGGCACGGCGGATGCTCATGCGTCCCTACGGTGTCGAAGGGGAAGTCATAACCGGCCGGCAACTGGGGCGAACTCTGAATTTCCCTACGGCTAACATCGCCGTCATCAACCGAGTACTGCCGGCTGACGGAGTATATGTCACCGCAACCCTTGTCGGCGGGGTCTGGCGGCGCAGCGTAACCAATATTGGCTACCGCCCAACTGTTAGCGACGACCGCATGCGCGTCGTGGAAACGCACATCTTGGATTTTAGCGAAAACCTCTATGGCATTTCGCTCCGCACCCGCTTTCTGCATCGGCTTCGTTCGGAGCGAAAGTTCGCTAGTCTTGAAGACCTGCGTGCTCAGATTGCGTACGATGTGGCCCGCGCCCGCCGGTATTTTCGGCATCCAGGGGTGCGTCGTTCTCTGGCTGTTGAATAGCGACCACCTTATCTGCCGAAAAGGTACGACATAACTAGCGTTTGGCCAGCACAAACTGGTCAAGGCGTTCGACCATCCAACTCTGGCCGACCCGGCGCAAAAAGATCAAACCCGTTCCGGACTGTTCTTCCTTTGTGGCAGAAACAACAACTACCCGTACGTCGAGCAGCACCCGTTGGGTATCAAGGCGTTCCATGCGCACGCCCTGGGTTGTCCAAGCATCGGGTTTGGAGACCACAATGCCAAGAACAAACCGGGCGGTGTCGGGGCGAATAAAACATGTTTCAAGCGCCTTGGACGTACCTGTGCGGATGGCTTTGTCCATGGTGCCTAGGAAGGAACGCAGTTCCTCGTCCAGCGGAAATGACCGTCCAGCGGCATTCTCACTGGCAAGCAAGCCACGTCGCGCCTGTTCGTCAAGGGCTGGGCCGGAAAACATCTCATAAGCTGCTTTGTAGGCAGCGCACGCTTGGTCGTAGGCTTTGCGGGCGGCAGCCAGATCGGCTTCGGTAAGTAGCGCCAGCGCCAGCGGATACCGGGAAGGCAGGACGGCGCGGCGAATAACTGCTACTTCCTCGGCAGCCGCATCGAGCTTGCCCTGGGCAAGTAAAGTACGCGCTAGATAGGCGCGCGCCAAGGCAAACCCGGGTTCGCGTGCGACAGCTTCCCGAAGCAGCTTTTCGGCCTCGGCTTGGCGTTCGGTCTCTGTCTCATTGGCCTTCAGACGGCGCGAGAGCGTTGCCTCAGCATCGAGCAGTAGCCCAAAGGCATAGCGTCGTTCCGGGCGTGCGTCGTTATCAAACTGTTTAGAGTTGCGGTCGTAGCCAAAGCGGACCTGCGGATAGAGCTTTTCTGGGTCGAGTTCGACACTGGTAATGTTCTCTGAGGTTTCAAAGATGGCGGTGGCATAGCCTTTGGAAGGAAGCTCAACTGTTGTGGTAAGCCGTTTCCCCTGGTCGGTGACAGCAACAACGGGCAGGGTAGCGTCACCTGTCCCGAGGTTGCGCAAGGCACAGCTCCAGCCTGGGCCGTCTTCACGCTTGAGTGGGATGCCAATCACAAAATCCGGCTCGCTGAGTTCCTCAAACCACTGCTTGAAGAAGTTGGCGCGGCGTTCTTCGGGTGGCGTTCCAACCAAGCGGTTGCGGAAGGTCTCATACGTTGCTGTGCCGCTTGGATCAGCAACTGTGTCCTTGATGCCCTTGAGAAGGGTGTCGCGTCCCACAAGTCGCTCCAGAAGGCGAAAAAGAAGCGCGCCCTTGGTTGGAAGGCTGACAAAGTAGTCCGGGAGCGCCGGATGTTGGAGCACCGGAATGGGGTCAATGCCCCGCTCAAAGCCCTGCTGGGAAAGGCGGATGCTGGCCAAACGCCCATAGGTAAAGCTTCGGCGCAACCAGAAGTCCCGTTCTGCTTCCGAGCCGTAGTGCTGTTCGATGTAACGAGCCGTCAGATAGGCTGGCAGGGCATCGGCTAAAATGCCCCATCCACGCCCGCGCAGACGGACTTTCCCGCCGAGCCAAGTCTGGGCAAGGCTGGCCGTGAGCCACTCCACCATTTCGGCATCAAGAGTAGGGCGGCGCACGGCGGCTGTCTCGATAAGCACGGCGCCCGGTGCCGCATGTCGAAGAGCACGGTCGGTGTCAAAGTCCCGGCCCCGGAGCTCTGGGCTGCGTCGGTCAGCAACCACCCGGCGGTAGGTTGTCAACACTTGAAACTCTCGCACCGGTACTGCGCCCCACAACGCTTGGTAAAAGACCAAGATTTTCTCGACTTCTTCGGCTAGACGTTGCGCCTGGCGCTGGCTTTCAGGCGGTAGCCCCGAAACAGTGCGGACATGAATAGCCAAAGGTTCACCGTTAGTTGTAGAAACACGGCGACTGACCGGGGGGCCATAGGGCTGCACAATCAACCAGGGAAGCCCCGCCAGTTCTGAAGTAAAGATCACGTTGCCATCGGCTTCCTGACGTATGCCGCTTGACCAAACTTCCCCATCCGTTGGGCGAGTGACCGTCAGGACGTAAGGGGCGGTGTCCGGGCCGTGACTGCTTTGGGGCAGATGAAGAAACGGCGTCCAACCGGCCTCTGGCAAAAGTAGTGTATCGCCGGGCGTGATGGCGGCATAGTTTGTGCTTTCGCGGTACGTAAGCGTGTAGCCTAATCGGGCGGTGACGTTCCCGCCCGGCGCAACTGGTGGAGAAAGTTCGGCAACATAGGTTGCCAGGCTTGTGTCGCCGCCCGGCTGCTTTGTTTCGTCAGTGGAAAAAGCCTGTCCGTTGACGGTGAAAGAATGCACTTTTGCTGCTTTTGTCAACCGCAAGGTGAGCGTTCGCGCTTCTGTTCGCCGGGCAATATTGGTCAGTTCAAGGGTCGCCGTAACGTCGGCGCTGAATTCCGCCGGGCGAAGGGTCACGCTAACGGTTGAGCGAAGAATTCCAAAGTCGGCAAACTCCGGTGTCTGGGCACGTCCCGCTACAAGGCTCAAAGGAAGCCACATGCAGAAAGCTCCTAAGAGCCGGAAAAAACAGAGAAGTCGGTACATCTTTGGTACGCTTGAAAGGCAAAAAGTTTCGGCCGCGGCGCGACATGTAGGTGGACGCCTGGGGCTGAACCAAGTATGGTTGCTACCCAGAGGGAAGCTTTTTCCGACACTGAATGGGTTAGCGCTGCCCGGCTTCGTCAATCGCTTCGCGGCAGCTAAAAATGCTCGCATTGCTTAGGGTGACTGCACATGGCCTGGTTTCGACGCAAGCGTAATATCACTGAAGAAACGCCCCCAGCCGACCGCAAGGTACGAACGGAAGGCCTTTTTGTCAAATGTCCAGCCTGCGGAACAACGCTGTTCAAGAAAGACGTTGAGGCCAACCTGTATGTTTGTACCAACTGTCGCCACCACATGAAGTGGCCGACCCAGCTCCGCCTGGCACATCTGTTTGATGAAGGTCGCTACGAAACCTTTGACGACAACATTGTTTCGACCGACATCCTTGGGTTTTTTGACACCAAATCCTATGCCGAGCGGATTGAGCAAGCGCGCAAGAGTACTGGTTTCAACGACGCCATTGTCTGTGCTGAAGGCACGCTTGGGGGGCGACCTATCATTGGCTGCGTTATGGTGATGGAGTTTATCGGCGGCAGTATGGGCTCGGTTGTCGGCGAGAAAGTAACACGTGCCATTGAGCGGGCAATTGCCAAGAAAAAGCCACTGATTATCGTTTCAGCCTCAGGCGGCGCGCGCATGATGGAAGGTACATACAGCCTGATGCAGCTTGCCAAAATTTGCGGCGCGCTCGCGCGCCTAGACGCAGCGCGGGTGCCGTACATTTCCGTCCTCACTGACCCCACAACCGGCGGCGTTACGGCCAGTTTTGCCATGCTAGGCGACATCAACATTGCCGAGCCAGGAGCGCTCATTGGATTTGCTGGGCCACGGGTCATCGAGCAAACCATTCGCCAGAAGCTACCGCCTGGATTTCAACGGGCGGAATTTTTACTCGCCCACGGCATGCTTGATGCCGTTGTTGACCGACGTCAGATGCGGAAGTTTCTCATTGATGCCCTGGCTTTTATGGCCAACTGACGCCCATGCGGCGCCGAAGGCTGTGACGGCCCTGCTGCAGCGAAAGATGGCTGAAGAGGCTGCACCGTGGACGCCGTGACGCACTTTGCGGGCAAGGGTGTTGGCTACGGGCCGGACATGTCTTGATCTGAAAGCGGAACTCGCTGCCCATGGACTTTGAAGCTGCCACCCAATACCTACAGGCTTTGGGTAATGAAGTCACCACCATGAAGCTCGGCCTTGAAGCCATGCGTGTGCTGTTGGCCGAGCTGGGGCAGCCTGAGCGGAAGTTCTGCGCCGTTCACGTTGCCGGCACAAACGGCAAGGGTTCCACATGTGCGTTTCTGGCCAGTATCTTCCAGCAGGCAGGCTTACGTACTGGGCTGTACACTTCACCCCATCTGGTGAGCCCGGTGGAACGCATCAGGCTCAACGGGCAAAGCATCACCGAAGCTGCCTTTGCCCACGCCCTGACAGAAGTTTGCAAAGCTGTGGAAGCCCTGCTAAAGCGCGGGCAATTGGTGGCGCGTCCGACATTTTTTGAACACCTTACGGCAGCCGCCTTTACCTATTTTGCCGAGCAAGCAGCGGAGCTTGTCGTCGTTGAAGTTGGCTTGGGCGGACGTTTAGATGCCACCAACGTCCTGTATCCTACCGCTTCTGTCATTACCAACATTGGTGAAGACCATCAAGAGTGGCTAGGCCCTACGCTAACGCACATCGCACGTGAAAAGGCTGGGATCATCAAGCCGGGCGTACCGGTGTATTTTGCCGCAACGCAACTTGAAGAAGCGCGCCAGGCATTGGCGCAAGCGGCTTTAGCCCAACGAGTTGTGCCGCAGTGGGTTGATCCGTTCGACATGGCAGGTGTGGACCCCACAGGCCGCCCTGTAGTGAGTTTTGACGCGCGCTTTCCTGGCCTAGAAGGCAAGCTGTGTTGTCTTGCCTTGCGCGGGAAACACCAAACACAAAATGCTGCCCTGGCAGCGGTTGTTGCACAGGACGAACTGCGCCGCCGGGGTGTTGCCGAGGCCGGCATTGGCCGGGCAATCGTCTCAGGTCTGGAAACAACCTACTGGCCCGGACGATTACAGTGGCTAGCAACCACCCCACCGGTTTTACTCGACGCTGCTCATAATCCCCAAGGGGCGCAGGCATTGGCCGGTTTTTTGGAGACCCTTAGCGGGTATCGCCCCAGGACGGCTGTGTTTGCCACAATGCGCGACAAACCGGCTGCTGAACTGTTAGCGCCGCTGTCGTCTAGCGTGGATTCTTTGGTCCTGACAGAAGTTGCTAACCAACCAAGGACTACGCCACGGGCGACCCTTCAAGCTATTGCCCAGAACTACTGGCCTCCATCGCGTGTGGTTTCGTCGCCCAGTGTTGCCCATGCGTTGGCTCAAGCACGTGAGTTGACACCACATGAAGGTCTAATCCTGGTCTTTGGCTCGATGTATCTTGTCGGAGAAGCACTGCAAGCGCTGGGCGAGCTGGTTTTATGACGCAGTACCCATGGCAAGGATGTTTTTTGTGACGGGAACCGACACCGGTGTTGGCAAAACAGCCGTGACGTGTGCGCTGGTGCGCAAACTGTGCCAATCAGGCTGGCGCGCGCGTGCCGTCAAGCCGATCGAGTCTGGTTGCGTGCTTGATGCCAACGGCGAGCTTCAGCCAGCGGATGCCCTAGCCCACCGTCGGGCAGCAGGCCTTGAGCACATGCCTTTAGAACGCTTCATTTGCTATCGGCTGCAGGAAGCACTTGCGCCAGCCGTAGCCGCCGAGCGGGCCGGCGTCGCCATTGACCTGGCAACCTGTCTTGAACTAGTGCACACGGCTGCGACCGAAGCCCAAGTGCTACTGGTCGAAGGGGCTGGCGGGCTGCTTGTCCCCTTAGCCGGGACAGCCAGCCAGGGTTACCAGACCGTCGCCGATTTCATTGCCATGATCGGTTGTCCTACCCTGATTGTGGCGCGGGCACGGCTGGGTACGCTCAACCACGTACTGCTGACTTGGAATGAGCTCAGCCGCCGCGGGCTGCCCGCAGTGGGTGTGATTCTCAACGACACAGATGCCGAAACTGGACCGGAGCGCGAAGATAACGCGCGCGTGTTGCGGGCGTTTGGCATCCCGGTACTAGCCGAACTACCATACGGCACGGCGCATCTTGAAGCGCACCTATCCAATGTCCTCCCTTACCTTACCGAAACCTCCTTGCCTTGATTGGATGCCATGACCGACGTACGTACGCTCTATCCGCCCATTGAACCCTATGAAACTGGTATGCTCCCGGTTTCTGAACGGCATACGTTGTACTATGAGGTCAGCGGTAATCCCCAAGGAAAACCGGTTGTCTTTCTCCACGGTGGACCAGGCGGCGGCACTTCGCCAGACCACCGCCGATACTTTGACCCTGAACGCTACCGGATTGTCCTATTCGACCAACGCGGAGCCGGAAAGAGCATCCCCTATGCTTGTTTAGAAGAAAACACGACATGGGATTTGGTTGCCGACATTGAACGGCTGCGGCAACACCTGAACATTGAAAAATGGTTGGTGTTTGGTGGTTCTTGGGGGAGTACCCTGGCGCTTGCTTATGCAGAAACCCATCCCGACCGGGTCCGGGCATTGGTACTGCGGGGGATTTTTCTGTGTCGCAAAAAGGAGATTGATTGGTTTTACCAGCAGGGTGCGAATGCTATTTTCCCAGACGCCTGGGAAGCGTACTACAACCTGATTCCTCCCGAAGAGCGCCACGATATGGTGGCGGCTTACTACCGCCGACTCACAAGCGATGACAAAGAGGTGCAGCTAGCTGCTGCTCGCGCCTGGAGCAGATGGGAGGGCAGTACGTCGAAACTGCTACCCGACCCTGAGCTGATCCGGGATTTCGATGAGCGCGCCCTGGCAATTGCCCGCATCGAGTGCCACTACTTTGTCAATCGAATTTTCCTGGAATCCGAACACTACCTGCTGGAACATATCCATCGCATCCGTCACATTCCGACGGTGATTGTCCAGGGGCGCTACGACGTGGTGTGTCCGATGATGACCGCCTGGGAGCTGCACAAGGCATTTCCTGAAGCTGACTTCCAGATTATCCCAGACGCCGGGCATTCCGCTTCCGAGCCGGGGATAACTTCGGCACTGGTGGCGGCAACGGATCGCTTTGCCTTGCTGCCTGACTGATGAACCAACAAGCCCGGAAGGCTTATGGCGTTCCGTACCCCAGGCTTGGCAGTTTTGTGGCTGGTGATATCTCCGTTCTGGATGATCGGCAGCAGCGCTGTGCCTGCCGTCGGCGTTGGATCACCGCCCAAGGGAGCGCCACTGCCTATAGCCCTTCGCGTGGGCGTTTTGACGCTGTTTCAGCCACAGGAAGTCATGTTGACGGCAGGTGCCTTCCCGGCCACGCTACACCTTGATGCCAAGCCAGTGGTACTTGTGCCTGGCGGTTTCTGCCGCGTGACAAAAGACGCCGACCGAGTTGCGGTCTGGTATGGCGCACAACGGTTAGCAACGGCAATGCGCCTGACCGTACCGGCGGAAAGCGTCACCGTGGAAGTGGTAGGACGCAGAACCCGTCTGCGCCGGCAGTTTCGGGGACTTCTCACGGTAACAGTTGGCAAAAAACATCTCCAACTTGTTGTGGAGCAACCGCTGGAAGCCGTTGTTGCGGCTGTGGTCAGCGCCGAGCTTGCACCTGAAACGCCGCTCGAAGCTGCCAAAGCCCTGGCGGTTGTCGTTCGCAGTTATCTGGCCAGCCACCTTGGACGGCATGCCAGTCAGGGGTTCGATGTCTGTGACTCGACACACTGCCAGTTGTTTTACGGCGAATGGTGGACAAAATGGGAAGCAGGACAGGAAACCCAAGGTGTCCTTTCAAGGTTGGGAAAGCAGGCAGCAGCCGAGACCCATGGAGAATTTCTCCGGGAAGCAGATGGCAAGCTCACAGAAGCCTACTTTACAGCCTGCTGTGGCGGACAAACCACAACGCCGGCTGTAGCGTTTGGCGCCGGGCAGACCGCCAGTAGCGCGGGCGTTTCGTGCCAGTGGTGCCGCAATGGACGCTTCTATACATGGACACGTCGGGTCAACCGACAGGCCCTAGCCAAGGCCATCCTGCCGGCGCTTGCTAGTCCGGAGGACATGCACATGCGGGTTGCCGAACGCAATTCCGAAGGCTTTGTAACCAGTCTCGTCGCCCAGGTTGGTTCTCAACGCCTGACATTACCCAACTATCAGTTTCGGCGCTTGGTCGGACAGCAACTAGGGTGGAACCTGGTGCTCTCTAACCGGTACGACATTGAGCCGCAGGGCGACTGGTTTGTGCTGCACGGCCGAGGTTTCGGCCACCAGGTGGGATTGTGCCTAGCCGGTGCTATTGCTCAAGCCCGTGCCGGGCGACAGTACCGGGACATTCTTCGGTACTATTTCCCAAAAGCAGACGTTGGTTTCTAGGCGGTGATTTGCCGCAGCGCTTGAAGCAGTTCGGTGCGGCTGCGCTTGAAAATCGGCAGGGTTTCAATGTGGCGATAGCGAATGATGCCTTCCTTGTCAATGATGAATACAGCCCGGTTGGCGACCGGCAGCAAGCCGCCAAGCATCAAAACGCCATACGCCTTGCACACGTGGTTTCCGACATCTTCAAGCAGCGGGAAGGGAAAGGAAAACTTTTCGGCAAACTTTTTGTGCGCCGTCATGTCGTTGGTGCTGATGCCTAGGATGACAGCATCGAGTTGCTGAAAATCTTCCCATCCGTCGCGGTAGTCGCACAGTTGTGCCGTGCACACAGGGGTATCGTCGCCAGGATAAAACACAAGCACCACGTGCTTTTTGCCCCGAAATTGGGACAGAGAATAGGTTTGGCCGTCACTGGCAGCTAGGGAAAAGTCGGGCGCGGGTTCTCCTACGTTAGGCATCGTTGTTTTGTGGACAGATCGTACGCTGTTCAGGAGTTGCAGGGGGTATCGGAAGGGTCTCAGCCCACAGCGGCCCACTCAGTTTCAAGATTCATAGCTTCCCACTCACCCCGGTGCGCTTCCCAGAAGGGTTGTGCATCGTCAAAGACCTTGACGTGCCGAAGGAGGGTTCCGCAAGCAAAAAGGCCTTCGCCCATTTCAACAATCTGGCGGTTGTGGGGCGCAGTAGGGTCAATCACGGCAGTTTGCTCCCGTAAGGCAGCGCGGAGGTGCTCGCGGTCAGCCGGCTCAGCTAACGGCCGTGCCAGCCGGAAAGCCCCTTTAGCAGCCTGCTTGATGCTGGCGAAACTGACGCCGGCATACCATGGAACTTCCGCGGCAATGTCACTCAGCAGAGCGCTCGCCGAGCCCCTGGAAGGCATTGAACAGCCCATGGCTTTAGCCAGCGCCTGGACAATCAGCCAGTCTGGGCGACGGTTGCCGTCGCCTTCAAGAAGGCGTGCCACGCGCTGTACCTGTCCGGCGTGATTCGTAAACGTGCCATCCTGTTCGGCATAGCTCATAGCCGGGAACACAACGTGCGCCAGCTTGGCCGTTTCTGTCATGAACAGCTCACTTACAAGGAGGCACTCTAGGCTAGCAAGGGCTGTTCGCCAGCGGTCACCGAGATTTGAAATGGGGTCGGCGCCAGCCAAGTAAGCTGCGCGAATGGTCTGACCAAAGTCGGCTTCCAGATGGGCTGCGTTGACCGTCAGCCCCATATCGAACGCCCCTGCCGAGTTGTTATCCTCTGCCAGGGCCAGAAGGTGAACCGTCGCGTCAGGCTTCGTGAGGAGACGAAGCTGCGCCAGGGCGCGGAGCGCTGCCCCACGAACTTCCGGCCCGACAATGACCACAAGCCGGTCGGCCGTCGTCATGGCTTCGCGGAGCGCACGCAAGTCCTCTGTGGCAACTCCCGCCAGGGAAGCCATCGCTTCTAGGCTGGTTTCTTCAAAGAGTGCGCGGACAACAGCACTTTCACCATCTGGACGAACATGCAGGAAAACATCTGCCTGTCGCCGTGCAATGCGTGTTGCCCGTTGATTGACAACCAAAATCCGTGCGCCGTGCTTCCGCTTGGCATAGCGGATGGCAAAGCCAGTCAGCGGACTGTACTCCGTCGGATCGCCGCCGATTTGCACGATGGTGGTCGCCTGCTTGATGTCTTCATGGGTGGCCAGCGGCGCCGAAAGATAGGTGTAAAAGTCGCCAAGTTCGACATTTCGGAAGTGGGCCAGGTGCGGTGTGTCAAGCGCCCGGCCAAAGCGTGCCAGGGCAAAGTTGGCTTCGTTAGTCAATCGAGATGAACCGACCACGGCTATAGCGTTGCCGCCGTATTTTTTATAGACACCCGAGAGGAGACGCGCGGCTGTGGCAAGGGCCTCATCCCAACTGGCAGGCTTTAGTGCATTGCCTTGCCGTATCAGAGGAGTTGTCAGCCGCGCTGGATTGGAGATGTAGGCGCTACCATAGCGTCCCCGGAGGCACAAAAACTCTCCGTTGATGCCGGTCAGGTCTTTGGAGGCAGCGCGGACGTACTGTTTGCCCCGAATACCCAGCACAAGCTGGCAGCCATCGGCACAAAATGCACAAGTTGTCTGTTGTTCGCGAAGGTCCCAGGGGCGGGCTTTGAAGCGCGAGTCCACGGAAAGCAAAGCGCCGACCGGGCAGACTTCGACGCAGTTGCCGCACTGTTCGCAGTGTAGGTCTTGCCCATAAAAACCAATGACTTCGTGAGTGCCACGAAAGATTCTGGTCAGCGCGTGAACGTCCATCCAGTCTTCGCACACGCGCACGCAACGGTAGCACTTCACACACCGCTGTTCGTCGTAGGCAATGAAGGGCGAGAGCCGGCGTTCTTCTTTCGCATTTTTGGGCACTTCATAGTGGGCGTAAACGGTTCCGTGCTGAAAGGCCATATCTTGCAGCTCGCACTGCCCGCCTTTGTCGCACACCGGGCAATCAAGCGGATGGTTGCCTAGGATGAAATCCAGCATACCCTTGCGGGCTTCGAGAATTTCGTCCGAGCTTGCTGTGACAACCATGCCATCGGTAATCGTGACTGTGCAGGCCGTGGCCAGCTTGGGAACCTTTTCAATGCGTACCAAGCACATCCGGCAAGCTGCTTGAGGTGTCAGATCGGGGTAATAGCAAAAGTTGGGGATGGCAATCCCCTGCGCTAGGCAAAACTCCAGAAGCAGCATGCCTTTGGGTGCCTGGTATTCCTTGCCGTCTATCCTGAGTGTGACAAGTTCCATGAGCAGTAGCAGCAGGTTGCGCCTTGGCCGGGTTTCCTGGGGGCAAAGTGTTAGCTATAGTACCGTTGTGTTTTCAACCCTGACAAGCTAGCCCGCCCATTTTGGGTTGAGGACCATAGTTTTGTTGGTTGTTGCCGGTGATCTCAAGCCTTGCAAGACCATAAACAACGTGTAGTGAAACCGATGCATCTTGGAACATGCCGCTAGGGCTATTGGTTGACACCGTACACCTAACAAGGGAGAAATCTACTTATGAAACGTCACTTAACTCAATGCCTGTTCACACCTCTTGGCTTTGTTGCCATGTGGGGAGCTATGTGGCCTGTGCTCCCTTCCCAACAACCTTCTATTGCTGGCGTCGTTTTTGCCCAGCGCTCTCAAGACATCACACTTCCCCCCGGAACGATTATCCGGGCGCAGATGGACCGAACAATTTCATCCCGTACGGCGCGGGTAGGCGACACCTTTACGGCAACCGTCTTTGAACCTGTGATTGTTGGGGGGCAACTGGCCATTCCCCAGGGGACGCAGGTGCAAGGGCGGGTGACGAGTGTCCAACCTGCCGAGCGGCGCGGACGCTCTGGAATGATTGCTGTCGAATTCGACCGCATTATTTTTGCCAACGGCATATCGCGTGACATACGCGCTTCGCTGACGAGCCTTGATCCCAATGAGCGCGAGCAAATTGATAGTGAAGGGCGCGCCCGAGGCGGCAGCTCAACTAAACGCAATGTTGTCTTTGTGGGTGGCGGCACAGGCCTCGGGGCGGCTATCGGTGCAATTGCCGGGGGTGGCAAAGGAGCAGCTATTGGTGCTGGTGTTGGAGCCGCAGCCGGCGTTCTCGGCACTCTACTTTCTAAAGGGCAGGAAGCCCAAGTGCAGAGTGGCTACCGTTTCGGAGTCGAACTCGAGCAGCCGCTACGGTTGCCTAGTGACGTTGCTAGCGGCGGCAGCGGCAACTGGGATGATTACGGCTACGATGCAGCGCGTGGTGAGTACACGGCCCCGGACATCGTGCGCCGGGCGCAAACGGAGTTGCGCCGGCAGGGTTTCTACGATGGTGACATTACCGGCAACCTAGGACAGCTTACTCGGCAGGCCATTGGCAGCTTCCAACGTCAGCAGGGTTTGCCTGTCACCCGTCGCCTTGATCGCGAGACGGCACGGGCGCTGGGTGTTGTTTCTGGCGGCCGGGACTTCTCCGACAACGACGAACCGGACGAAGACTTCGGCCACGGCTATGACCCAAATGCCGGGGAGTACAATGCCAGCGATATTGTCCGCCGGGCACAGACCGAACTGCGCCGTGAACGGCTCTACGCCGGGCGCATTACCGGTCGCCTCGATGCCGAGACACGTGAAGCCATTCGGCATTTTCAGGAAGAGCGCGGATTGCCTATCACCGGCCGCCTCGACCGGGAAACTGCGCTGGCTATGGGCATCGTCTACTAGGCTAGTAGGCTGACCGTACTGGATTTGGTGGGCTTTCCTTCCACAACGTGCGACCAAGGCAGGCAGCGAAGAGAAAGGTTGATAGCGGTGCAGTTGGAATGCTTCTTGGGCGTTTCTCTGCGCCGCATCGCAATCTTAGGTGAAGTGGCGAACCGTACGGTGGCCAAAGAAGCGCCGAATCTCGTCTACAGCCGTGTTGAGGAAGCCTTCCCGGATAAGCAACGACTTGACATATTGCGGCGCTAAGGCCTCTTGAATTGGCTCAAAGCCGTGTTCGATAAAGCTCCAGCCCGGGCGCAGCTTCGCTGCCATGCCTTCCAGCAAGGAAAGGCTTCGAAAGACATAGACTAGCTCGGCCGGGAGGTTGAGTCCCAGTTCCCGAGCAGTGCGTTCGATAGCCAACCCAACGCCTAGCATCCGATTTTGGGGATCGAGTCCGCGCCGATGAAGCTGGATGATCTCTTCAATAAAAGCGTGAATGCGACGGCGGTTTGTACCCGGCGCAACAATGCCAGTTTCGTACAAACCATCCACAAGACGCTCCCGGTCGCCGCGCAGGCCGGCAACCACAGCATCCAAGATGGCTGCCCGCATTTCGCGTGAGAGGTAGCCTACCATGCCGTAGTCAAGGAGAATCAACTGCCCGCCATCGCCAACGAGGATGTTTCCGGGATGGGGATCGGCATGATAGACGCCGGCGACAAAGATCATTTCGGCATAGAGCTTGACCAACCGGGCAATGAGATCGTCAAAGTCAAAGCCGGCAGCCTGAAGCCGCTCTACGTCGGTAAACTTCACGCCGGGGCAGTATTCCATGACAATGACCTGCGGACCCGACACTTCCGGGTAAACAAGCGGAACGGTGACATCGTCCCGGCGCGCCAGAATGCGCGCCATGGTCTCGATGTTTTCCATCTCGGTGGTCAGATCAAGTTCCTGCGCCATGCCCTTTGAACCTTCAGCAATGGCGGTGGACAACATCCGGGTCAGCGAGTTGGAAAAATGCCGGTCAAGCTGCCGGATGATGTAGCCGGCAATTTTGAGGTCCATAGCCATTTGCGCCGGGATGTCTGGGCGAACAAACTTGACAACCACGTCTTGCCCCTGCCAAACCGCATAGTGAACTTGTGCTAGTGACGCCGCTGCCAAGGCTTCGTCGTCAAAGCGCTCAAACACGGCCTCAAGGCGGGTGCCGTAAATGGCCTCAAGCGTTCGCCGGGCGGCTTTGCCCGGCAAAGGAGTAATGCCATCCTGAAGCTTGGCGATTTCCTCGATGTACACCGCCGGGACGAGGTCTGGTCGCGCACTGACAAGCTGTCCCAGTTTGATGAATGCTGTGCCCAGCGTTTCAATGTGCTGCTTGATGGTTTGTGCGCGCTGGCGATGAACTTCTTCAGAAACCAGACGCGGCGGCCCAAAGATGAGATACCGCCGCCGGTCACGCATAAACGCCAGAGTGGTTGGTAAGGTAAGCCGCAGCATGGCCGTGGCCCGCCGGGCGAGACGCACCTGTTGCACAAGAGAAGAAAAACGCGATGAAGGACGAGGTGACATAGGTGACAAACCAGCATCAACAGTGAAGCCGCCTATTCCTATCGTCCATTACCGGTTGGCAAAGTGAAAGTCATATCTTCAAGAGGTCGCCCGGCTGCTTGACAGCGTTCAGCCTGAAGCCGCGGATAGGCATCCGTAAGGTAATCGCCAGGGCCCAGACCAAGCTGGGCTACCAGACGTGCAATGCTGGCCTGGTCCCCTTCAAGCTCCAGAAACCACCCGATAGGTGTCTCATCAAACATTGCCCGCAGGGTTAGTCCATTTGGGTGGACGATGCGATAGGTCGTACGGAACTTCTGGTAGCGAAAGGTTTTTTCAAAGCCAAGTTTTCCAAGCAGCCGCATCAGCGCTGGACCGTCAGAAACGGTAAGCTCGATTTCTTCTCGTACTTTCATCTGACCGGCAGATGTTTCGGTTGGAGGCCCCTTGTGCGTCAGGGTGGCGTGGGAGACATCATCCCGCAGCCGCACCCGAAGTGCTTGGTTGCTTGCAAGAAGGGAGCGCGTTGGGGTGTCAAATAGCCAGTTATCTTCAAAATGGCGGGGCGTAACAAGCTCAAGTGTAAAACCTGCCACAACCAAGCGCTGATAAAGCTCATGAAATGTTTTGCCGGCCAGTTTGATCTCGGCTTCGATATGTGGCTGGGACATAGGCGATGGAACAGTTGTTACCTAAAACCAAGGTTGGCAGCAGAAGAGCAACCGGTAGCAAACGACCAGCAAAACCGGTTTGCCTTCTGCAATCGTGTTGCCAGAACCCATCCTAACGTTAGAAAGTATGAGCTACGGCCAAAAAACTCAATCCACTCGACCCCATCTTGGTCGGCGATCGCCTGTTGTTTTTTTGGTTTCCGAAGTCATTTGTTGAGGTGGATGGCTGGTAATGTCGGAGTCAGGGTATAACCAACTTGAAGCTGCCTCGATAGGAGAAGCGACCACCAGATTTGAAAGCGAAGGATTTTCCTTTGTCTATCCGGCGTCCTGGCAACTGACGCAATTTCGGGGATTTCAGCATGGCGTTTGCAGTGCCAAAGGAACCACAGCGCTTTTTCGGCTCATCTCAACGCACTTCTCTACTGAGCAACAAGAAGAAGAAAGCCTGGCGCTTGCCCTCAACGAATTGCTGGACGAGCTACCGGTAGTTATCCAAGGCGACAAGTTCGCTACCGGTCTCTACACGGGACTGACTGCCCAATTGGAAGTCGTTTGGCGGGAGATGCCTTACTTGTTCTGGTCGGTAGTGATTGGTCAGAAAAGCGCTGCCGAACCGCTTGCCAAGTATGGTGTGCTTATCGTAGCCGTTCCACTGGCCGAAGTTGAGAATGGGGAACGTGACGCCCGCCTCATTCTGGACAGTTTTGCAGTGGGTGGGCAGTCTGTCACTGACATGCGGATTTCCATGAGCCGGGTTGAATCGGTGACCTTCGATCCAGGTGCTTTGATTGAAACCCAGCGTTTGACTGCCGAGCACGAGACAGCTCTGGATAAGACAACCAGAGAAGAGCTGTCTGCCTTCTCGTCGCCGGTGTCGGCCGCGCGGCCGGATTGGCAGGTGAGTGTCAGTACTTTGACGGCCAGCGAGGGTGGTTACGCTGACGGACCGTTAGCGGTGGCCAAGTTTTTGCGTCCCAATGGCATTGCCTGTGATCCGCAGGGAAACCTCTACATTGCTGACTTTGGTGGTCATCGCATCCGCCAAATTTCCGTGGATGGGATGGTGCGAACCCTAGCCGGGTGCGGAAAGCCTGGCTACCGAGATGAGCTTGGCCTGCTGGCTGAATTCAATGGCCCACGCGGCATTGCTTATGCCACCGGGTATTTGTATGTAGCTGACCTCAACAATGCTTCCATTCGGCGTGTAAGCTTAGACGGCGTCGTGACGACTCTGGCTGGCGACGGCGTTGAAGGAACCCGCGATGGCATTGGTCGGCAAGCCCGTTTCAAATCCCCCCGCGCCATTGCTGTAGACGCTTCAGGAATTGTTTACGTGGCTGACGAGGCGCGGGTGCGTTGTATTCATCCAAATGGGCTAGTGGTCACGGTTGCTGGGGGTGAGCCAGGTTACCTGGATGGCCCGGCTGAAGTAGCCCGCTTTGATACCCTTAGCGGCTTAGCTCTGGACCGAATGGGCAATCTGTACCTAGCGGATGCCGGCAATCGTCGGTTGCGTAGACTTAGCCGAGATGGGCAGGTTCAGACCCTGCCGGTGGGACCGGATGACAAAGTCGAGGCACCAATTTTGCACCCGGTGTCGGTGGCAGCCGGGCCAGATGGGACATTGTATGTCCTCGACGTTGGTGACTTTTCACTCAAGGCCGTGTTGCCAAGCGGGGAAGTTGTCCGCGTTGCCGGCGGGCAACAGGGCATGGCCGACGGCGACGATACCACGGCGCGCTTCTGGATGCCCACCGGGTTGGCCTTTTTTGACCAGCAGCTTTACGTTACCGACCGCGAGCGACATGCCATTCGTCTGGTTCGTCTTTGGAGTCAAAAACAGGTGCTTTCTGACCCAGCAGACAACCGCGCACAGCCGACTGCATCTCCAACACTGCCGGAGGATCAGAAGCGCACCAAGCCTTCCCCGACCGTAACCCCCGTCAAAATCGTTTCGACAGAGGCTGGCTTTCGCAGCGTGGCCCCCTTTAGAGCACAAACCGGGTTAGGAACGACTGACATTGCTGAGCTTTTCGTGACGGTGGCCGCCGGCAGTGGCGTGCCCGGTTTCCTGGATGGGGTTGGCACAGCCGCCCAGCTCAATCACCCCGTGGGCCTTGCCATAGACCCTCAAGGTGTTCTCTACATTGCTGACCATTTCAACCACGCCATCCGCAAACTGCTGCCCGATGGACGTTTGGTGACACTTGCTGGAAGCGGCCAACGTGGATTTCGGGACGGATACGGAGTAGAAGCCGAGTTCAACGGACCGCTTGGTTTAGCCATCGGACCAAACGGAGAGCTCTATGTGGCTGACCATCTCAACGCGCGCATTCGGAAAGTAACCCCCGATGGTCAGGTTTCTACTCTGGCCGGGACGGGAATTTCCAAAATCGAAGATGGTTCCGTGGCAACAGCCAGCTTTGAGGGCCCTAAAGGCGTGGCTGTGGACATGCGCGGCGTTGTGTATGTCACTGATGGTGTGACTGTCCGCACGATTACGCCCGACGGACATGTATGTACCCTGGCTGGGCAAACGCGCGGCTTCCGAGATGGTGTTGGAAGATTGGCGATGTTTGGCTGGGCCTATGCTATTGCTATTGATGCTTCTGGACTGTGTTTCGTAGCTGACACCGCCAACCACGCCATCCGCTGCGTTTTCCCGGATGGCACCGTTAAGACGGTATTCGGCGGCGGGGCGCGACAGTTGAACTTTCCCAACGGTCTTGCCGTGGACGTATTCGGCCATCTCTACGTAGCCGACACCAACAACCACCGCATTTTGCGGTTAGTCCCGAACAGCGATGGCTACACGGCTTCTCTAGTTTGTGGCGTGCGGCGTGGACACCGGACCGGCCCGGCGCAGGAAGCCGAACTTGACTCGCCACGCGGGATTGTCGTCGGTTTTCACAACAATCTCTACGTTGCAGATTCCAACGCCAATCGCATCCTGTGGGTGGGCCCGGCGCATTCGCTGGCTTCTGCGACGCCAACGACAAACAGCCCATTCGCGCCCGTCGTCCTGCCGGCTGCGGAAGGCGGACTGGAAGACATCGAGACGGTCAGCGACAACCTTCCACCCCTTGAGGCCCTGCATGCTTCCAGTTCGCTTCCGTCCGAGGTCACAGACCTGGCGGAACAGATGGAGCGCCACGAACAGGACACCCCGGCCCATCGGGAGAACCTGTCCGGCCAGGTCGCGGTGACACCAGCACCGGCCCCAGCACCGGCCCTGGTTCAGCCAGAGGCGGTGCCCGCCGTCCCGCCGCCTGGACGCCCACGGCACGTCGCCGCCACAGTTCTGGGATGGGGCATCGAGCTTTCCGGCAACAACCTGATCCGAACCGAACCAGACGGTTCACTGCTGCTGGATACCACCTACAGTGCGGAAAACAGCGCCTTCTTTTACCTGCCCTGGGAAGTCACGTCCGAACAGAAGGTCGTCATCGAAGTACGCATGCAGCTTGTGGCTTACATCGGTGAGCGCGATGCCACCGGATGTGCCGTCTGGTTTGAGAATGACCGCTACGCCGATGCCCTCCTCATCCAACCGGATGGCATCCGGCTGCTGCGTGTGCCTGAGCTGGCTTACGCCTGCAATCCCAGTGCCGGCATCAACACCTACACCATTGTTCTGCACGGTTCGGATGTACGGATTGGCGTCAACGGTGTCGCCCGCATTCACGGGGAAGGCCAGTTCTGGAGGCGGACGGCGGCGCAGTCCGGTCGTGCCCCGCGCCGCTGGCTGGCCTTTGGGGATGGCTCGGCGATGGCGGGCAGCATTTCCCGGTGGCAGAGCGTAACCTACCGGGTTGTCCCGCCTGACACAGACACCTTACCCCTCTAGTGGAAAAGATTTGAAAACCATTTTCGATTTTAAGTAAGCTGGTGTCAGATTGACCAAAAAAGGAGCTGTAGCCGTGGTTATCTGCCGCCGTAAACGCAAGGACAAGTGCTGCAAGAAGTTCAAAAAGTGTGGCAAGCACTGCAAAGGGTGCCCGCGTCGGTAAAACCCAGCGCTGCTTTTGATCTACATCAGAAAAAAAGCCGGGTGCAGGTTAGCCCTGACCCGGCTTTTACTTTGCTAAGGCGTCTGGCAGAAGCAGGTTAGAACCGCACCTTCAGGCTGAACTGCATGATGCGGGGGCCACCCACCGTATTGGTGATCTTGCCGAAATCGCCCGAATCCTGAAGATCGTTGCCTGGCAATGCAAAGTTCACGTTGTTGAAGACATTGAAGATGTCCCAACGGAACTCAACCCCAACCCGCTCTGTAAGGGTGGTGTTCTTCGCCAAGCTAACATCCACTCGTTTTTGGAACGCTCCGCGTAAGACGTTGCGCCCCAGATTCCCGTAACCGCCAAGCGGTGAGGCTAAGGCATCCGGGTTGAAGAAGCGCTCAGTCGGTTCGGGTCCACGCCGCCGCAAGTCCCTGATGGTTGCACCAGGCGCAAGGTTGGGACGCCCAAAACCCGGACGGAACAAGCCCCCGGAACCAAGCCGCAGGCTGGTGAAGTTGGCGCCGTTGGTGCCGACGGACCCGATTTCCGGCTCGGAGGAGAAGATACTGAAGGGTGCGCCGGACTGCACCTGGACGAAGGTCGAAAAGGCCCAGCCCTTGACGAACCGGTTGTTTGAGCCAAAGGTCGGGAAGTCATAGACGACGGTCGTGCTGAAGCGGTGCGTCCGGTCGAAGTCTGACGGCCCGCGATTGGCGCGCAGATTGCGTGGGTCGCCCTGCGCGACAAAGCCGGTGTTAGGCACATCCGGCCGCGCGTTCCCGGCCGTGCTGCCGGGGTCGGCCGACATGTCGTCAATGGATTTCGACCACGTATAGGCCGCAAAGTAGCTCAGTCCGCCGTACGACTCGTTGAAACCCAGCCGCTGCTGCGTGGTCAACTGCAACGAGTGGTAGATCGAGCTGGCCGATGAGGTCAGCAGAATGGCTTCGGGGATGTTCAGCCCCAAGTAAAAACCGCGGGCCTCGAACGGCAACACCGCACCAGCAGGATTAGCAACATTCAGGTCCATGGTGCGTCGTGGGTCGCCTACGGGGAATGCCGGATTTGGAAAGCCAAAGGCGCGTCCCATACCACGCTCCCGTGCTGTTGCACCCGGGTTGAGGGGACCATTGGGGCTACCGGCAGCCACATAAGCCCGGTTGAAACGCTCATAAATCAGGTCCGGCGTGCTCGGGTCATTCATATCGAACACCGTGTTGAGAATGAGCGCCTGCAACAGCTTCGTACCTTTGGTGCCGATGTAGCGGGCTTCCACAATCCAGTTTCTACGTAGTTCATACTGCACGCCAAGATTCCACTGCTGGACGTAGGGGGTGCGCAGTCGGCGGTCAACAGCGCGAAACTCAAAGGTTTCAGCAATGTTGCCAAAGAAGGGTTGACCTGTCGCCGGGTCAATTGGGTTGAGCGAGCCGTCCGCTTGACGTGTGACCCCCGTGCCGTCCCGAATCTGGTACGTGCCGTTGACTCCGGCTGTACGCACCACCCGCAAGCCAGGGATACCCTGCGCCGGAAGACCGGTCAGGAACTGGAAGAAAGGACGATTGGGGTCCTGCTGGGAAAAAGCCGTGGTGAACGGCACATTGCCGGGTGGCGCTGTAACTTCGATCTCCCGCAGATAGGGATAGTTACTGAACACCGTGTTGATGAAGGCAGCGGATGGGCGGTCGTAGAAGAAGCCGTAGCCACTGCGCACCACAAAGCGCTCGTTGTTGAAGGGTGTCCAAGCAAAACCGATGCGGGGAGCGAAGTTATTGCGGTCGTCATTGATGGTGCTCCGGGTGTTGGCGCGCACCGAGCGGTCAATGGACGTGTCAATCGCCGCAAACCCGGTGGGCTTGGCGTTTGAAGGAACGACAAAGCCGGTGATGATGTTGTTCGGGTCGGTCACCAGGTCGGGGTAGAAGTTGCCAAAGCGCCCCCGCTTTTCACTCGGTGTTCCGAAGTATTCGTACCGCACGCCGTAGTTGAGGGTGAAGTTGTTGGTAAGGCGCCAGTCGGCAGCGGCAAACAGGCTCACATCGAAGAAGCGGAAGCTCTTCTGGGTGAACCCATACTGTGTGTCGGCTTCGGTAACGCGCCCGGCCAGAAACTGGGTGAAGTTTTCGAGTTTCTCGAATTCGATTCCCTGTTCTTCGGGCAGGTCGGTATCAAAGAAGTGCCGTTTGAACTCGCCGCCGAAGCGGAAGGTCTGGTCACCTTTGACCCAGGTCAAGGTGTTGAAAAGCGAATAGGTGTTCTGAAGCCGCTTGTTGAAGGCGTCATTCGGCCCGTTGATGGAGAAGTTGCCAGCGCGCGTGATGATGCGCGGCAGCCGGAAGCTGTTTGTCCCGGAGTCAAAAAGGGAAGCCGGGTTGAAGACTTGAAGGCTTGGCGCGTTGAAGGTGCGCGCAATTTCATCGGGTTGCACCAGCAGGGGAGTATCCAGAGCACGGGAGTTGCGCAGCCGGAAGTAGCCAAAACGGAACTCGTTGATGAGCGTGGGCGAAAACGTGTGGACATCCGAAATGGCCACGGAGTAGTTCTGGTCGGCCCGGCGGATGGTTGCCGGCGAAGCCAGGTTTGTGGGTGACGTAAAGGGGTCGAAGCCGGGGAAGTCTGCAAAAAAGAACACCCCACTCAACCGGTTGTTGTTGGCAATCTGCCAGTCAACCCGGGAGTTGACCTGGTCCTGGGTAAAGTTTGCCGGCTGGACGATCCGTTCCTGAAGCATGGGGTTGCCACGGGTGCCGCCGGCAGGCCCGGTATTGACGTTGCGCGTCGTGCCCGTGGCGCTGTTCGTGAACGTAACGGTGACATTGTTGCCCGTGATGTTGGTTGGTAGGCCGGGTAACCCACTGCCACTGTCCGTCCCAACAAGAATGGCATTAGGGCCGGGGGTCGGGATGAGAAAACCGCCCGTGACCGGGTTGCGCCGATTGAGCAGGTTGAGTGCTACTGGGCTAATTTCTGACGGCAATAGATTCAAGCCTGGATTGAGCTGGTTGACGGCGGCAGCAATCCGGGCAGCCGACCGGTCATTACCTACCAACGCCAGAAACTGCGGCAAGACGGTAATGCTACTGGCCGTTGGCACAAAAGCCGTACTGGCTTGCGTCCGCTGATAGCCGCCAAAAAAGAACAGCCGGTCCCTGCGAATCGGTCCGCCGATGGCAAAGCCGCCTTCATTGCGCCGGGCGCGAGGACGCTCGATGCCATCCCGGTTGAAGAAGAAATCGTTAGCATTGAAGATTTCGTTTTGGAGGTAGTGGTAGCCGACACCGTGAAACTCATTCGTCCCGCTCTTGGTGACGAGCTGGAAGTTGCCGCCGCCGGAACGTCCGGTCGAAGCGTCATAGAGGCTGGTTTGCAGCTTGACTTCCGAGAGGGTTTCCGGCGCCGGCGAGATGTTGCCATCCAGCGAGCCTTCATTGCTGGTGATATTCGTGGCATCAATGCCATTGAACTGCAAGCTGGTGCTTGTCGTGCGCGTGCCGTTGACGGCCGGTGAGACGTTGCCGTTGCCGTTGATGGAAACGGGCGGAAGATCGGCCGCGACGCCTGCTTCCGTCGAGAGCAGGTGGGTGAAGCTGCGCGTTGAAGTAGGGACTTTCGTCAGTTGCTCGGCGTTGATCTGACGAAAGGTCGCGGCAGTGGTGGTGACCACCTGCAACGGGACATCTTCAGTGATGGTAATGGTCTCGGTAATGGCGCCGGTTTCAAGTTTGACGTCGATTGTACGCGGTACAGCCGCTTCAACTTCCACGCCCCGGCGGTCGAGTTCCCGAAACCCTTCCCGGCGGTAACTAATCTGATAAATGCCGGTGGGAAGCACAGGGATGAGCCACCGCCCGTTGCTATCGGTTTGTACGGTGCGCTCAACCCCTGTATCTGATTTCACCGTAACCGTGACACCCGGTATTGCTGCGCCACTGGTATCCTGAACAACACCTCCCAGACTGCCGGTGGCACCAACCTGTGCTGGGACTGTGTCGAATGTGCCAAGTATCATAAGGCCGATGACGAGGCACAGTAGACGCGATAACCTGCAAGGCAGGCACTGCCTGAACATAGTCCATCCTCCTCAAGAGCTTTTTGAGGCCAAAAAAGGAAGCCACTTCGCTGTGGCTTGTTGTTTTGCACTGGATGGACGCTAGAGAGGGAAGGTAACGTTTCTTTGAACGAAGGGGTTACGTTTTGTGTCAAAGTAGTTACATTTCTGTAAACTGACGGCAGTTGCCCGATGAGGTTTCTGGACATCTGCTATCGGCGGCTCTTGCGTACGGCAACTGCAGTAAAAAGCTGGTTTTCAGGTGGCAGTTACTGGGGGGGAGCTAAGAGCAGGCGCTGGGCAGCCTGGGCATCAGGATCGTCTGGGTTGAGCTCAAGTGCCTGCCGAATGTGAACTGCTGCACGTGTGCGCTCGCCCTGTGTCAGCAAAATCCGGCCAAGCAACACGTGGGCGGCGGTGAGCTTAGGATTCCAGAACACAGCGGCTTTGAGGGCTTGGATGGCTGCCGACAAGTCGCCGCGCCGCTCATGAATGCGCCCCAACAACAAGTGGGCTTCGCTGTGGTCAGGCGCGAGCTGAATGATCTGCGCCAGTTTTTCAAGCGCGGCGTCAGAACGGTTTTCAAGGAATGCGGCCTGGGCATCTCGCATAAGTTCTGCAGTGCGCTGCAAGACAGAAGTGCCCAGAAAGGCTTGCTGGCGGCTTTGCTCTTCACCCCGCGCATACCGGTGAAAGGCTTCACGGTTGAACCGGGTCTTGACCGAGGGCAACCACGGTGGCTTGCCGGCAGTTTCCCACTTGGCGAAATCCGGCGCGTGGCGCTTGGCGGCGTCAAGGGCAACGGCTGCTTCTGCCGTACGTCCGAGCTTGGCATAGACTTTAGAAAGCACATACCACGCCCGCCCATCTGTTACGGTGCGCTTGGTGAGCGTTTCCAGAGGCGTCACCGCTTCGGCTAAACGCCCATCTCGCCACAGAGCATAGGCATAGTTGAACAAGGTGTCATCGTCGAGCGGTACGGTGTCGGCTGCCAGCTTGGTCAGGCGGGCGGCTTCGGCGAAATCGCCTTTCTGCATGTAAGCTACGCCGGCATTGACGTAGGTTTCAAACAGCGGCATTGGGGTAAGCAGTGCCTTGTAGGTCTTGATAGCCGCCTCTGTTTGGTTGGTTAGCAGTTGGCAAACGCCCAAATAGAAACTGGCTTCTAGTCCGCGTGGGTCAGTTGTTCGGATGCGCTCAAGCCACGTCATGGCTTCTCCGTAGCGCCCTGCACGATAGTGTAGGAGCCCAAGCTCAAAGTAGGCTTGGGGAAAAGTAAGCTGGGCATTGCGGGTGGCCTCCTCAATGGCTCGGATCAGGAGGCGTGCCCGGTCAGCCGGGTCTTCTGTGACAAGTGCCTTGACATAGATTTCATAGGCCGTAGGAGCTATTCGTGTTGCCCGGGCAATGAGCCGGTCACGGGAAAAGGGCAGTGCTGGGTTACGTTGGTAGAGCAGTTCCCACGCCAGCTTGCCCTGGATGACCTGCAAGTCTGCCACCGGAGCGCTCAGCACATGCTCGCTACCGATGAGCTTGCCTTCGCGCAGGGAAATCATCTGGGCGCGCACCGTGAGCATACAGTCTTTGCCCTCGCCGGTTACCATGTACGTCCCCCGCACAAGCAAGTCAGCTCCTACGATTTCACCAAGCTTGATTTCCGTAGCGCGCGTCAGCAACGCCGTCCGTGGCAGCCCTAGCTTTTCGTAAGCCAGATGACACTCATCAAGGGGGACGGCAATCAAGCCTGGTGCATCAAGTAACTCAGCTAGGGCAACCGTAAAGCTTTCCCGAATCCAGTTGTACTCGGGACGAGCTGTTGTGTGTTCAAAAGGCAACGTTAGGACAACCTCTGTGGCGAGCGCTGGTTGACCTACTCCCGACCCAAGCCAGATGAGGGCCGTCCATACTAACCTGGACAACCAAGACAGCCAGGGCTGACCTAAGAGCACTTGCTGCACTTTTTCCAGTTTCTTTCGTCCGGCTTGCATAGCTTCAACCGTCGGGGTGAAAAGCTGTCTGTTGGTCGGTTCTGACCTAGCGTTGTCGGCAATTTGCCGGTCAGTCAGGGAAGCCTTTGTAAAGGCGCCTAAGTACTTGTGCCACATGCTGATGGGGTGAGACCGACCGTTGTAAGCAAGCGTACCACGTGCTTGCTGGCCTTCCCAGGTCGGCCTGGAAATTTTTTCTTGACAATGAGTGACTAAGATTTTTATATTACCCGCAGGCTAAGAAAAGTAGCCAGTTCGCTACAGAGGCGAGACAAACAAGAGAGGTTCGTCATGCGTCACGACCAATTTACCCTGCGCGCCCAAGAAGCAATTGCTGCTGCTGTCAACCTCACTCAGGAACGACAGCACCCGCAAGTTGAGCCAGAACACCTCTTGGTAGCCCTTCTTGAACAAACGGATGGCATTGCCAAGCCCATCCTCGAAAAGATTGGTGCCTCCGTCCCACGCATTCTCAGGGAGGCGGAGGAAGCTCTAAGCAGGATGGCAAGGGTTACGGGTGGGGAGCGCTACCTTTCAGGACGGCTTTCAACGCTGTTTGTCAACGCCCGTAAGGAAGCCGACAAACTGCAAGATGCCTACATCAGTACCGAGCACTTGCTGCTGGCAATGGTAGAAGACAAGGAGGGCCAAGCAGGGCGCATTCTGCGGCAAAATGGCGTTACCCGCGAATACCTTCTGAAGGTCGTGGCTGAGCTGCGGGGTAACGAACGGATTGTCGATCAAGACCCAGAATCAAAGTACCAGTCACTGCAAAAATATGGTCGCGATCTGACAGAACTGGCGCGCGCCGGCAAGCTTGACCCTGTCATTGGGCGGGATGACGAAATCCGCCGGGTGATTCAGGTGTTGTCCCGACGCACCAAAAACAATCCCGTACTCATCGGTGAGCCGGGCGTTGGGAAAACAGCCATTGTAGAAGGGCTGGCAATGCGGATTGTCTCCGGGGATGTACCTGAGTCACTCAAGAACAAGCGTCTTATGACGCTCGACTTGGGGGCAATGCTAGCCGGCGCCAAGTATCGTGGAGAGTTTGAAGAGCGCCTCAAGGCTGTGCTCAAAGAAATCGTGCGCTCCAATGGAGAAATTATCCTATTTATTGACGAGCTCCACACGTTGGTTGGCGCTGGGGCAGCCGGGGATGGAGCCTTGGATGCCTCGAACATGCTCAAGCCAGCTCTGGCGCGCGGTGAACTCCACTGCATTGGGGCGACAACGCTCAACGAGTACAAAAAGCACATTGAAAAGGATGCCGCTTTGGAGCGGCGCTTCCAACCGGTGTATGTCGCCGAGCCCAGTGTAGAAGACACCATTGCCATTCTCCGTGGTCTGAAGGAACGCTATGAAGTTCATCACGGCGTACGCATCAAGGATGCGGCAATTGTGGCAGCGGCGACACTCTCGAACCGGTACATTGCCGACCGATTTCTGCCGGACAAGGCAATTGACCTAGTGGATGAAGCTGCCTCGCGGCTGCGCATTGAGATTGATAGCCTGCCAACGGAGATTGACGAAATCGAGCGCGACATTATGCAGCGCGAAATCGAGCGTCAGGCGCTACAGCGGGAAGATGACCCGGCTTCTCGCGAGCGGCGGGCCAAAATCGAACAGGAAATTGCCGAGTTGCGTGAGCGGAGTGCCGCCCTCAAAGCACGCTGGACAAATGAAAAGAACATCATTGAGGCCATCCGTGCCGATAAGGAAAAGCTGGAGGAACTCAAGCTCGAAGCCGAACGCTATGAGCGTTTGGGAGACTATGCCAAAGTAGCCGAAATCCGCTATGGCCGGATGACAGAGGTCCGGCAGCGTATTGAGGCTAACCGGGCCAAGCTCGTCGAACTGCAATCGTCCGGAGCAATGCTCAAGGAAGAAGTGGATGAATCTGACATTGCCCTGGTGATTGCCAAGTGGACGGGCATCCCGGTGGCCAAGATGCTCGAAAGCGAAGTCCAGAAGCTCATCCACATGGAAGAGCGAATGGGGCAACGGGTGATTGGGCAGACCAAGGCGCTACAAGCTGTGGCTAATGCGGTGCGCCGAGCACGCGCTGGTCTCCAGGACCCGAACCGCCCAATCGGGTCGTTTATCTTTCTTGGCCCGACGGGGGTGGGGAAAACTGAGACGGCCCGCGCGCTGGCGGAGTTCTTGTTCGACGATGAACAAGCCATGGTGCGTCTTGATATGTCGGAGTACATGGAGAAGCACTCCGTGGCGCGGCTCATCGGTGCACCGCCAGGTTATATTGGCTACGATGAAGGCGGGCAGTTGACAGAGGCCATTCGGCGGCGCCCGTATGCGGTCATCCTGCTGGACGAGATTGAAAAAGCCCATCCCGACGTGTTCAACATCTTGCTCCAGGTCCTTGATGACGGCCGTCTAACGGACGGCAAAGGCCGGACGGTGGATTTCAAAAATACGGTCATCATCATGACCTCAAATATCGGGAGTGGAGAAATCCTCGACTGGGGCGGTGACCCAGATCAGGATGAAGCTGTGCGCCGGCAGGTGATGGGGCTTTTGCGGCAAGTGTTTAAACCAGAGTTTCTCAACCGGGTAGACGAAATTGTTATCTTCCACCCGTTGGGCCGCAAGCACTTGCACCGCATCATTGAAGTACAACTCGGCCGACTGCAGGCTATGCTGGCCGACCGGAAGATTACGCTTGTGCTTACCGAAGATGCCAAAGAGTTGCTGGCCAGTGAGGGGTTTGACCCGACTTACGGGGCGCGTCCACTCAAGCGAGCGCTTCAGAACCTGATTCAAAACCCACTGGCATTGAAGTTACTTGACGGGAGTATCCGCGATGGACAGACCGTCCAAGTAGATGTCAATGAAACGGGCGATGCGTTTACCTTTACGCCTGTCACTTCTGCCGCAACTGCATCGGTTGAAGCGACTGCCGGCGCTGTAAACGCATAGCCTAAGTAGCAGGCTCTCATCCTTTTGGAGGTAGTTCAGTATGTCACTACAACGCTTTGATCCGTTCCGTGAAATCATTAACCTACGCAACCAAATGGATGCTCTCTTTAGCGAAATGGGGTTGCTGCCGCGCACGGCGGGGCAGACAGAAGCTGCTGCCACGTGGTCGCCGGCGGTAGACATCTATGAGACGGACAAGGAAATTGTCCTCAAGGCAGAGCTTCCGGACATCAAACAGGAAGACATCCGCGTCAGTGTAGATAACAACCGTTTGTCCATCACGGGCGAGCGGAAATTTGAGTCGGAGGTCAAGCGTGAAAATTACCACCGCATTGAGCGGTCCTACGGTGCGTTTGCGCGCACCTTCACGTTGCCGCCAACGGTGGATCAGGACAACATTCGCGCTGAGTACAAAAACGGGGTACTCACGGTTTCCCTGCCAAAACGTGAGGTAGCCCAAGGTAGGAACATTACCATTCAGGTTGCCTGATGGATTAGGGCACGCCAGATGGGCGTAGCCCACTGCTGGCGTGTTAGGCTTCCGTAGACGGTACACCCAGCCAAGGGTGCACCGTTTACGGAAGAAGGAACACACTTTCACACCAAGGAGTGGAAAGCCAGGCATGAGTGATGAACTGCGCGAAACCGCCGGTGCGGCGACGCCGGTTGGGAACGTGACGGAAGACCACCGTCCGGACATTGATACGGCACAGACACCCACCGAAGCTGCTTCGTCTGTAGCAGCCGCTCCGGAGGAGACGGCCGAAAAAGCACCGCCGGCTTCTCCAGAGCCGGAGCATGACCTACAGACCGTGGTGCAATACCTGCAAATGCAGCTCGAAGAACGTGAGGCACAACTGGCGCGTTTACGCGCACAAGTGATTGAATTTGAAGCGAAAACTCAGGAAGAATTGCGCGAAACCCGACGCCGTTTGGAGCGAACGGTGGAGCAGCGGGTGTTAAGTGCCCGGCAGGCCCTACTCAAGGACTGGCTAGAGGTGTTTGACAACCTTGACCTGATGTTAGCCGGCGCTGAGAAGGCAACGAAGGAGGACCTTCTGACCGGGATTACAGCCATGCAACGCTTGCTGCTTCAAACGCTGCAACGGCATGCCATCGAGCGGATAGAAGCGGTAGGGCAACTTTTCGACCCGCAGCTTCACGAAGCGATTGAGACCCTAGCAGTTGCACCAGAACAGGATGGCCGGGTGATTGCCCAGACCCGTCCGGGTTACCGCATGGGCGAGCATTTGCTCCGTCCAGCGCTGGTTTGCGTTGGTCGCGCCGAAACTTCGTCGGCTGTGCTTTCGGAGACGGAAGTTCCGGCTTAAACCAGGAAAAGGGACATTCGCTGTGACTAGCGTGTATGGTATTCTTAGCGCTATAGTTGGCCCGCTTCCTCGGCTCGCCCTGTTCTTAGTCGGCGAGTGTTTGTTGGTTGGGTAGGTACATTACAAAGCGAATCACATCATCCTCACCGAGGCACGCTATGATGGACTTTGGCGATTTTGCAGACCGGTTTTCAGAAAGCGGACAGCGCGTCATGCGCCGCGCTTATGAAGAATCGAAAAACCGCGAGCATAACTTCTTGGCGCCAGAACATATCTTTCTTGCCCTGACAGAGGTCGAGCGTCCTCTTATCAATGAAATCATGCAAAGCCTGAACCTTGACCCGCAGGCGATTCGCAATGCGCTAGACGGGCGGCTCTCTGTGCAACGACAGTTTGTCGGCAAACGCATGAGGCTTCATGAAGCGACGCGCGATCTCCTCAACAAAGCCATGCGTCGGGCGCGACAGCATGGACGGCAGACGATTGACTCAACGGACCTGCTGGTGTCGCTTTTCCAGGATGAAGATGGTGTGACAGCGTCCTTACTCAGGCAGTTCGGAGCAGACCCACAAGAGGTTCTTGAGCGGGTCGGCATGCGGCTCAAGTCGCGTGAGGAACGGGAAGCACGCATCAGCCGCAAGTTCGAGCTGCCGCCCTACCTTAAGCACTTCGGGACGAGCCTCAATAAGCTTGCACGTGAGGGGAAACTGCCGCCCGTGATTGGCCGCGAGCGCGAAATCCAGCAGATGATTGAGATTCTCTGCCATCGTGAGCGCGCCAACTCCCCTATTCTGATCGGTGAGCCAGGGGTGGGGAAAACGGCGGTTGTTGAGGGCCTAGCCCAGATGATCGAACTTGAACCGGAACGTGTGCCGCGTCGGCTTCGAAATGCCCACATTGTCTCAATGCAAATCTCCAACGTCGTTGCAGGCACGATGCTGCGCGGCATGTTTGAAGAGCGAATTCAGGGGGTCATCAATGAAGTCAAGGAGCGAGAAAACCTCATCCTGTTCATTGATGAAATCCACACCATCATTGGCGCCGGCTCAGCGATGGGTGCAGCAGCCGATGCTGCCAACATGTTCAAGTCGGCGCTAGGGCGGGGCGAACTGCGGATCATCGGCGCTACGACCGTAACGGAGTACAAGGAGTACATTGCTGAGGATGAAGCCTTGGCACGTCGTTTCCGAACGGTCTTCATTGCCGAACCGAGCATTGAAGACACACGCAAGATTTTGCAGGGGATACGTCCGCGCCTCGAGCAGAACTACTCCGTGCGGATTTCGGATGAAGCGCTCGAGACAGCTCTTGAAATGGCGCCGCGTTACATTCGCAGTCTGCACATGCCGGACAAGGTCATCGGCTGGCTGGATACGGCGTCGGTCAAAGTAGAAATCAACCAGCCGGAAGACCCGGTCGTGCGTAAAGAGCATGTCATTGATGTTATTGCCCAGGATTCCCGCATTCCGCACGACATGATCTTCCGTGAAACGACCGAGCGGTTCGCCAACATGGAAGCTGAGCTGGCCAAGCGCGTCATCGGGCAACGTGAAGCAGTCGAAAGCGTTGCGCGTCGTCTCCGTCTCAACAAAGGGCCGCTCAAGGAAAACTTCTACAAGCCGGACGGCGTGCTGTTGTTCCTTGGCCCGACGGGTGTCGGTAAGACAGAGCTGGCCAAAGCCGTTGCCGAGTTTATGTTTGGCGACGAGCACAAGATGATCCGAATTGATATGTCGGAGTATCAAGACGGTGTTGTCGCCGTCGAGAAGCTCATCGGCATGCCGCGTGGCATCGTTGGCTCTGAGCGCGGCGGCATCCTGACGGAACGGCTGCGCGACAATCCCTACACGGTTCTACTGCTTGACGAGATTGAAAAGGCCTCACCTTACCTGCTCAACCTCTTCCTCCAGGCCTTTGATGAAGGTTGGCTGACGGATGGTCGGGGCAAGAAGGTCTATTTGTCCGATGCCATTGTCATCATGACGTCGAACCTGGGCAGCGAAAACTTCAAGAAGTATATGAAGCCGCTCGGGTTTGGAACCAAGTCGCTCGGTGATCTGAAGGAGATCAAGAATGAGGTCCTGAAGGCAGCCGAAGCCCGCTTCTCACCGGAGTTCCGAAACCGCATAGATGAGATCGTTGTCTTCTCACCGCTGACCCAAGACGAAGTACGCCAAATCGCCGTGTTGTACCTTGAGAAGATTGAGCGTCAGATGGCGAAGTTTGGTAAGTCACTGCATGTTACCGACGCCGCCATTGACCAGCTTGTGCAGCAGGGCTTCAGTCCGGCCTACGGAGCACGCTTCCTCAAGCGAACCATTGATGAGAAGGTCAAGCTGCCTATCACCTTGCGCTGGACGGCTGCGAATGCCTTCAAAGTAGATGTGCAGGATGGGCAGATCGTCGTAACCGAGGAACGGACAGAAAACAGCCCAGTTCCGTTTTCAGTCAACTAGACTAGTACAGGGGGCAAGCCTAGGCGAAGCGGGAATGTCAAGTGACATTCCCGCTTTGTTTTGTGTGAGCAACCCTGTGGCTCGCCGGTTCAAAAACGCTGGCTAGCTGAGAACTTCTGCCAATATGGTTACTGCCAGGTCAATGTCTTCTTCGGTCAGAATAAGTGGTGGCAGCAGACGGATGACATTGGCTCCGGCAGTGAGAACAAGCAGTCCCCGTTCCTGCGCCGCGGCAAGGTAGGGAGCGGCTGGTTCTGTTAGCTCTATACCAATCATGAACCCGCGTCCGCGTACTTCTTGGATACGACGACTGGGAAGAGCACGCAACCGCTCGAGAAACAGGGCTCCTAAGCGAGCAACCTGCGCCGGTAAGTTGGTTTCCACCATAACTTGGAGGGTAGCGCGGGCTGCCGCACAGGCTAATGGTCCGCCACCAAAGGTTGTACCGTGCTGACCGGGGGAAAGTCGGCCAACGCGCTCACCAAGGGCTACTGCACCCATCGGAAAGCCGCTGGCAATACCTTTGGCCAAGGTGAGGATGTCTGGCGTAATTCCAATGGCTTCGCAGGCAAAGAACGTCCCGGTACGTCCAAAGCCCGATTGCACTTCATCCAGAATGAGCAGAGCGCCACGTTCACGACAAAGTTCATACGCTCGGTGCAGAAAGGCTGTCGTTGCTGGACGAACGCCACCTTCACCCTGGATGACTTCAAGGATGACGGCGCCAATGTTGTCTGTGATGGCTGCTTCCAGAGCAGCTTCATCGTTGTAGGGAACGTAGGTAAAGCCGGGGAGTAGTGGCTCAAACGGTTCGCGGTATTTAGGTTCCCAGGTGGCCGTCAGGGCTCCGGCCGTTCGCCCATGAAAGCCCCGCCGAGCAGCAACCACGCCGTAGCGGCCAGTTGTTAGGCGGGCAAATTTGAGTGCGGCTTCGTTAGCTTCAGCTCCGGAGTTACAAAAAAACACCCGCGTCAAGCCAGATGGCAAAACCCGCGCCAGGTCAGCATAAAGCCAAGCGCGTTGGTCGTTGCCAAAGGAGCCGGAGCAGGCTATGAGCGTTGCTGCCTGCTGACTAATGGCTGCTACAACGGCGGGGTGGCAATGCCCGAGGCTGGCGACGCCATACGCAGCCGTGCAGTCCAGATAGCGTCGTCCATCACTGTCCCAGACATGAGCCCCTGCACCCCGGACAAGAGTGATTCCTCGCGAAACATAGAGCCCCGCACCGTGTTGTAATTCGAGGATAGCCGGTGTTAGGGACTCTGTTTCGCTGTTCGTGTAAGAGGAGGAGATAGAGGCCAGGTTAGCCATCGGCGTTATGGCGTCCGTTGCCACTGGCCAGATGTTTTTTGATCAACAGCTCGGCCAGGTCAGGCACCACCTCCCAGGCAATTTCACGCACAACGTGGTCAGAAATTTCAGCCACCACACGCCGGACGATTTCATCCATTACAGCCGGCGGCAGCGTGAAGGTTGACCAATCTAGGGTAGGTGCTGAGGCCAGAACAGACGGTGACTCAACGGCCGGCATTTCCTGAGGCATTGTCGGCTCGGGCGTTGTCTCTACAGCCACTTCAGTTGGTACGACCGAGAGGGCTTCGGCCGAGGAAACCTCATGGGTTTCCGTTAGCGCGACCGCCGGGGGTTGAGCCATTGCAACTGCCGGCAATTCTGTCGGCGCCTCTGCTATCGGTGCCTCTGGCGCAGCTTCTGCGGTTGCTGTGGATTCATCGGTCGTTGTTGGAAGGCTTGGCGTAGTTTCAGCCGTCGGTGAAGCCACTGCCTCTTCCAGTGGAACAGCTTCTAGCGGAGTTGGCACAAAGGCTGGTATAGCAGACGGCTCTGCTAGCGGCACGTCGTCTGCTACCAGAGAGAAGGAAGATGTCGGCGTTAGAACCGGCGATGAAGCAGGGAGCGCTTCAGCGCTGACGGTTGGCACAGCAGGCGACATATCTGCTTCTACCGGTGCAGGAGCCGTCTCCCCTGTCCGGTACTCAGTTGCTTCCGCAGTAAAGGATGACTGGGTGAGGTCTCCTACCGTTGGGGCTACTCCCTCAGAAACTGACTCAATAGGTACTGGAGACCGTTGCTGTGAGGCTACCAGTTCGTCGGGAAGAAGGTCCATCTTGTGAACAGAAGGCTCTTCTTCTGAGGTGACCTCAAAGGTGGGAGTTGGTGGGGCCAGTGTTGGCAGGGGCGAGAAGGAAACCAGCTCGGGTACAATTTCCGGAGAAGTTACTGATGGTTCTAGAGGCTGTTCAGGGGCAGGGAGTGGCTCTGCAGCCGGTGTCACGTCCAACGACGGGGTGAAACTGGCGGCTGGTTCATGCGCAGCAGGCAAGTGCTCCCGCAAAAAGTCAGGCGGTGGAATCGGTTCTGCCAACAGATTGTCCGGGGCCTGCGTTGCAGGGGAGACCGTCGCCGAGGGTTGCGGGGTTTCGGTTGGTGTCTCAAGGGCTGGCGTGACAGATAAGGTTGTAGAGGCTGCTGGTTCAGGGGCTAGTTGTTCCTCAGCTACTTGAGGTTGGGAGGAAACACCGACCTCAAAGGATGGAGAAGGTAGCTCGGTTGGCAAGGGTGCGGCTGAGGAAGGTGGCTCGGTCACCATGGGTGCTGCCGGCACCGGCAAAGCAGCAGATTCGGCAAATGCCGGTTCTGTCACGGCAGCAGCAGGCGCTCTTTCTGAAGCCGGTGTTTCTGGTAGGAGCTCAAGTGGCGTTGCACCTTCGTCCGTGGCTAGAAGATTGGTCGCCGTTGTTGGTAAAGCTGTTGTTGCTAGTGGCGATACCGGAGATGGGATCGGTGTTGCAGCATCGTCAATCTCTAGCAAAGAGTCAGCTTCGAGGGATGGCTGGGGTGTGGCAGCCGTAAGAAGTTCCGGGAGATCGGCGGGGTTGAGTTTGGCCGTTGTCATACCGATACTCGGTGCCGGCAGCGAAGAAAACGTCGGACGCGGAATCGGCATTGACAACGTCTTGGGCGGTTCAGGATAGGTCAACACCGGTGGGACCTGTTCAGGTGGTGGAAGATCAAGAATAAAATCCGTAGCATCATTGGTTGCAGCCGAGGGAGAGGGTGTTTCAAGGGGTGTCAGTGGCTCAAGGTCAGGCAGCCGCCCTTCATCAATCGGTGGACGGGAGGTTAGAGAGGCCATTATTGCCGGGGTGACTTTGATAGTCGGCGGCACATCAGAAGACGACTCAAGACTGCCTAGGTGAAACTGGGGCAGTGGCAAGGCTGGCTCGGCAGGCTCTTTAGCTGGCGTTATTGGCGGGGGAGTAGAACCGAGCACTTGGGTTCGTTCTGCCGGTGGTGAGAATGGCGATACCGGCTGAGTGACCGATGGTGACTGGGCAGTCGGTGTTGGTTGCGTGACAGAGGGTTTTGGGGGAAACCGCTCTAGGGTTGTCCGAATGATGGAAATGAACTCTTGTTCTGCAATAGGCTTGACAATGTGCCCATCAGCTCTGACCCGCTTGGCTTCTTTTTCGTCGTAGGGTTCAAACTTGCCGGTCAGAAGCAGCACAGGGATGTGCTTGAAATCCGGGTGCTGCTTGACATATTCGCAGACCTCATAGCCGGTGCGACCAGGCATGAATACGTCTGCCAAGATCAGATCAGGGCGTACTGTGGGAAGCTTTGAGACGGCTAGCTCGCCGTTGCCGGTGGTAACAACTTCAATCCCACACTTGTCAAGGTACAACCCAAACATCTTTTGGATGCTCAGGCTATCATCGGCAAGCAAAACCTTACGACGCATTGCCTACTCTCCCCTCTTTGTGGCGAGGAATCTACTTTGAAAACGAAGCAGAAAGCAGAGGAAAGCTAACACCGTTGTCAAAGCCTGTCAAAACCTTCACCACGTTGTCTGCATCATCCAAACGAGCGCAGGGAGCTACTTCGGGCCGGTTTACGTCGCGGGCAAAAACCATCCGGGATGCCATTCACGGTGACATGACCTTCTCGGCAGCGGAAGTACGCTTGCTCGACACCCAGGTGATGCAGCGGCTGCGGGGCATCAAGCAGCTTGGGCTAAGCTACCTAGTCTACCCATCGGCCGTACATACCCGCTTTGAGCATTCCCTAGGCACATGCCACCTAGCCGGAAAAATCATCGAGAACCTTGAGCGAAAGGGCATCTATCGCTTCACCGAAGATGAGCGGCAGCGCATTCGGGCAGTAGCTCTGCTCCACGACATCACACATGTCCCCTTTGGACATACTTTTGAAGATGAGCGACGGATTGCCCCACGTCATGACGCTGACGTAAAACGTCTCGATGCCTTACTGGCCAGCGATCTTGGAGAAGAGTTGGAGCGACAGGGCCTGCTGATGACTGTTCGCGCCCAGTTACTGGCACAGACCCTCCCAACGCCGGATGATTACTTTGTCCGTGACATTTTTGCCGGCACTATCTGCGCCGACCTTCTAGATTATCTGCGGCGAGATGCGCGCTTTTGTGGGTTGACCGTGGACTATGACGATCGCCTGTTTTCTTTGTTCACTCGACTAGGGGGCCGATTGGCGCTTGACCTTCAGCGGCACGGTCAGTTTCGGCATGATGCACTTTCAGAAGTTGTCCATGTGCTGCGCATGCGCTACCTGCTGACCGAACGGGTGTATTTCCACCATGCGAAAATTGCAGCCGGGGCAATGCTTTCCAAGGCGCTTGAGATGGCTATAGCGGCCGGCCGATTCGACTACGCCGAGCTGTTTAGCTTACGTGATGATGCCTTCCTGCATATCCTGCACGAGCGGACAACCGGCTTACCCGAAGTCCAGCGATTGCTGTCTGCCTTGGCCACCCGCCAGCTTTACAAGCCCGTTTTCTGGGCAACATGTGAAGGGTTGACGGAAAGTGACCTCGACCGGCTCAAACGCCAATTTTACGAGAATGCCGACGGTGCACGAGAGCAGATGGAGGCAACCCTGTGTGCCGAGCTGGGGCTGCCTAATGGCAGTGTGATTGTCTATTGTCCATCGCCCGACATGGCACTCAAGGAAGCCCATGTCACGGTACGGTTGTCAGAGCACGAATCGGCCCAGCTTTCGTCATTGGCACATCCTGAGATTGAAACCTTGCTGCTGCGCCACCGTCAGCTCTGGCGCCTGGTAGTGTTGGTTACACCGGACTTGGGGCGACAAGAAGCGAAACTGCGCCGTGCTCTAGTGCAACGGTGTGAAACCTATCTTGCCCTGCCAGACCAAAGCCTAAGCACCTGCCGCGACCCGTCTCGTTTGAGGTTTGTCCAGGCCAGGTAGGAAAACAGCCTGTCTGGCACCCCGACTTCTTGGTGCGTTGACAACTCGGCCTACCGTCTTATAATCGTAAGCTTTTGCGTTTCCATCGAATGAATGCGCTTCTGAAAGGCGGTTTGAACGTATGCCGAATCCGAAACGACGCCACTCTTCGTCTCGGCGCGGTAAGCGCCGTGCCCACGATGCGCTGCCGATACCAACTATTGTCCGCTGCCCAAACTGTGGCGCGCCGCGCTTGCCACACCGGGTGTGTGGCGAGTGTGGCTACTACCGTGGCCGCCAGGTGCTGACAATTCGTCAGAAAAAAGAAGAATGACTCTGAGTTGCTAGGTATCACTGGGTTTGTTTTGACAAGATGCTGCACATTGCTCTCGATGCGATGGGGGGAGACCGCGCCCCCGCCCCTGAGGTTGAAGGGGCATTGTTAGCAACCCGCCAGCTTGGCGTCAAAGTGCTCTTGATCGGCCGGCCAGACCGGCTTCGAGCGGCCCTGCAGGAAGCTGGGTGGACTACAGAGCCTATTGAAATCCTGCCGGCCAGCGAAGTGATTACCATGGATGAAACGGCGCGGCAGTCTCTCCGCGCCAAGCGGGATTCATCCTTGCGCGTGGGAATTGAGGCTCTCAAGCAAGGCTTGGTCGTTGGTTTTGTGAGTGCTGGAAACACGGGCGCCATCGTTGCCGCAGCTACTCTGTGGCTGGGGACAATACCCGGCATTATGCGTCCGGCACTCGCTGCGGTTTTACCTACTTCGTCTGGGCGTGGTACGGTACTGCTTGACGTTGGAGCCAATGCTGATTGCAAGCCGGCCATGCTGGACCAGTTTGCCGTGATGGGGGCAGCGTATGCCGAGCAGGTTCTTGGCGTTGACCGACCGCGCGTAGGACTGCTTTCCATTGGGGAGGAAAGTAGCAAAGGCAATGCGCTGACCCGTGAAGCCCACACCCTGCTGTCTCAGCATGCGCCTCAGCGTCACTTCACTTTTGTTGGGAACGTCGAAGGAAAAGACATTTACACAGGTGAAGTGGATGTCATTGTTTGTGATGGTTTTACCGGAAACATTGTCCTCAAGACCAGCGAAGGCTTGGCAACGGCCTTGCTAACTCTGCTCCGTGAGGCTTGGACTCAGTCAACGTTGCCGTCGCCGGAGGCGTCGGCCAAGATACAGCAGGTGTCTGCGAAATTTGACTACGCAGAGTATGGTGGAGCGCCCCTGCTTGGCGTGTCCAAGCCGGTCATTATTGCCCACGGCCGCTCAAGCGGGCGCGCTATCTGCAACGCCATTCGGGTGGCGCGAGATGCCCACCTGTGTCGTCTTACTCATCAGATTGCAGCCGACCCGGCTGTAGCAGCCGGGTTGCACCACCCACACTGTAATGGTGTGGCCCCGGAGTTACCCAAACTGGCATGACAGCTTCTAGGTTGCCGTTGGCCGTTGGTGATCCAGCACCCCCGTTTGCGTTGAAGGATGCCACAGGGCAAGTGGTCAAGCTGGCGGATTTTGCCGGGCAGCGGGTTGTGCTCTACTTTTATCCGCGCGACAACACGCCTGGTTGCACCAAAGAAGCCTGTGCTTTCAATGCCATCCGGGAGGAGCTGGCAGCACGCAAGGCGCAGGTCATTGGCGTCAGCCCTGACAGCATTGCTTCGCACGAAAAATTTGCTGCCAAATTCGGGCTGACATTCCCCTTGCTGTCTGACCCTGATCACGTCGTAGCCGAACAGTACGGCGTCTGGCAGGAAAAGAAAAACTACGGCAAGACGTACTTCGGTATTGTTCGTACCACGTTCATCATTGACGAGCAGGGACGGATAGCCCGTATCTTTCCCAACGTTAAGGTTGAAGGCCATGCCGCGCAGGTGCTCCAGGCGCTTGCCGAAATGGATCAGGAAAGCAAGTAGGAGCAAGCAAGCAAAGGGTTGGAAAAGCGCTAGCCCGGCTTGTCTGGCTTTAGCATGTTTGGCTGGGTTCTGGCCGGCGATGCCGGCCAAAGCGCAGGGGATTCCGTTGCCCACAGCCCTGCCGGTCAGTGAGCAAACGACAGCGTCGCGCCAGTTTACCGACCCAGAAGCTGGCTTTGAGCTTGAGCTCCTGCCCGGCTGGCGAACTGAGTACACCGTGGAGAATGATGGACGGCGGGTTTTGGAAATCATTTACCGCGACCGCAGCCAGTCTTTGCTCCGGGTACGGCGTGAGTCCATCCCGCCAGGCTGTGATGACGAACCCCACCGTTGCCTAGCCGAACGTGAAGCAGAGGATGCACTTCAGTTTCGCCCTGATTTCCAATTGAAAAAACGCGAGCGCTTTTCCACTGCTATTGCCCGTGGAACCCTGCTAACCTTTACCTTCCGCCGGGTAGGGAAGCCCATGACTGGGCGTTACTACTACCTTCAGACGGATGACCAAACGGTATGGGTCTTGCGCTTTGAAGGGGAAAGCCGATTTCACGATACCTTGCGCTACCTGACCGATCGCCTGGCTTATTCATTTCGTCCACTTCCCTGAACGAGGCACTTGCGCACTTGGCTGAAACACTATGTCTAATGCTGCATCCGGGCGGTCTCTGCTGAAAAACCTGCGCGCCCGGTTATTGGCAGCCCGTGGGCCGGTATCTCTGACCGAGCTGGGACGTGAGCTGCTCCGGGCACCGCGAGCTACCCCGGAAATTGTGCGCCGGATTTTGTTACCGCTCTTAGCCTATCTGCCAGAAGCCGTTTTGGAAGGGGATGATAGCCTCTGCTGGCGACCGCTACCGGATACTTTCCCAGAAGCGACCTCATCATTGGCGGAAAGTCGGTTTGTGGTCGTGGATGTTGAGACGACCGGACACCGCGCCGAGCGGGGGCGGATTACCGAATTAGCCTGTGTGACCATTGAGCGCGGTAGGATAGCAGAGACCTTTGTGAGCCTGGTCAATCCTGGCATCCCGATCCCGCCGCCGATTACAGCGCTAACCGGTATCAGCAACGAGCTGGTTGCTACGGCACCGCCCTTTGCAGCAATTGCGGCCGAACTTCGGCAGCGATTGAGCCAGGGGATTGTTGTTGCGCACCACGCCAGTTTTGACCGAAGGTTTCTTACAGCCGAGCTGACACGCGCCGATGAGACCTTTGTGTGGACGGCGCCTACTTTATGCACAGTACGGCTGGCGCGGTACCTCATTCCCGGCCTAGAAAGCTACCGGCTCGATGCAGTCACTGCTTATTTGGGCATTGCTAATCCAGCCCGCCATCGCGCGTGGGGAGACGCCCTTGCGACAGCTCAGCTTTTCTTGCGATTGTTGGATCAGCTACTCGAGCAAAACATCACAACCGTTGAAACTGTGATGGCCATTATGGCAAAGCAAAAGCAGACACCCCAACGGCGATAGTTGCCGTCGTCTGGCAAGGAGGGATGAGCTATGGACAAGACACACAACAACGGTGAGCATCTCAAGGCAACTGATAACCTGGCTGAACAGGAAGCCGCACGCTACTTTCAGGCTGCCTATCAGTGCCAGATGGAAGGCAAACTTGACGAGGCCATCCAGCTTTACGAACGCTCCATTGCGCTTTACCCGACGGCGGAGGCGCACACCTTTCTGGGCTGGACGTATAGTTTTCTAGGCGAGTTGGATCGCGCAATCGCAGAGTGCCTGCGCGCCATTGAGCTCGACCCAGAGTTTGGTAATCCTTATAACGACATCGGGGCCTACCTTATCGAGCGAGGCGATCCATTGTCCTCCCCGTTGTGGTTCAAACGGGCAATGAAAGCCAAGCGGTATGCCTGCTACCACTACCCGCACTTCAACTACGGGCGAGTTCTTGAGTTCCAAGGGCGTTGGCTTGATGCTATGCATGAGTACACGACCGCCCTTGCGTACCAGCCGACCTATCTTCCGGCTTGGAAAGCCATCCGGCGGCTTCAGTGCTGGCTTAACTGACCCGATTGGGGGAACTGAAAACGTAGCCGTGCAACTCCAAAGCCCCTGACCTGCCCTGTGGTACAGCCCCGGCAAGGCAGGTCAGGGGGACACATTGCGGCCTAACAACCTAGATGGCCTCCTTGTTTCTTCTTCTGCTCAAGCGTCTTGCCTTGGCCGTGCCGGTGATGTGGGCCGTGGTGACCTTGGTGTTTTTGCTTATTCACCTGGTGCCAGGCGATCCGGTAGTGATGTACCTTGGGGATAGTGCCCGGCCCGAAGACATCCAAGAGCTGCGTCACAAGCACGGTCTTGACTTGCCGCTGTGGCAACAGTATGTCCGGTTGTGGTTTGGCGCGCCAACTAACGACGGCCTAGACAAGCACCGGGGCCTTTTACGCGGGGACCTAGGGGAAACCTTTGGCGGTAAAAATGTCGTGACGGAGCTATTGAAACGCTATCCGACAACGCTCAAGCTGGCGGGTGGCGCAATGTTGGTGGCTGTTGCCGTGGCAATTCCGCTTGGTGTGGCGGCGGCAGTAGCACGGGCACGCGGACACTGGCTCGATACGGTGATTTCTGTGGTGTCGCTAGCCGGAATTGCACTGCCCAACTTTGTGATTGGCCCACTGGCAATTCTCATCTTTGCCGTTTATCTAGACTGGCTCCCCGTCTCAGGCAGTGAGCACTTTGAACATTTCATCTTACCGGCAACGACCTTAGGCCTTGCCATGGCAGCCATTCTGACGCGCTTGGTGCGCTCCAGCGTCCTCGAAGAACTAGGCGAAGATTATGTCCGTACGGCGCGTGCTAAGGGGCTTCCCGAGCGAGTTGTCTTGTTCAAACATGTCCTCAAAAACAGCCTGATTCCAGTCGTCACCATCATTGGGTTACAGTTTGGTATTGTTTTGACGGGTGCCATTGTAACGGAGACCATTTTTTCGATGCCGGGCGTCGGTGAGCTTACAATCCGGGCCATCAATGAACGCGAATATAACCAGGTTCAGGCAAACCTTCTGGCCATTGCCTTAACCTACGTTGTGGTCAATACCCTGACGGACATCCTGTACCGGCTACTTGATCCCCGGATTACTTTGGAGCGCTGAATTTTTGGAAAAAAGGAGTTGTCTGCAATGCAAGATGAAAGCCCCTCTCGCCTTCGTAGTGGCCAAGCGCGGCGTCCGGCTTCTGGCGACACCCGCCCGGCAAACCGTCCTTCCACGCTACCTACCCCACGTCCAGACTCAGGTTCGGAAGTAGACATGGCACCCCCTGCTGACTTAGAGACACCGATGGCAAGCCGTTTGCGCAGCTTGCGCGAGTCTCGTCCGCCGGAGTCCTTCCAAGAGCCGGCACCAATCCCTGAATTTAGCCAGCCTTTTGAGATTCCCAAACCGTCACCATGGGAACGCCTCAAGCGGTTCTTTAGTCGCTAGTTGCGGTCTAGGAGTTGTTCGAGTTGAGTGGAGTGACAGATGGGTAAGCTCGATGGAAAAGTGGCTGTCGTCACCGGCGCAGCCAGCGGAATTGGCGAGGCGACTGCGCGCCTGTTCCACGCTGAAGGGGCGTTCGTCGTCCTTAGTGACATTCAGGATGAACGTGGCACTAGCATTGCAGCCGAACTGGGCGAGCGGGTGGCTTACTGCCGAGCCGACGTTACGCAGGAATCGGATATTGCCGCCTTGGTGGATTTTGCCGTCGCCCGCTTTGGCGCCCTCGATGTCATGTACAATAACGCTGGCGCACAAGGCGTTTCAGCGCCCATTGCCGAAACCCCAGCCGAAGGATTCGACGCGACCGTAGCCTTGTTGCTGCGCAGTGTCTTTCTGGGGATGAAGCATGCCGCGCGGGTTATGCTTCCGCGCCGTACAGGAACAATCATCAGCACTGCGAGTATTGCCGGGTTGCGTACGGGAAATGCACCCCACGTTTACAGTGCTTGCAAGGCGGCTGTTATCCACTTGACGCGATCGGTTGCCATGGAGCTCGGGGAGCAGGGGATTCGGGTCAACTGTGTCTGTCCAGGCTTCATTGCCACTGGTATTTTCGGCAGCGCCTTTGGTCTCCCACCTGAAAAGGCCCGAGCATTGGCTCCGTTGATGGCACCGATGCAAATCAATGCGCAGCCTCTACGTCATGCCGGTCAACCCATAGATGTCGCCCAAGCTGTGCTGTGGCTAGCTAGCGACGATGCCCGCTTTGTCAATGGCCATGCCCTTGTTGTGGACGGCGGCCTGATTGCCGGCCGGTCTTGGACCGAGTACCAGCACATGCGCGAAACGTTGGCAAAAGGCATCCAAGCTGCTCTGGAGCAAACCTCGGCAGCCACTTCTGACCAAAGCTGAACGACCTCGCTGCTTGCAGAGCGATTTTACCCAAGACAGCGTGCGCGACCATTCGCAGCGGGATGAGGCGAGGGACAGCTTGTCGTTTCGCTGTACCGACTGCTTACCACCAGATGAGGGACAGGTACTCGGCCAGTCCAAATTCTTCAGGTCAACCTGCTCGTCGTCGGTGGACTCCATGCTGGCTAGCTGAGTTGGATCAGCCAGCTCAGAAAGGGTGCGCTTTGATGTTTCCCCATAGGAGGGAAAGTGTCTCAGGTAGGTCGGTGCTTTGTAGAGACGGCATATAGAGGTAACACCGTCAGGTATGCAATAGGCCTCATGACCCAGAGTTGTCCGAGACGTGTCTCTCTCCCTGCGGTCTATGGCTTCTCACCGGGCCGACCCAGGTTGCCGCAATATATGGGAAGGGCACAAAGGGGCTTGCCAAGTGTTCTTCGGAGTACTGTCCGTGCCGGCCGCTTCTAGCTGATTGGTAGGGCTTTTCAGTAAAGCGGTACGGATGGGTCAACCTCACGCGACCAGGCGTCAATGCCGCCGATGAGGTTGACCAAACGTGTAAAGCCCCGGCTTTGAAGGTATGCGCAGGCATGCATACTGCGAATACCGTGGTGACAATAGAGAATGTACTCCTGAGATGGATCGAGGGTGGCTGCCCACTCCGGCAGCCGGCTCATTGGACACAAACGGCTTCCTGGAATGCGGTTGAACGCATACTCCCAGTCTTCGCGCACGTCGAGAAGCTGTACGTCGTCGCCTGCGGCAAGGCGTTGGGCTAGTTCATGGGCTGTAATCTGCTGAATCTCTGCCATTCTTGTCACTCTTAGGGCATCAGCCAGCCTAGGAGGCCGTGGATTGTTGCTTGCCGCCCCAAATCGGCTATGGATTCCGTCAGAGGGATGTGTTTAGGACAGGCTTTGACACAGTTTTGCGCATTGCCGCAGTCAGTAATACCGCCGTCACCCATGATGGCTTCAAGTCGCTCATCGCGGTTGAGCTTTCCGGTTGGATGGAGGTTCATCAGGCGAACCTGGTTGAGTACGGCCGGCCCGACAAAGGAAGAGCGTTCGTTGTACTGCGGACAGACCTCCATACACACTGCACACGACATGCATGTGGAGAGCCTATAGCGAATCTCCGTCGTCTTCTGGTCAAGCCGTGGGCCAGGACCCATTGGATACGTGCCGTCAATAGGAATCCACGCCTTGACTCTTTTGAGGTTTTCAAAAAGGCGAGAGCGATCTACCCGAAGGTCACGGATGACAGGGAACTTCGTCAGTGGTTCAAGCGTGATGGGGCCATCTTCAAGCTTGTCCACAAGGGTGCTACAAGCCTGACGTGCCTTGCCATTGATAACCATCGAGCAGGCGCCGCAGACGTGTTCTAGGCAAGAGCACTCCCATACCACCGGGGTAGTTGCCTGACCAGAAGCCGTGACCGGATTTTTCTGGATTTCCATCAGGCAACTGATGATGTTCATATTGGGGCGGTAGGGGATGGCAAACTGTTCCCACCGGCTCGGTTTGCCAGGCGCATCCTGGCGTTTGATCTTGAGGACGATTTTTTCACGGGTCATTGAAAACATCTCCCTTCTGGGGGGCGCCTCGGATTTGACGTTCGTCACGGGTTGCTTTGGTTGTTGAGAGTTATGATGAAGGAAATTCTACGTAAAACTGCTTCCACTTGCGTTCGGCGTGCCGCAGAAACGTTCGGTTGGCACGCAGCCTGGCATCTGGTGTACGGTCTCCGCCGGCTACAATACCCGACTGCGTGATGTGCGTTGTGCCACGCATGGCATACTTTTGAGTGCCTTCGTACATGATGATTTTGAGTACCGCCGGACTGACATCGCCGCGGCAGGCGGTTTTGTACATCATCCAAACTTCTGCGAAGCCATCGTTGTCAAGATCGGTGATTTCAGTGGCTGCCGACAGAAATTCGGCCGTAACATCCAGCGGGCAATCACGGACAAAGTCCGTTACTCGCCAGACCTGTAGGAACTGGCCATTGACGTTGACAAAGCGGTAGGCGTAAAGCTCGGCATCTTGGCCGTTGGTGGGGTTGTTCGGGCGGGCCTTTCGTCCGGAAGGCTCAAACGCGCCGGTTTCAGTCAGAATCAGATAGTTCTCGCCGTCGAGATCATTCCAGCGGAAGCCCTGCTTGAAGTTGCCTTTGACCAACCCACGGGCGGCTGCCGGTAGGCTGGCCAGGGGAAATGCCTGAAGCGGCTCGCGAGGGGATACCCTGGCTAAGACCGGGGAAACCACACCGACCAAGATCAACAAAAGCCAACGGGTCACTGCGTCGGTAACCGGCAGCCGGCTGAGCCGCAAACAAGCGCTAAGCAGCCGCTTTTTTCTTTGAGTAGTCGCGCTTGCGTGGCTTGATGAGGCTGATGTCAACGTCTTCATAGGTCAGTTGTGGGCCTTCGGGCGTCCACGTGGCGATGGTTGTTTTGAGAAACCGCTCGTCATCCCGTTCAGGAAATTCGGGCTTGTAGTGTGCGCCACGTGATTCATCCCGGTTCAGGGCACCCAGCGTGATCACGCGCGCCAGGTGGAGCATGTTTTCCAACTGGCGGGCATGCGGAATGGCTTGGGTCGCCCAGTAGTTTTGCTCGTTCAGATCAATGCGCTCATAGCGTTCGAGCAGTTCTTGGATTTTTTCATCCGTGTACCGCAGGCGGTCGTTGTACCGAATCACAGTGACGTTTTCGGTCATCAAACGCCCTAGTTCTTCGTGCAGGACGCGCGGGTTTTCTGTCCCTCGCTTTGTCTTGAGGGCTTCATTGATCGCAGCTTGCCGGGCGCGTTCGCGCTCAAAGATGGGGTCTTTGAGGTCTTTAGTGGAGTTGTTCTTGGCAAAGTTGACAGCCGCCGGTCCAGCAATAATGCCGGCATAGACACATGACAGCAGGCTGTTGGCGCCAAGCCGATTGGCGCCGTGGATAGAATAGTCACACTCCCCAACGGCAAAAAGACCGGCAATGTTGGTTTGTTGTTCGTAGTCCACCCACAGCCCGCCCATGGTGTAATGCATGCCGGGAAACACGCGCATGGGCGTCACTCGCGGGTCTTCGCCGACGAACATCTCGTAGATTTCGAGAATACCACCCAACTTGCGGTCGAGCTGTTCGCGTGGAATGTGGGTCAGGTCGAGATAGACCTGGAATTTGCCGCCAACGCCATAGCCGTCGAGACAGACTTGGAAAATTTCACGGGTAGCAATGTCACGGGGAACCAAGTTCCCGTATTCAGGGTATTTTTCCTCGAGGAAGTACCAGCGCTCGGCTTCAGGGATGTCCTGAGGAGGACGCGGGTCTTTTGGGCGGCGGGGTACCCAAATGCGTCCACCTTCCCCACGAGCGCTTTCTGACATCAGGCGAAGCTTGTCTTCACCAGGAATAGCCGTGGGATGAACCTGGATGAATTCACCATTGGCATACTTGACGCCCTGTCGGTAAAGCGCCCCTTGTGCACTGCCCGTGCAGATGACAGAGTTCGTGGACTTGCCAAAGATAGCCCCAATCCCGCCGGTGGCGATGACCACCGCAGCGCCGGCAAAGGCGTGCACTTCTAGGGATTGCAGGTTCATGGCAATAATCCCATAGCAGCGGCCGTTTTCGATAACGCCCGACAAAAACTCCCAGCCTTCGTACTTGCGGACCTTGCCCTGCGCTTCGTAACGCCGTACCTGCTCGTCAAGCGCGTAAAGAAGCTGCTGGCCTGTCGTTGCCCCGGCAAAAGCGGTGCGGTGGTATTTGGTGCCGCCAAAGCGCCGGAAATCAATCAACCCTTCGGGAGTTCGAGAAAAGGGAACGCCCATCCGGTCAAACATGTAAATGATGTCTGGCGCCATGTCGCACATGGCTTTGACCGGCGGTTGGTTGGCAAGGAAGTCACCACCGTAAATCGTATCGTCGAAGTGCTCGTAGGTAGAATCTCCCTCACCTTTCGTGTTGACGGCCCCGTTGATGCCACCCTGGGCACACACCGAGTGAGACCGCTTGACGGGGACAAGGGAAAAAAGGTCAACGGTGTAGCCAAGTTCGCAGACTTTGATGGTGGTCATCAAGCCTGCCAGCCCACCGCCCACAACAATGATGCTCGGTTTATTGCTCATAGGTGCTCTGAAGAGGTAAAAAGGTCAAATCTTACGGAACAAAAGCCAACGCTGCCCGAACGCCGAGGGCAAATACAGAGACCCCAAAAACAGCACATGCGTAGGAAAACGCCTGCTGTGAACGGGTGCTCACCGTAATGCCCCACACAATGGCAAAGGTCCACAAACCGTTAGCTAGATGAAAGGCGGCTGAGAAAATACCCAGCACATAAAAGGCCAAAATCAGGGGTTGTGCCAGCCAGTACTGCACAATCGTAAACGCTTGGTCTGGATGGTGTGCCACGGCTAACCCCAGCCCGCCGACGCCAAAGCGCATCGTCAGGACGTGCGCAGTGATAAACAGCAGCAAGATGACTCCAGTGACACGTTGCAGAAGGTAGTTCCAGTTGCGCACGTAACTGTAACTCAACACATTGTTTTTCCCTGTGTGGGCAATGTAGATGCCGTAGATGGCGTGAAAGGCAATAGGCAGCCCAATCAGAAACAGTTCGGCAAGAGGCAGTAGCGGCCCGGGAAGCATTCTTTGAATCCCTTTGACGGCTTCATTGAAAGCTTCCGGACCGGCAACGGCCTGAAAGTTGGTGTAGAGATGTTCCAGCAGAAAGACTCCAATTGGAATCACTCCACTGAGGGAATGTAACCGACGAGCAAGAAAGTGGCGACTCAAAGGAATGCTCATAGGACCTCAGAGAACCAACAGAGTAAGTGCTTCCTCAATGCTTTCACGTCGTCAACACAGTCAGGTAAGGGGGCACTTAGGAGTTGGCAACGACGAATCCTAACAGGACAGCACCGTGCTGAGGGGAAGCCACATCAAGTCAACGTGCGCCTGCCGGCGGAGGGAAACTAGGGATGATTATAAGGCAGGGCTTACCGATTGCAATCCACTTTGGTATGGAATTGTACATTTCTCAGGGGCGATTTTCCGCCTTTTTGCCGGCGGTTGCCCCATGACCACGCCGTGCTTGGCGCAGGCAAAGGCCACACCCAAAGCCTGTGAGGTGCGCGGTCGGTTCGTCGGCAGCCGACTTTAGGGGCGCCCACAACAGCAGGGGGATTCGCAGACCTGCTGTCGTTTACGTGTTGCCCAAAGAGGGGGGGGCAGGCAGCCCTAGCTTCTGTCGGATCAACTGGTGCAGGCGATCAAAGTCAATCGGCTTGGTCAAGTAATCGGACTCGCCCAAGGGAAGTCCTTCTTCGCGGACGTATTCAATGTTCGATTGAGCCGAAATGATGATCATCGGCACGTCCCGCAACTCGCGGTAGTGCTCTTTTTCGCCAATCAAGGTCATCACGGCTGGGCCGCTGATGTTTGGCATCATGATATCAATGATGACCAGATCGGGCTTGGAGCGTTTCAGCGCGCGCAAACCGGCAAGGCCGTCACGGGCGGTTTCGACTTCGTAGCCTTCGGCCGTCAGTTCGTCACGTAGCAAGTCCAAGACATCCTGGTTGTCGTCAATGACAAGAATACGAGGCGCTTTGTTTGGTGAACGTCCCATTGACAAACAAATGGGGACGGGAAAGTTGAAGAAGACCTTGTGCCTACCACTTTCGCTAATTTTTGTGGTGCTTGTCCACTGCAAGTGACAAACCAATCACTGGCAGCCGCTTACTACCCGCCGGGGTTGCTGCCGTTTATGGCATCTGAGGCCGTGTTGGGTGGGCTGAGAGAAGCTGTTGAATGACCTGCCGCACTGTTTCAGGACTGGCCGGCTTGGCTAGGTATGCATCACAACCAGCCGCCCGGAAGCGAGCTTCGTCTTCTGTGAGAGCATGTGCTGTCAAAGCAATCACTGGGATGTGCGCCAGCTCTGGCTGTTCCTTGATGCGTCGAGTGGCTTCCAAACCGTCTAGGTTGGGCAGGGAAATATCCATCACAATCACTTCGGGAAGAAACCGAGCGGCAGCTTCAAGCGCGCTGAAACCATCCCCGACTGCACAGACTTCGTAGCCTTCAGCTTCCAGCTCCAGCGTGAGAATTTCCCGGCTATCAGCGTTGTCTTCGACGACAAGAACGCGCGTCATGAATGGTGATGATTGCCTACTGAGCTTTCTAAAGCGTTTCTGCGGTGCATTGGGGGGGTAAGCGGCATTTCCTGCTCAATTTTCTGGAGGTTGTTGATAAGCCACGTTCGGTCGAGCGGCTTGGGATGGTAGCCAATGACCATGGGAAACTCAAAGGCAGCCTGGGCGGTGCGTCGGTCGGCTTGACTGACAACAATAACCGGGGTGTGCTTGAGAAGGGGGTCTTCAGCAAGCCGTTCGAGATAAGTCAGCCCGCTAATCCCTGGCAAGAGCAAGTCAAGAACAACCACGCGCGGGCGTAGCACCGCTGTAAGTTCAAGCCCTTCTGTAACGTTGCGCGCGCTGATAACCGTGTAGCTGGTCAAGTCTAGCATGGTTTTCAGCTGCTGGGCCAGCTCGGGTTCGTCATCAATGCACAGGATGATGCGGTTATCCGGCGGGGGACAGGGAAAGGCAAGGGGCTTTTCAGCCGCTTCCATTTTTTCGCGCTCACGCAGCCGGAAGGGAAGCCGAACGCGAAATACCGAGCCCTTCCCAACTTCGCTTTCAACTTCAATGGTACCGTCTAGCAGCTGAACGTTTTTCTTGGCAATGGAGAGCCCAAGCCCCGTGCCGCCGTACTTGCGTGTTGCCGAGCCATCCACTTGGCGGAATTCCTCGAAGATGTGTGGCAGGTCTTTCTCCGCAATGCCAATCCCCGTGTCGCGTACTTCGATAGTGAACATTTCCGTCTGCGGGTTTACCTCAAGAACCACGGTCACACTGCCCTGCTCGGTGAACTTAAGAGCGTTGGAAACCAGATTGGTGACGACTTGGCGCAGACGAGCCGGATCGGTCACTGCCGGAGGCACTTCGGACGGCGTGATCAGTTTTAGGGTGAGGCCTTTAGACCGGACCAAGGCATCCAGTGGCGCGATGGTTTCGGACAAAAACCTGACAAGGTCAACTTCCGTTGGCTGGATTTCCATCTTGCCGGCGGCAATTTTCGAGAAATCCAGGAAGGTATTGATGAGTTCAAGCAGATTGGTTGAGTTCTCGGCAATGCGTGTCAAGGCCCGCATCTGTGCCTCCGAGAGAGGACCATAGCGGCCACGCTGGAGCAGCGAAGTGTAGCCGATGATGGCGTTGAGTGGCGTGCGTAGCTCATGCGACATATTGGCAACAAACTCCGACTTGAGTCGGTTGCTTTCCATGACCGCTAGGTTGGCACGACGCAGGTCTTCGTTGATTTTGCGCAACAGCCGCTGGTTTTCATATAGCTCGGAATTTGCCAGCAGCAGCTCTTGATTGGCGCTCATAAGTTCTAGCGAGCGCTCTTCAACCTTTTCTTCAAGGGTTTGGGCAAAAGATTCCAGCTCGGCGACGTAGTGCTGAAGCGTTTCGCGCATCCGCACGAAGGCGCGCGCCAACGCGCCAAGCTCGTCATTGGCCCCAGTAGGAATTGGGTAGCTGTAATCACGCCGCGCCATAGCGCGGACACCCTCCAGCAGTTGACCGAGCGGCTGGGTGACAAAGTAGCGGAGAATGAGTGAAAAGAAGGCAATGATAAACAACCCCGTGAGCGTGACTTCAAGAAACAGTAGCTTGAAGTGCTCAATGATGAGCATATTCATCCGGTCGGCGCGGCTGTGAACAGCGACCAGCCCGACCACCGGGCCTTCTCCCCCGGCACGGAGCGGGGCATAGGCCGAAATCCAGGCACCCCAGTGGTCAGTGTAGAGGTTTGTTGCGAGGGGTTCTTGCCGTTGGATGACCTGCCAGGCTTCTGGGCGCAGCCCGTGAGAAGGCGGTGGGACTGTAAAAACCGGAACAAATTCTCCTTCTTGCCAGTAGAACAGATCAATCGGCTGTTCGAGCTCGTTGGCGCGCTGAAGCGCTTGCAGCCGAGATGCCAAAGCCGGCACCGAGCGAGCGTCTGTGCCATGCGCAATGCCAAGGTCGAGCAGCGCTGCGGTTGTGGCGGCAATGTGTTGTAAGTGACGACCTTGTTCAGCAATCTTGTCGCGCCGCAGGTTGCGATAAAACAGGTAGTCCACGCCGAAAATGAGCGGAGCAGCGCACAGCAGGGTCGCCAGCAGGATTTTGTAGTGTAGGCGTCCATGCAAGGGCGGCTCTTCGGTTACCTGATCTGTTGCCAAGTCCGTCGTGGTCGGAAACTTGTCCATGGCAACCCCGGAAGCGTTGCTCTGTTAAGCTCAGGCCAGTCGTTCCCGTCCATCCAAGTACGGGCGAAGTGCTGGCGGAATGATAACCGAGCCATCGGCCTGCTGGTGATTCTCAAGCAGTGCCAGCCACGTCCGGCCAACAGCTAACCCTGAACCGTTGAGCGTGTGGACAAACTCCGGTTTCATGCCCGGCGCACGCCGGAAGCGAATCTCCGCACGCCGGGCCTGGAAAGCTTCAAAGTTGCTGCATGAGGAAATTTCCCGGTAAGTCTGCTGGCTAGGAAGCCAAACCTCTAAGTCGTAGGTTTTGGCCGCAGCAAAGCCCATGTCGCCGGTGGCCAGCACAACCTTGCGGTACGGTAGTTCCAGCCGCTGCAAGACGACTTCTGCGTGAGCGGTCAGACGCTCAAGCTCGGCATAGCTGTCTTCGGGTTTGACAAAGGCCACCAGTTCCACTTTATCAAACTGGTGTTGGCGGATGAGGCCGCGGGTATCGCGTCCATAACTGCCGGCTTCGCTGCGAAAACAAGGGGAATAGGCGACATACCGAAGGGGCAGCTCGGAACCATCGAGCACTTCGCCCCGATGTAGGTTTGTGACGGGAACCTCAGCCGTGGGAATCAGATACAGCCCCCGCTCGTCGGTCAACTTGAACAAGTCTGGTTCGAATTTAGGCAGCTGACCTGTGCCGAACAGCGCGTCGCCGTTGACGATAAATGGGGGGAGCACTTCGGTATAGCCATGTTCGGTAAGGTGCAGGTCTAACATAAAGTTGATGAGCGCCCGCTCGAGTTTAGCCCCCAGCCCTTTGAGTACAGCAAAGCGGGCGCCTGATATCTTGGCCGCTCGTTCCAGATCGAGAATGCCTAGCGCCGTACCAAGCTCAACGTGGTCTTTTGGCGTAAAGTCAAAGCGGCGTGGCTCGCCCCAGCGATAGACCTCCTGGTTGGCAGATTCGTCCCCGACTGGGACTGACTCATGGGGCACGTTAGGAAGGACGCTAACGAGTTCTTGCAGACGCCGTTCGACACTTTCCCGCTCTGCTTCCAAGGCTTCAATCTTGGACTTGAGCTCGCGCATTTCAGCTCGCTTAGCTTCGGCTTCGTCCTGCCTGCCGGCCTTAAGCAGCGCACCAATCTGGGGGCTGACCCGGTTGAGCGCAGCCCTACGCTGTTCGACTTCTGTGATCAGCCGCCGCCGTGCAGCATCGAGTTCGGCAAAAGCGTCAAGAGTAAGACCGGTGCGCCGGTGAACAAGGGAGCGCTGAACAAGGTCAAAATTCTGGCGGATGAAATCAAGGGCAAGCATGGCGCAAGTGGGGTTGTATGTAGGGTTTCTGGCGCCAAAGCCAGGCAAAGGTCAAGTCAACTGCCTCTGGATTGAGGCTAGAAGACAACCGTCTCCTGATATTCGCCGAAGACACGCCGCAGGCGGTCGGAAATCTCACCCACAGTGGCGTACCGTTCAACGGCATCAAGGATGTAGGGCATTAGGTTGTCTGTGCCACGTGCTGCAGCTTCAAGCGCGTCGAGTGCGGCCATACAAGCTGCCGTATCGCGGCGTGCCCGCAAACTGCGTACCCGTTCAACTTGGGCACGTTCGATTTCCGGATCAATGCGCTGAATGGGGATCGGGTGTTCTTCGTCCACCTGGAAGCGGTTGACGCCAACCACAACAACTTCGTTCCGCTCAACGGCGCGTTGGTATTCAAACGCTGCTTGTTGGATTTCGCGTTGTGGGAAGCCCTGCTCAATCGCTGCCAGCATCCCACCCATGGCATCAATCTTCTCAATGTAGGCAGTAGCCTGGCGTTCAAGTTCATCCGTCAGAGCTTCGATAAGGTAGGAACCGCCCAGGGGATCAGCCACATCGGCAACGCCAGATTCATAAGCCAGTACCTGCTGCGTGCGCAGGGCTATCCGGGCGGATTCTTCTGTGGGCAGTCCGAGGGCTTCATCTTTGCCATTTGTGTGTAGGGACTGGGTGCCGCCCAGCACCGCTGCCAAGGCTTGCACAGTGGTGCGAATGACGTTGACTTCGGGCTGCTGAGCCGTAAGGGTGCTGCCGGCCGTTTGTGTGTGAAAGCGTAACTGCCAGGCTCGCGGATTGGTGGCTTTGAAGCGTTCGCGCATGATCTTGGCCCACATGCGCCGCGCCGCCCGGAACTTGGCGACTTCTTCAAACAGGTTATTGTGGGCGTTGAAGAAAAACGACAGGCGCGGGCCAAAGGTGTCCACGTCAAGCCCGGCTGCGATGGCAGCTTCCACGTAGGTGATCCCATCCGCCAGCGTAAAAGCAATTTCCTGAGCAGCCGTTGCGCCAGCTTCGCGAATGTGGTAGCCCGAAATCGAAATGGTGTTCCAGTTGGGAACTTCGCGGGCGCAGTAAGCAAACAGGTCGGTGATCAAGCGCAGGGAGGGACGAGGCGGATAAATGTACGTCCCCCGCGCGATGTATTCCTTGAGAATGTCATTTTGAACTGTGCCGTTGAGTTTGTGTGGGGGAACACCCTGCCGCTTGGCAACGGCAATGTAGAGTGCAAGGAGAATTGGCGCGGTGGCATTGATGGTCATCGAGGTAGAGACTTGGTCAAGGGGGATGCCATCAAACAGCACCGCCATGTCTTCGAGCGAATCAATGGCAACACCAACCTTACCAACTTCTCCTGAGGCAAGCGGTGAGTCGGAGTCCAGTCCGATCTGGGTTGGAAGGTCAAAGGCTACGCTGAGGCCGGTTGTGCCTTGGGAAAGCAAGTAGCGGTAGCGGGCGTTGGATTCCGCAGCCGTGGCAAAGCCGGCGTACTGCCGCATTGTCCACAGCTTGGTGCGATACATGGTCGCGTGAATGCCCCGCGTGAAAGGATACTCGCCGGGTTTCTCTTCACGGGGGGGCGGGGCGTCAGAGGGTAAGTAGTAGGGCCTAAGCTCGATACCTGAGGAAGTCCACCGCCTAGTCTCCGCTTTTTTCGCTGACATAGAGCAAGAACCGGTACAGAGAAGCATTCGTTTGCTGACTGCGCAGGGCTTACAGGACGCGCAGTGGCAAAATGATAGTTTGTCACGGGCGCGTTTGCTACATTGTCGTCACATGGTCACCCTTGAGTTTCCCTAAGCAGGTTGGATTTCAAAGCTTGCAGGTTTCAATGCTGTCGCACTTTGTCCGAAGTCCCTTTGGGCTCCCGTACAAGCTGTTACTGTGGGGACTCGGCCTTGCTTTTTGGTTATTGGTCATCGTCGTTGAGTTGAAAGTCCTGCGCACCGGTTGGGCTAACCTGCTTGGGCTGTCTCATCAACGCGAGGGTCTAGCAGCCGCCGTATTTCTGCTGCTGCTGATGGTTTGTACCTTCCTGCGCCGTCGCTCAGACACCTACGCCCACCTTCTTGCTGAAGACGGGTTGATGGTGCTGTTTGTCCTAGCCTTTCCAACGGAAACAACCATCACTTTGCTTGGGATTGCTGGCATCTTGGAGTCCATCAGCCAGCGCGCCGAGCGTCTGCAACGGCGGCTTCCGGTAGGTGACTGGTCCATTTTCTTAGGTGAGATTGTCTTTCAAGGTGGGGTTGCGGCATTTGTGGGGCTGACGGGAAGTACAATCGAGCACGCTGGCTATGTCGGCGAATGGCACCTAGCGCCGCGGTTTGGACCCCGCGAGTTGGTGACGATTCCGCTTATTTACACGTCTATCTTCACCATGCGCGTGAGCGTTTCGTTTCTGACGATGTGGACACGCGGGATTTCGCTCACGGCCTTTCTCCAAGACGTACGCGCAACCCAGTCCGTTACTACCTTTCTTGCGGAATTTGCCACAGTGGTTCTGTCCATCATGATTGCTGTGGTTTATACCCGGCTCGATTTTCTGCCCGTTGTGGCGCTCGGCACCGTGCTGGTAGCATTGGTGGCATTGCTGAGCAAACAGGCCGAAGCCCTGGCACGCCAGCAGCGGACTATAGCCGAGATGAAGATTCTCGTCGGGGTTGGGCGTGCGCTGAGCAACCCGGCACAAACCCGCCGGGAACTGCTCAAGGCGCTTTACCAGGAAGGGCGCGACCTATTCCGCGCCGATTCCCTAGCTGTGTATTTGTTTCCCGAAGATGGTCGCCAACCCCAGGTGCTCGAATGGCAATCTGTGGCAGGGACTCGCCCAAAGACCGAGCGGCGGGAGATCCTGCTGGATTTCCAACACAGCGGCAACTGGACAACAGGTAACTTCACAGGAGAACAAACGGCGATTAGCCCTGAAGTTGATGCCTTGGGACTCGCTGAATGGTGTGTACAACACAGACAAGCCCTACGTCTCCAAGACCTAGAGCGAGAGGCGGCTATGTACAACTATCGCTGGTTGACCGAACGTCTTCCCTTTCGCTCGTGGATGGGAGTGCCGCTAGAGGCAGAAAAAAAGGTTCTTGGCGTGATCAGCGTCGCCAGTCAACGGCCACAGGCCTTTTCCGAACAGGATGAAGAGATGCTCCGCGCTCTGGGGCAGCAACTGGTTGGAGCGCTAGAAAAGGCCCGGCTCTACGAACTGGCAACAACGGACGGACTGACGGGGTTGCTCAATGCCAGCACTGTCCGAGCCAAACTGGCCGACATTTTCACCAAGACCCTGGCAACCAATGGCCAGATGGCCGTCCTGATGTTTGACATAGATTTCTTCAAGAAGGTCAATGACACCTATGGCCACGAGGTCGGCAACGAGGTTTTGCAGCACCTGTCCAAGCTCATTAGAAGGAGACTACGGGAGACGGACATCGCCGGGCGCTATGGCGGAGAGGAGTTTATCGTGATATTGCCGCAGACCCCGGTCAAAGGGGCACTTGACGTAGCTGAACGGCTACGTCAGCACATCGAGACCCATCCTATTCCAACAGCGGCTGGAGAACTCTCCATTACGGCCAGCTTCGGGGTGAGTTACTTGCCAATGCCGGAGGTGACGACGCCCGAAAAGCTGGTGGAGTTAGCCGATCAGGCGCTCTATACCTCCAAGCGCAATGGGCGCAACCGCGTCACGCTGGCCTCGAAACCAAGCGTATCAGAAGCCCAGACCTCGGCGCCGGCCTCGCCAGCCAACTAGGGAAACACCATGACTTCTGTCGCCATGAGTTTTTCTGTGGGGGAACATGTCGAAGTTTGACCAGCCACAGTTGACTGTGTTGTTTGATACCGGGCAGATACAGACGCGCATTCAAGAACTAGGTGCGGCAATTACCCGTGACTACGCAGGGCGTACGCCGTTGTTTGTGGTCGTGCTCAAGGGCGCCGTCCCATTTGGGGCCGATTTGGTACGTGCCGTTGACCTGCCCCTCACTCTCGATTTTATCGCTGTATCTAGCTACGGCCTGGCAACCAAATCATCCGGTGAAGTGCGCTTGCTCAAGGACCTTGACATGAGTTTGCGAGGGCAGGATGTCATCATCGTGGAAGATATTGTGGATACGGGCCTGACGTTATCCTACCTGCTGGACATATTTTACCGCCGTGAACCGGCTTCAATCCGCGTCGCTGCCCTGCTGGACAAGCCCGAACGTCGCCAGCGTAAGGTGGACGTAACCTATGTTGGCTTTACCATTCCCAACGAATTTGTCGTTGGTTTCGGCTTGGATTATGCCGAGCGCTACCGCAACTTGCCTTATGTTGCCGTTCTCGATCCGTCGGCCGTAGCCGAAAGGTAAACTGGTCCTGAGGCCAAGCCATAGCCCTGCTGCTCATGTTGCCAGTCGAATATCGGTGGCAATGAATTGAACGCTGGACTTGCCCTGCCATACGTTGATGTCTGGTTGCCCGAGCACTTCGACCAATGCATAAGCAGGAAGTTGTTCGGCATACTCTCGCCCCTCCCACCACAGCACTTCCACCCGATGCGAGCCATCGCCGAGGATGAGCTTGAGGTGCTGCTCTTTGAGAATACGCCGCTCTAAAATGCGCCCCCGAAGAGTAAACCGGGGAGGTGGGTTACCAATGCCATGGGGTTCAAGCTTGGCGAGACTTTCGACCAGTGCGGGGGTTAGTTCGCGCAACGATAAGTCACCCTCGGAGATATACACACGTCTCAGTGCCTCAGGTGGTAGGACCTGCCGTGCATAGGCATTGATGCGCTGGCGCAGTTCAGGCAGACGTTCAACTGGAAGGCAGAAGCCGGCGGCTGCCGGGTGTCCTCCATAGCGCAGGAACAGACCGTCTTGCCCAATTGCCTGAAGGGCTTCAATGAGATTAAACCGTGGAATGCTTCGCCCAGAGCCATGGACGATGCCATCCCGAATGCTACCCACCAAGGTGGGGCGGTGGTGAGCTTCAACGACCTTTGAGGCTGCAATGCCAACCACGCCCTGATGCCAGCCGTCGGCATGATGACCAGCGAGGACATAGACGGGGTCGTCGCTTGTCTGAGTTGCAATTTGCCGCTCGATCTGCTCGACCAACCGGCGTTGAATGGCTTGGCGTTCGGTATTCCAAGCATCAATCTGTTGTGCCCGCCGACGGGCTTCTTCCAGTGTCGGGCTGTCAAACAACTGGATGACACCAAGGGTTGTTCCTTCAATGCGTCCAGCAGCATTGATACGTGGTCCAAGACGAAAACCGAGGTCACTAACCCCGATGGGACGTGCCTTAAGCCCTGCCACTTCGATCAGCGCCGTCAAGCCGGGATTTTTTGAGCCATTGTTGAGGCCGCGCAGCCCCTCTGCCACAATCGCCCGGTTGGAAAGACTGGAAAGAGGAACAAGGTCAGCACATGTGCCGATGGCTACTAGTTTGGTCAGCGAGCGGAGAAAAGCCGTTCCATAAGAGCGATCGGCCAGTAGCATACGCGCCATCTGCCAGGCCAGCCCACATGCCGCAAGGTCTTTTTCCGGGTAGGGGTCGCCTGCCTGTTTCGGACACACGACGACGGCATCTGCCGGTACCTGGCTACCAAGTGCCGTATGGTGGTCAATGCAGATACCACGCATACCCAAGGCACGGGCCATTTCCCATTCGCGGTGGGCGGTGATGCCAATATCCACCGACACCAGGACCTGAACACCATCGGCGGCGGCTTGCTCGACAATGCCGGGGTTGAGTCCGTAGCCTTCCCGCTCGCGGTCGGGGACGTAGTAGGAAACAAATTCGTCGGTGTCCACACCGATCTGCTGTAGCACGGTACGAAGCGTCACCAACCCGGTTGTACCATCACAGTCGTAGTCTCCAACGATACGAATCCGTTCCCGGCGCTCCACGGCCTGCCCAATGATGTGCAAAGCTTCCGTAAGATTCCGCATTGGACGTGGGTCTGGTATGTGGGTCAGGTCTGGTGCAAGGAAAGCGGCTGCCTGCTCGGGGGTGGTCACCCCCCGGTTGACCAGGCAGCTTGCAACAAGAGGATGAATCCCAAGCGCCTTTGTCAGGCGTGCAACCTCTTCAGCCGAGGGGTTGGTGCGCTTCCAGAAAGCGCCGCTGAGTGAGCAGCGAGTGGCATGAGAAACGGTCATTACAAACAGACACCGGAATGAAATAGATTGCAGGGTAATCCACCCGAAACATAACCATTGCCGAACCAGAAGGTCAAACAGCAGCAACCTGCAAAAAAGGATAGCAACCGCAACCGACCTGCCCTAGCAGCGCCAAAGCAGCTCAAAAGAAACCTTGCGCTAGCCGTGGCAGCCGGGTCAAGGGCACACTTCTGCAGAAACCAGCTCATCATTTGGCTTTCCAGGCCGGCTTTCGTTCAGTAAGGTGGAAGTGGTGAAAAAAACCGGCATGGAAGCCCTATCCGTAAGCAATGAGAGCAAAGGATGGGTTGTCCGGGACGGTTCTGCCTGTTACACTGGGCGGCTTTGAGTAGTTACTCAGCCCCAATTTTTAGCCATGGTTTTTGGGTGGCATAGACTCAGGCAAGCATCAGTTGGTTTCGGGCAGCGGCCTGGTGCTGGCTGGTGTGCGCGCATCCAAAATCCGCGCATTTTTGGAGGATAGGCTTTGAACAGCGGCAACTTTCTCTTTTCTTCTGAATCTGTGACTGAGGGGCATCCCGACAAAATGGCCGATCAGATTTCGGATGCCGTGCTCGACGAAGTGCTCCGGCGTGATCCACAGGGGCGCGTAGCCTGCGAGACATTGTTAGCAACTGGTCTGGTGGTAATTGCCGGCGAAATCAGTACGACGGCGCACGTCGACTTTTCGGCCGTTGCACGGGAGGTTGTCCGGCGAATTGGTTATGACAATGCCGAGTACGGTTTTGATGCTAGAACTTGCTCGGTAATTTCCACCATCAATACCCAGTCACCCGACATTGCCATGGGGGTTGATGCTGGCGGAGCCGGAGACCAGGGATTGATGTTTGGCTTTGCCTGCACTGAGACCCCTGAACTGATGCCGCTTCCCATCCAACTGGCCCATCGGTTGACGAAACGCCTAGCTGAAGTACGACGCAACGGCACGCTGGAGTACTTGCGACCGGACGGCAAGGCCCAAGTATCAGTTGAGTACCGCGATGGGAAACCGTATCGCGTTGCGGCTGTCGTCGTTTCAACCCAGCATGCTGAGTCAGTTAAGTTGAATGACCTTCGGCGGGACATCGAGCACCATGTCATTCGCCACGTCCTAACCAACGGTTTGATTGATGCAGATACGAAGTTGCACATCAATCCTACCGGGCGTTTTGTCATTGGCGGGCCGATGGGCGATACCGGGTTGACCGGCCGCAAAATCATTGTGGATACCTATGGTGGCTATGCTCCCCACGGCGGTGGTGCATTTTCAGGCAAGGACCCGACGAAAGTGGATCGCTCGGCGGCTTATATGGCGCGTTACATTGCCAAGAATGTTGTAGCAGCCGGTCTCGCCGACCGTTGCCAAGTGCAGCTAGCCTATGCCATCGGTGTTGCCGAGCCGGTTTCGATTTACGTTGAAACCTTTGGCACGGGCAAAATCCGCACCGAAACCATGGTCGAACTTATCCGGGCGCACTTTGCCCTAACTCCACGCGGCATCATCGAAACCCTTGATTTACGCCGCCCCATTTATTCTGCGACAGCCGCTTATGGCCACTTCGGGCGCAACGAGGAAACGTTTACTTGGGAGCGGACCGACAAAGCCGAGGTGCTGCGCAAAGAAGCCGGGCTGTGAGCGCCGTCCTGTAGGTATGCAATAAACCCTGCCTGGCGGTAGCTAGGCTACTTTTTTCCTCTGAGGACATTATCGAATGAGTACCCGTGTTGTCGCACAAGCCAAACACTATGATGTCGCCGATTTGACGCTGGCACCCCTTGGGCGCAAGCGCATTGAATGGGCCGACCGCGAGATGCCTGTTTTGCGGCTGATTCAAGAGCGGTTTGCCAAAGAGCGTCCCCTTGAAGGGCTGCGACTTGTTGCTTGCTGTCACGTAACGACTGAAACGGCCAATCTCGCCCGGACGCTTCAGGCCGGCGGCGCTGAAACCGTCCTCATTGCTTCAAATCCCCTTTCAACCCAGGATGATGTTGCTGCTTCGTTGGTAGTGGACTTCGGTATCCCGGTGTTTGCCCGTAAGGGAGAATCCACCGAGGACTACCGCAAACACGTGCTGTTGGCGCTCGACACCCATCCCCACCTCATCATTGACGATGGCGGGGATGTTGTTTCAACCCTCGTCAAAGAGCGCCGCGACCTGATCCCAAACGTCCTGGGGAGCACCGAAGAAACGACCACAGGGCTTCAGCGCCTCAAAGCTATGCAGGCCAAGGGTCTGCTTCCGTTTCCCGTCATTGCCGTCAATGATGCCCAAACCAAGCATTTGTTCGATAACCGCTACGGTACAGGACAGTCCACCCTCGACGGAGTGATTCGTGCCACGAACCTGCTAATGGCTGGCCGGACGCTTGTTGTCGTCGGCTATGGCTGGTGCGGTAAGGGAGTAGCCATGCGTGGCCGTGGCTTAGGGGCCAACGTCATCGTGTGTGAAGTCAATCCAATTCGGGCCATTGAGGCAGTTATGGATGGCTTCCGCGTGATGCCAATTGCCGAAGCGGCTACGCAGGGCGATGTGTTCATCACCGTCACCGGCAATCGCCATGTCATTGACCGTCAGCACTTTGCCGTTATGAAAGACGGGGCAATCGTCTGCAACTCCGGCCATTTCGACCTTGAGCTCAATCTTGTCGCGCTCAAAGAGATGGCGCGCGAAGTGCGTGAGGTGCGTCCGTTTGTTCAGGAATACGAACTAGCCGACAGCGGTCGCCGCATTATTGTGTTGGGCGAAGGACGGCTCGTCAACCTTGCTGCCGCTGAAGGTCATCCGGCAAGCGTGATGGATATGAGCTTTGCCAACCAGGCATTGTCGGCCGAATACCTCAAAAAGCATGCAGGGAGTCTTGAGAAAACCATTCATCGCCTGCCAGAGGAGGTCGACATCGAGATTGCTTCTCTCAAGCTCGAAGCCATGGGCATCCGTATAGATACCCTTACGGCCGAGATGGTTGAGTATATCAACAGTTGGGAGCATGGCACATAATGAAGACACACAACGGCGCCTGACCGGCAACTACAGTCTGCTCTGCAGAGTGGCTGCAATGGCCCACCCTTATGATGGGGAAGCAGCAGTTTCTGTTTGTGGCGACACAGCGACCGGTCGAGGGAGGTTTACGGCTGAAACCCAAGTGGATGGCTTCGCCGGGATGGGTGTGCTTTCGAGCCGTGCGCAAAGCAGTTCGATATCGTATCCTTCTTGGCGTACCCGCATGTCAAAGTACAGCAGGCAGTAGGTAATCGTTGTTAGGGGCAGCGTCAGCAGCGTACCAAGTTGGTTGGCTACGTTGAAGGCCAGGACAAACCAAGTTGGCGTACGGGTTATGTCCTCAAAATCACCGTTGAGGATGACATACACGGAAAACGGAATCCCGACGGCAGAAGCCGCCGACGAAGTAATAGCCAAGGTGAAGAGGGTAATCTGAACGACCCGCCAAATGGTTCCCTGCGCCAGTTGGATGGCACGAGCGATGCTGTCCCACACCGGGCGTCCTTCGATCATGACGACGCTAGGGATGAGTGCAACCTGCGCCACAGCCGCACAGTATCCAACAAAGCCCAAGGCAACAAGGAAAGCAAGGAGCAGAATAGCGAAGCTACCGGCGAGAACACCTGGGAGAAATTTCAACAACAGCGCAAACACAGCGAGGAGGAGCCCACTGGCAAAGAGCCCCACGAAGAAGATAACCGCGAGCGCTGTTCCAAACAGAATGTACCCAACAAGCTGTGCCACGATGAGCGGCCACAGCCGGTTACGTACCATGCGCCAGGTACGCCAGAAGCTAATCGGTATGTCAAGCATGACAAAATCGGCCACTGTTCGGGTCAGTCCGCCGGTAATAAGCATCTGGAACAGTGGGCTGATAAGGTAGGTCAAGGAATAACCGAGTATCGCCCCTAGAACGAGGACAGGCAACGTAGCGGCCGATTCCTGCAGTCCGGTGAAGATGTAGGCCGTCAGAAGGGTTCCCGTGCAACCGAGAGTGACTGGGATAGCCGAAAGTCCTAGCAGGGGTGCGAAATTGTGCCGGTAGATATAAACCGCGCGGTCAATGAGATCGCCCGTAGAGAGCGGCTCAAGCGCAGCCAGTTGGTACAGTCCTGGAAGTTCATCTGCTCGCCGGGAAGAGGGCGTACATGTCATGGTTTAGACTTTTTCTTCATCCGAACCTGGTTTCCACGGGCGTTGTACTCGACTTCATCCATAAGGTGGTAGATGAGCATGACGCCGCGTCCGCACGTACGCATCAGACAGCTCGGATCGGTTGGGTCAGGCAGGGCATTCAGATCAAACCCATCCCCTTCGTCGGTGACGGTAAAGGTCACTTCACCTTCGGCAAACTCAACAAGAACGTGGACGTGTTTGGTCGGGTCTTCGTGGTTGCCGTGCTTGATGGCATTGGCGATCGCTTCGTCCAGGGCCAAAATAATGTTGGAGTTAGGTTCGGCAATCCCGCGTGCTTCGAGCAAGTTCATCAGTTCCTGCAATAGCTCGTGCATGCGGGGGATAGCACTTGGAATGACAAACTCCAAGCGTTCATGTAGCGGGGAAGGGACGACCTTCTGATCGGCAGAGTGTCCTCCCATGGCTGGTCCTTTAGGAATGTTGGAATAAGTAACGGCTGCGGTAAGCTAGCACACCTTCCAACGCTTCGCCTATGTCCATGTAGTCACACATGCGCAGCCTGGCCAGCCAAGGCTAGGAGGTGATGTTTGTTGAGCGTGTCGGTTGCAATCCGTCCATCTCGGATTGTCAGTACCCGGTGGGCATACGCTGCGATGTCGGGTTCGTGGGTCACAACAATGAGGGTGTTGCCGCGCTTGTGAAGCACGTCAAACAGGGCCATGATTTCCTTGCTGGTGGCTGAGTCGAGGTTGCCGGTTGGCTCATCGGCCAAAATGATGGATGGGTTGTTGACCAGAGCGCGCGCAATGGCAACCCGTTGCCGCTGTCCGCCGGAGAGTTCATTGGGGCGGTGGTGCATGCGGTGGGCGAGATCAACTTGTTCTAAAGCCCGTTTGGCGCGTTTCAGCCGCTCAGCAGCCGGTACGCCGCTATAAATAAGTGGCAGTTCAACGTTGTGTAGAGCCGTAGCGCGGGGCAGTAGGTTGAATGTCTGAAACACAAACCCAATTTCTCGGTTGCGCACCCGAGCAAGCTCATCATCATCCATCGCCGAGACGAGCTTACCGTTGAGCCAGTATTCGCCTTTGGTCGGTGTGTCGAGACACCCAATGATGTTCATCAAGGTGGATTTCCCAGACCCAGATGGCCCGACAATAGCAATGTACTCATTGCGCCGAATGGTGAAACTTACCCCATGCAGGGCATGGATGAGTTCATCGCCCATCCGGTAGGTTTTCCACACATCCTTGACTTCGATAAGCGGGGAGGTTGGTGGCGCTGCAAATGACGGTGACGAAGTAGCAGAGGCGGTGTCAAGCGATGCCATTGTGCCTTCCATTGCCTTCCCCTTTCATCCTTTGCCCTGGGTAACTTCGATTTGGGTGTTACGGGTAATCGCCGTGCCAGGTCGCAGGGTGCGCAGCAAGCGATAGGGACCAGTTACAACCATCTGTCCTTCCGACAAACCCTCTACCACTTCAATATCCGTTTCACCTAGAATGCCTGTCTTGATTGGGACGAACTTCGCCTTGCCACCTTCCTCCACAAAAACACCCGAGACTTCGTTGCGTTTGGCCGGTTTCTTGTCACCGTCGCGGCTAGGAGGTGGGGAACCAGGTGAGGTCCCTTCAGACACCTCAGATGGGTCACGGCTAACCAAGGCCTGTAGGGGAATGACCAGTACGTTGCGCCGAGTGTCAGTGGTAATGACAGCGGTAGCCGACATACCGGGACGAAGCCGGCTGCGGTCCTGTTCCGAGGGATTGAGACGAATTTTGACCTTGAAATTTTTGGCTTCCTGGGAGGTTATGTTGGACGCAATAGTTTGCCCGGAGCGCGTGACGGCGCTTTGCCCAACTTCAGCGACCTGTCCGGGAATTTCCGTGTCTCCCAACGAATCCACCCGAACCTTTGCCGGCTGTCCAATCCGGACATTGGCAATGTCGGTTTCGTCTACTTGAACCTCCACATTGATTTCTGACATGTCGGCAATGGTCATCAGAGGAGTGGTGTTGAAGTTGGCGACCGCAAATTCCCCTACTCGCACGGGCAGACTGGAGACCACGCCATCAATGGGCGATTTGCGAATGGTTTGATCGAGAAAGTACTGTGCGTTGATCAACTGCGCCTTGGCTGCCTTGACACGCTGCCAAGCAGACTTGCTAGCTTCCTCAGCCCGCTGCACGGCAATTTCGGCATCCTTGACAACCTGTTTGAGCCGTTCGATCTGAATCAGTTGAGCTTCGTAAGCTGCCTTGGCCACCTCGTAGTTGGCACGTGCTGTATCAAACTCGGCGCGTGACACCACACCGGCTTCGAGCAACTCGGTGGTGCGTTGCAACTGAATCTGCTGCAAGTCAAGCTGTGCTTTGAGCCGGTTGAGGTCAGTTTCAGCCGCAATAAGCTGGGCTCTATTCTGGGTGACAAGATTGCGCGCGCTAAGCACTTGGGTATCTGCAGCACGTGCGTCTTGCTCGGCAGCACGGTAGTTGGCTTCGGCACTTTGCTGCGAAGTAAGCTGCTGGGTAGGGTCCACCTTGACCAGGGGTTGCCCTTGCCGGACCACATCGCCTTCCTTGACAAAAATGTCTGTCACGCGCCCCGGCACTTCAGCCGTGAGGTTATACAGGGCCACTGGCCGCACTTCGCCAGAGGCTGAGACTTTAGCCTCGAGCAACTCGCGCCGTCTGACCGGCTCGATTTGGACGCTCAAGGCATTGGTGCGTCGCGTCAATAAGCTGGTAGCAACAAGTCCTGCCAGCAGCAGGGTAACACCACCAACAATAAGGAGTTTTTTCGTTCGACGAAGCGCCATAGGAAACAAAAGCCCGCTGTTTTTTCTGTAAGGTATGAAGTGCTACTTGGATGCAAATCTAACAGCACGAACGTTTACGTCACAGGGGGTTAGGAAGTTTCACACGGACAATTGCGGGCCAAGGGGACGGCTGCGCCAAGGTGGCTTTTCCAACCAACAACCAAGCATGATAGTCTGCTAGAAGGGTAGGCTGTGTGTGGCGACATACTTTTCAAGCCCGTAGTAGCATTTCTCGCGGCGTGCATGACAATCCTTTACACAGCCCAGTGGGTACTTCCAGTAGCTACGCCACCGATTCGCGATGGGGCAGTTGCTGTCCACGAGGGACGCATCGTGGCAGTTGGTCCCGAAGTCGAGGTACGTGCCCGCCTGGCACGCCTCGGAACGCTTGAAACCGTGGCCCTCGGATGTGCAGCCCTGTGTCCTGGTTTCGTCAACGTCCACAGCCACTTAGAACTGACGGCACTTCGCGGACGCTTGGAAGACCTGCCGTTTTTTGACTGGATTCGGACGTTGACCCGTCTGCGCAGTGAACAGATGACAGCCGCCGATTTGGAGGCTTCAGCGCAGTGGGGAGTGGTTGAAGCTGCCCGAGCTGGCATTACCACGCTCGCTGACACAGAAACTTCCGGCGCCGGTTTCTATGCCCTGCGCCAGGGGGGATTGCGGGGCATTGCCTACCAGGAAGTCTTTGGCCCCGACCCCATGCAAGCCAAAAAGAGCCTTGCCGGCCTCAAGCAGCGGCTTGAAGCACAACGCCCAGATGAAACCGACCGCGTGCGACTGGGGGTTTCTCCCCACGCAGTGTACTCGGTGTCGTCCTTGTTGTTTCGGCTTGTCATTGAATATGCCGAACAACAAGCGCTCCCGGTTGCGATTCACTGTGCTGAATCGCAAGCTGAGGATGATTTTCTACGGACTGGGCAGGGGCCGTTTGCCCAGTTTTTGCGGGAGCGCGGCATTGCGTGGACGCCACCCCGAGTATCGGCTATCCGGTACCTCAGCGACATGAACGTGCTGCGAGTCAAGCCGCTGCTTATTCATGCAGTACGTGCTACTGAGGAAGACATTGGTCTTTTGACTTTCTACGGAGCAAGTGTCGCCCATTGCCCAAAATCCAACGCCAAGTTTGGGCACGGCATCGCGCCGGTCAGCCAGATGCGCCAGCGAGGCGTGCGCGTTGGCTTAGGTACGGATAGTGTCGCTTCCAACAACGTTTGCGATTTGCTCGACGAGGGACGTTTTGCCCAACTGCTGAGCCGTGCTACCCAGGGCGATGGTCAGCTCTTTTCAGCCTCTACTGTGCTGCAGTGGATGACTTTGGACGGAGCATGTGCGCTTGGGCTGGATGACCGCATCGGTACACTTGAAGTCGGCAAGGAAGCTGACTTGGTGGGTATTTCCCTGACCGGGCCTCATCTTGAGCCGGTGTATGATCCGGTGGTGGCCGTGGTCACGGCCGCAACGGCACAAGACGTCAAGTTGACAGTCGTACAAGGGCGCGTGATTTATGATGGCCAGCGGGTGCTGACACTGGATGAAGAGCGGCTTCGCGCCTACCTTCAAGAACTTGCCCAGCGATTGAGAAGTACCTGAGCATCCTGCCGCTTTTGCCTGGGCAAGTGTTCTCAGCGCCGTGGGCAACGTTGCGTAGACACCAAGCGATGTCCACATGAGTGAGTTTTTGGTATAGTGGCCTCCTTGTAGTGGCGCCGATCGGTTGTCCGGCCAAGCAACAACGAAAGGATACCCGCCGATGAAGAGCATGACCGGCTTTGGCCGTGCCAGTCTCACCACCGACGAGTTTTCCCTCACGGTCGAGCTGCGGACGGTCAACAACCGGTTTCTCGACATTCACGTGCGCCTGCCTTCTGAGCTAGCAGCGGCAGAACTCTCCTTGCGCAAGCTCATTCAAGCGCGGCTGCAACGGGGACGAGTCGAAGCCACAGTGAGTTTGGTGCAGCAGTTCCCGGTGGCCTTTCAAGTCAATTTGCCGCTGGTTCAAGGTTATGTTGCTGCTCTCCGCCAAGCCCAAGCGGCAACGGGTGTCGCCAGCAACTTTGATCTCAGCCTGTTGGCGCGCTTGCCTGGTGCAATTCAGCCGGTTGCCGAGATGGATGCCGGTTTGATGGCGCGCTTGTCAGAAGCGCTGCTGACAGTGGCCGGCCAGGCCCTAGACGCACTGACGGCCGTGCGAGCAGCAGAAGGAGCGGCCTTGGCACGTGAGATCGCCATCCATTTGGAGCAGATTGCCAGGCGCATCCCTGAAATCGAAGCCGCCGCAGCCCTGGTGCTCGAAAACCAACGCGCTCGGCTGGAACGCCGAATGAAGGCTCTGCTGCGTGACCTGGGCAGCCTAGACGAAGCACGACTGGCGCAAGAAGCCGCCTATGCTGCCGAACGCTGCGACATTACTGAGGAAGTCGCACGGCTCACCAGCCATGTGGCACAGATGCGGGAACTCATCAGCAATGAGACTCCCGGAATTGGCAAGACAATGGACTTTCTCTTACAGGAAATGAACCGCGAGGTAAATACAATGCTGTCCAAAATTGGCGACATGGCTGTTCACGAAGCGGCGCTTTTCATCAAGACTGAGATTGAGAAGATTAGGGAGCAGGTTCAGAATGTCGAGTAACCGCCCGCCGCGCCGTGGCATGCTTGTGGTGGTTTCGGCTCCGTCGGGAGGAGGGAAGTCTACGCTCCTGAGCCGTTTACTAGCTTCAGTAGATAATCTTTACTATTCGGTGTCCTACACGACGCGCCCACCCCGTCCTGGTGAGCGGCATGGCGAGCACTACTACTTTGTGTCGCCGGACGACTTTGAACGCATGCGTGAGCATGGCGAATTTCTGGAATCGGCCCTTGTCCACGGTCACTTTTACGGAACACACCGAAAGTTTGTCGAAACACGTCTCAGCCAAGGCCACGACCTTATACTCGACATTGACGTGCAGGGGGCGGAAAGTGTGGCGCACGTGATGCCCGAGGCAACCCGGATTTTCATCATGCCGCCTAGTTATGAGGTGCTACGCCAGCGCCTTTGCGCACGTGGCAGTGATGACCCGGTCACAATTGCGCAGCGGCTGCGGAATGCAACGCAGGAAGTGCGGCGTTTTCGGGAGTTTCACTATGTCGTCATCAATGATGACCTCGAACGCGCCCTGCATGCGCTGACTTGTATCATCATGGCAGAACGTGAGCGATGGCGTCTTTCGGAAAAATTGCTCGAGTCCATCGTGGATACCTTCCATCCTGAGCCTGCTATCTTGCCAGTAGAAGGAGACAGCAAGCGATGACTACTGCGAAGACGACTAACGAAGCAGAAACCAAACCGGCAGAACCCCGTATCTGCCGCTTTCCCGACAGCAAATACCGTTTAGTCTTGGTGGCAGCGGCACGCAGCAAGCAAATTCAGAAAGGGAGCGAACCGTATATCCGCACCACCAGTCGCAAGCCAACCCGCATTGCTCTGGAGGAAGTAAGCCAGGGGTTAGTACCGTTTGAGATTCTTCCTCCGCGCCAAACCACTATTCCACACCACGAGGATGGCATCATCAGTATCTAAGGCAGGCAGCGGCTTTGGGCAGCCGTCCAAACCGAGCTGCCGTGCCGGAAGACAGAGCAAGGCAACGTCTCTCTGCAAGGTGAGGCGGTTGCCTTGCTGCTCGTCCCTTGTCTTGCCGTAGTGGCTAAGCTTTCTAAGCGGAACTTTCTTGGTCGCCCTACCAAGCAACTGCACGTAGAAGAAAAACACACCTCAGTGCCTGCAGTCGGTCATGCCAAGGCATCTTGTTGCCCTGCTGATAAACAGCTGCTTGCCCAAGCCGACTGGGGTACATAGCTAAGTCTATGCGAATGATAGCGAGCTGTGCCGAGGATGCCTGGCATAGCCTACATCAACCAGGCGCTTACGAGTGGTGGTATTTTGATGCCCTGTCTGAAGACCGTGAATATGGGCTGGTAGCAATCTGGTTCTGCGGTATTCCTTTTTCGCCCGACTACAATGCCCACTTTGAGGCTTACGAACGTGGGCGTGCCCTGCCACCTAAACCCTCCGATTACGCAGCCTTTTCCTTTGCGCTCTATCACTGTGGGCAGCCGATTGCCTACGCACTTGTCGAGTACGACACGTTTACGGCCTCAACGACCCAGCCAATGGTCTGCACCGGGCGCAACCTATTGGCTTACGACCCGGCAACGGCAACCTATCATCTAAACGTGGATGTGGATTTGACCGAAGTCACCACGCCCATCCCAGTCGCCATTGGCCGCCGGCTGACCGGGACATTTAGCTTTCGCAACCTGAACGAGAACTGGCTTTCCCCGGCGTTGATGGCCTCCGGTCGGGGCCTGATGGATCAGGCGCTAGGGACGCACACCTGGAATCTGGTAGCGCCGGTTTGTGCAACGCATGGCGCCCTTGAAATCACCGGAGCAGATGGGCGGTGTGAACGGCGCGTCACCTTTGTCGGGCGCGGCTATCACGATCACAACTACGATACCGTTCCGATGTTGCGTGCCATCAACCGCTGGCACTGGGGACGCTGCTGGCGCGGCGACCGCATGCTGATTTACTACCGCAACGAACCGCTACCTGGACAGCCCGGTGCATTTTCGTTTGGAGCCGTTTTTGACGGCGAGCGCCCAGAACTTGTCACCGACGCCATTGAGATTGCGTTTGAAGCCCAACGACGTAACTGGCTGGGGCTGAAGTATCCACACCGCTTGAGCGTGACACTCCCTACAACCGGTGAGACGTGGACCATTCATCAGCAGCACATGGTGGACTCTGGGCCCTTCTACGTTCGTTTTCTCAGCGGGTCGGATGTGGACAAGAAGACCCATGGCGTTTCAGAAACGCTCGACGGCCGGCGGCTGCGATGGCGACTGTTTCGCCCGATGATCAACACCCGCATCCAGCGGCCGCCGAGCCGTGCCAATCTGCTCCCAGCGCCCGTTGCGCGGCTTGGGCGCACGGCACTCATCTGGCTTGTTTCATGAGCACTCCCTGGGGGCTGTGGATGGTGTACTGTTGCCGGCTGCATGTTCTTTGGCGCGAAACACAACCTCGCCGCCGATGACGGTCATCAGGCAGCGTACCCGGAGAATGTCGGCTTCCGGGATGGTGAGCAGGTCATCGGAAAGAACCGTAAAGTCAGCCCGCTTGCCCACGGTGATCGTGCCGGCAATATGTTCTTCAAAGGCTGCGTAAGCTGGCCAGAGGGTCAGCAGCTTCAGTGCTTCTAGGCGACTGACTGCCTGTTCTGGATGCCACCCTGCGCCGGAAAATCCGGTCAGGTCTTTCCGCGTCACGGCTGCATAGAACTCGATGATGGGGTCGCCACGTTCGACGGGCGCATCTGAGCCGCCGGCAATGATGGCTTTGCTATCAAGCAGTGACCGCCAGGCATAGGCTCCGGCGAGACGTTCCAGCCCTAGCCGGCGCGGGGCAAAGTGCAGGTCACTGATGGCATGCGAAGGCTGCATAGACGCAATGACGCCGAGTTGGGCAAAGCGCGGGATGTCGGAAGGATGGAGAATCTGGGCATGCTCGATGCGCCAGCGCGGATCGCGTACCCGGCGCTGCGCCGGCGGCACTTCGGCAAGCACCTGTTCGTAAATATCCAGCACCTGGCGGTTGGCCCGATCACCAATGGCGTGTGTTTGGATTTGAATGCCGGCACGCAGCGCCTGCCGGCACAGGGCGCGGAGTTGGTCCGGCGGGGTGAGAAACAGGCCTGTGGTGTCGGCGTCGGCGTAGGGCGCCAGCAAGGCCGCGCCGCGTGATCCCAGGGCGCCATCCATGTATGCCTTGATCGTCCGCATGGTGAAACGTCCGTTGGCTTCACCGATAATCGGGCCACGACGAAACAAGTCTGCGACTTCCGCTGGACGATTAGCCGCAGCGTTGTATATCCGTAGCTTGATAGCGCCTGTGCGGCAGAGACGGCGCAGCAGGTTCGTTTCCAGAAGGGAACTGCCGGCGTTGTGAACAGTACACCAGCCAAGCGCCAGCTCGCGCTGTGCAGCGGCGACGGCAGCACGTTCGTAATCTTCAGGCGACAGCCGGGGCAGTAACCGCCGGACAAGCTCTTGCGCGTAGTCAATGAGCATACCGGTTGGTTTGCCGGTCTCTTTGTCCCGCATGATGGCTCCGCCAGGTGGGTCAGGCGTCTGCTCGTCAATTCCAGCCTGCTTGAGAGCCAGCGTGTTGACAACACTGGCATGTCCGTCAGCCCGCACCAAAAACACCGGGTGTTCCGGTGCAACCGTGTCGAGTTCTGCCGCTGTCGGGAAGGTCGGCGGCGTCCAGAAGGTTTCAATCCAGCCGCGCCCGACGATCCATTCACCTTTGGGCGTTTGGGCAACCCGAGCTGCAACAGCAGCCAGAAAGGCCGCACGGGTGTTTGCGCCTTCCAAGTTCAGAGTTAGTTCGCGCTCGCCAATGCCAAACAAGTGGCAGTGGGCGTCGGTGAAGCCGGGGTACATTACAGCTCCGGCTAGGTCCACAAGGCGCGTTTTGGGACCCCGGTAAGTCAGGGCTTTGGCTGTAGACCCGACAAAGATAATGCGCCCCCGCCGCACGGCGACGGCTTCGGCCTGGGGTTGCCGATCATCGAGGGTGTGTACCGTCCCATTGAAGAACACTACGTCGGCTGGCGGTGTGCGCCCCAGTGCTGCCACAGGCAGCCCCAGCAGCGCCCCCGCCAGCCCCAGCCAGATTGTCCAGTAGGTTATTCGGTGCGCCATGGGCAAGATGTCTCCTTGTCTTGATCATCTACCTTGTTCTCTCCACACCTATGGTCTGGCGGTGGACACTCCTAGTAGCGTGCCAGTTGAGAAAGGCCCAAGCGCTTGCTAGGGCCAGACCCAGCCCGGCCAGACCAAACGCGGCCGTGGCCCGCCACCAGTGCGCTAGACTGCCGGCCAGGAGCCCCCCAATAGCCATCCCACCCCGGAAACAAACCATGTAGAGGCTCACAGCCCGGCCCCGCATATCGTCCGCGACGACATGCTGAAAGCAGGTTGTCACCAGCGCATAGGTTGCCACTAGAAGCGCCCCGCCGATGAACAGCCACAGACAAGCCAGCCAGAACCAGCCCGTGGCTGCCAGCAGCAGCATGCAGAGGCCGAGCGCTGCCTGCGTGGCCAGAATCAACGGCAGGGACGGCGCGTTTTTGGCGATGGTGGCAACTACGATAGCGCCTACCACTGCACCTAGCCCCGAACAGGCCGCCAGCCGTGAAAACAGCACTTCATCTCCCTGCCAGATGATCCGGGTGTATTGCGGAAGCAGGGTTGGAACGGCAACCCCCAGGCTGGTTGTCAAGGTGGCCAGAAGGCACAGCCGCCGTCGCGTCCTGTTGCCGAAGACATAGCGCATGCCGGCCGCAATTTCCTGCTGCCAGGAGAGACCATGTATCGCCGGTGCCTGCTGTGGGGGGCGAATGGTGGCAAGGGCGGCCATGACGGCTAAAAACGACAGAGCGTTCAAGGCAAAGCAGGCCGCTGCGCCAAAGCGCGCCATTGCCAATCCAGCGACCATTGGCCCGATAACCCGCGCCAGATTGAACTGTATGGCATTGCCGGCAATGGCCTGAGCAACAAACGGTTGTGGCACAAGATTGGGGAGCAGCGCCAGATAAGCCGGCCCACTCAGCGCCTGCGCCGTTCCGGTCAGGAAAGACAGCGCCAGGATGGCATACACAAGGGGCATGCCTGTGGCAACGTGCAGCCCCACCAGCAGCGCCAGCGTCAGCGCGCTGGACATTTGCACTGCCTGGGAAAATATGAGTAGCTTGCGGCGGTCGAACCGGTCGGCTACCGCGCCACCCACTAGCGAAAACCCCAGCATTGGCGCCATGCCCAGAAAGGCATCAAGACCGAGATAAAACGGGCTGCCGGTAAGATCAAGAACAAGCCAAGCTTGGGCAACTTGCTGCACCCAATTCCCAAGGCTAGAGGCAAAAGCACCCGCCCACTGGCGACGGTAATCACGGAATGCAAAGGCATGCAGAGGCGCCGGAAGCCAGTTTGGTATCTCAAAGGAGTTTGGGGAATCAGGAGGGCGAGAGGTGTTGGGAAATGATGGCGATGAGATGAGAAGAGGTATTGTTGGCGGAAGACTAGGCATGCTTACAATCGTGCGTTATCTAGCGCAAGTCAGCCATTTTGCCACGTTGGCAGTGATGTTAGAACGGCTCGGACACCTTGGGTGCCGAAAACCCAAGCACCACTGAGCTATCTGCATGTCACCAGAGGCATTTGCTCATAAGAGGCTTTGTGCGGCATGTAAGAGAAACAATGGCCTAGAAAGGTTGGCAAATATGGAGTATCCGCTTGCAACACACCACACAACAATTGGCGCTGTGCTGCGTTCGGAGGGTGATTGGTTGGTGCCAGCGCACTATGGTCAGCCGGCAGCAGAGTATACTGCACTGGTTCAGCAAGCTGGAGTTGTTGACTTTAGCGCCCGCGGGCGCTTTGCTGTTGGAGGCCGTGACCGGATAACGTTCATCAATGGCTGGGTCAGCCAACACGTGAAGCCACTTGTGCCGGGCACGGGCGTTCTGGCGCTCTTTTTGACGCCCCAGGGAAAGGTTGTTGCCGATGTTACACTTGACTGCTTAGCCGATGAGTTGTGGCTGACAACAGAACCCGCAGCAGCAGCCATTGTCTACAAGAAGTTGTCTCCGCTGGTACGTGCCGGTGATTTTCGGCTGACCGACCTACGCGCAACCCACGCCCTGGTAGGGCTGATAGGGCCGGCTGCCCCGGCCCTTGTCGAGCGGTTGACCGGCACCCAGCTTTCTATCTGGCGCACCAGCCTGACTGTTGAGAAAGTCGGTGGCGGAACAGAGAACCTACCGGTCTTCGCACACGAACGGCTGTGCATAGGCAACGTCGGTGTGCTTGTCGTCCAGCGCCCCCGTTACGGTCAACCGGCTTTTGAGCTGTTTGTTGCCCACGAGTTTGCCGTAGACGTATGGACGCGCTTGGTCCAAGCGGGAGCAAAGCCGGTTGGCTGGGATGCCCTGGAAGTGTGCCGCATCGAGCACGGCACCGGCCGGTTTGGCCTGGACTTTGATGAAACCACACTGGCCCCTGAAGCCGGGTTGGGGCAGGCTATCAGCTACACCAAAGGCTGTTACGTTGGGCAGGAAACCTTGGCCAAAATCCACTGGCGAGGTCATGACCAAACGGCGCGGCGGCTTACACCGCTGCGGATAGAAGATGACACCGGTGAGGACACGACATTGCCGGAGAAAGGCACGCCCATTCTTGCCGACGGAAAGGAAGTTGGGCAGCTAACAAGTGTCGTCCGCCATCCCGTTACCCAAGACGTACTAGCGCTTGGGTATCTTCGCTCCGCAGTGCTAGCGCATCCGCCCCAACTGCTGGTAAACGGACGAAAAGTTTACCTTCGGCAAGGAGCTGCTACGTGACACAATCTACGAATCCATCTCTGTCGGAGCAGAAGGCTGCTTTGTCTGAGGGCGCACCTAAGCGGGCGCTTGACTGGGCAACGGCTGAAGATGCCTACCACCTAGTCCAGGCACTGTTGGCCCAGGTCACGGCTGCCAATGACCTCATCGTTTTGCTTGCCACACGGCTCGGGGAACAGCCCCTCAAGAGCATTGTCGAAACGCCCCAATGGGCGCAGTACCAGGCTAGCCGACGGCAGATGGAAGCCCTCCAGGCAGACCTTGAACGCTTTGTTGCTACCATGCAGCAGTTGGCTGTAGCCCAGCCCGATTGCACGTCGGCCAACCCTGAAGCATAGACGCTCCAGGGCGCCGTTTGCTAAGCATACTTTCTGCAGGCACTAAGCTACGGCGGCAGCTGTTTCCCGAACAACCGGCCGATATAGTGAGTCTCGTTCAACCGGTTCAAAACCAGCTTCCCGGATAAGGGAAATGACTTCTTCACGGGTTGCCATGCAGCGGTTGCGCCCGTCGGCTGAGTAGGTAGCCACCAGCGGCCCACCGCCAGACACCGTGCCATCGAGGTCATCCGCCCCGAAATGGAGCGCCATCTGCGCCGTCTGGCGTCCGAGCATCACCCAGTACGCCTTGATGTGGTCAAAGTTGTCGAGCATCAACCGGGAGACGGCAATGGTTTTGAGGCTATCTATGGCTGTTGGCCCTGGTAAGTGTGCTAGGGCAGTGTTTTCCGGGTAAAACGCCAGTGGGATGAAGCACTGAAAACCGCCGGTTTCATCCTGCAAGTCGCGCAGCCGCAGCATGTGGTCTACGCGGTCGGCATAGCTTTCGATGTGGCCGTAGAGCATGGTGGCATTGGAGCGAATCCCTTTACGGTGTACGGCGCGTGCCATATCAAGCCACCGCTGACTGTCGCACTTGTGACGGCAAATTTTTTCCCGTACCTGCTCGGCAAAGATTTCCGCTCCGCCCCCTGGGCAGGAGTCAAGACCAGCTTCACGCAACCGCTCGATGACTTCTTCGTCTGACAGCCGCGTAATGCGCTTGAAGTGGTCGAGTTCGACCATGGTAAAGGCTTTCAAGTGAACCTTGGGGAAGGCGCTTTTCAGCGCACGCAGCAGATCGAGGTAGTAGTCGAACTTGAGCGTTGGATGCAGTCCGCCGACAATGTGGACTTCCGTGATTCCGGCTTCGTAGTAGGGCCGGACTTCGGCCACGGCCTGCTCGATGGTATAGGTATAGGCCCCTTCCTGTCCTGGTTTGCGATAAAACGAGCAGAACGTACAGTCCCAGTAACAGACATTCGTCGGGTTGAGATGATGGTTGACGTTGTAATAGACCACATTGCCGTGTCGGGCGCGGCGAACGGTATGGGCAAGATGGCCCAGTAGGGCAAGCGACTGACTCTCAAACAGGGCTACCCCGTCGGCAAAGGAAAGCCGCTCACCGGCTTGTACTTTTTCAGCAATGCGAAAGATGGGATCACTGGCCATAAAGTGCAGAGTTGCAGATGTACGAAATGCACCAGACGGGGGGAATGGCGATAGGGCATCTTAGCGGCCATAATTGTGAGCAGCAACGTGCCTTGGCGGGCGCATTGACGTGGGTGCATTGACGCATGAAAAAAGCTTGTGCTAGCTTGGCTCAACTTCTTCCAGTTCTAGCCGCCAAGGCTTAAACAACAACGTTTTCCCTTCCACTGACTCTGTTAAGCTACCGTCGTCTATGCTGACCGGCTTCAATACCGACATCACTTACAACGGTGTCGTGTATCACGTGCAGACCGAGGACAAGGGGCCTGCAAACCCTGTGATTTTGTCCCTTGTCTATGTCGGGGGACGGGTTCTGGCGTCAAAGCGCACCTACTATGCAAAGGATTTGGAAGCGGGGGCAACGCCAGCCGATCTCCAGAAGAAGCTGGAAAAGCAGCACAAGGCGATTCTGACGCTGATTGCGCGGGGACGTGTGGAAGAGTTGATCAACCGGCGCGAGACGGGAGCTATTCGGGCTCCGGGGCTCCCTCCGCCACCACCTGCCTTTCCGTCCAATCCTTCGGTATCGGTCACGGAAACACTTGCGCCGGTTTCGACAAAGCCACTTTCAGAAGGGCTCTCAGCTACCTCGACTGTGGACAGCCTTCCGCCGCCGCCACCACCACCACCGCCACTTCCGGGTACGTTAGGGGTTACTTCGGCGCTCGACAGCGTATTGGCCGAGATGCTGGATGCCCGGCCACGCCCCCCGGTTGCTGCGCCCCCATTGTCTCCGCCTTATCCAAGACCCCCACAGTCCGGCCCAGCGGTGACGACAATGTTAGGTAACATTCTCCCGCCTACGGGACAACCGACGCCTCCTGCTGACCGATTGCCTACGACGACTGGCGGAATGCCAAAGGCCTCGGTTGACCTCAATAGCTTGGTCAACCAATACGTTGCCAGCAACCTGCAATCGGAGAAACCGGTTATTACTCTGCTTGGTGATCCGGCATTTTATGCGGGGGAGACAGTTGTCGTCCAAGTTCGCGTCACCCGTGGCATCAACGGCCCCCCTATCCCGAATACGCCGGTTATCGCTAAAGTTTTCGGCACGCATGACCGTCCGCACCGCAGTTCGGCTTCAACGGGTCAGGATGGCATAGCCGTTTTGACCCTGACTTTGCCTGATGTCCACGTGGGGACAGCAGCAGTCGTCATCAGCGTCCTCACCGATGCTGGTGAAGCCGAAGTCAAGCATCTCATCCGGCGGCGCAAGATTGGCTAGCTGCGCGATTGGCCTTTTTCTCCCCCCGTATTTCTTTCCCGACATGGTTTGCTGCCATGAATTTGCCTGCTACTTTCGGTGAACTCAAAAACAGCCCGTGGGGCGAGCCTGCACGTTGGCGTCGTTCGGTCAAAGACGAAATGCGCGCCAATCTCATTGCCAAACTCGAACGTGGCGAAAAGGTCTTTCCGGGAATCATAGGGTATGAAGATACCGTTGAGCCTCACCTTATCAACGCCATTCTGTCGCGCCACAACCTGATTTTGCTGGGGCGACGGGGACAGGCGAAAAGTCGCATTCTCCGGTCTCTGACCAGCTTGCTTGATGAAGTGATCCCCATCGTGGCCGGCTCGGAAATCAATGACAACCCCTTTGCGCCGATTAGTGCCTACGGTAAGCGGGTAATGGCAGAGCAGGGGGATGCGGCACCCATTGCTTGGCGAACGCGCACGGAACGGTACATCGAAAAACTCGCTACACCGGATGTCACCATCGCCGACATCATCGGGGATATCGATCCCATCAAAGCAGCGAAAAGCGGCAACCTGCTCAGTGATGAAACCACAATGCACTTTGGCCTTCTGCCCCGGGCCAACCGCGCCATCTTTGCCATCAACGAACTCCCTGACCTGGCCAGCAAAATCCAAGTGGGGTTGTTCAACATCATGCAGGAAGGGGATGTCCAGATTAAGGGCTTTCCTGTGCGGCTCAAGCTTGACGTGATGCTGGTGTTTTCGGCCAATCCTGAAGACTACACAGCGCGGGGCAAAATCATCACCCCACTCAAAGACCGGATCGGATCGGAAATCCTGACTCACTATCCCCACACGGTTGAAGAGGGGGTTCAAATTACCGCGCAGGAAGCATGGACAGACCGTCCCTCCCGGGCACCCATCCACATCCCGAAGTTCATTCGGGAAGTTGTGGAGACCATTGCGTTTGTCGCCCGTGAAGACCCCCGTATTGACCGCCGGTCAGGCGTTAGCCAGCGGTTACCCATTTCCCTGCTGGAAAATGTTGTCAGCAATGCCGAGCGGCGAGCGCTGCGCCACCATGAAACCATCATCGTGCCGCGTGTTTCGGACATTTACGCTTCGCTACCGGCGATTACTGGCAAAATCGAACTGGAATATGAAGGCGAACAGGTCGGCGCAGAACGCATTGCCCGCGAACTCATCCGAACCGCCTGCGGACGGGTCTACGATAACTACCTAGCGTTGGCTGAAACCGGGCGCATCGTTGAGTGGTTCAATCTGGGGAACAGTTTGAAGGTCTCCGAAGCTGATTCCTCCCTGGCTACCCTGGAAAAAATGCGTGCCGTTCGGACGCTTGTCGAGGTTGCCGAAATGGGTGGCTATGCTGAAGGGCGCACTCCGGCGCACCTTGTCTCGGCGGCCGAGTTGATTCTGGAAGGCCTTCATGCTCAGCGCAAAATCAGCCGTTCAGAGGAACGCGGCTACAGCAAGGCTGCGCCGGCTGACCGCCGTCGTGGACGACGCGGCGACGAAGAGGATGACTTCGGCAACTGGGGCGGTTTTGGAAGCCTCAACTAAGAAGCCCTTAGAATGGAGAGAGCAACCGCTCTGCCCTTGATACTTTTCAGCTACGGACTTCTGAATCCACCGCAGCCAGCCAAGCTTCGTAGCTTATTGGATAGAAGCGAACTTCATCTCCCGGCCGGAGACGTGTTGGCTGTGGTGCATAAGGGTCGAACATCCGTACGGGCGTCCGTCCGATGAGCTGCCAGCCGCCGGGTGAGTCCGTCGGGTAAATGCCGGTCTGGCGTCCGGCAATACCAACGCTGCCGGCCGGCACACGGGGACGTGGTGTCGGACGGCGTGGCGTAGCAATTCGGGCGTCCACGAGCCCCAAATAAGCAAAGCCGGGCAGGAAGCCAAGCATAAAGACGCGATAGACAACGTTGGCATGACAGGCGATGACTTCTTCAACAGACAAACCATGCTGCTGCGCCACGAAGGGTAAATCGGGTCCGCAACGAAGGTCATAACACACAGGCAGGGTGATTTGCCGCCGGGGGAAAACCGTCGGCGGTGGTAGAATGCGCAGCAAATGTTCAAGGTAGCTGATGACGGCCGCCTGGGCGCTAGGAAATGTCGGGTAGGCACGGGCTACTAGGTCGGGCGCGTAAAACACGCCAAGCGAGGCATAAGCGGGGACAGTTTCTTGAAGTCCAGTGAAGGGTTGTGCAGCAAGCGCTCGGTCCAGTTGGCACACCTGTTCGTGGAGTGCTAGGGAAAGGTCATGTCCAAATTCAACGACTAGTGCATCATCGGCGATAGGGAAAATGCGCATGCTGGGTAGTGGTAGTCCAGGCACTGCCGTTACTCGTTGGGCGGGGCTGCAATCCGAACACCGTCGGCTTCAAGGGCGCGCCGGATAGCCTGTGCAAACTCGAGCGCACGTGGGCCGTCGCCGTGCAGGCAGAGCGTTTCTGCCCGCAGCGCCACAACGTGACCCTGCCCGGCAGTGACAGATTGCTGGTGAACAATCTGCCGCGCTTGAGCAACAGCTTCGTCCACATCTTCAATGAGCGCATCCGGCCGGGAGCGGGGCACGAGTGTTCCTTCTGGGGTGTAGCGCCGGTCAGCAAAGGCTTCCCCAACTGCCCGCAGGCCAATTTTTTCGGCTTCCGCTACCAGGCAGCTCCCGGCTAGTCCGTACAGGATGAGTCCAGGATTGATGCACTGTACGGCCCGGGCAATGGCCGCAGCACAGTCGGCATCGCGTGCGGCACGGTTGTACAGCGCGCCGTGAGGTTTGACGTGGTGCAATCGTCCGCCCAAGGCAGCACACATTCCTTGGACAGCCGCAACTTGGTAGAGCACACAGTCAAAGACCTCTTCAGGTGTCAGGGCCATATCACGGCGTCCAAAGCCGAGCAGGTCAGGATAACTTGGATGGGCGCCAATGGCGACGCCATGCGCCAGGGCCCGCTGAATACTCGCCCGTAGCGTATGCGGGTCACCCGCATGGAAGCCGCAGGCTAGGTTGACGGATGAAACATAAGGCAGGATGGCTTCATCCGCTCCCATAGACCAAGCGCCAAAGCTTTCACCTAGGTCAGCGTTCAGATCAATCGTTGCCATGCTTGGGTTGACTGTTGGTTCAGCGCAGTAGCATCACCGTCGTTCGGCCGGCGCTCGTCTTTTTTCCGGTCGTCTTTGTCATCCTTGCGGTCGTCGTCTTTCGGCTTTTTGTCAATGTAGCGTGGCTCTTTTTTCTTGTCGTCGGCTTTGTCCTTTTTGTCTTTATCGTCTCGATTCTGAATACCTGCCATGAGGCGTGGCAACATGCTACTGGCAGAAACAACAGTTGCTGGGGGAAAGGGGGGCTGATGAAAAAAGGCCAACACGCCGAAACAGCAACTTACCCCGACAAACAGCCTGACGATGCTACGCCTACACAATGTCATGGTTCCTCGACAGTCAACACTTTACCTAACTTGGATGCCGGGCAATGTTTGGCTGGTTGCATCGGCACCCCAATTTTGGTGAACTACAGGCCATTATGCGTACCACTGACAAAATGTGCTCTCTAGCAGAACTGACAGCGCGCGTCACGGCCTGGCGGCGTGAGGGCAAGCGGATCGTTTTGGCGAATGGGTGTTTTGATCTGCTGCATGTCGGCCATGTGCGGTATTTGCAGGCAGCACGTGAACAAGGCGATGTCCTGATTGTCGGTGTCAATGGCGATGCGGCCGTGCGCGAGCTCAAAGGCCCCGGCCGACCAGTAATGCCCGATGTCGAGCGGGCTGAAATCGTGGCTGCGCTGGCCTGTGTGGATGCGGTTGTGATCTTTCACGAACGCACGGTGGAAACCCTGCTACGGACGCTGCGCCCGGAAGTGCACGCCAAGGGAACGGATTACCGCCCGGAGACCGTTCCCGAGCGCGACATTGTCCAGGCTTACGGCGGGCAGGTGGCCATTGTCGGTGACCCCAAAGACCACTCGACAACGGCCATGATTCAACAGCTTCTCGCTAAACCGTTGTCCGGCCGTCCATAAAAGTGCGCACACCGCGGCTGCAATGCCCCGTTTAGGTTCCTTTCATGCTGCCCCGCTGGCCGGCTCGGCGTCCACATCGTCTGGCCTCTGACCCTGAGTCGCGACAAAGTACGCCACAAGTCGCCCTACTGTCAGCCCCTGCACGAGAATTGAGAAGACCACCACCACGTAAGTCGCAGCTACGATGATGTCCCGCGCTGGAGAAGGGGGCAACGCCAGCGCCAAGGCAATCGAAATTCCACCGCGCAAACCGCTCCATGTGAGAATGCGAATCGTGCCCGGCGGAAGCCATTGCCGCAGCCGCAAGGTCGTAATCGTCAGGCCAACCCCAGCCGCACGGCCGATCAGGGAGGCCAGCGTTGCCAACAGTCCGACGGCAAAGTAGGAAGGCTGAAGCGCAATAACAATGAGTTCTAAACCAATGAGGAAAAACAGCACGGCGTTGAGAATTTCGTCAATCAGCTCCCAGAAGACATCAAGCCGCAGGCGGGTTTCTTCAGACATGGCCTGAATGCGCGCCCGATTGCCGATAAATAAGCCGGCCACGACCACGGCAATCGGCGCCGACAGGTGAAGCACTTCAGCCAGAGCATAGGTGCCTGTCACCAGTGCCAGGGTGATCAGCACTTCAACCTGGTAGGCATCCACGGTTTTGAGCATCACGTAAGCGACCCAGGCGAGGGCAAAGCCCAGCGCTGCGCCCCCAATGGCTTCCTGAACAAAGAGCTTGGCGACGCCCACGGCACTCAATGACTCCGGTCGCCCATGCACTTCCAGCAGGGTGAGAAACACCACGACGCCAACGCCGTCGTTGAAAAGGGACTCTCCTGCAATCTTGGTCTCAAGCTGTTTTGGAGCGCCCACCTGTTTGACAATGCCCAGTACGGCAATGGGGTCGGTAGGTGCAATCAACGCTCCAAACAGCAACGCTTCTAAGTAGGTGAGCGGCAGCCCCAAAAGCCCGGTGGCATAGAAAAACAGTGTGCCAGTGACAAACGTCGAGAGCACGACGCCCACGGTTGAGAGAATTCCAACCGGATACTTGGCCAACCGGAGGTCTTCAGCGTGAACGTGCAACGCGCCGGCAAAGAGCAAAAACCCTAGCATGCCGTGTAACAGCACGTCGCCGAAGTCAATCGAACTGACAAACTGGGCAAAGCTCCGTAACGGGATAAGACCCGCTTCACCCAGGATAACCAGTGCTACCGAAATGAGTAGGGAAATGGCCATCAGCCCAATGGTTGCCGGCAGGCGAATCCAGCGGATGTTGACATAGGCCGCCAAAGCTGCCAGCGTAAGCAGAATGGCTATTGTGTGGTAGGCAGACATCAGTATTGTTCCTAGGTGAGGGTTGGCGCTGGGCCGGAACATACTGAGTACAGAGTGGCGGAGGCTGTGCCGAAAAACACACGGTTTGCATGTGCATATTGGTATCAGCCATGCCAAAATCCTTGGCAAGGTTGGCTATGGCTCAAGTCCCGGTTGGCGCTAGAGGTAAACATCACATGACTGACCGCGTATTTCATCAGCCGGTTTCGCTCGAAGCCACGAATGGCAAATATCAGGAAGAACTTCACCATGTCGAGCGCCTGGGCGCTAGGCCTGCGAGTCGGGTACGCCGCCTGTTGCGGGAAGCCTTGCGTTTCCTGCCCAACCTGCTCAAGCTGGCCTACCGGCTGGCGCGTGATCCGCGTGTTCCCCAAGCAGATAAGATCATCCTGGCGGCTACGATTGCCTACGTCCTGGCCCCACTTGATGTGTTTCCTGACCTTATCCCGTTCTTTGGGCAGATAGATGACAGTTACCTTCTAGCGGTCGCCCTGTTGCGCTTGCTTAGCCGAACGCCCGGGGAGGTGTTGGCAGAACATTGGGAAGGCCCTGGCGATATTCGCGCTTTACTCAACCGCATCATTGTGTTGACAACCTTCTTCCTACCCAAGCGGGTGCGGCAGGTGGTCGTGGCGCAGGTCGAGCCGTTGACGCAACCCTGAGCCGCTGATTTCCGCAACCTATGCTGCGGCCGTACTGACTGAAGTCATGGCGGCCGCGCACGCCTGAAACCGTCACCCGGCTGGTGGATTGTCTGGGGGCAGGAACTGGCCGTGACGGGCTGAACGTCCAATCTCAGCCAAAGCGAAAGAAAACGAGGCCGGTTTGGTGCGGCCCTTGACGGCGAACGTATCCTTTTGTACCTTTATTTTGAAAGTCGTTTTCATTTTCTTGGAAGGCCTTTTCACGCCATGACGTTCTCCCCGGCACTGGACATCCGCATCTATGTCACGGAGTGGGGTGATGTTCGCATCGAGACCCCGCACTGGCGACGAACCCTGCCCCCGGCTGACTTTGTGCGTTGGCTTCAGTCGGTGCAGCCAGTAGGTCAGACAATCGCAAACCAGTCTACGCTCTCATGTGAAAGCCAGCGTGTGGAAGAAAGCCCTGTTTTGACCTGATGCCCCTTGGTTTGCAGCCATCGGTTCTGGGGTTGGTGATAGCCGTGCTGACTCTTCTTTTTCCTTCTCCTAGCCAACTTTTTTCGGCTGGTGTCTTGTGCACAGCATATATGTCAAGAGGTTTCTGCTATGACAGCATTTGAGCATCTGACCAGCGCTGCCTTGGCTTGCTCGCATCAGCGGGCATTTGTCGGAGGCATTGTGCGGCACCCACAAACCGGGAAGTTCCAGCTTTGGTTTTTGCCGGCCGGTCGGGACATCGAGCTACTGCGGGCATACGAGTCACAAGCGCAGGCGGTGGCCAGCTATCAGGCTTTGCGGCGCGCATTTTCAAGTGGAAACCCAACCCGCCTAGCCGCAGCCTTTGCCGCGTTGGCAGAAACCGGTGAAAGCCCAGCATTGTTCCCGCCTGATTTCCTAGAACGCCTGCGCGTCAGTGTGCAGCAAGCGCTTGCTGCACGTGGGATCAAGGCAGGTTTGACACCGTAGTCGTGACATGCCGGCGGCTGCGGGCCGTAACTTGGTTGATGACAAGGGCCATCACCCCAACACTTGCCAGCAGAAGCAGCGTCACGGCCGAACCAAATGGCTGGTTGCGTTGGGCAAACTGATTCCAGATCACATTGCCGAGCAGGATGCTTTTAGCGCCGCCAAGCAAGTCGGCGACGACAAAGTTGCCCAGGCTCGGAATGAACACGAGGGCGCTGCCGGCAACTAGTCCCGGCCGGGATAAGGGAACGATGACCTTCCAGAACGTCACCCACGGCGTTGCGCCCAGGTCGGCCGCCGCATCGAGAAGCTGCCGGTCGAGTTTGTCCAGGCTGGCTACCAGCGGAATGATCATAAAGGGCAGTTCGCCGGCGACCAGGCCGATGAACACGGCCAGATCGTTGTAGAGCAGCGGAAGCGGCTCGCGGATGAGGCCTAAACCAAGCAGCGCTGTGTTAATAATGCCCTCGGTGCGCAACAGATGCGTCCAGGCAAAGGTACGTACCACGAGGCTCGTCCACAGCGGAATGACGGTCAGGGTCAGAAACAGCGGTTTCCAGCGCGGCCGGACCTGGAAGGCCAGGAAAAGCGCCACGGGATAGCTAAGGACGATGCAGACCAGCGTGACAACGACAGCCATCCAGAGCGAGCGCCAGTAAATGGCCAGGTACATTGGCTCCAGCGCCTGCCGGAAGTTGGATAGCGTCCACGTCCAGGCAATGTTGCCGTAGGTTGTGCGACTGGCAAAGGCTTGCCTGACAACGATGACAAGCGGCAGGAAACTCAGGAAAAACAGCCAGATCGTGGCCGGCGCCAACAGTCCGGCCCGCCATGCAAAACGTTGCACCGTTGGCCTCGCTGACCTCCCGCAAACCCATGCAAAATCAGGTGACAACACAGCCTAATCCTTTTGCTGGCGTTTGAAAAGCACAACCAGGTAAGCCGTCAAGGGGGTACCGTTGGCTGGCTATCTGCTGTTTCACTGCTGTTTCAGGAGTTGGGTGGGCGATGGGTGGTGTCGCGGCTGGCTTTTCTTCTGGCCTCTCCTGTAGAGCGCGGCTTGGCGCAGGAGTGTTGCTTTTCCGTAATGATTTACTTGACACTGCTGTTTCTTTCTGGTGAGTTGCCTTCGGAACAAGCTGCCTTCCCCTTGCAGGTTAGGTAGCTTTCAATCCAAGAGATCGGCTTGTTCGTTGACCAAATACTCGTTTCAAAGAGCACCTTGATGATGCAATCTGCAACGCGACTTGGATTGCTGCTTGTTATGAGCGTGTGACTTTGTTCGGTCTCAGGGTTGGTAAGTATAGGCACATCAGAATACCAAACCCATCAGAGCCATCAAAAAAGACATCTGGCGAGTCGTCGGATACTGGGGGGGGAGCAACTCCAACCCACTGAGCACAAGTTGCTACATCGAGTACTGGAGTGCTGAACAATCTGGCAACTGCATAAGTTTCTTTGCCATCGTGAACTGTGGCACCTTCTTTGCGCCAGAAATTAGTATCTGTTCAGCCTCAGTATGTTTTGGCAACCCCGGGTCTGTCACATTGATTTGTTCTTGATAAGGGAGGTGTTTTGAAGATGAGACACATCAAAACTGGACTGTTTTTGTTGGCGGTAGGCTTTTTTCTCATTGGCACCGGCGGTACGGCACTGGGGCAGCGCCGGGCTGTTGAACACCGTATGGAGATTCAGGTGACGAACCAGACGATTAATGTTGGGGAGCAGCTCACCATCCGAATTGACGGTGTCCAGCCGAATGACATGATTAACCTTTCCCCCAAGGAACAGACTACAGCCCAGGTTGCGGCCGGCATCATGGTGCCGGCGCCAGGACGTGTCACGACACTGGGCATTGGCTCTACCGCACCGTTGCCTGACGGCGCTCTGTCAGTAACGCCCTCTGAAGTACGCATCACGCGGGCAGCGAACTGGACGGGTAACATGTTCGTCCATGTTGATGTGCCGATGCAGACCCAGGTGACCCTGGTTATCAATGACCAGCCATTGCTCAACGCCAGGCTGTCCGCACCGATTGCCTTCTGGCGGGAAGCCTTTCACCCAGGCTTCTCCATTGCCCCGGAGACCTTTGTGCGTGCTACCTTGCCAAACATTGACCGGGAAGAGCGGATTCGCCCGGAGGAGGAAGCCTATCGCGTGCCGCCCTCTAAGGTGCAGGTGCTCAAGCGGGTACTGCCGTCTTCCGACACGGCACGGGAAATTCTGGTGGCTTTCCGCGTGGATGCGCAGGGACGGGTGTTTGCAGCGCACGTGCTGACCCAGGATGCCCAGGCTGCGGCGTATGCCGAAAAATTCAAGGAGTGGGTATTTGCGCCGTACGTGGTGGATGGCAAGCCCGTGCCCTTTTTGACGGTTATGAAAGTTTCGTTCTGATTCCCAGCGGCGACAACCCGGCTGCATAAAAGCAGGCCGAAGCTGCCCTATGGAAGGGTGGCTTCGGTCTGGTCGTTTTTGGCGGAGCTTGCCGTGAAGTCGGCGAATTGAAACCCAGCCAACCCATTCAGCGCAGCCTTGAACGTTCAGCAGATGTGATACAAACGAGTGCTATACTTGCTTTCCTGAAAACAGGTTGACTCCCTTCTGTGGCCGGTGGACTGGAAAGCACAAAGGCCGCCCATTGCCGCAGGAAATGGGTTACCGAAATTCAATGTGCTGGCCTTGCTCTGCATGTGAGTAAGCTGCCAAAGTCCGGGCTGTGAACTACATCGGTAGTAAGTTCTCACTTCTTCCTTTTTTAGAAAGGCACATCACGCAATTCTCAACACCAGATTCAGGTTGGACGTTTTTTGATATATTTTCGGGGACAGGAATTGTCGGAAGGCACTTCAAAAGGCTTGGATTCCGTGTTGTCTCCAATGACATTCAGTATTACAGTTACTGTCTCAATCGGGCATACGTAGGTATCAACAGTCAGCCAAATTTCAGCGGCATTGTAGGGAATCTACCAAGACCGGTTGGTCTTCTGCTATATGATGCCGTTGATGCCGTTTTGGATTACCTAAACAGACTGAAAGGAGTTGAGGGCTTCGTCTATCGGAATTATTGTCTAGGTGGCACAGCCGGGACCGAGTTTCCACGCCAATACTTTACGGATGAGAACGGAAAACTCTGTGATGCCATTCGTCTCCAAATAGAAGACTGGTACATGGCACATCTCATTTCAGAAGACGAGTATTTCTATCTGCTGGCAAGTCTAATTGAAGCTGTTGACAAGGTTGCCAACACGGCTTCTGTCTATGGTGCTTTTCTCAAGCATGTGAAGCTAAGTGCGCGTAAACCTCTCAGGCTTGAAAGGCTTGAAATCATACCTGACAGCAGGTTGCATCGAGTGTACAATTGCGATGGAAGCGAACTAGCAAGCAAGGTGCAATGCGACATTCTCTACATTGATCCACCTTACAACCGGCGCCAATACTGCACAAACTATCACGTCTTAGAAACTGTTGCAAAATATGACAACCCAGAACTCTACGGCATTACGGGATTAAGGGATTATAATCACCAGAAATCAGATTTCTGCCATCATGCAAAGGCTCTTCGATCCCTTGAAAAGTTAATTCGGGAAACAAAAGCGAAATATGTCTTTCTAAGTTACAATAGTGAAGGCCTTATGCACGAAGACGAGATCATGCTGATGATGAAACAATATGGAGAGGTGGATTTGAAAAAAGAGAACTATCGCCGATTCAGAGCCGATATAAACAGGGAAAACCGCAAATACAAGACAGATAGTGTTACTGAGTATCTGTTTTGCCTGAAAAAGACCGGGCGATGAAATCACTGGCTGGTAGGATTGAAAGCAGGATAAGTCCGCTTGACTTAAATGCTTTCGAGCCAGCTTTTTGAAGGTGGGCTGGGCTGTATAGAGAAGGTCCGAATGATCAAGTACATCGGTTCTAAACGAACCCTTATCCCACTCATTCTGGAAACTATCCGCCGGGCAACGAAGGCTCGAACGGTTCTTGACCCCTTTTCCGGTACAGCCCGTGTCGGACATGCCCTCAAGGCAGCCGGCTACCGCGTTCTCTCCAATGACCACAATGCCTATGCGGCTGTCTTGGCGCGCTGCTACGTTCAGGCCGATGCCGAGGATGTCCTCGAAGACGCCCGCAAACTTGTTCGGGAGTTCAACGCTCTCAAAGGCACGCCGGGCTATTTCACTGAGACGTTCTGTATCCGATCCCGCTTTTTCCAGCCTAAAAATGGGGAACGGATTGACGCCATCCGCGAAGCCATTGCTGCCAAGGGCCTCGACCCGGAACTAGAAGCCGTCATGCTGGTTTCGCTTATGGAGGCTGCCGACCGCGTGGATTCCACAACTGGCGTGCAGATGGCGTATCTCAAGACTTGGGCGCCACGCTCGTACAATGACCTTGAACTGCGTGTCCCTGACGTGCTCCCGCGCGCCAAATACGGCAAAGGTCAGGCCACATGCCTTGATGCCCTTGCTGCTGTCCGTCGCTTTGCGGCTGATGTGGCTTATCTTGATCCGCCCTACAACCAGCATTCCTACCTGGGGAACTACCACATCTGGGAGTCGCTTGTGCGGTGGGACAAACCCGAAGTCTATGGCGTCGCCTGCAAGCGCCTCGACGTACGCCAGCGCCGCAGCGTCTTCAACTCCCGCTCCCAGTTTGCGGCTGCCTTGCAAGCGGTGCTGACTGCCGTGCAAGCGCCGGTCATCATTGTATCGTTCAACGATGAAGGCTATGTGACCCGCCAGGAAATGGAGGCAATGTTACGGTCGCTGTGGGGCGGTACCGGACAGGTCATAACCATTGAGAAGGATTTCAAGCGGTATGTCGGGGCGCAGATTGGCATCTACAACCCACGTGGGGAGAAAGTAGGGGTGGTGAGCCACTTGCGAAACCGGGAGTTTCTCTATGTGGCGTCTCGTGAAGACCTTTCGCCAGCCCTATTGCCTGTAACGGCTGGGCAGTATCGGCAGGGCTTGCTGTTTGGTGAACCCTAGATAAACAGTGTCGCCCTGGAAAGCCAAGCCTTCCGTGTTGCGGAAAGCGGCTTATCGGTATGATACGAACCACAGCCGGTTGATGTGCACACAATGACTTCCGATCTGACCGCTGACCTCTACACGCTGACGGCGCACCTTGCAGCGCTTTCGCCACCAGGCGGCCCTTTGCGCGTGCAAGCCATCACTCCACAGGGCTCCAGTAGTGGCAACTACCACGTAGAATTTGCGGTCAGCTATGGAAAGTTGACGGTGACATACTGGGGGCCAAACGGTTCGGCCTGCTGGCGGGTTGAACGTTACGCGCGGCACGGCACGGTACTCCGGCTCGATGTTTCCCGGCGGGTCGGAGCCGAGCGCGGACAGCTCATCATCACCTCTCCAGACGAAGCCATGCCGGATGCCTTTCCCAAGCCTGACATGGCTCGGTGGAAAACATGCGTCCGAACATGGCTCGGCCAAAACCTTCCGGCTGGCTCACGCATTACCTGCTTGCCCCGGCGGCGGCATCCGTCGCCGGTTACAGGCTGGCAGGCGCAGTATGGCAACACGGTCTGGCTGGTCTTCACAACGACTGAGCCAGCAGCGCTGCGCCGACTTCTGGGAGACGCCCTGCACGCGCTCGACACGCTGCCGGCCGCAACCCATCTCTGGCTGTTGCTGCCGCCCGCCAGCCAAACGGAGTTGTTGCCGTTTCTGTCCCTGCTGCACGTGCCACATCTGATGCTCTACGAAGCTGCACCTGACTGGTCGGCCATGCGTCCAATTGTGCCCGGTCACCAGTTGCCGCTCATCACCGAACCTACCCGACTGTGGCAGTACAGGCCACCCACGCTGGCCGAGCTTGATGATCTGCGCCAGTGGTTTGGTGATGCTCTGGACACCCATTGCGAAGTCGTCCCGGCCGGAGCCAACGCCCTGTCTATCCGGTGGTACGGCCTAGAATGCGCCCGGTTACAACCCCGTGCCATAGCCGAAGAAAAGGCAGCCGGGCGCACAACACCGACCCTGCGTTTTGGGTTGACGACGCTGGGCCAGCCGAGCCGTCTGTTGACTGCCCGAAACCGGGCTGAATTCTACGCGCTACTGGAAAATCTCAACCGCTACCGGACGCCAACCACGCGGGAAGTTGGGCATCCACTCTACCGTGCCCACCCGGAACGCTGGCTAGAAGTGGTCGTGCGCCGTCAACTGCGCCTGATTGACGAGGCTTTGGACCCGGCACACATCCGGGTGCAGGCGCCCCACTTCAGCCGCGATACGCTGGGGCTGGCCGATTTCATCACACTGACCCGCACTGGACGGCTGGCCGTGGTGGAACTCAAGGCAGACGCTGACGCCGACTTCATCTGGCAGGGACTGACCTACTGGCTGCGAGCCGTCCATCACTGGCAGCAGGGAGACTTCTTGCGCCGGGGCTACTTTGCTGGCGCACAGCCTGAATGCTGCGCCCTGCCACATCTGTATCTCTTGGCTCCGACACTGCGGTTTCATCCCACCGTCCGCGCTGTTGTCCGGCGGTTGCGCGCGGACATACCAGTGACACTGGTAGGCATCAACGAGCGGTGGCGGCAGTCACTGCGTGTTGTCTTTCGAGAGTGCTTTGGCAATCCTGATGGATACCAGCGTCAAAAATGAAAAAGCCGCCGGAACTGGCGGCACGTGTGGTGTCTCGTACGGGAGTCGAACCCGTGTTACCGCCGTGAAAGGGCGGTGTCCTAGGCCACTAGACGAACGAGACGCAAGGGGATTGAGCAAAGCTCAAAAAACGAATGGGCAATTGACCATGACCGAGGTTTGGCTGTCAAGCCCGCAAGTCTCCCCAAAGGCTTTCACCTTACCATAGCTGTTGCTCCATACCGGCACGGGCAGTTGGGGTGTGAAACCAAGCTGGCGGTATTCAACAAATAGGGCATTCCGTGCAGCTTGTTGGCCTTGGTGTTGTAAGCTTGGCACAAGCTGTTGCATGGCGTGGCGGAGATCGACATCAACATTCCGGCGTACATCTTCAAGGGTCAGCTTGACGGGGACGTCGGGTGTGACCCCCTGCCCTTCAAGGCGGACGCCACGCACCGTGCGGTAGTCGCGGATGCTGATCTGCACTTTGCCGCCATCCGGGAGCGGTTTCTGAATGCTGGCCAGCACGGCTCCGGCTGTTCGCCGTCCGATGACCGTACCACGTGCCGTTTCTTGGACTGCCGCTGCAAAAATTTCGGCTGCACTGGCCGAGTGTTCATCAGTGAGTACCAGTACTGGTCCGGTAAAGGCCTGCCGGTTGCCCCTGACTCCCATCCGCAGCGGTTTTTGGTTGCGTTGGATAAAATTGCCGACAACAACGTCCTGGCGGTAGATAAGCCGCAGGCAGTCAGCGAGAGCATCCAGCAGCCCGCCAGTATTCTCACGCAGATCAAAAATCAGGCCCGTAGCCCGGGGATTGGCAGTAATGTGCTCCTCCAGCCAGTCGGCCGTCTTTGGCGCAAATTCGGTAAACCGCAGGTAGAGAATGCCATTAGGAAGGTATTCCACCCGTTGCTCGGGCGTTGTGGCAAAGGGGCGACAAATGATTTCGACCCGCCTAGGGCGATTGTTGGAATCGAGAAATTTGATCTTGACCGACTGACCCATCTGGAAATGTTGTCCCCGCTGGAAACCGGTAAACGGCTGTCCGTCAACTTCCAGTACAATCCACCCCGGACGGACACCGGCTTCCTGCGCTGCTGAACCACCAAACGTATGGGTGACTACCCATTGTCCTTCAAGCTTGCGCAACTGAATCCCTAGCCCTATCCGCGCCCCCCGTTTCTCTTCACGTACACGGCTTGGCGGCACTGCAAAGGTGTGTTGGTCGTTTAAGGTTGCCAGAAGCTGATTGATCGTGTTGTAGAGAGCAAATTCATCTTGTGCTGCAAGTGCCTGTTGCCGGAACTGCTGGGTGAGGTCCCGCCAGTTTGCGCCGTGTAGGTTGGGGTCATAGTATTGGCGCTCAACCAACCGACACACTGTGTCGAAAACCCGCGCATTCTGCTGGACGCCGAAGGTGGTTTCCCGATGCAGCGCTAAAACCGCCGGGCAGGTCAGGCATGAAAGGCCACCGGTTAGAGTCAGCGTCAGGAATAGGCTAAGAAACTTCCTCCATAGACGTTGCCAGCACCTACCTCGGCTCAATGGAAGACCAGGCAGCATGGCCAAAAAGTAAAGTGGACCTGAGAACGAAAACAACGCTGGGTCTTGCTTTGGCAACAAAGGTTAGGAAAGTATAGCTTAACTGTGATTGCATGAGGGGATGTAAACTTGAAATCGTCTTTGAAGGCCGGCCCCGCTGCAGCAGTCGACTCGCAAGAGTAAGTAAGTATGATGGAAACCGATGAGTCAAAATTTGAAGGCATGCGACGCGAAAATCGGTTGTCATGCCGCTTACCTGCTGTAATCGAAGGGCGTGACAAGGATGGTCTCAAACGGGATGCTGCGGCTCAGTGTATTTCCATCAGTCGGCGCGGCGCATGTGTCATTACACCGCTACAGGTCACGGTTGGCGAGAAACTCACGCTGGCGCTCCCAACTGTCAATGCTGAACGCAAGGAGATGATGGTGGTAGCTTGGGTTCGCGAATTCGAAGGCAAGCAGCACGTTGGCTTGGGACCGATTGATGAAGACACCTTCGTTATTTTTAGTGACGCTGCTGTGACTGGTGGAGCAGCCGGCGAAGCCTCTGCGACCGGTTAGGAGCAACCTGTCACAATGCTAAAGCGTCTCATTCAATCCTGGGAAATCCGCCTGTCGAAGGTAGATCGTCACCGGCACGCCTCGCCATTTGCCTGGGGACTAGAATATCTCACAGCCCATAGTGAACACCTGACCACACCCTTGTCAGTGGCGGATTTTCCCCACCCATCTGCCTTCCTGCGTGAATACGTGCGGCAGACCTTGGCTGCTGGGGAGCGCTTCTTCACACCACCGCCACTGGCGCAGTGGCAGCTCCACGACGGATGGCTAACCTTTCCCAGCTCGATTCAAACGCCGGACGAGCCCAACAACCTAGCTTGGGCGCGTTACTTCCCGGTTCGGGAACGACCGGGCGCAACAACCCGACCGCCAGTCGTGTTGGTCCTTCCCCAGTGGAATGCCGATTATGCTAGCCATGTTTCAGTCTGTCGCGGCCTTAATGCCTTTGGCATTGCAGCCGTCCGCTTGAGCTTGCCCTACCACGGCAGTCGGCGTCCTATCCATCAGGTGCGTGCTGATTACATGGTCAGCCCCAACCTCGGACGTACTATCCAGGCCGTTCGGCAGGCTGTTCATGAAGTGCGGCTCGTGCTCGACTGGCTTGAAAGTCAAGGCTATCAACGCTTTGGTATCATCGGCACAAGCATTGGTTCATGTGTGGCCTTTCTGGCCTATGCTTTTGACCCACGCTTGCAGGTTGCAGCGTTCAACCATGTGTCAAGCTACTTTGCCGATGTGGTCTGGACGGGCATTTCCACAAGTCACGTTCGAGCTGGCCTGGAACCTCATGTCACTCGCCACGAATTGCGCGAGTACTGGTTGCCTATTAGTCCCTTCCCTTACATTGAACGCCTCGGCCGCCCGGAGAACCGAAGCAAAAAGACCTTGCTCATTGCTGCGCGCTATGACTTGACGTTTCTACCGCATCTGACCCGCCATGCCATGAGCGAGTTTGAGCGCCATCGGGTGCCTTACACCTCAGCTTGGATGTACTGCGGCCACTACACGACTGGCCAAGCCCCGTTCAAGTTCCAGGATGGCTACTTGATGGTCAACCACATGCGTAAGCATCTCAATCCAGGAGGCCATGTCGTACGCCGGGCTTTACAAAGCCAGCTTCCGGCAGTCCTGCGGCCGCGCTCACGGGTGCTTCGCCCGCCTGCGTAACGGTTCTGGTTACATCTTTGAAAAAACTCAGTAACACCTATCACACCTGCCTTGCCCAAGCTCCCTAGTAGGGTAGGCTTTATGTGGACACAAGCTGTGTTGGCCATTGGGCTGGCACTGATGGTAGTGACAGCTCCATATTGCGCCCCGGCAGGAAAGGGGTTTCCAGTTATCCGGGTGGATGGCTCAAGTACCCTCTACCCGCTGGCCGAGGCCGTCGCCGAAGAGTTCCAGCGGAATCATCCAGGCGTGCGCGTGACTATCGGCGTCTCCGGCACAGGTGGGGGCATGAAGAAGTTTTGCCGTGGAGAAACTGACCTAGCGACGGCTTCGCGTCCCATCGCCGCATCCGAACGTGAAGCATGTCGCCGGGCCGGACTGGCCTACTACGAACTGCCCATCGCCATGGATGCCATCGTTGTCGTCACGCATCCTGACAACGTTCAGGTGTCCTCCATGACGCTCGATGAACTGCGGCGCATCTGGGCGCCTGAAGCACAAGGACGCATCCACCGCTGGTCACATGTCAACCCGGCGTGGGGCGACCGCCCGCTCAACCTGTACGGCGCCGGAACTGACTCCGGGACGTTCGATTACTTTACCGAAGTCATCAACGGCAAGGCACGGGCCAGTCGCGGTGACTACATGGCATCGGAAGACGACAACGTGTTGGTTCAGGGGATTGCCGGCGATCCCAACGCACTGGGGTACTTTGGCTTTGACATCTACTACGAAAACCGTGACCGGCTGCGTCCTATCCCGATAGCGCGGGCTGCCGGTCAACCGCCCGTAATGCCGACCGTCCAGACGATTCTCTCCGGCGAGTATGCGCCGCTGGCGCGGCCGCTGTTTATCTACGTCAACGCACGCTCTTTGGAGCGCCCGGAAGTTGCCGACTTTGTTCAATTCTGGCTTGAACACGGAGCTGCCCTGGCAGATGAAGTGCACTGTATTCCACTGCCGCCGGAAGCCTACGCTATCGTCCGCCAGCATCTGGCCAACCGGCGCGTCGGGAGCGTTTTCAACGATCGCCCAGCAGTAGCCGTTTCGATCCAAGACCTATTGACCTGGCCGGCCGCATTGTAAGGACGACGCTAAACCCTATGGACACAATGCGAAGGCAACAACAGCGCTGGCGACACCGGTGGGAAACCGGCATTGAGTGGCTACTGGCCGGTGCAGCCCTCGTGGCCGTGCTAACCACATTGGGTATCGCAGCCGTGTTGGTTGCAGAGTCGCTGCCGTTTTTCAGGGTGGTTTCCTGGCGCAGCTTTCTTACCGATACGCAGTGGACGCCGCTTTTTGCCGAACCGCGCTTTGGCATTGGCGTCCTGCTGTCGGGAACTATCACTAGCTCTGCCGTGGCGCTGGCCGTCGCCATTCCGTGTGGCACGTGGCTGGCCATGTATCTGTCGGAGTTTGCCACAGGGCGCTTCCGGGAAAGCGTCAAGCCCATCCTCGAACTGCTGGCCGGCGTGCCGACGGTGGTGTTCGGGTACTTTGCGCTCTATACCGTCACCCCGCTGCTGCAAAAGCTGTGGCCGGCGCTGCCCGGTTTCAACCTGCTCTCGGCCGGGCTGGTCATGGGCGTGATGATCGTGCCCTACGTGGCCTCGCTCAGCGAAGACGCCTTGCGGGCTGTCCCAATGAGCCTGCGCGAAGGCGCTTACGCCCTGGGTGCGACACGCCTGCAAGTGGCCTGGCAGGTGGTGCTGCCGGCAGCGTTTTCGGGCGTGGCAGCGTCGTACGTTCTAGGTATCTCCCGCGCCATCGGCGAAACAATGATCGTGGCAATTGCAGCCGGACAGCAGCCGCGCCTGACGTTCAACCCACTCGAACCGGCGGCAACGGTCACAACCTACATCGTCCAGGTCTCCAAGGGAGACGTACCATACGGCAGTCTGAGCTACCGGACGATTTTTGCGGCGGCGCTGGTGTTGTTTCTTCTGACGCTGGTGTTCAACCTGGCGGCGGACTGGATTCGCCGCCGGCAGCGTTTACATGGGCGTGTCCTATGACCAACCCTGCAACAACTGACCGCTTGAGTGACCGCGCGGCGGCGCGCATCCGGTGGGCCAGGCAGCTCGAACGTGGCTTTGTGCTGGCGGCCTGGGCGTTGCTGGGCCTGCTGGCGGCGGTGTTTCTTGCCCTGTTTGCCGGTGTGCTCCAGACGGGTTGGGAGCGTTTGCAGCCGGATTTCTTTCTGACCTTTGCTTCCCGCCGGGCGGCACAGGCCGGGATTCTGGCCGCTTGGGTTGGGACGCTGGTGGTGATGGCGGTGACGGCAGTCGTGGCTATCCCACTTGGCGTAGCGGCCGGGGTCTATCTCGAAGAGTACGCCCGCCCGGGCCGTCTCACCACGCTGATTGAAGTCAACATTGTCAATCTGGCCGGTGTGCCTTCGATCGTCTATGGCTTGCTGGCGCTGGGGCTTTTCGTCCGCCTGCTGGGTCTGGGCGCGAGCATCCTGACGGCCGGCCTGACGCTGGGGCTGCTCATCCTGCCCATTGTTGTCGTGGCCACGCGCGAGGCCATCCGCATGGTGCCCCAGTCCATTCGGGAAGCATCTTACGCCGTCGGCGCGACCCGCTGGCAGACGGTGTGGCAGCACGTCCTGCCGGCGGCGCTTCCCGGCATTCTGACTGGCATCATCATCGGCCTGGCGCGAGCCATTGGTGAGACCGCCCCGCTGGTGACGATTGGGGCTGTGACCTTTATTGCCTTTCTGCCGCCGGCACCCTTCTCGCCCGAAGCTCCGTTTCTCTCGTTCGACTGGCTGTGGGCGCCGTTTACGGCCCTACCGATTGTGACGTTTGACTGGACTTCCCGCCCCAATCCGGCTTTTCGTCCCAATGCGGCGGCGGCGGCATTGGTGTTGACCTTTCTGACGGTGGTGATGAACGCCACAGCGGTCTGGCTGCGCTATCGGCTGCGTCGGCGGCAACTGTGGTAGCGTGGAGATTTTTGGTCATGAACGGTGCTCATGGACAGCTGGCCAACGGCCACAAACCCTACCTTACGGCTGAAACACGCAACCTGAGTTTCTTCTACGGAGACAAAGCTGCTCTGCGAGAAGTCAACCTCCCTGTACACGCCCAGCGTGCAACGGCCCTTATTGGCCCTTCAGGGTGTGGCAAAAGCACCCTGTTGCGCTGTTTCAACCGGATGCACGACCTTTATCCGGGGCATCGCTACCAGGGTGAAATCCGCCTCTATCCCGATGACATCAACCTGCTTGCCCCAGAAACCGATCCCATTCTAGTGCGGTCACGCATCGGCATGGTTTTCCAAAAGCCGAATCCCTTTCCAAAGTCGGTCTTTGAAAACGTTGCCTACGGGTTGCGCCTGCGCGGCATCCGCCAGACTGCTGAACTGGAAGCGCGGGTTGAACGCGCCTTGCGGGATGCCGCCCTGTGGGATGAAGTCAAGGATCGGTTGAAGGATTCTGCCTATGCGCTTTCCGGCGGGCAGCAGCAACGCCTGTGCATTGCCCGTGCGCTGGCCGTTGAGCCGGAACTGTTGTTGTTCGATGAACCGACTTCCGCCTTGGACCCGCTGGCGACAGCCAGCATCGAGGAACTGCTGTGCAGCCTTAAGAGGCACGTCACCGTGCTCATTGTAACTCACAACTTGCAGCAAGCTGCGCGGGTAGCTGAGTTTACGGCTTTTATGTACCTAGGCGAACTGGTTGAGTTTGGTCCCACCGAATTACTTTTCAATGCGCCTTCACAAAAGCGAACAGAAGATTACCTTGCTGGACGGTTCGGCTAGGGCAACTTTCTGCCCAGGGGGTTAGGTAAACCCGGTCGTCCGCGACCGAGAAGCTTGCCGCCCGGAGGTCGAAAGGGCTACGGTCATAGACCGACATTACGCCGGGTGGAAAGTTGCCTATGTCGCACCTACGCTGTATCTGGCTGTTGTTGCTCTTCGTTGGTTGGGCAACCGGTGAGTTGGTGGTCGGCCAAACTCGTCGCCGAACAGCTCCACCGGTGACATCGCCGGCCCCTGCGCCGGCCAAACCGGCCCCCATTCGCGGTCTTGTGGAGCAAACCCAGCGCGGCGCGCTGACCCTGACTCGCTTCAGCAACGGATTGCGTTTGATTTGCGGTGAACGGTACAGCACGGAACTGGTGGCTATTGCTGCGCGGCTTGGCTTTGGTGCCGCCGACGAGCCTGAAACCGCATCCGGTGTCGCCTGGGTTGTGGCGCATGGGTTGCTCTCAGAAGCCGATGAAGCCGAACTGACGGCCGTTGGAGCCACAGTCGAAACCGTTGTTGAGGCGCAAGGGACTACCTTGACCATCACGGCACCCGCCAGATACCTAGCAACGGCCGCTGGCACGCTGATGCGCGCCCTGTCACGTCAAGAGTTTTCCGAGCGTCAGCTTCAGAAAGGACAAGCGCAAGCGGCGCACCATCACCTGGATAGCCGCTTGCATACCAGCCATCTAGCCCGGTCAGCCTGGCTGACGCTGGCTGCCGGCCGCCCATCCGGCGTGCCGGATACCGAAGCCCATTTCAAATCCATCAGCCTGGAAACGGCCCGCGCGTTTCACACGGCGCATCTGTCGCCCCGCCGGACGGTGCTGGCTGTGACCGGTAACCTCAACCTGGTTGAAGTGTTGCGCGTCGTTGCTGAGGTCAATGCCGGCTGGAAGCCGGAAGCGGCAGCAGCAGCCACGCCCCGGACATTGACCGGCCGGCAGTACCGTGCCGACCGCGGCCCACAAAACCTCACCTGGGCTCATGTGGGCTACGTCCTACCGGCCGTACGGGACGAAGAGCGCGCGGCGTTGGACATCATCCGCGCAGCACTGGCGCTTGGCGTGCGTTCCCGGCTTCAAGATGCCCTGGTTGAAAATCGCCAGATTGCTTCTGAAGTCAGGGCGTATCTAGAAGCCACGCCGCAGGGCGCAACCTTTTGCGTGGGTCTCAACGTGCAGCCGGAGCGTCTTGACCGGGCCGAGGTGCTGACGCTCGAAGCCATCGAGCGTTTGCGTCGGGAACGCATGTCGGACGGCGAGCTTCAGCGAGCCCGGGCCCAACTCGAACTTGAACGTGTTCTCGGCGGTGACCGCCTCAGAGCATGGGCCCAGCAACTTGCCTGGGCTGAAACCACATGTGGTTTGCTAGCCTGGTTAGATGATCTTGACCGGATAAAAGAACTTGACGCCGAGCAGGTACGCGCCGTTGCTGCCAAGTATCTTGTTGCATCGCGGCTGGTTGTCCACGAGCACGAAGCCATCACTGCACCGCCACGCACGTTTACACCGGAAAAGTTCTTTGAAACCGTCGGATTGCTCGTACCGGCGACCTTGGCGGTTGACATCCCGGACCGGGAGATAGCCGATGCCCCGGAAACAGTGGTCGTCCCTACGAAAGTTCCGCCGAAAGCCAAAGAAGGTGGGTTGCCGGTCATCCTGCCGGCCGAGCCGGTACGTGAATACGCAACCCTGCGTGGCCCGCGCGTGCTTGTGCGTCCTGACCCATCTAACCCGCTAGTAGCCATCGGATTGTACTTCCAGGGGGGACGCTTCATCGAAGACGAGCAAACAGCAGGTATCACCGAGCTGATGTTGCGCGTGATGATGCATTACACGGCAAAGCAGCCCCCAGAAGGTATTTTGGACGAGCTAGAGCGTCTCGGCAGCCGTTTACAGGTGGTCAACGAGCGCGATTTCTTTGGTTTTGAGTTGTACGTCCTTGCCCATCACGCCGAGGCAGCCCTGCGGCGGTTGGTTGCCCTGGTGGAGCGTCCGAATTTCGATGCTGCTGGCGTCAAAGCTCACCGGGAGCGGTTGCTTGCCGAGCAGAAACTGCAAACTGCACGACCTGTAGAGTTGGCTACCTGGCTGGCTAGAAAGAGTCTGCTGCCGTCGCATCCGTATGGTTTTCCGGCGCTGGGAGTCGCCGGTACGCTGCGAACACTCGATGAAAGCGCTGTACAGCGGTGGTACGCTGCAACAATCCAGCGCCAGTTACCCATTATCGTCATCGCCGGTGGCACAGAAGGTTCCGCACTCGTTACGCGCGATATTGCTGAAGGGTTCATACGACGCGAAACCGATAAGGCTCTCAAGGCCCGGGTAGCACAACCGGCTCCTTCTCCTATCCTTCAGGAAGTGACGGCTGGAACACGCGACATCTCGGCATTTGCCTTAGCGACGCCAGGTGGAAGGGAAGCCGACCACTGGTGGTCGGTATTCGCAACATGGCTGGACAAGCACCTGAATGCCAACCGTTCGAGCAAGGAAAATTTCCGAGTGTGGTTTGCCCCAGCTTTGCAGCTTGGTGAAATCCTGGTGGTTGGAGAAGGCGAGCCGGGCGATGCACCCCGGCTGACAGAAAGCATTGCACGTGCTTTGCGTGAACTCCCCAGACAGCCGCCGTCGGCAGACGCCTGGCGGATGGCTGCCCAACAAACCGCTACGTGCCTGGCAGAAGCAACGGATGCTGTTCTAGAAAGGGTGCGGGCTTACGCGCGGGCTGTGTATCTAGGCATACCCTATGCTGAAGTTGATACTGCCGCAGCAGGCATCCGACAGCTAGCACTGCCGCCAGCTGAGGCATGGGAAGCCTTTTCTGTAGAAGCTGCCGGGCGAGGCCTTGTGCGGGGGACGCGCCTAGCGCAACCCAAAGCGGCTGCTGCAAGTGGGGGCAGTCTAGTTAGTTCCAGCAGGCAAGAGCCTTTTTGGCCTTGGTGATGTGGGGTTCGAGAGCCTGCCGTTCAGCTTCGGATGAGGTGAGCCGTTTTTGGCTTTCCAGCCAACTCAGCGCTTCACTCCAGTGTTCAAGCCGAAGGTACAGTAGTCCGATGTCGCGGCGGGCGTAGGGATCATCCGGGCTGACAACAAGTTGCATCCGACGTGCGCGCACGGCAGTGCACCAGTCCTTGGTGTTGAGGGCGACGTGGTACACATTCCACAGCATCCGTAGGAAAATATCGACCGGTTGGGCAACCCGCAGGTCTTCCGCGCGCAGTTGGGCTTGATCACCCTGGACCTGACATAGCAACTGCCGTAAGTCTTCGGCATCCAGCCACCGGCACTGGTGGAAAGGATCGAGATAACCGACGCCATCCGGCCCGCTATAGCGGACAAGAAAGTGGCCTGGAAAGTTGACGCCTTCACACCTCAAACCAAACCGTTGTGCCAGTTCGATGAAAACCACGGAAAGAGTAATGGGAATCCCAACACGCCGGGTGATTACGTCTTCAAGGAAGCTGTTGCGTACGTCATAGTAAGCTTCGGTGTTACCGCGAAAACCGAGGGCTACGAAGCCAGCCGCTACTGCTTCAATAGACAGCGGTTGGGAAAGGCCATGTCTAGCAGCCCATTGCAATAAAGCATCAGCCAAGGCATTGAGTCGCTCAGAAATCATTGTGATTTCCTGCTGCGGGGCTGCCGCCCACATTACGGCTGCGGCTACCCAGGCAAGTGGCGGCCTAGAAGAATGTTCGTGCCACACAGCAGACAGTTCAGCAAGTCGCTGTTCAAAGCGGCGTTCAGTGGCAGCAGAAGTCATGGCTTGGTGGAAGTGTCTGGCTTGTCTTTACTGGCAAACGACTTACATGGCGGGCTGTTGGCATCGGCGTCCCCGGCAGAGACTGGCAAGCAGCGTAACACGCCCGTTTCGTCAAGGTAAAACGTCTGATCGCCGGTGCGATCAGGGCCTGTCCGAACGGCTGGAAAGGCCGTCAGAGAGAAGCCGGCTGGTTTGCCACCTTCGGCCGGACGCAAAACAATAGCGCCTAGGACGTACCCCCGGTAGGGCAGGCGAGTCATCAGCTCAACTTCTTCGCCAAAGGCACGGCTGCCATCGGCACGTTTGGCGAGGGTCGGAAGGCTGTCGGAGTAGTTGCCCTGGCCAGCACCACGCGCATATTCCATCTGGGCTTCGTAGATTGTCCGCAACACTTCATGCACACCTTCTTCGTTGGCCTGGCGTTCACTGGCTGCAGAACTGACGCCCCACTGAGCACCAGCAATGCCCACAAGAAAGGGTAGGGATAGTTCTGCCGTGCTAACGATCATCCTTCCTTCGCGCCCGATGTGGGTAAAGAAAGGAAAGGGGGTCAGGCCTTCGAGGAAGACCTGGTAGCGTTTGGGAGTTTCTTTCCGCAGCTCATCTAGAGCCTGGGCAAGAAATTCTTGGGAAATGTACGCGCTGCCCATCGCGTCAGCCGGACGTGCTCCGAAGCCAAGGTTGAAATCTTCGCGCCGTCCAAGGGTTTGTCCACGCCGGTAGTTGTCAATCACCCATTTGACATCGCGGGTACGGCCGGCAACGAGTACGCTGGCAACTACCGACACGGCAAAGGCATTTTCTTCGTCACTGTTATCCCCTTCAAACAGCCAGATGGTTTCATCTCCGTGGGTGATGACACGGGGTTCAAAGATGGGACGCGCCATACCTTCTGCCGGTTTGGTCATAGCTTGCCAGGCCTTACGGTCAGCAGCTTTGCGGGCTGCTGCCGAGAAAATTTTGGCAAAGGCTTCCCGCAGTGCCTGGGGATTGTTACTTACGGCAAAAGCTGCTAGGTGGAATTTGTCAACGGGTGAGAGGGATAGGCGACCAGCGATGATCTCTTTGACCGGCAGATCACTGATGGCCAAGGTAATTTCGCCTGTCAGGGCAGCGGCAATTTCCTGGCGGAAGTTGACGCCAAACTTGCGTTCAGCCGCCTGAATGTCAGTTTCGTACTTGGCATTGAACGTCCCGGCCATCTGGCGCAGGGCATCGTAAACGCGCGTTGGGTTGATGCTGAGGGTGGCAAAAATCTGGGTGTTGTTGGGGAGAAAATCAGCCGCGCGCCCGCTCACACGCGGGCCGTCGGCAAAGGCTGGAAAAAGCCCGGCATTGGTGCGGTCAAGTCCAACAACAATACGCTGTGTGATACGTCCACCCTGCAACCCGTAGGCAATGGCTATACCGTCTACTGCCGCAATGCCGGATAGGTTGATGAGTTGGTTGATTTTGGTTGCCAGCTCCACCCCCGTGGGGAATTGCATCCGGGAAGCTGGCTTGTCTGATGGAAGCGGCCTTAGCAGCTCGGCAACCAGTCTGCTGAGAGAAGTACCAAGGCTGGTGGTATTGATGTACACCAACCCATTCCGCTTATCCACCAGTTGTCTTTGAATGTCTTCAAAGCCCTTGGTTTTGCCGAGCGAGTTGAAGTTCGGCTGGGCCACCTGTGCCAGCCAGCGGGTCATTGCCGGGCGGAAACCAACCGCAATCACCTGACCGCTATGCGCCATAACCAGCGATTCGGTGACTCTGGCAGCGGGAAAGGTAATGGTACGGAAGCGTCCGTTACGTCCCGGAAGAGGCTTGGCCCGTTTGGTATTGGTCACAAGCGTTGGCAGCCACTGCTCCCCAAACTGCGCAAAACGCGCAGCAGCAGCGGGGTCAGGGGCAATGAGGACCACAATAAAGTCAATTTCAGGCACAGGGAACAAGCCACCGGTTGATTTTTTCTGGTTTGGAGCCAGCATCAACCCAATGCCGACGCGGGTTGCTGCGAGAATGGCTTTGTCGGGCAAACCGATAGCAGAGAGGGCTTCGGCATACTGTGTCAGGTCAATTGGCAGGGGAGACTCCGAGTCGGCTAGGAAACGCCTGAGATTCTCCACCGCAAGAACTTCGTCAATGGCGTCAGTGAGTCGCTCAACTTCGCCATAAAACAGAGTATCGGCCGGAAAATACTCGGCTAGGGGCAGGGGAGTGGTTATTTCCTCGGCTGGCGGGGGCTGCGGAGTGGCTGCTGGTGGTGTCTTGCGCCTTGGTTGGCGCTGAGCGCGTTGGGCTTCCACTACGCCCCAGTTTGAAAGGATGACTGCCAAAAGAAGTCCCCCGGTGATCAAAGTGCGATAAGTAGCCAGCTTTTGCCAGCGCCAACGAATCCAATGGGAGACAGTAAGTATAGGGAAGCTCATAATGGCAAGTCCTCAAAAGCAGACATAGAGTGTGCTTGTGTAATAGGCGCGTGAACACTCTAAAGAGATTCAGCTGAGAGAAGCCCTAGGCAGCGCCAAAAGTTGTCGGACGCGCTGCGTGAGTTGCTCCATAGCCGGTTGATGGCCTGCCGAAGACGGAAACAATCCACTTCCGATAGCTACAACCGATGCACCGGCTTGGAAATACTCGGGGACTTGGGGCAGATCGATGCCGCCGGCTGCCAGCAAGTGCAAGTTGGGAATGGTTCGACGCAGGTGCCCTACGTAGGTGGCGCCTCCAAAGGAGCCGACCGGAAAAACGCGCACCAGTTGCAGCCCCCGCTCGGCTAACCGCGCGACTTCGCACGGTGTCGCACCGCCGGGAATAACCAGCACGCGGTGCTTGTGGCAGAACTCAATAACCTGGGGATTATCGTAGGGCAACGTTGCAAACTGAACATTGGCCTTGATAGCACGGTCGGCAATTTCGACCGTTGGGATATCTCCAATACCAACGGTGACTTCATCGGCAAACTGGTGTCGGATGTCCCCGATAACACGCATCGCGCCTGGAATCGTGTACGGCACCTCAAGAATGCGGATGCCGCCGGCAATAACTGCCCGCGCGGATTGCACGGCAATTTCGGCTGTCGCCGCGCGCAGGCTGGCCACAATACGATGCGTAAAAAACTGCTGGAGCAGGTCGTTCATCGCCATGTCAGCCCCGCAGGATGACGCGCGCCGGTGCGCCGTCGCTGTCCATAAGCTTGAGTGGGAGACAGATCAGTTCATAATCGCCGGCATCTACAGCACGTAAATCCAGCCCTTCCAAAATGACCACTCCATTGGAAAGCAGTTCAACGTGGGTTGGGAAGGTTTTGCTGCCGTATTCCTCAACCGATAGGTAATCAATGCCGACCAGCTTGATACCGTCGGCAACCAGCTTGGCAGCCGCCTCTGGCGTAATAAACACATAGTCAGGGTTGAAGGTTTCCTGCTGCCAGAGTTGCGAGTTGCGGGTTTTGAACAGCACCCGGATGTGTTCACCCAAATCCAGCCGGGAAAGGGTTTCAACGTCTATTTTCCGCGCCGTGACCTCAACGACCCGCGCCCGCCCGACCAGGAGATTGAGTGGAATCTCATGCAGTTTGCGTCCGTTTTCGATGAAGTGAAAGGGGGCATCTATGTGCGTCCCAGTATGCGTTCCCATCCCACAGTAGCTGACATTAGCCGGGTCGCCTTTGGAGATTTGCAGCCGGGGTTCAAACACCACGGGCGGGTCGCCGGGGTAGATGGGCATCCGTGGATGAACCGGAACGGTTACATCATAAATCTGCATAACCCTGTTTCCTTCCTGATGGCAACCGATGCTAATGGGATTGCCCGAAGACTGTCAAACAGCTCTCCACGCTGGCACGTCTGAAAATATCCTGTTCGATGTAGGAAGGATCGGTGAAACAAACAGCTTGTAGGTAAAAAGGGCAATGGTGTCCCCAGTTGGCCCTTGTTGCATTGCGTCACGGCTCTTGCCACAATCAAGCCGTGCCAAGGGATGTCGTTGCACGGATGCTTGTGCTTGTTTCAAGCAAAGGCCCCCGATGTGCCAAGGCTTTTCAGCCCTGTGAGTATCTTTCCTGTATCAAACCCTGCCCTATCTGACCAGGGGTTCTGCTTACGGAGGTGAGACTATGCGCTTGTTTCAACTAGGCTGCCTAGTGTGTGGGATTGCCCTTAGCGTCGCCTGTGGCAGCAAAGAAACCCCAAAGCAAGAAGATAAAGCTGCCAAACCTGCCAAGCCGGCTCCAAAGCCCTGTGATCCCAAAGACCTCATCCCCGTCAAGCCAGAGACTGTCCCGGAAACTCTCGAAGTGCAGCATATTCTCATTGCCTACAAAGGGAGCGGCGCGGCGAAAAACCCACAGATCAAAGTGACCCGATCAAAGGAAGAAGCCCGCAAGCTCTGGGAAAAAGTCTTTGAAGAAGCCCGTAACTGCGCTGATTTCAACCAGTTGGTCATCAAGTATAGCGATGATCCCTACAAAATGAACGACAGCAAGTACAATGCTTATCCCGGCTTTTACGAAATCACGCCGAAGGGGGTGTTTGATGAGAACTTCAAGAAGTGTGCCCAGGGACTGAGTCCGGGCAACATTGACAAGGTCGAAAGCTACTACGGGTTTCACATCATTCGGCGGAAGGCATAGGCGGCACCATGGCCAATGAAACAACGGCCTCGGCCGCCGCACCCACGATTCGCTTTGCCTGCATCTGCGACCGGGGGCTGCAACGCACCTCCAACCAAGACCGAGCGCTGGCGGAAGTCAGTGCGCGACTCTTTGTCGTATGCGATGGCGTTGGGGGGAACACCGGAGGCGAGATTGCAAGCCAGACGGCTATCGAGACAGTACGTGACGCCTTTATTGCCCCTGATGAGCGACCGCCCATCGTACGTCTCGAACGCGCTATCCATTATGCCAACCGGGACATCTTCGAAATGGCGCGCCATGATCTCGACCTTGCCGGCATGGCCACCACGTTGGTGGCTCTGCACCTCGATGGTGACACCGCCTACGTAGCCCATGCCGGCGATAGTCGGCTGTATCACTTTGTGGATGGTAAGCTGACCCAGGTCACCATGGACCATACGCCGTTGCATGAGGCCGTTCGCCGTGGAGAACTGTCACTGGAAGAAGCCGAACAGCTTCCTAAAGCAAACAGTGAAGTGAGTCGGGCGCTGGGCGTCCTACCAGAAGTCGAGGTGGAAACCCAAACCCTTCCTTTCACCATTGGGTCGCGCTTTTTGCTGTGCACGGATGGCGTCACCCGTCACATCACAAATGCAGAGCTAGAGCGGCTCATGACGACCTTTGTGGACAATCCCGACGGGCTGTGTGATGAGATTCACCGGTACTGCTACGAGCGTGGAGCTGAAGACAACTTCACAGCCCTTGTGGTGTGCGTTGATCCGCCCCTGCCGGCATCAGACCAAGCGCTTTCTTCTCCGCTGTCGCTTCAGGAGCGCCTTGTGCGCACCAAGGAAATGAACAGCGTCCCAAGCTTCCCGGCTGACCGGACAACCGGCGATCACCATCCCCTGCGTGAACTGGTCGAAGCGCGCCGCGCCCGCTCCCGGCGCGAGTGGATGCTGTATACGCTGGTGGTGCTTGTTCTGATGGCGCTGTCTTTTGTCGCCGGCTGGTGGGTGGGAAGCCAACGGGGCCTAGCTGGACCAACACCGGTCCACTTACCCCGCTGACTGTTCGCGGATAGGTGTCCACTGCCGAGCAGCCGGAAGACTTGGCTGCCCGACCTCGCTGCTGCGGATAATGCCGGAAGCATCAACGTAAAATGCCCGCTGTCCGGTAAGGCCAGGAATGCGTGGTACTGCTAGAACAAAGAAATCAGCAGGCCCAAACGCCGTGGCTTCGGTCACGTACATACTAACCACATAATCTTGTTGGCCGGCAAAGAGGGTTTCTAGGTCGTGGGCTTGTTCCCGAATTTGCGCTAGGGTGGCAAAGCTGCCGCCGGAAGCCGTCCGAAAGTCCAGTTGTGCTGCAACAAGGCGCTCCAGAAGGCTGATGATCTGAGCTTCATTGCGGGCTATCAGGTCGGTGGGGGCAGAGCTTCCCGCTGGGAGCTTCATGCCCAACGATAGCCAAGTGGAAGCTGCCCGGGCTTCCGTCGCTTTGCGCAGCGGTAGAGACCGAGCCGTAATCACGGCAAGCGAAGGGGTATACTCGGTGGCACTCTGCACCGTTGGGCGGATGGCCGGAACTGTTTGCAGCGTCGGAGATGAGGTCAGAGTTGGTAATGTTGAGGCGGTTGTCGCCGTTGGTGGTTGGGCCGCAGCTTCTATCGAACCGGAAGGTGGAGCTTCGCCGGGTTGGACGTTAGCGCTCACAGCAGCCGTGGGGAGTTCTGGTGGCAGCAAGGATTCGGCCGTTGCATAGGGCATGTCCGGTGTTCCCACAACGATGGCTGGCGACGCAGCCACAAGTGCCGACGGTGAAGGAGCAGGGGGTAGGGGACGCACTGGTGAAAAAACCAGATCGGGCACAGATGGCGGCGCTATGTTGGCTATTGCTGGGAGCATTCGGGGAGGGGAAGGCAGGATAATCTGGGGAAGTCGGAGGCGATCAAGCGCTGCAACGGCTGCCTGCCGGACATCTGAGACCGCATCTTGCCGTGCGAGCTGGCGCAAGGTCTCTGCTAACGCTGGTGAGATTTCCTGAAGCTTTGGGAGCAGGGAAAGCCACTCAAGGCGTACCGTCGGGTTAGGTTCGGCCGGCAACCGTTCAGCCGTGGCCTGGGCAAGGCGGGCTGGATCAGTACGGGCTAGTGCTGCCAGGGCGGCGCGGCGCACTTCTAGATCACTATCGGCCAGGGCCTCGAGGAAGGTGTTCGTAGCCGCCGGTGGAACCGCTACAACCATTAGCCCTAGCACTGCCCCACGCCGCTGCAACGTATTGGGCGATTGAAGAAGGCCTTTGAGCCTGGGTTGGCTTTCCGTTACGGTGCTAAAAAAACCGCCAATCGCTGCCCGCCGGTTGAGTACATCGTCAAAGGTCATCTGTCCAATGGCTTCAACGACACCGACAAAGGCTTCTTCCGAACCAAGCCGGGCGAGAGCAAAAGCGGCTGCGCTCTGCAAGGTGGTATCGGGGGACTGAAACGCAGTCAGCAGCACAGGTAGGGCTTGGTTACCGCCAATCCGTGGTAAGGCCGCCACTGCACTGGCTCGGACAGCCGGATTGGCATCCCCTAGCGCCGTCTGAACGGCTGGAAGGGTGCTGGGATCGCCGATTTTCGCCAGCGACTCAACTGCCCGGCGACGCAGAAGTGCATCATCTGCTGCCAGCGTTTGCACCAGGGCGGCAGTGGCACGTTCGTCCTTGAAATTGCCGAGCGCCTGTACGGCCATGGTTTGCACAAGAGCATCGCCGTCACGCAGGCTGTCCACGATAGCGTCGAGCGTGCGTGGCACTGCCAGCGCACCAAGGGCATCCACAGCACGGGCGCGAACGCGCGCATCTTCATCCCGCAGGGCATCAACGAGTCCGTCGGCAGCGGTCTCATCGCCGATTTTTCCAAGAGCAAAGGCCGCATTTTGGCGCACAACGGCTTCTCGGTCGCGCAGGGCATCGAGCAACGGCAGCACGGCCTGCCGGTCGCGAAAACGCCCTAGGGCCTCGGCAGCGCTGGCCCGTACGGTCCGTTCCTTATCGAGCAATAGCTCGCTGACAGCCGGCACAGCACGCGGATCGCCCAGCGTACCAAGTGCCATGGCAGCCCGGCTACGCACGTACATGTTGCTATCGCCAAGTGTACGCAGCAGGGGTTCAACGGCTTCCCGGCGTCCCAATGCGCCTAAGGCTTCAGCAGCACTCGTCCGTACTTCCGGCTCTGCATCGGCTAGGCAGTTGATCAGGTCTGGCAAAGCTTGGCCATCACCGAGTTTGCCGAGTGCTTGTGCGGCGGCACTGCGCACAATTGGCTCAAGGTCGCGTAGCCGCCGGCGAAGGGCAGGATTTCCCTGGGGCTTTCCAAGCCGAGCCAGGGCAAGAGCCGCTGCTGCACGCACATCCGGGCTGGCATCGTCAAGCGCCGCAATGAGCGCCGGCAGCCCCAGTTCGCTTTTGAGGTTGCCCAGCGCTTCGGCAGCCGCACTACGCACGAGGAAGTCACGGTCTCCGCGCAGGGCTTCGACAAGTGGTGCAACTTGGCGCTCGTCGCCCGATCGGCCAAGTTCTTCAATCGCCCGCCGCCGTGCTTCACGATCTTCAAGGGCCGGAAGCGTCTGGCGCCCTTCCTGAGCCGTCACCGGAGGGGTGGACACCCAGCACTCGCACACTATCACTCCGGCTAAAAGCAGAACGATAACTAGCCACCACCTGCCAGACTTGATGTGCGACATCATTTGGCCTCCTTGTTTGTGCGGTATTGTCAGTTAGAGGGTCCATCGAGGGTCAATTTGCCGTAGCGCCGTGCAATGGCACGCGCACGCCAGGCTTGCCGCAGCCGTTCAACCGACGGGGGGAGCAACAGGCGTGCCAGCATTTTCCCACGCACCCACCAGTTCGGAGCACCTGCCCAGCTTGCCCATGCTAGTGCTGCTGCTTGCCGGTATAGACCTGCCCGGGCAAAGGCCTCGGCATACGTCCATGTGAGCTCGTCCGCAGCACAGCGGCGTTCAGCTTCGGATAAGCCAAGCCAGTCAGCCAAGCGGGCTTGGGCAGCACGGGTTTCAGCCAGCATAAAAGCTACATCGTGGCTGGTGTTATAGCTGTGGCGGCGCCAGGCGGCCTGGATGTTCGTGTCCAAGGCAAAAGCTCCAACACGGCACAGCCGAAGGTACAGCTCATAGTCCTCCAAACGCGCTTGTTCGTTCCAGCCAAACTGGGTCAAAGTACTGGTTCGGTACAGCACCGTAGCACTAACTGGTGCGCTGCCGCGCAAGAGCATGGCGCGGGCATCCCCATCCACGTAGCGTGCCCACCAGCGGGTGTTGTCCACAATGTCATCATCGGCATTGATGATGAATGCATGTCCATAGGCGAGAACCGCTGCCGGACGTGTTTCCAGCATTGCCACGCGCGTGGCAAGAAAATCCGGTAACCAGAGATCATCTGACCCAAGGTAGGCAAAATACGGTGCATTGCAATAACTCAGAGCTTCGTTGAGCGTGGCACATAGGCCCCGGTTGGTTCCGTGGACGATGAGTTCACATGGGAACGGGCAATTAGCCAGGGTTTGAGCGATGATGTGAGGCGAGCCATCTCGCGAGCCATCGTCAATGACCAGCAGTTTCGTCGGAGGTTGGGTCTGCCGAAAAATCGAGCGCAGGGTTCGAGCGACAAAACGAGCATGGCCGTAAGAAGGAACCACCACAAAGACCGGGGCAGCAGCCGCCTGATGCTTCACAAAGCCAGTACCGCGTCGTAAAAATTGCGTAGTCGGGTCAGATACGCCTCAAAAGTATAGTGCCGCCGAGCGTGGGCTTGCCCACGCGCAGCCAGTGTCTGGCGATAGGTTGTATCATTGAGTACATAGTTTAGAACCCGCGCGCAATCGGTGGCATCCCCGGCGCGAAAAAGAGCAGCGGCTGTACCATTGGCCGTAATTTCCCGCAAGGCGGGAATATCCGAAGCAACACACGGCAGCCCGGCTAGCATGGCCTCGACCAGCGCCAGCCCGAAAGTGTCACTACGTGAGGAAAGGACAAACACATCAAGTTGGGGCAGCATCTCGGCAGCCGGACGGCTACCGCAAAAATGCACCCGGTCAAGGATGCCAGCATGTTTGCAGAAACTCCGTGCAGCAGCCCAAAGATGGGCGTTATGTGCTGCGCCGACCAGGAGACAGCGGGCTGTTGGATGGCGGGCAAGTACCTCTGGCAGCGCTCGGCACAAGGTGGCGTGATCTTTGATCGGGGTAAAGTTAGCAATCATGCCGAGCGTTGGGCCAGGGGGTCGGGAAACCGCTGGCAGCGTTTTTCCGGCATACGGGTCAGGGGCGCCGTTAGGTACAATGGCAACGTACCGAGTGTGGGCCAGATGAAGCTGCCCCTGGGCCAGGTGCCACTGGTACGCTGCCTCTGACACAACCGACACTGCATCAAGACGGGGCAGAAGAAAGTTCAGCGCATGCCGGTTCTTAGCATCGTATTCTAGGTTGTGGAGCGTGAGGACGAGCTTAGTCGGCAAGCCACGCAACGCCCACCACGCATGAAGGGCTTCAACGGCCTGGTTGGCGTGAATCAGCTCGATACCATGTGTCTGAACAAGCCGCCGTAGCCAGGCGGCTAGAAACGGATCAAACGGCGCATGCCGCTTGCCAAAAAAGGTTCGTGGTAGCGCGTGAAAGTCGGCAGCGGCTTCGCCTGGGCCAAACCCAGCCAAGTAGGCCGTGATCCCGACTTCTTCTGCCCGCTGGCAAATGGCACGCACCAGCGTTTCGACGCCGCCACGGTTTAGGGAATCAAGCAAGTACAGGACGCGCAACAGAGGGACCGGGAGCGGGCCGCCGGCTTTCAGGCTGTGACATTGCCAAGAGATGGGGGCGCGGGTGGTGGACTGATAAAGGGTTGCATCAGTTGCTCCCAGCTTTGGCGAAGCGGCTCCATAATCGCTTGGAATTCTGGATGTTCACGTAACCGCGCCCAGTCGGGGTTGGAGATAAACCAGGGGTAGTTTTCATTGCCTAGGGCAATGGCCCGACGCAGCCAGTACAGAGCGTCTTCATCATCGCCAAGTGCAGCATAGAGTGTCGCCAGCCAGTAGGCAGCATCACCATCGGCATTCGCAATTTCGCGCACGGCATCGTTGATGAGCGCCCGCGCTCGGTCAGGCTGCCCTTCGATGACAAAAGCCAGCCCGTAGATGGGGCGAAAAGCATGCAGGTCAGGATTGCGCTCGAACAACTCCCGGAATGTTCGCGCTGATTCTGCATGTCGCCCCTGGTAGTAGAGGACCTGCCCCAGCACCATCGTGGCAAAAGGATGGTTGGGTTCGACAAATAAAGCTGCGTCGAGATGCTCCAGCGCTTCTTCGTAGTGTCCTTGGTAAAGGGCAATGCGAGCGCGGTTGTATGACACGCGCACAATGTCGGTCGGATCAAGCCGCAGGCAGGCGTCATACTCCGCCAGCGCCGGCCCATACAGCCCATCCCAGCGGTGCAGGTAGGCGGCCGTGTTATGGGCTGCTGGATCGTTGGGTGCAATCGCCAGCATGCGTCGCACCTGCTCGCGGGCGCGAGCTTTCTCGCCTTTGAGCAGGTAGTAATAAACCATATTGATTTGAGGTTCGATAAGGGAGTCGTCGAGCGCCAGCGCTTGACGGAAGCGCTCGGCTGCGCGCTCAAAATAAAGCGCCCCACCAATACCCTTCAGCACATACTCGACGTAACACAACCCAATGCCGGAATGAGCAAGCGCAAAGTTGGGATCGCAGGCCAGCGCGTTTTCAAACATTTCAACGGCGGCGCTGAAATCATCCTTGAGCATGGTCTGGCGGAAGCGCTGCAACTGGTTACGCCCACGCAGGTAATACTCAAAAGCCTCTGCGTTACGGGTGCTGGGCTTAGCCAGGCGTTCCTGCTCGGTGGGGCTGATGCGAACACGCAATTCTTCGCAGATTTTTTGCGCCAGAGTATCCTGCAAGGTAATGATGTCCTCGGCATCGAGGTCAATTTTGTCGCTCCAGAGGATTTCTCCCGTGTGAACATCAATCAACTGGGGCGTGACGCGCATGCGGCTTCCCGATTTGACGTAGGCGCTGGTCATCACGGCGTCCACTTGGAGTTCATTCCCGACATAGATCGGATCGAGATCACGCCCTTGGTACTTTGCCATGTAGCTTGATGGACGCACGACGATGGATTTGAGACCTGCTAGTTCTGTGATGATGCTGTCAGCTAGGGAGAAGCTATAGAAATCCGTCTGCGGATCGCCACTGAGGTTACGGAAGGGCAGGATGGCAATTGAGCGCTTTTCAGAAGTACGCCAAGAGCTGGGCATCGAGTCCCGGAGAGCTTGCCCTTTCTCGGCAACATCGTCGGCCTTTTTCTCAACCGCTTGTGAGGGTTGTGGTGTGGCAAGAGATTGGCTCTGACTGGCCGGTGGCGTATGGGTCTGGCTGGCAGGCGTCCGTTCCACTGTTCCCCGCAATCGGCTGATGAGTCGCCCCACAACACCTCCGGTAAGCCAGTTGCTGCGTTCGTGGCGTGGGGCGACCATCGGCAGCACGGAGTCATCGGTCAAAGGCTGACCTGTCTGCATCTGGACCGCACGAAGAAGCTGCTTGAGGTCGGCCTGGAACTCGCGCATGGTTTGGTAACGTGCCGCTACGTCTTTGGCCGTGGCTTTTTCGAGAATGCTTTGCAAGCGCTCGGGAACGGCCGGATTGAAGGAAGACAACGGCGGGAGCGGTTCATGCATGATGGCATGCATGATGTCCACAGTGCTTTTGCCCTGAAATGGCAGCCGTCCGGCTGCCATTTCGTAGATGACAATACCCAGTGAAAACACATCCGACCGGGCATCTATTGTGCCGCCACGGGCCTGTTCCGGCGACATATAACCGGCTGTCCCAAAGGGAACGCCGGCTTGGGTCAGCTCCATGACCGACGCATCACCGATGTTCTTGGCTGTGGCTTTCGCTAAGCCGAAGTCGAGAATCTTAGCCTGCCCGCGCTCGTTGACGATAATGTTGGTGGCTTTGACATCCCGGTGAATGATACCGCGTTCGTGTGCTGCGGCCAGGGCATCTGCCAGTTGGATGGCAATGGAAAGGGTGCTCTCTATATCCAGCGGCCGCCCGCGTACCATCTGTTTGAGACGTTTCCCTTCAAGGTACTGCATGACGATGAAATGCAGCCCCCGGTCTTCGTTGATTTCGTAGATGGTACAAATGTTTGGGTGGTCAAGGGCTGAGGCAAGCTGAGCTTCACGAAGAAATCGTTTGCGGGTCTTTTCATCTGCCACAAGCTCAGCCGGCAGAATCTTGATGGCTACGATACGCCGCAACCGGGTGTCTTCTGCCTGGTAAACTTCCCCTTGCCCGCCTTCGCCGATTTTCTTGAGCAGCTTGTAGTGGAGTAGGTACGTACCGATCATATGTCCGCCGTTGTATGGGACATCAGTTCTGGAAGATCAACCCAGTGAGCGCTGTCTGCGCACTGTCAACACACGAGAAAATGTTAATTTTGGTCGGCTTTTGCCGGTTGGCAGAAGCGATACTAGATAATTTGCCGAGGCTTTTCCACCAGAAAGCAACGCGGCTGAGAGACAAAACAGCGTACTTAGGTCTATAAAGCTGGGCTGTTCCTTACTTCCCCCCTTGGTAAACAGCTATGCCCGGTGGCTACGTCCAACAGCCCGCAGTGGGACAGGCAGCGGATATTTGCCGGTGTAGCAGGCAGTGCAGAACTGGAGCCCTTCGTCTGCACCGCAGGCAGCAAGTAGCCCTTCGTGGCTCAAATAGCCAAGGCTATCGGCATTGATGTACTGGCGGATGGCTTCTACGGATTGATTAGCTGCAATCAGTTCAGCCTTTGAGGGAGTGTCCACACCGTAGTAGCAAGGGGAAATGGTAGGTGGACAGCTTATCCGTAGGTGGACTTCCCGTGCGCCTGCTTGGCGGAGCATCTCAATGATTTTCCGGCTGGTCGTGCCGCGCACCAACGAGTCATCCACCAGAACAACACGCCGGCCTTCAATCAGATCGCGCACGGGATTGAGTTTGACCTTGACGCCAAAGTTGCGGATGGATTGCGTTGGTTCGATAAAGGTACGGCCAACGTAGTGGTTGCGCACCAGTCCAAACCGGAAGTTGATGCCCGACTGCGCTGCGTAGCCAATAGCGGCTGCTACACCGGAATCCGGGACGGGAACAACAATATCCGCCTCGACAGGATGCTCTCGGGCCAGTTGCTTGCCCATTTTGTGGCGGCTTTTATTGACACTGCGTCCATAGACACGGCTATCTGGGCGCGCAAAATACACATGCTCGAAAATACAGAAAGCCGGAGGTTGAGGCGGGAGGGGATGTTCTGCCTGTAAACCTTCTCGGTTGATGGTCAAGATTTCGCCAGGTGCAATGTCGCGGAGGTAAGTTGCGCCAATGAGGTCGAAGGCGCAGGTTTCTGAGGCCACGACCGTTGCCCCATCCAGCTCACCGAGGCAGAGCGGACGGAAACCACGCGGGTCGCGCACGACGTACATGCTGTCCGGCGTAAGAATAAGAATCGAGTACGCCCCTTCGAGTTCGCGGAAAACATCGGCAATCGCCTGCTTGAGGTGTGGTTGGCGGGAGCGGGCGAGTTTGTGGAGAACAACTTCCGTGTCGCTGGTTGAAGAAAAAATTGCCCCTTCCTGTTCCAGTTCGGCGCGCATCGCCTCTGCAAAGGGGAAGTTCCCATTGTGACAAATCGCCAGTTCGCCCCGGTGGCATTTGATGGAGAAAGGTTGGGCTTCATTGAGGCTAACTTCTCCGGCGGTTGAGTACCGCACGTGTCCAATGGCGTAGTGACCGGGCAACTTGTCCAGGACCGGCTCGGTGAAGATTTCATTGACTTCACCCATGCCGCGCACGGCATAGAGGCGCTGCCCATCACTTGTTACGATTCCAACCGATTCTTGCCCGCGGTGCTGTAGGGCATACAGTCCCAGATAGGTCAGGCGGGCAGCTTCGGGATGTCCCCAGATGCCAAAGACGCCGCATTCTTCACGCGGCTTATCCTCTAGGATTTGCCAATCCCCCACCGCCAACTCCTCAAATCCGCGCCCAAACACGGCAAACCCGCTGCTACATCCGCCTGCGTTTGGGTGTCGTCAGGGAATAAAGTAAAAAAGCCAGCTTATGGCCAACCCGACGCCAACAAAAGCACCAAATGTCTTGAGCCCGTAAAGGCAGCGCTCACGGGTAGTTTCTGCTTCGTTGGTGATGGCCGCCAAAACGGTCGAGGTAAGCGCCGCAAAAGTTATCATAGCGAGAAGGTGCATGGCTTTTGATGCTGGCTGAAAGTGGCTAGGCTTTGCGGCCTTTGGCAATGTCAAACGCATCAAACATCACCAGGTAGTTCAGTAAGCCAGCAACCACGAGAAAGTATGTCCCGTATTCGTATGTTGCCGCTTTGAACTCAAAGCCAGCCCCTACCCCTAGCAACCGCAGCAGCGGCTGGATCAGCCCAATGCCCATTTGGCCGATCATGCAGACTTTTGATAGCACGTCCCGTAGAGCAAGCAGCTCGTCAGGATCAAAGGGTGAGTAGAGATGTCCGCGCATCAGCAGCCCGAGCCCGACCATGGCATAGATGCTACTGCCGATCAGGACGGCGCGCCCGTAGCGCCCGAGCAACCCGTGACCGAGTCCCGGCACTAACCAGGCCGCTAAGCAGACCACCACTTGTCGTGGAAGGGAAACCGGCGCCAGCGTTGCTACTGATGGTTGCTTCGACTCAAGAGGCGGAGCGTCAGAAGTTGGTGTCATAGCGTTGGAAAGCTTCAGTTGGCAAACATCAGTCAGCAGCCATGGAGGTGGCCCTGAGGGCTGACTGTAACGAGGACAAGACACGGTTTTCGACACTATCCTGCGTACCAATCACAGTGCAGCCGGAGGCGTATTTGTGTCCGCCGCCGCCAAAATGTTCTGCAATCTTCGACACATCCACCTTGCCTTTGGATCGCAGGCTGATGCGGAAATGCCCAGGGCGAATTTCCTTGAAAAATACGGCAGCTTCGACATCGCGAATGGAGAGCGGATGGTTGACAATGCCTTCAAGATCATCTTCGGTGGCGTCGGCAGCTTCCATCATTTCGCGCGTCATGGTCACCCAAGCGACTCGCCCGGTAGCGTCCCGTCGCAGGGTTGAGAGTACGTGTCCCAATAGCTTGACTTTACCGAAGGAATGAGACTCATACAGGGCACGGGCAACATGGGCTGGTCGGGCCCCGCGCCGCACCAGCTCAGAAGCAATTTTGAAGGTGCGTTCAGTGGTATTGGCGTAGTGGAAGGACCCAGTATCTGAAAGCAGCGCTGCATAGACGCATTCGGCGATTGGTTGGTTGATGTTGATTCCAAGCGCCTTACAGAGGTTGTAGATCATTTCGCCCACGGCGGCTGCTGTGGGGTCAATCCAGTTGATGTGACCGAACAAAGCTGTCGTAGTATGGTGGTCAATGTTGACGATAAACTGTTTTTCCAGGCCTGGCAGCCCTGGCCGGTCTAGATTGCTGCACTCGATGACAAACGCTGCGTCATAAAGCTCGTCAATTGCCGGGCGCGTTTGTACTTCCCCTGCACCAGGTAGTTCCTGATAGGCTGGGGGAATGGGATCGCGCATGACGACGACAACATCTTTGTGTAACGCGCGTAACCCCCAGTAAAGGGCGAGTGACGATCCAATACTGTCCCCATCGGGGCGGGCATGACCGGTGATGAGAAAACGGTGCTTCGACTCAATGAGTTCGACCACCTGACTGAGCATAGGGCGCAAAACTCCGTACAGAGGAATTGAACCAAAGCTAACCGCCACGCCAGACCATGCTGGGTTCGTCAGGGGCTTGGGGCATCTACCGGCTTGTCCAGAGCCGCCAGACGAGAGCGCTCTTCATCCAGAATGGCTTCGATTCGGGAAGCGGAAAGCAAGGTTTTATCCAGCACAAAGTGCAGCGTCGGCACGCGTTGTAGGCCAAGATGCTGGCCAAGCGCGTGCCGAATGAAGTCGGTTGCCGCATTGAGCGCGCGTACCGTTGTGGCAAGGTCTGCTTCGCGATTGCCATCGCCACTGATATAGACCCGCGCTGCTGTTCCGGCAGCGTTTAGTGCCACATGGTGAACCTCGACCGCGTCAACGCGCTCGTCGGCCAGCTCAAAACGCACGATTTCATTGAGCTCCAAGCGGAAAGCTTCACACAGGCGTGCGCGGCGGTGGTTTGCCCGTCTCGGAGGCTGGCTTGTGCGGCGTCGCATTGTTTGGCGTGTGACTCCCTTACAGCTCTGCAGCGTACTTTTCGAGTGTGTAACACTCGATGATGTCGCCCTCCTTGATGTCCCAGAAGCGGTCGAGGCCTACCCCGCACTCAAAGCCGGCTTTGACTTCTGAGACATCGTCCTTGAACCGGCGTAGCGAGGCAATTTCACCTTCATAGACCACGACCGAATCCCGAATCAGGCGTGCTTTGGCTGCACGCTTGATGAGTCCATCGAGTACGAAACAACCGGCAACGTTGCCGACTTTGGGGACTTTGATGACTTTTCGCACTTCTGCCCGCCCTAGCTCGACCTCTTTAGTCAGTGGGTCGAGCAGGCCAACAAGAGCTTTGCGCACTTCTTCTTCGACCTTGTAGATGACACTGTGCAGACGGATGTCCACCCGCTCCCGCTTGGCCAGCTCGGCTACGCGCGGCGCTGGCCGGACGTTGAAGCCGACGATGATGCAGATGTGGGACATATCGTTGGAGGCTGAGGCTAACATCACGTCTGACTCTGTAATCGCCCCGACATCGGCCCGAATGACACGAATGCTAACCTTGTCGTTGGAGAGTTTCTGAAGAACTTCGCGCAGGGCTTCAACCGAGCCTTGTACGTCAGCCTTGAGGATAACGAGCAGTTCCTTGAGCTGTCCGCTCTTCATCTGCTTGTGCAGGCCCTCTAGCCTGCGCGCATCATAGTTCATCAACCGTGCCGTACGCGCTTTGGCCTGCCGGTATCGGGCCAGCTCTTGAGCCCGCGCTGCATCATCTACAACCTGAAAAAAGTCACCCGCTTCGGGTACGTCTTGCAACCCCAGCACCTCGACCGGAACAGAAGGCCCGGCTTCCTTCAGTGACCGGCCGCGGTCATCAATCAGGGCGCGGACGCGCCCGAAGTGAAGCCCGACAATAAATGGATCGCCCACTTTGAGCGTGCCCTGCTGCACCAGCACCGAAGCTACCGGGCCGCGCCCTTTGTCAAGACGCGCTTCAAGCACAACGCCTGAGGCTAACCGTTTGGTATGAGCCTTGAGGTCAAGCAGGTCACTTGTCAGCAAGATCATTTCAAGCAGCAAATCGAGATTGCGGCGGTGCTTGGCCGAAATTTCAACCATGACGGTATCACCGCCCCAATCCTCGCATAGGAGTCCAACATCGGCCAGTTCCTTTTTGACGCGCTCGACGTTGGCCTCGGGCTTGTCAACTTTATTGATGGCCACAATGATGGGCACCTTAGCGGCCCGGGCGTGATCAATGGCTTCGATAGTTTGGGGCATCACGCCGTCATCAGCAGCAACGACGATAACGGCAACATCTGCGCCTTTGGCACCGCGCGCCCGCATCCTTGTGAAGGCTTCGTGGCCAGGGGTATCCAAAAAGACGATACGGCGCAACTTTTCGCGATTGTCCGGGTCAGGGACTTCGACGCTGTATGCCCCAATGTGCTGGGTAATTCCACCGGCTTCACCAGCAGCGACGCGCGTGTTGCGGATGGCATCGAGAAGAGTGGTCTTGCCATGGTCAACGTGACCCATAACCGCCACCACGGGCGCACGCGGCTCAAGGTCATCCAGGGCATCTGACTCCAGCGCAAGGATGTCTTGCTGTTCGTTGATGATTTCTTCGAGGCTTCGCACGTTGACTTCATAGCCGAACTCGCGGGCAACGTCGCGCATAACCTCTTCGGAGAGTGGCTGGTTGATGGTCGCCATGATCCCCTTGGAAAGCAGCGCAGCTAAAACATCCTTGGGCTTGACCTCAAGCTTCTCAGCGAGCTCCTTGACGGTCGTTCCTTCGACTACTGTAACCGGTTTGAATTCTGTAAAGACTGGTTTGGGTCTGGCAGCTGCTGCAGCTACTGGCGCACGGTAAGTAAAATCCTTCTCGAATTCTTGCTCACGGGTGGTTTCATTTCGCGCTTTGAAGTTGCGCCGCTCACGGCCGTTCCGTACTCGCTCGGTTTCTGAACGAGTTGGTGCGATGTAGGTTGTTGTGGGTGCAGTTCCTGCCGAAGGCACACGGCCGGTCGAAGGACGGACGCTGCGGCCTTCTTCAAGGCGTCCTTCCCGCAGATGCTCATGCAAAGACTTTTCTTCGCCCTGGGGCGGCTTTGTTGCCGGTGAGGTCTTGGTTGCTGTGGTCGGTGGTGTCGGAACGGTGAAGCTCCGAATCACGGGTTGGCCCAAAGACTTTGCCGATTCTGGCTTTGCTTCAGGCGCTGACGTTTTTTCATTGACCGGTTTCGGCTGGGAAGACGTTGAAGTGACCGAGGGTGGTACGTGGATAGGCCTGACGCTCGTGACCGATGCCGTTTTGGCTTCTGGGGCTTTAGTAGTTGTCGTTGTGACAACGTCTTTTTCTTTCGCTTCAGTTGCCGGAGACGGCGTTGGCTCTTTTGTCTGTGGAATAGGCAGGGTGACGACGCGCAACGTTGTGGCTGAAGCAGGGGAAAGCTTTGCCGGCGGGTTTGTCGTAGGGGAAGGCTGGGTTACAGTCAAAGGTGACACGTGCACAGAGCTTCCTTTTGGTGTCTCTGTTTCCGGCTGCTGTTTGATGAGCTTGGCCGCCGTGGCACCTGTTGCGGTCGCGGAAGTGGTGGTTTCGGTCGCTTCGACAACGGGTGGAGCTGGGCAGACAGGATGAGATGGCGCCTTGGATGCTTGCGACTTGAAGAGTATGGGCCTTACAGGAGCAGCATTTGCGGCAGTGTAGTTGGGGTTGTGGCGTTCACGTACTTGGTTAGCAATTGCCTGATCAATGCTGCTCGAGGCAACATAGGAACCACGGACGCCAATCTGTTGCAAGTCTTCAATAATTCGCTTGCTGTCCACCTTGAGCTCTTTGGCTAGCTCGTAAATCCTAATCTTTGTCGTCATGCGCCTTGCCTACCCTCCACTTCCAGTCTCAGCAAGATGTGCTATCCGCCGCCTGATTGGCCTTACGGTGGCTGGTCAAATTTCTGTCTCTGCTCCGTGAGGAGTGTCGGTTGCTACGTCAAGTGCAATGTTTGCCTGAGCCGTGTCTCCTTGGGTTGAAGGGGCTGTAGCGGCTACCTGCTCCGTTTTTACCTCGGTTGCAGCTTCTGCTTCGGTCTCTGCCTCGGTTGCTGAAATCGCCTCTGTCTTTTGGTCAACAACTCCAGCGTCGGCGCGGTCAGCATGGCTAGGTTTGGTTGGCAAAAGCTGCCTAGCCTGCTCAATCAATGCCACAGCTTCATCCAAACTGATGTCTAGAATGCTGGCAACGTCGTTGACATTGGCTTCGGCCAGCTCCTCAAGGGTAGCGATCCCGGCCTTCTTCAAGTACTGGGCATAGGACGGGTTGAGCGTAGCCAAATCGGTTAGTGGGGCGTCAGCCCGCGAGAGCAGGGACTGGAACTGGCTGGCAATTTCGCGTTTCATTTCCGCATCGCTGCGGATGTCAATGTTCCAGCCGACCAGTTTGGAAGCTAGGCGTACATTTTGCCCCCGCTTGCCTATGGCGAGGCTAAGCTGTGACTCCTCGACAATAACCTCCAGCCGCTGGTTGGTGAAGTCGACAATCTGGACGCGACTTACCTTCGCCGGAGACAAGGCATTGGCTGTGAACACCACGGGGTCTTCTGACCACGGGATAATGTCAATCTTTTCCCCGCGTAGCTCACGAATCACAGCCTGCACGCGCGAGCCCTTCATCCCAACGCAAGCGCCCACGGGGTCTACATCAGGGTCGTTGGAGGCAACGGCAATTTTAGCCCGCTCGCCGGGTTCTCGCGCGGCTGCCTTGATGGTCACAGTTCCGTCATAAATTTCGGGGACTTCCATCTCAAACAGCCGCTTGAGCAGTTCAGGGCTGGTGCGCGAGACGTGAACCTGCGGCCCCTTGGCATCTTTTGTCACCTGAGTAATGACAACCCGCACCCGGTCGTTCTGGCTGAAGGTTTCTGCCGGCGATTGCTCCGAGCGCGGCAGCAAGGCCTCGGTGCGTCCGATGTCAAGAATGATGTTGCCCCGCTCAAAGCGTTTGACGACGCCGTGGATGATTTCGCCCACCCGCCCGATGTACTCGTTGTAGATGTTTTCGCGTTCGGCTTCCCGAACCTTTTGAATAATAATCTGTTTGGCTGTTTGCGCTGCGATGCGTCCGAGCTCCTCGAAACGGTCCTGCCGCGGTTCGTAAAGCACATCGCCGATTTCAGCCGAGGCATCAGCCTGAAGGGCTTCTTCGAGCGAAACTTCTGTTTCCGGGGAAACCACAACGTCGGTCACACGCTTGGCGGCGTAGAGTTCCATGCGGTGGCTTTCCTCGTTGTAGATGGCAATGAGGTTTTCATTCGACTTGAAGTGCCGCCGTGCCGCAGCGGTCACCGCATCCTGCAGAGCCTCAATGATAATGCGCGGATCAATATTTTTATCCCGGCTGATGGCTTGAATCTGCTCTGATAGCAACGACATGGTTTTCGTGCCTCCGTCTGGAACCGCTAGCGTTAAATGTCTATCGCTTCCTGTTGGCGTTCCCTTTCGCGGGCTGCGCGTTTTTCTTCGGCGATGCGAAAGAGGTCTTCTGCTGTGACTTCAAGCTGCGCCTGGGCGATATTGGAAAAGGCAATTGGTGTTTCTACGCCGGATTTGTCCCGCAGCACAATCACCGGCTCTGCGCCTTCTGCACAAACTGCGCCGATCCAGCCACGAAACGTCCGCTTGCCATTGAGTGCTACCGTCGTCCGCAACCGGACGCGATGTCCTGTGAACCGTTGGTAGTCCGCTAACCGATATAACTCCCGTTCGACGCCAGGTGAAGAAACCTCTAGCGTGTAAGATGTCGGGATCGCGTCCAAAGCGTCGAGATGGTCGCCAATACGCCGACTGAGCGCTGCACACTGGTCGAGGGTGATGCCGTTAGGATGATCCACCACGACCCGCAAAAGGTGCCGGCGTCCGGTCTTTTTCATCTCGCAGACGACAAATTCAAAGCCATGCTGCACCACGAGGCGTTCAATGGTTTCGGCAAGGCCTTCTGGTGTCTGGGCTCTTGAGGTGGAAGTCGTTGTAATGGCAGCCCCCTCCCGTTTGCCACTTTGCGGGTGTGCACTGTCGGGCGTACCGGTAACGATGACCGCGCGCCTGTCCGTGCGCCCAAGATAAGTCTTTCAGTATAAACAAGTGCGGCAAAAGGGCAAGAGCTAGCGCCCTAAACGCGAAGAGCTTTACTTGGAGTTGGGACCTGGGGTCAGCGCCGTGAGCCGGTCGCAGAGCGTGCGCGTGCGTCCGGCATCACCCACGATGACAAACCAAAGGTTGGACATATACTTGCGCGCCGCTGCCTGCACTTGCTCAGGCGTAACGGCTTGTAACTGGTCCATGGCCGCGCCCCATCGTCGCCACCCGCCGCCTATCAGTTCGTACAGCGCCAGAGCTGCCACCTGCCCACTGTTGGTTTCTTCGGCCAAGTAGGTCGTGGTGAGAAATTGCGCCACCGTAGCACGTAATTCAGCCGGTTCAACAAGCTCGGTTTTGAGCCGCTCTATTTCCTTCAACATAACTTCCACCGCTTGCTGGGCTGTGACGGAAGAGACATAGATGCCCCCCAAGTTCGCCCCCTGCGCCGTCAAAAAAGCCGTTGGTGCATACGAGAGGTTGCGCTTGACGCGTACTTCTTCAAAGATTCGGTCCCGCAGGATGGCTGCCGCTAAGCGCAGCGCCGGGAAGTCTGGCGCCGTAAGAGGTGGAGCAGCATAGACGCCTTGCACATAGTCGGTTGGCAGTGGGCGATTGACAACGGTGACGCCGGGCACTACCCAAGACACTGGAGGAACTGGTTTCGGAGGCGTTCCGGCCGGTAGTCCGGCAAACAGCTTGGCTGCTGCTTTGGCAATCTGACGAGGTAGTACATCCCCTACGACGACCAACAACATCCGCTTCGTTGTCAAAAGCCGGGCATAATGGGCGCGGACTTCGGCTACCCCCAGCTGCTCCAGGGTTTCTGGCGTGCCATGAGGAAGTGCCGCGTAAGGGTGCTGGCGGTACACGGCTTTGGCCTGGACCTGCTGCAGCAGAGCATCAGGGTCATCTTCATCATCAAGCAGTGAAGCTACCAGCCGCTCACGTGTCAGCGTGACATCTTCTGCTTCAAAGCGTGGGTAGCGTACGACATCGGCAAAAAGCGTCCAGCTTTGCTCAAAGGCGCGGCGTGTCGCAGCTAGGGTCAAAGCCGAGTAGTCGTATGTCACAAGGTAGCTGAGACTACACCCCAGTCGTGCAGTCTCCCAGCGTAGAAGATCACGGGGAAAATGGCGGCTTGCTTGAGTGGCTGCTGCTAGGGTCAGCGCTTCAATGCCGGCCTGCGCAGGCGTAATATGCCCTGCGCCACCAGCAAAGAACAGGCCAACGGCAACGGTCTGGCTGCCCGGACGCCGCTTGACAAGGGTTTTGACGCCAGCAACCGTCTGCTCTGTGACAAAATCATGTGGCCGGAGGCGAGCAGCAGTGTCCTGTGGTCGGGCCCAAGACGTAAACCCACTGCCGGCAACAAACAACAGCATCAGCGCCAGTTGCCACCCGGCCCGAGGCTTGCCATAAAGCCCGGTAGCGGGATGCGTCCCGTATGCCGCGCGGTGCGGCTGTGTCATGGCATTGCGCCTTAGCCACCACGGCTTTGTCCAGCCGGATAGGATGTTCATTGCATACCTCTCAAAACCTACTTTGGACGACACAGACAAGGCTACAACCGAACCACGAGGGACGCCAACCGTGATGCCTGTACCTTTTGACCGTCCGGTGTTGTTTCGGCTGCGTTCAATTGGCGACACGGTGCTGATGACGCCAGTTCTAAGCGTACTGAAGGCGTGGCGACCCGACCTGCCGATTGCCGTCGTGGTAGAGCCGCTCTCAGCCCCGCTACTTGAGCCACACCCGCTCGTAGATGAACTTTTTGTGATACCGCGTCCCCGACACAACCTAGCTGGTCTGGGGGGACGCCTTCAGGCTATTTGGGAACTGCGGGCCAGAAGATTTGACATAGGTTTCAACATGCATGGCGGTACGACTGCCGCGTGGCTGATGCGTCTGGCCGGTATCCCCCGGCGAGTTGGCTACGCGCTGCCCAACACACGCTGGCTGCTGACGCATGTTGCGCCTGCCCCAACCGAAATCTGGCAAAAGGCTGTCATTCACTGCGTCGAACAGCAGCTTGGCCTACTGAAGCTCGTTGGCGTGCCTGTGCCGTCGCCGCTTCCACGGACGAAACTCTACTGTGCTCCCCAGGCTCGCGCGGCTGTCACGGCCAAGCTGCGCCAAGCTGGTGTTTCCGGGCCCTATGCCATCATCCACCCGGCAGCAGCTTTTCAGAGCAAGCAGTGGGCGGCAGCGCATTTCGCCGAGATTGCCGATGATCTTGCCCGGCGTGGGTTGCAACCAATCGTCATTGTCGGCCCCGGAGAAGAACCGGTTGCTGAAGCCGTCCGCAGGGCCCTGCCGGCTGCCCGCCGAGTGCTCTTCTTCACCGACCTACCGCTTTCCGAAACCATGGCGCTCATTGCCGGTTGTGCCTTTTTTGTGGGCAACGACAGCGGCCCGGCCCACATTGCTGCTGCCTTTGAGCGACCGCTTGTGGTTATCTTTGGCTCGTCAAACGACGCTGTTTGGTCTCCCTGGACAAATGTCCCGCACCGAGTTGTGCGCCACCGACTACCTTGTGTCCCATGTGCTGGGCGCGTTTGCCATGCCTTCCCAGAACCAGAATGTATCCGGCGAGTGACGGTTGCCGAGGTCATATCTGCCATTGAAGCCGTCTTTTCAGCTTAGTCTGCGGCTGTACGCCACCTTGGGTATCCATCGCTTCCCGAGGCCCTAATCCCGACGGCGCACGCGGGCGTGCAGTCTTGCATCAACCGTGCTAAAACACCGTACTGCGCTGTTTTCCAGGGGTACCTTCCAGGGCTATCGCGTTCACAACTGCTGTCATATTGGCAATGCTGCGTCTGTTTTGCTGCCAGGGAGCAGGGTTGGTGCTGGTGGTGCTGCTTGGCTTGTGTTTGCCAGCAGCCGGACAGGTGACGCGCCCCCGGCAGGTGAGTGCTCCGCCAGCGGCACCGTCTGTGGAAGCCGCACCGAGTGGAGTTGAGCCGGAAATCCGTATTGCCCTGATTACCAACGCCGACTTTGCCACGATCACATGCGAAGGGCCGATGGCCTGTTCGACTGATCAGACGGATGACTTTCTACCCCTCACAGCAAGAAAGGCCACCGTGCAGCTAGAGTTTGCTTCTCGCCCTGGACCGGGTAGGGGAGCAGAGCGCTACCGCGTTGAAGTTGCTTCATTCAAGTCCCATGAGGCTGCTTCAGAAGCCGTTGTCCGGTTGCGTGAACGTGTCGCCGGGCCGGTAACGACACGCTACGACGTGCGCAGGCAAGCTTATGTTGTCGTTGTTGGGGATTGTGCTGCGCCGGAGGACGCGGAAGCCCTCATGGTGAGTGTGGTCAACGCTGGTTTTCGCCGCCCGGTTATCACATGTGACGTTGCTCCAACACCTGCTAAGTTGGGCTTAGGCGTGACAGCCGAAGGTGGAAGCTCCTTGCTACGCGGTGCACAACGCTGCACCTTCATCGCCCTAGAGGAAGAACGCGCACCGCTCAGGGTGGCCGGCCAACCCTACCGGGGACGCATCGAGGTTTTTCTCAACCGGCGCGGGCGCTTGACTGTCGTCAATGTCGTTCCGCTGGAAGCGTACCTGCGCGGCGTCGTTCCCAATGAACTGTCGCCGACGGTGTTTTCCAATCTCGAAGCCCTCAAGGCCCAGGCCATTGCCGCCCGCACTTATGCCCTGAAAAATCGCGGCAAGTATGCCGCCGAAGGCTATGACCTGCTGCCGACGGCAGCTTCGCAGGTCTATCGCGGGCAGGCTTCGGAGCATCCGCTGTCGGACCGCGCGGTGCTGGAAACACGCGGCATCGTGGCCACCTACAACGGCGAGCCAATAGATGCCCTGTACACTTCCACTTCCGGCGGGCGTACGGAAAGCTCCGAGTATGTCTTTGGCACACCGCAGCCGTATCTGAAAAGCGTACTGGTTGCCCCTGTCCCCCAAGTGCGGGCCGGGCGGTGGATCGTTTCCAGCCAGAGTGTCGAGCACTGGCAGGACCCGGAGGTGCGGCTGCTGGCACGGGATTGGGCTCTGCTGCGCGTTCTCGGTTTCAACCTGCCGGAACGACCCAGCGCAGCGTACTTCACCGCTCCGGCAACCGTTCGTGAAGTGACACTCTGGCTCAACCGGGCAGCGCGGCTGGCAACGACCGGGCCGAGTGAGCGGCCTGCGGGGACGGTGTTGCGGCTGAGCGGCTTTGTGCAGGCATTGATGGCCGCGCTCTACGGTACAGAGTCACCCGCCCGTCTGGTGACGCCAGAAGATGCCCGCTACTGGCTGGGCACGGAGGCGGAACGTTTCCCTCCAGAGGCGCAGCCGGCACTGGCTTACCTGGTACGCGAAAACATCCTGCGCCCGACGACGCTGCTGCATGCCGGGCGGCCGCTGACCCGTGGCGTTGCTCTCAGTTTGCTGGCCCGATCGCTGCTGGCGCGGGGCATCCCGGCGCTCCAGAGCGGCACGGCCCGGCCATACGATGGCACGGCGCTGACCGTGCGCCTCGGCAAGGGAAAGGATGATCAACGCTGGACAGTGGCGCCAGACGCCTACCTGTTCCGTACCTTTGGCGGTGAATGTCTGCCGGTCGAACGGGTCGAAATCATCGGTGGCGAGACCGTGCGCCTATATGCTGATCAGGATGGGCGGGTGCGCTATCTCGAAGTGTCGCCGGTGATCAATGGCGCGACCGGCGACCGGACTTCGCCGTTTTCGTGGTGGGAGGTACGGCTTTCCTGCGCTGAACTTCAGACCCAGCTTTCCAAGGCTGGCGTCAATGTGGGCGATATCCGGGAGCTGAAGCCGCTGGCGCGCGGCGATTCAGGGCGGGTGGCGCGTCTCCAGGTTGTCGGTGCGACCGGGACCAGCACTCTGACCGGTCTCAAGATACGTTTGGCGCTTGGTATCCGTGAAAATCTCTTTGTCATTCTACATGAGCGGGATGCCGCCGGGCGGCTGACAGGCGTCCGGTTCATCGGACGCGGTTGGGGGCATGGCGTCGGGATGTGCCAGGTTGGAGCTTATGGGCTAGCTCTGGAAGGTTACACCCACGAGCAGATTTTGAAGCACTTTTACAAGGGGATTGCCCTGACGCGGCTGTATCCCTGAATGGATGGAGAACTGACCAAATGGAAACCTGGCTTAGCTGGCCGGTTTGGAAACTGCTCGGTGTAGGCGTCCTGATCGTCGGCCTGGCGCGGCGGTGGCCAACGGGGCCCGTCGTGCTGGGCGCGGGAGGTCTGACGGCCTGGCTGGCCGGGATGCCGCTGGTGGGCCATCAGACACAGCCGGGCATGCTGGATACCCTGGGCAAAGCCTTTGTTGAAAACCGTGTCATCACGCTCTATCTGCTGACGCTGCCGGCGGTCGGTCTGGCCGAACGCATGGGGCTGCACACCACCATGGCGCGTCTGATGGGACGACTGACGGGCGTTTCCCTGGCACGGCTGCTCATCGGTTTTCAGATGGCGCGGGTGGCAATGGGTGCTTTGGGGCTGCGCCTGCAAGGGCACGTCACCTTCGGGCGGCCGATTGTCGCACCGATGGCCACGGCTGTACTGCCCTCGCCGGCTGGTGAAGGGGCGGCCAAAGCAGCAGTCGCGGCAGCCGAAAACTACGGCAACTTTTTCGGACAGAACCTCTTTCCGGCCTCGGCCGGCTGTCTGCTCGTGGCCGGGGTGATGAAGGGTGCCGGGTATCCGGTGGATGTCGTCCGTCTGGCGCTGTACGCGATTCCCATTGTGGCGGTGTCGCTTGGCGTAGCGGCTGTGCAGTTCGTGTGGCTGGAGCGGCAGCTTGGGCAACGCGCCGAACACACTGCCGCGCAGCAGGATACCGGCCATGGCTGAGAGGGCATCCGTTCTGGCTCGGCTGGTTGGTCATCCGGCCACCCTGGAAACGGCCTTTGCACTCATCGGTGCGCTGCTGTGGGGCTACGCCGTGCAGATTGCGTGTGATCGTCGCCGCGCCCGGCGGGCGCTGGCAGCAGCCTACTGGTTCACTCTGGGATTGCTGTTTGGGTTTGGCGCGTGGCTTCCCCACTGGATGGCCGGGTTGCTCGTCGTCGGGCTGGTGGCGATTGAAGCCGTGGGGGGTGTGCGTACCCAGGCAACGCCGACGCCGTCCGGTGACATTTCTGCTCCGGGCTGGCGCGCACTGTGGCCGGTACTGACGATTCCGGCGGTCACGTTCGTGCTGGCCGGCCTGACGGCGCTGGCCGGCGGCGAAGTGGGGCGGGGCGCGGTGGTCGGGCTGGCGCTGGGAGGGATTGTCGCCGTTGGCGTGGCGCTGGCAGCCGGACGGTTTTCATGGTCGGCAGCGCTGGCTGCCGGGCGGCAGTTGACCGAGGACATCGGGCCGCTGCACATGTTGCCCCAACTGCTGGCATCCCTAGGCCTGCTCTTTACGGCAACCGGCGTGGGAACGCTGCTGGCTGAAGGCGTGCAGCGGATCGTGCCGCCGGGCAGCATGCTGGGGGCAGCCGTTGCCTATTTTCTCGGCATGACGCTCTTTACGGCGCTGGTCGGCAATTCCTTTGCGGCGTTTTCCGTCATCACAACTGGTATTGGCGTCCCGCTGGTTGTTGCACCGTTTGGGCTGGACCCGGCGTTGGTGGCCATTCTGGGGCTGACGGCCGGCAGTTGCGGCACGCTCTGCACCCCTATGGCGGCCAACTTCAACCTGCTGCCGGTCGGCCTCTATGGCCTGCCAGACAACTACGCCGTCATTCGCTGGCAGTGGCGCGTGGCGGCCGTACTGTGGCCAGCCCATCTCATTGTCTTAGGGCTGTTCTGGCTGTGTCAGTAAGGGCGACGGCGGTTGCCAGTCGTCTGAGCTGCCGGCGCTGTGCCGCGGCCGCGCGCTCGGCTTCCAGAATCGTCGTTGGCTGGAAGCGGACGGGTTGACCGGGCCAGCGCTGAACAAAGTCTGGCAGGTCAGCCGTGATGATGTGCGCCACACGCGGATAGCCGCCGATGGTCTGGGCGTCGGCGAGCAACACCACGGGGCGGCCATCGGGCGGGAGCTGGATGCTCCCACAGGCAACGGCTGAAGACAACAGTTCCATGGGGTGCGCTAGACGCAGGCGGACGCCTTCCAGCCGCGTTGCCATGCGGTTTGAGTCTGCGCCAATCGTCATGGCTTCGCCAAATAGCGCCGCCTGGCTGTCCGGGTCAAGAGCGTGGAATTCTGCGCCGAGCAGGACGCGAATCGGCCGGCTGTTATGCGTGGCGTACTCCGGCCGGGCCCGGTGCGCTAGCGCCAGTCCCGCCGGCGGCGTCGAAAGACCGGGAGACAGTGGAATTTCATCTCCGGCGCGCAGTGGCCGCCCAAGAAGCCCCTCCAGCCCGGCAAAAGGGTTCATGCTGGCGCTGCCCAGCCAGCGGGGCGTATGCAGGCCGCCGGCGACGGCCAGGTAAGCCCACCGTCCACGGCGGGGTTGGCGAAAGGCAAGCTGCTGTCCGGGCTGCACCGCATGACGTTGCCAGTTGGCCAGCGGCCGCCCGTCAAGTGTTGGGTCAAAGTCAGCGCCGCCAATGGCTATAACCGCGGCCTGCTCGAAGCGCAACCGGGGGGCTGGAAAGTGCATTTCCAGCAGGGCCGCTTCCGGTGGGTTTCCCAGCAGGATGTTGAGCAGGGAAGCCGCCAGCCCATCGAGCGCGCCGCCGCGACCGATACCCCAGCGGCGATACCCACTCCGCCCAGCATCCTGAACCGTGGTGTACAGCCCGGCTTCCAGAACACGGATGCCCATGGGAAGTCTGTAGAAACGTTCGCGCTCAGCGTACGTTGTTTACTCATACCTCAGCTTGCCGGTGGATAGCGTGTAAACCGTCCAGCAGAGCGTCGTTTTCTTCCGGCGTGCCGATGTTGAAGCGGACGTATTCGCTAAGCAGCGGATACCGGCTGACATCCCGAATGAGCACGCCACGGGCCAGCAGGGCTTCAAACAGGCGTCTGGGCGCCACAGCGGGCGTATGCAGCAGGTGGAAATTCGCCTGACTTGGCAGCAGCCGGAAGCGGTCAAAGGACGCCATGGCTGCGCTGACACGCGCGCGTTCGTGGATGATGCGTTCGACGAGCGGCTGCAACTCGCTGGCATACATTTCAACCGCCACCTGCGCCGCCGCCAGCGAGAAGAAGTTGACATTGTAGGGCAGTTTGGCTTTGCCCAGTTCGGTGGCAATTTCAGGGGCCATTAGCCCGTAGCCAATCCGCAGCCCGGCCATGGCCATGGCCTTGGAGAATGTCCGCAGCACAACCAGCCGGGGAAACTCGGACAGCAGCGGAACGAAGTTCTGCTGACAGAACTCGTGGTAAGCCTCGTCCACGACGACGAAGCCATCAAATTCCGTCAGGAAGGTGCGCAGTGCAGGTTCGTCAACCGTGACGCCAGTTGGATTGTTGGGCGAGCAGAGAATCACGGCCACAGCGCGCGTCCGGTGGGCAGCTTCCAGCATGGCCGGGATGTCGTAGCTAAAGTCGGCGTGTGGCGGGACGTTGACCACCGTGCCGCCCAAAACTTCAACCATCAGGCGGTAAACGGTAAAGGTTGGCTCGCTCAGGACAACTGGCGTTCCGGGGCCAACGAGAATCATTAGCAGTGCCTGGATGATTTCATTTGAGCCATTGCCCACCACGATGCCATCTGCCCGCCAGCCGGCAAACCGGGCCAGCGCCGTTTGTAGCTCGGTTGGAACAAAGTCGGGATACCGCGCCCAATCCCGCTCAGCAACCCGGCGGAGGGTTTCCGCCACGATAGCTGGTGGGATGCCAAACGGGTTTTCGTTCTGGTTGAGCTTGATGGGCACGCGGTGCGGCGTCAGGGTGTAAGCCTGAAGCCGCCGCACCGAGGGTTTGATGAGGTCGTCGAACGTCCGCATAGGCGTTTAGCCACCGCAGACCTGTGCCAGCCGGGCGGCAAACGCATCCATTGCTGCGCGCGAGGTGTTTTCTGTGGCACAAACGAGCAACTCGTGCGTGCGCTCTGGGAAATAGCGCGACAACGGCAGCCCGGCCAGGATGCCGTCTTCCAGCAGCGTCTCCACAAGTTGCGCTGCCGGCAAGGGCGTTCGAATGACAAATTCGTTGAAGACCGGCGCACGGTAGGTCAGCGTGATGCCGGGCACGGTCGTGAGGACGCCTTTCAGATAGGCAGCCTTCTGAAAGTTGCGCTGGGCCAGTTCCTGCAGGCCACGCCGTCCGACCGTTGCCAGAAAAATGCTAGCAACGAGCGCGCACAGACCTTCGTTGCTGCAGATGTTCGAGGTGGCTTTTTCGCGCCGGATGTGCTGCTCGCGGGTGGCCAGGGTAATGACAAAGCCCCGGCGGCCTTCGGCGTCATAGGCCTGGCCGATCAGGCGGCCCGGCATCTGGCGGGCGAAGCGTTCGTGAGTGGCAAAAAAGCCCAGATGCGGACCCCCAAAGGACGGTGGTATGCCGAAGGATTGCCCTTCGCCTACCACGATGTCTGCGCCGACTGTTCCGGGTGCAACGAGCAAGCCCAGCGACATGGCTTCTGCTACCGTGACGACCGTCAATGCCTTGTGTTTTTGGGCCGTTGCCGCCATGGGGGCAATGTCTTCGATGCAGCCGAAAAAGTTGGGCGACTGCACGGCGACGCAGGCGGTAGCGTCGTTGACAAGCGTTTCGACAGGCTCTGTTGTCCCTGCCTCGGAAAGTGGAGCAAGGACAAGTTCGATACCAGCCCGCCGGGCGTATGTCTCGCACACGGCACGGTATTCAGGGTGGATACCTTCTGACAGCACGGCCCGATAACGGTTCGTCAGGCGCGTAGCCATCAGCAATGCTTCCGCCAGTGCCGTAGCCCCGTCGTACATTGAGGCATTGGAGACTTCCATCCCGGTCAGTTGGCAGATGAACGTCTGGTACTCGAAGATGGCCTGGAGCGTGCCTTGGTTGATTTCCGGCTGATACGGCGTGTAGCTCGTGTAGAACTCCGACCGCGACACCAGCGTGTCAATAATGAGGGGGCGCACGTGGTCATAGACCCCAGCGCCCAGGAAGGAATGGCGCGGTAGGCGATTCTGCCCGGCCAAGGCTTCCATCAGTTGCATTAGCTCCGCTTCACTCGCCATGGGTGGAAGGTTCAGCGGGCGCTGAAGGCGGAGCTTTTCGGGAATGCCTCGGAACAGTTCGGCAATACTGGAGACGCCCATCGAGGCCAGCATGGCCGCCTGCTCATCGGGCGTCGCATTGGGGATGTAGCGCATGGTTTTGGGTCATTTCCTAAAGTACAGCGTTTTTTGGTAGTCTGAAAGTCGCCGAGCGCGTTGCGACCAAACAAAGTAAGACATCGGTTTCGGTCGCTGGAGTTATTTATCCTTGATGAAGTCCTCGTACTCAGCGGCGCTCAACAGGGCGTCCACTTCGCTCGGGTCAGAAAGCTTGATCACAATCATCCAGCCTTCGTCGTAAGGCGACGTGTTGACCAGTTCGGGGGCATCGGCCAGCTTGGTGTTGACTTCGATGACTTCGCCGGAAACCGGAGAAAACAACTCGCTGACAGCCTTGACCGACTCAACCGAACCAAACGGTTCATTGGCTTTGACTATTGTGCCGACTTTTGGCAAGTCCACGTAAACGACATCGCCTAACGACTCTTGGGCATAAAACGTAATGCCGACCCGTCCGGTGTCACCCGTGATGCGGATCCACTCGTGGTCTTTGGTGTACTGCAAATCGTCGGGATAGTTTGCCATGAAGATTCCTCGCCAACGTTAGGATGCGCCTTATTCACTACTTGGGACGCTTGTAGAAAGGGGTTGGGACAATGCGGCAGGGGACTTCGCGCCCGCGCACTATGGCAAACACTTGCGTCCCCACCGCGGTCTTGTCAATTGGAAGATACGCCAGTCCGATGTTTTTCCTGAGAAAGGGCGACGGGCTGCCTGAAGTGACGCGCCCGACTTCCTGCCCGTCGGCCACCAGTGGGTAGCCGTCACGTACCGGCACGCGGTCTTCCACTTCAAAACCGACCAGCTTGCGGGTTAGCCCCGCTTCCTGTTGCCGGATCAGAGCGTCACGTCCGAGAAAGTCACCCTTGGAGAATTTGCATATCCATCCCAGATCAGCTTCCAGCGGCGTGGTCGTATCGTCAATTTCATGGCCGTAGAGAGCCATTTTGGCCTCGAGCCGCAGGGTGTTCCGGGCACCAAGACCACATGGCATCGGGTTGCCGGCTTCAGTCAATGCCTTCCACAGCCGCTCCACATCGGCCGGTGCGCAGTAGATTTCAACGCCATCTTCGCCCGTGTAGCCGGTGCGTGCCACGAGCGCTGTTACACCCGCAATGACAACATCACGCCGAAACCGGTAGTAGCCTAGACTGGTGATGTCATGTATGGTCAGGTCTTGCACCAGGGCCACGGCACGCGGCCCCTGGACGGCTAGTTGGGCGTATTCGTGGCTGACATCGCGGATGTCAACCTCGAAGCCCACCGCGTGCCTGCGCAGCCATTCCACATCTTTGGTCGCGTTGGCTGCGTTGACGCAGAGAAAGTAGCTGTCTTCAGCCAGGCGGTGCACCAGAATGTCATCTACAAAGCCACCGTGTTCATTGAGGAGCGCGGAGTATTGGGCTTGGCCGTCCACAAGGCGGGCGGCATCGTTGCACGTCACATACTGCACGAAGCGCAGGGCGTCGCGCCCTTGGATAAGGATTTCTCCCATGTGGCTGACATCGAAGATGCCCACCGCCGTACGCACGGCCATGTGCTCGGCAACCAGCCCGCCATATTCAATCGGCATCATCCACCCGGCAAAGGGTGCCATTTTCGCGCCAAGCGAGCGATGTAGTGCATCTAGTGGCAACTGGCGAAGTTCGGAAGACATCCCTGTGGAAAGCTTTTGAAAGGAAACAGCAGGGGTCAAATGTGCAAAAAGACAGGAACTGGGACGCTACCATTGCCCTGCTGACGGGTCAAGCTAGCTTATCCCTATGGCCGCTACTTGCCAGCCCATTTGGAGCGGCCTACGATAACCGGCGGCTAAGCGTGTGCCGGCTACTATTTGCTGTTTATGGAGGATGACTCCCATTCGTACCCAGCTTATCCAACCGTCTCACTCTGACCTCTGACGCCCGGTAGTTTCCTCACGACCACCGTGGCGTCAGCCAACGATGTTCGTAAGGAGGAAACTCACCATGACCGACAAGCTGGTTTTTGAGCCGTCTAGCTCTCATTTACCAAAAGCGTGTACATCCTCTGTCAACACACCAGCATCGCACCTGGTCCGGTGTGACCAACCTGCCACCTCGGCCTTCCAACCTGATATGTTCGATGATGACTTGGTTTCGGCTCTGGCCGTGGCCAAGGAAAATGTCCGCGCGCGCCAGGTCTTTGACTGGGAGCGCGTCCGCCGGCAATGCGCTGTCTAGCCTTGCCTGGCATTGTCCGGTGCAGTTCGTTGCACTGGGTTCGGCTGTCATTGGTGGACTAACCCTGTTGTGGGTCTATGCCCGTGGCTGGACAAATCTGTATGGCGATGGCCAGGCCCATCTAGCTATTGCCCGCAAGCTTGTGGATGCCCCACCAGGAACAACCTGGTGGGAACATTACATTCAACTGGGCAGCCCATGGCTTCCGCTGCCGCACGTGCTGGCTGCCCCACTTGTGCTTTCCGATACGCTCTGGCGCACCGGGCTGGCCGGCAGCCTTATCTCTTGCCTTGCCTTTGTTATTGCGGCGACAGTGGTGTTTCAACTTACGGCTGCCCTTACCCGGTCGTGGCTGGCAGCGCTGGCGGCCTGGCTAGCCTTTTCGCTCAACCCCTCCCTACTCTACATCCAGACCACACCGCTGACCGAGCCGCTGTTTCTCGCTACATGGCTGAGCAGCGCATGGTGGATGCACGACTGGACGCAGCACGGTCGGCGTGATCGTCTTGCTCTGGCGGCGCTCTGTACCCTGGGGGCACTTCTGACCCGCTATGAGGGCTGGATTCTGTTTCCAGCCGGTATGCTCTGGGTGATCTGGTCTTCACCCCGCCGTGGATGGGCGCGCCTGGCCGACCTGGGGCTATGGTGGGGGATCGTGGGCGCAGGGGTTGTGTACTGGCTCTGGCATAACTGGGCCATTTACGGGCGGCCGCTGGAGTTTCTTGAAGGAACTTACTCGGCGCGTGGCTATTTTGCGCGCCACCGGGATGAGCTCAGCTACTTGAGCTTTGTGGTTGGGCAACCACTTTATGCTGGCATCGTTTTAGCCGCCACTGTCGTTATCTGTGCCACGCCGGCAACGGCGTTATTAGGGCTGACCGGGCAGATACTGGAGACCTTCCGCACATGCCGGCTCGACGTTTCAACCCTAGCGGTTCTGGGGTGGCTCTGGCTACCGCTGCTCTTTACTGGCTACAGCCTGTATTCGGGCAACATCCAGATTTACCCGCTGTTTTTGAACAATCGCTACGGCTTGGTGGGATTGCCTACCTTGGTCGTTGGCATTGGGCTAGGGGTGGCGTACTTACAGAATCGCTTTCCAGCGCGGCGGGTCTGGGCAGCCGTCGGCGTGGGGCTAGTGTGCGTTGGACAATCGCTGTGGTGGCTGCGGGATGGCGTCTATCAGCTTGCCGTCTTTCAGGAAGCCTACCGGGCGCAATTTACGCCGCTTGGGCGTGAGCGCCGAGCATTGGTGCAGTTTCTCCGGTCTGATCCAGCCTTACAGGCTCTGAAAAAGCGACCAGCGGGCGTTTGTATCGCTCTGTTTGCTGGTGAGCTATCTGCAGTCATTGCCCAAGGCGGACTATCCTACGCGCATATCTTGCACGAAGGGTGTTCGGGCTGGCACAGCTTGGAACAAGCCATTCCACCTACGGTGACCTGGCTGGTGGTAAAGCGGGGAGATGAGCTGGATCGAAAGCTTCAGCGGCGGCCGGCCGGGTATGAAGACTTCTCCACAGTGTGGGTGTCAGAACAGGGCAATTTCCGTGTTTTATCGCGGCACCGGTCAGCGCCTGCGCTTTGAAAGCGCTGACCAACTTTGGAAGCTATTCTGACTTCCGCCGCAAGAGCGTTGGTGTGTCGAGAGTGTCCACTTCCGCGGCTGGCGAGGCACGTTCGGAAGTTGGTGCAACACGCCCGAACGAAGACACCGAGACCACGTTGCTGGCTGTGACTGTGGTTGCTGGCAGTTGCTCAACTGCCCGGGCAGCGTGGTCGAAGCCGGTAGCAATCACGGTAATCTTCATCTCATCTTGCATTCGTTCGTCAATGACTGCGCCAAAGATGATGTTGGCGTCTGGGTGGGCTGCCTTCTGAATGATAGAAGTGGCTTCATTGACCTCGTGGAGGGTGAGGTTGTTGCCGCCGGTAATGTTGACAAGCACCCCGCGCGCCCCCTCAATGGAAGCTTCTTCAAGAAGTGGGCTAGCAATGGCCGCATTTGTGGCTTGGATAGCGCGATTTTCCCCAGAGGCTTGGCCGGTACCCATTAGGGCAATCCCAGAGCCGCGCATGATGGTGCGCACGTCAGCAAAATCGAGGTTAATCATTCCAGGAACGGTAATCAGGTCAGAAATGCCCTGTACAGCTTGCCGCAGCACATCATCTGCCATACGGAAGGAGTCTGCCAGGGAGGTATGGCGATCAACCGTCGTCAGCAGGCGGTCATTGGGGATGGTAATGATGGTATCAACGCACTCATAAAGCTCACGGATACCTTTTTCGGCATTCTGCATGCGGCGGCGCCCTTCAAATCCGAAGGGCTTGGTGACAACCGCCACGGTCAAAATCTCCAATTCGCTGGCAAGCCCGGCCACGATTGGGGCGGCACCCGTGCCGGTGCCACCGCCCATGCCGGCAGTAATAAACACCATGTCTGCGCCTTCGAGCGCATCAATGATCTTTTCTGTGTCTTCTAGGGCTGCTTCCCGTCCTACTTCAGGGTCGGCTCCCGCCCCCAAGCCGCGTGTCCGCTTGCTGCCGATCTGAATCTTGATCGGAGCCTTTGACATGCTAAGGGCCTGCAGATCGGTATTGACCACCAGAAAAGTAATACCTTCAATGCCGGACTCGATCATTCGGTTGACGGCATTGCCACCGCCGCCGCCAACACCAATAACCTTGATATTTGCGCCTTTTGAGATGGTGTTTTCCACAAATTCAAACCTCACTGAAGGGGAACTTGGTGATCGCTTATCTTCTGCTCCCATGGGATTTAATGCCTCCTGCCCATAACCTGGATCGGGAACCGTCTTCCTGGAAAAAACTCAGCGTGCCGAACTCGGCAAAGAAAAGAAACTTTTTATCCCTGCTAGCCAGTGGCGCCAGCTTGTCTCGCGTTGCCGTAAATATTGATTAGCGCGCGGGCGGGTGCTCAAGAGAACAAGGCCAATCACTGTTGACCATTCGGGACGGCTTAGTTCTTCGTTGAGACCATCTAAGCCGGTAGGCATGCCTATCCGAACTGGAAGATCAAGCATTCGCTCAGCAAGCTCGGGAATTCCAGATAAGAGGCTTCCACCGCCTGTCAAAACCAATCCGCTGGACAATTTTTTTTCAAAACCTGCCTTCTGAAGATTCTCTTGAATTTGTTTGAAAATCTCCTCTGCCCGTGGCTGAAGCATCTCGCAGAGCACCTGTCGCGAGAGCGTCCGTAAACGTCCTCCAGAACCGGAAAATTCAAGTTGTTCCTGCCGCTCGTGAGGATGTAAAAGCGGTGCAAAAGCACATCCGAAGGTTTGCTTGATACGTTCGGCTTCAGGAACCGATGAACGCAGCCCAACCGCAATGTCATTGGTGAAATGGGTGCCACCGACGCCAAACATGGCGGTGTGGCGTACGGCTCCATGCTGAAACACAGCAAGGCTGGTGATCTCGCCGCCAATGTCAATAATGGCCGTCCCATATTCACGTTCTTCTTCAGTAAGGGTGGCTGTTGCGGCTGCAAGCGAGCCAAGGGTGAGGTCTTCGACAATGATACCCAGCCGGTTGGCGCTTGTCACGATGTTTTGCGACGCTGTGAGTGGTGAAGTCACAATATGTACAGTGACTTCGAGCCGCATCCCCAACATACCCAGGGGATCGCCGATCCCGTCTTGTTCATCTACAACAAATTCTTGGGGCAAGACTTCCACAATGCCTCGGTCTGAGGGGAGGTTGATGGCGCTGGCTTGTTCGATAACCCGCTGGATGTCTGCCGCCGTGATTTGCCGATTACGCTGAGAAACCGTCACGACCCCGTGTCCGTTGAGCCCGCGCACATGTAACCCCGAGAGGCTGGCGTGGATTGTGTCAATCTCAAAGCCAGCCATTTTTTCGGCTTCCGTCAGACATTGGCGGATGGTTTCCTCGGCCTGCTCAATGCTCACCACAACCCCTTTACGTATGCCTTTGGAAGGCACCTCGGCATAGCCAACTACCGCCCAGCGTGTGCGGTCTGGTACCGGCGTAGCAATGACCACGCGCGTCCGAGTTGAGCCAAGATCAAGGCCGGCAAGGTAAGGAAGAGCGCGTACCATGGGGCTACCTCCGCGAGGCCGAACCCGCCGAGCGGGATGTAGGCTTGGGTTTCTGGGTTGATAGCGATCCCCTAGCGCCTGCTCCCGAACGTGATGGCGGTGTAGACAGGCGTTCGTCAAATTCCAAATTGACCTGTCTGGCACTGACCATGTTCACGGTCTTGAGGTACGGAGCTTTCTCGAAAATGTGCGGGTCAGAAAAATGCATGTGCTCGAGAATAGACATCTCCCGGCGCTGGAGCGCATCCACAATCTCGCAGGCGTGGAGAAACCGTTCTCGGAAATCTTCCTTACCCAATCCAACAACAATGCGGCTATTGCGGAGCTGAACGCGCACGTCCTGCAGGTGGGACAGATCAACCGACTCGATGCGTTCAGAAAGCCGTGGCTCGGCTGCATCGAGCGCCCACATCAGGTTGCGGTACATTTGCAGCCGCTCTCGGTTTTCGCGTTGTCCGCTCTGGTCTCGGTCGGAGGCAAAGCCAACTGCCAGGATAGGCGGTTCGCCATCAACCTCAGGATCGTATGCCGCAACCACAACGCCTTCTTCATCAAGCCAGACAAGGTTGCTCCGCTCTGCCATCTGAGCAAGAACAAACCGTTTGCGTTCTTCCACCACGACCCGCAGAGTGTCTGGCAGGATGCGAACCACACGCACCCGCCGTACCTGCGGCAAGCTTTCTAGGTGTTGGCGAAGGGTAGGGAGTGAAACCATGAGCAAAGAGCCGGTAGATTGCTGGCGGACGAGGCGTTCAATGTCCTCTGCAACCGGCGGCTGGCAACCCACAACTTCCACTTGGCGTAGCATGAACAGGTCGGAATGCGTCATAGCCAGCCCTAGGCCGCTCAATCCTATCAGCAGCATTGCCCAGAGAATGCCAGTCCGCCAGGCGCAGAGGCGCTCCCACACTGCTCCTTGTTGCATACGCAATCCACGGATGGCTGCCGCCTCACGGGTTTGTTCGTGGCGGGAAGGTAGCGCCTGGCGAGTTTTATGTTTATGAGCGACTGACACGTTGGAAACTCCCTACAGCTTCTATGTCCAGAAGGCTTTTACTCCCAGACTTCGACTTCCATGTCGAGTTCGATGCCACGGGCTGCACGAACCCGTGACCGAATTCGCTCAATCAGCGCAAAGACATCGGCAGCTCGGGCTGACCCATTGGTGACAATAAAGTTGGCGTGAAGTGGGGAAATTGTTGCCCCGCCAACGGTTTCCCCCTTCATGCCAAGTTCATCAATAATGCGTCCGGCGGCCAGTCCCGGCCCGGGATTTTTGAAAATGCAACCGGCGCTGTTGTCCTTGACAGGCTGGGTTGCTGCGCGGTGGCGACGATAGGCAGTAATCTCTGCCCAACTGGTTTTGGGGTTGCCCGGATGGAGCTGGAGGGTTGTCCCCAGAATCAGGTCATGATCGGTAAAGGGCGAGTGACGGTAGGCAAAGTCAAGTTTCTCACGTAGCAACGTAAGAACCTGCCCGTTGCGGATGACATCCACTGACACAATGACATCGGCAATCTCATAGCCGTGGGCGCCGGCATTCATCTTCACCGCCCCACCGACACTCCCGGGAATCGGGGCCAGCCCTTCAATCCCAGACAGCCCCCGGTCGGCACACTGGCTGACCAGCCGGGGCAGGCTGTAACCGGCTGGCACGGTGACTCGGCAGCCTTCAAACACCACGGGCATTTTGAGCTGCCGCAAGCTGATAGCCACACGGTCAATGGGCCCATCGGCCACCAAGAGATTTGTGCCGTAGCCCAAGGGGCTCCAGCGCAGTTTGTGCTTTTCAAGGCGTGCTACCAAGGCAGCTGCTTTTTCTGGCGTATCAGGAAAGGCTACACAAGTGATCTCCCCGCCAATGCGCAGCGAAGTCAGGTCGCGCATTGGTTGGTGAAAGCGAGCCGCAACATCAAGCTCAGCACAGATTTTCTTGATAGACTCAAGCATCCTGTAAAAACCTTTCACCGAGTTGCCAGACATTGCCTGCCCCCACCGTCAACATCACGTCGCCGGGGCGAAGTTGCGCCGCCACGGCTGGCAGGGCTGTGTCGAGCGCGCCAACGGCATACACAGCCGGATGTCCCGCCGCCTGTACGGCTGCCGCTAGCGCTGCCGCTGTCACCCCAGGCAGGGGCGCTTCACCCGCCGAGTAAATATCCACGATACAGACCACATCCGCCTCCCGCAGCACTGTTACAAACTCAGTAAACAGATGCTGTGTCCGCGTGTAGCGGTGCGGCTGAAACACCAGAACGATCCGGCGTCCGGCACTGCGCGCCGCGTCAAGTACGGCGGCAATTTCAACCGGGTGGTGGCCGTAATCGTCAATGACGAGAACATTATTCCTTTCTCCGCGAATTTGGAACCGTCTGGAAACATTTTCAAACATTTCCAGCCCGATTTGTACATCTCTGAAGTTTAAATCAAGTTCAAGTCCGGCGGCGATAGCCGCCAGTGCGTTGTAGATAGCGTGTCGGCCCGGCACGCGCAGCCGGACTGGGCCAAGACAGGCCTGCCCGTGCCAGACCGTAAAGCGCCAGCCGAAGGGCTTTTGGGAAACAATGTCCGCGGCCCGTACGTGGGCTTCTGCTGCATGTATGCCGTACAACGTACAGCGCCGGGTCAGGTGGGGCCGAAGCGCCTGCACGCCGGTATCGTCGGCGCAGGCGATGACGACCCCCGTTTCAGATACGCCCTCGGCAAAGCGTACGAAGTGGTCCAGGATGGCGTTGAAATCACGGTAGAAGTCGAGATGATCGCGGTCCACGTTGGTGATGACCGCCAGGGTGCGCGGCAGCATGAGAAACGAGCCATCGCTTTCGTCGGCTTCAGCAACAAAGTGCGGCCCTGTGCCAACCATGGCTCCGCTGCCGAGACCGGCAAAAGCCGCGCCAATGACGGCGGTTGGGTCCTGCCCGGCTGCGCGAAGCACGGTGGTGATCATGGCGCTGGTTGTCGTCTTGCCGTGCGTGCCGGCGACGGCCACGGCCACCTTGCCCGCCATAAGTTCGGCCAGCATCTCTGCCCGGTGCACGATGGGAATGCCCTTGGCTTGTGCTGCCAGCCGCTCAGGGTTGTCGGCCTTGATAGCCGTAGAAACGACAACTCGGTCAGGATTGCCGAGCTGGTGTGGCGCGTGGCCAATGAAGACCTGCGCCCCTAGCGCCTGTAAGCGGGCGGTCGCTGCCGAAGCCGCCAAGTCTGACCCGGAAACCCGCCAGCCGCGCCGGAGGGCGACTTCGGCAATCCCACTCATACCGCTGCCCCCAATGCCGATAAAGTGCAATTGCCCGTCCATGACCCCTCATCCTGTGCGATGCAGAATCTGGAACGCAACCTCTACGGTGCGTTCGGCTGCCTTTGGTTGCGCCAGCGCCCGGCTGGCGGCTTCCATCTGCGCCAATCGCACCGGGTCGGCCAGTAGCTTCAGGATAGTCTGGGCCAGTTTTTCACCCGTTAGTTCAGCTTGCAGAATCATCTCTCCAGCGCCGGCGCGGACAAACGCTTCGGCATTCCGGCGCTGGTGATCATCGGCAGCATAGGGAAAGGGAACGAAAATGGCGGCGCGCCCAGCAGCGGCTACTTCGGCGATGGTGGCGGCTCCGGCGCGGCAGACCAGTACATCGGCTTCGGCCACGGCTTCGGCCATGGCGTGGATGAAAGGCTGTACTTCGGCCTGCACACCGGCTGCCACATAAGCGGCGCGCACCATTTCGACATCGCGCTCGCCGGTCTGGTGGACAATGCGCAACCCGGGATGCGTTGCCAGCCAGGGCGCGGCTTCGGCCATGGCGCGGTTGATGGCCTGGGCTCCCTGGCTGCCGCCAAACACAAGTACATGCCGACGTGGAGCTTGGGCTGGACGCGGCGGAATCCGCTCAAATTCGGCGCGTACCGGCGTCCCGGTCAGGACGGCTTTCGCCCCGAAGTAGGTTGCTGTTTCCCGGTAAGATACGGCGGCTGCCGTAACCAAGCGGGCAAGGATTCGGTTAGTCAGGCCAGGCAGCACATTGACCTCGACGACCAAGGTCGGAATGCCACGCATCACTGCCGCCAGCATCGCCAACCCAGAGGCGTAACCGCCGACCCCAATAGCAATGTCCGGCTTGAAACGCCCGATGAGTTGCCAGGCTTTCCAGAAGCCGACGGGAAGCACGGCTAGACTCTGGAAGCGGCGCTGCCAGGAAACGTTGTTGAGCGCGCCAGAAGGAATGCACGTCAGCGCAAAACCGGCGGCCGGAACCAGTTTCCTTTCCAGTCCGCGCTCTGTACCCACAAAGTGGATTTCCGTCGTGGCATCGCGTTGCAAGAACGCCTGGGCAAGAGCAATGCCAGGGAAAATGTGTCCGCCGGTGCCACCGGCCGCCATCAGGACACGCACGACAACGCACCCTATACCTTCCGAAAATGCTCAGACAGCCGCCGCTGGAACGTCGGCTTTCTACTCGGTTAGAGCCTTACGCTCGCCGCGACACACTGAGCAGCCACCCGGCAGCAAACAGGCTCATCATCATGGAACTGCCGCCGTAGCTGATAAAGGGCAATGGAATCCCCTTGGCCGGGACCAAACTCAACACAACGCTCAGGTTAAACAGCGCCTGCCCCACAAGCAGAACGGTGATGCCCGTTGCTAGGAGTTTGCCAAATTCGTCCGGGGCCAAAAAGGCCGCGCGCAGGCCGCGAAAAGCGAGCATGCCGAACAGCCCAACGACCATGAGGCTGCCGATAAGACCGACTTCTTCAGCGATGACTGAAAAGATAAAGTCGGTATGGGCTTCCGGCAGATAAAACAGCTTTTGCCGGCTCTGAGCAAACCCGACGCCCGCTACGCCGCCGCTGCCAATAGCCATTAGCGATTGGATAATCTGGAATCCTTCTTCACGAGGGGCTTTCCAGGGATCGAGAAACGCCAGCAGACGCGCCCGGCGGTAGGGCTCTTTGAGTACGGCGTACAGTAGTAAAGGTGAGCAGAACAATCCGGCCAGGACGGGATAGCGCAACGGAATGCCGGCGACGACAAGCATCGCTGTCGCTGTCCCCCCCATCATCAGAATCGTTCCTAGGTCCCGCCCCAGAAAAACCAGCCCGATTAGGAGTCCCACGACCAGACCAACTGGAAGAAGCACATCTCGCAAGTTGCGACGCGCCAGTACGTCTTTTCGACTGAGGAAGTAGGCAAGAAACAGCACCATTGAGAGCTTAGCCAGCTCGGAGGGCTGAAACATCAGTCCTGGCAGACGAATAAAGCGATGGGTGCCCCGGATGGGCGGCAAAAGCAGGACGAGCACCAGAAGAAAAACCGTAACCCCGAGTAGCCCATACACAACCCATGGATGCTGGAGGCGCGTGTAGCCCAACCATAGGCTGCCAAGCAGCAGGCCAGCCCCTAACAAGGCAGCCAGAGCCTGGCGCAGGACAAAGTGAAATTGGCTTTGGTAAGCTTCACGGGCCAAAGTTGCCGAGGCGCTGTAGACCATCACCAAGCCAAACATCACCAGCGCAATAATGGTGACGAAAAGCCATGGGTCGACAAAAGTCACCAGGTTGCGTGAAATAGGGATCACCGTGGGAGTAGCCAATCTAGGCTGCATGACGCCCCTCACTGCACATTGGAAGTCAAACCCTTGACTGTTGCTTTGAAAACCCGTCCCCGGTGCTCGAAGCTCTCAAACATATCAAAACTGGCACAAGCCGGTGCTAGTAAAACAACGTCGCCAGGCCGGGCGCGCTGAGCCAGGCTATGAACGGCATCTTCTAAACTGGCATGGCGCGTAATGGGTTGGTGTAACCGTCCGGCGAGGGTGGCGGCAATTTTTTCGGCTGCCGCGCCGATAAGCGCTATCGAAACCGCCCGTGGCGCCAGAGCGTCTACGAGCGGAGCAAAGTCACCGTTTTTGTCTAACCCGCCAAGAATGACGTGTAACCCGGACGGAAAGGCCTCAATGGACACCCGTGCCGCTGCCACATTTGTCGCCTTGGAGTCGTTGAAGTACCTGACGCCGGCGATTTCGGCTACAAACTCCAGCCGGTGTTCCAACCCGCGGAAATTCCGGATGGTCGTCCGCGCAGTTTCCGGAGCCACTCCGGCGGCAAGAGCTGCGGCCAGACTGGCCAGGATGTTTTCCAGGTTGTGCCGGCCGGGCAGGGGCAGGTCGGAGCGTTGGAGCAACACTCGTTCGGCTTGCCGGGTGCGGCACACCAGATCATTTCCGCGCAGAAAAAGACCTTCTTCCAGTTCCCGGTGGGCTGAAAAGAGCGTCACCGGCGCACCATGAGCTGCAAGCTGCGCTTGGGCACGGGGTGTCGTCGGGTCATCGGCATTGAGCACAGCAAGGGTTTCACCGTCAAACCGGCGAAACATGTTCAGTTTAGCGGCTACGTAGTTTTCAAATGTGCCGTGGCGGTCGAGGTGATCCGGCGTGATGTTGAGCAGGATGCCGATATGTGGGCGAAAGGTGACGACGGTTTCAAGCTGAAAACTGCTGCATTCAAGCACCGTCCAGCCGTCGTCGCGCGAGGTCTCCACCAGTGAGACGGCGGCTACACCGATGTTACCGCCAACCTGGGTTGGCAGCCCACCGTCGGCAAGTAGGCGTCCGGTCAGGGTCGTCGTCGTGCTTTTGCCGTTGCTGCCCGTAATGGCGATGATGCGCCCGCGCATGTGGCGAAAGGCCAGTTCGATTTCGCCGATGATGGGTATGCCTGCTTCCCGCGCCGGCTGGAGCACTGCCAGCCCAGGCGGGACGCCAGGGCTGAGGACAATTTCATCAGCGCTGCACATGGTCTCTGGCCGGTGTTCTCCGGCTTCAATGGTGATGCCTTCGGATTGGAGTTGGACGATTTCTGGCGGTAGTTTTTCGACGGGCCGCTGGTCAGTGAGGGTCACCTGTGCGCCGCGCGCCGCCAGAAACCGCGCTGCACTCAGTCCACTTATGCCGGCGCCAACTACGACGAAGCGACGGCCGACATAGCTCTGGTTGGTGGTGTTGTTGGAGGTAGGCATTCTGACATGCATCGTTACCGTAGCTTGAGCGTCGCCAAGGCGACAAGGGCGAAGAAAATCTGCACGATAAGAAAGCGAAAGACGATTTTGGATTCCTTCCAGCCAGTGAGTTCAAAGTGGTGGTGCAGCGGCGACATCTTGAAAATCCGCTTGCCGATGCCAGTCTGCGGGTCTTTCGTCAGTTTGTAGTAACTGACTTGCAAAATGACAGAAAGCGTTTCAATAACAAATACCCCGCCCAGAATGACCAGCAGCAATTCCTGCTTGATAAGGATCGCCACGCAGCCAATACAGCCGCCAATAGCCAAGCTGCCGACGTCGCCCATAAAGACTTCTGCCGGCGGCGCGTTGAACCAGAGAAAGCCTAGGCTTGCGCCAGCCAGCGCTGCACAAAAGACGGTGACTTCAAGCGCCAGTGGGCTGGGTGGGAGATTGAGGTAAAGCGCCAGTTCGGTCAAACCCGTGATATAGCACAGCAGGGTAAGTGTCAGAGCAACAACAAAGGTCGTGCTGATGGCCAAGCCGTCGAGGCCGTCTGTCAAGTTGACGGCGTTTGAGCTGCCCGTCATCACTAGCAGCATAAACGGTAGGTAGAGCCAGGCCGTCAGGTCGGGCTGGAAATCCTTGAAAAACGGGACGCTCAGACGGGTGGTATAGTTGCCCGAGCCGATGAGGACGCCCCCGATGAGTAGAGCCGTCATCACTTGTCCGAGGAGTTTCCACCGCCCCTGCAGGCCGAGGTTCTGCCGCTTGGCGATTTTCAGGTAGTCGTCCAGAAAACCAATCGCCCCATGTGCCAGCAGGGCAAACAGGGCAACCCAGACGTACAGATTGCTGAGATCAGCCCACAGGAGCGTTCCGGCGACAATGCCTGTGATAATGAGCACGCCGCCCATAGTCGGCGTCCCTTTTTTGGCCTGGTGCGCCTTGACGCCTTCTTCCCGGATTTCCTGCCCGTACTTGAGGCGGCGCAACCAAGCAATCATCGGTGCACCGAGCGCAAGGCAGATGAGCGTGGCCGTCATCGCCGCCAGAAGGGCGCGAAAGGACGGATAGCCAAAAACGCGAAATGGGCCAAAAAATTGGTACTTTAGGGAGAGGATTTCATAGAGCAGGTGGTAAAGCATTGCGCGTGCCTAAGCCGGCAGGGCCTCCAGACAGGTTTCCAACTGTACCTTGCGTGAACCCTTGATGAGAATGACATCCCCGGCTTGGACGCGGTTCGCTAACCAAAGGCCAGCTTCGGCCGCGGTTTCAACGAAATCTGTGATCATCGGGTGGTTCTGTTCGGCCTGCGCTGCAGCAACCAAGTCGCGGGCATGTCCGGCGACACCGAGCAGAATATCCACCTTGGCCCGAGCAATGGCGCGGCCGCAGGCGATGTGCATATCCTTGGATTGCTCGCCGAGTTCAAGCATTTCGCCTGCTACGACAATCCGCCGCTTGGCATCGGGCACCTGCTCTAACAGCCGTACGGCCTCCTGAAGGGCAACTGGGTTAGAGTTGTAGCTGTCGTCTACCACGGTAAAGCCGCCGGGGTAATGCCGGATAACACCCCGGTGCGGGCCTGGCTGTGCCAACCGGAGCTGAGCCGCAATGACTTCAGGTTCAACCCCGAAATGGATGGCAATAGCTGCTGCTGCTAGGGCGTTGTTGATGTGGTGTTCGCCGGCAAGAGGAAGTTCGACTGTGGCCTGTCCTTTCAACGTAGATAGCGTAAACGTCGTGCCTAACAGCCCACGGGATACAACATCAAGCGCTGTGACGTGGGCTGCTTCGTTCCGCCCGAAGTACATGACCTGAGCTCCGCTATGCTCTTGCCGCCGCGCCAGAACAATAGCCGCCATACGAGCTACGCGCGGATCGTCGGCATTCAGAATAGCCGTGCCGTTTGGTTTCAACCCGTGGACGATTTCTGCTTTGGCTTCGGCAATGCCTTCCAGGCCGTCAGGAAAGTTCTCAATGTGAACCGGAGCGACGTTGAGGACGACACTGACATCCGGGGGTGCAATTTCGCACAGCCGGGCGATTTCACCTTTTTCGTTCATCCCCATTTCGAGTATGGCCAGATCGTAGTCTTCCATGCGCCGCCCGTCTGAAAGCATCTGAAAAACAGCTAGAGGCAAACCATATTCGTTGTTGAAGTTGCCGACCGAGGCGTAGATACGTCCGTAAGGCGCAAGCGTCAGCGCCGCGAGGTTTTTAGCCGTTGTTTTACCCATGCTGCCGGTGATGCCGACGATGGGGCGTCCCCACCGGCGCAGCAACGCCCGGGCCAGTTCCTGCATGGCGTAGAGCGTGTTTGACACAAGCAAGCACCGTGCTGCTTGAGCAGGCGTCAGCTCCGGCAGCGGACGATGAATGACAGCCGCGCATGCGCCACGCGCCAAGGCTTCCGGTACAAAGGCATGGGCATCGAGACGTTTTCCGTGGATGGCGAAAAACAGGTCGCCGGGGCGAATGGTGCGGGAGTCAATCGAAAAGCCAACCGGCGTGATGGTACGTAGTTCGTCAGGGCAAGCAATGCCCAGTAAGTCAGCAAGGTCGGCTAGGGTCACAGCAAAAACTCCACAGGGAGGAGGATGGTTTGGGTGTGGTCACAGTTTAGCCCGTCGGCGTTCTGTTAGCCGAACGAATTGCATGGAGTGCGCGGCGGGCCTCTTCGCGGTCATCGAAGTGGATGGTCATGTGATTGAGAATCTGGTAGGTCTCATGTCCCTTGCCGGCAATGAGGACGACATCACCGGGTTGCGCCATCTGGATGGCAAAGGCAATCGCCTGGCGTCGGTCAAGTATCCGGTAGTAAGGCTTCCCGACAGCGCGCAGGCCAACTTCGGCATCATCTAGGATGCGCTCTGGCGCTTCCTGCCGTGGATTGTCCGAGGTTAGGATGGTGAGGTCACTACCTTGGGCGGCCGCTTCGGCCATCAGCGGGCGTTTGGTGCGGTCGCGGTCGCCGCCGCAGCCAAACACGGTGATGACCCGTCCTCGGCGGAGGCGTGCCAGTTCACGGGCCGTGGCCGTGACATTGGCCAAGGCATCGGGTGTGTGAGCGTAATCCACTGCCACCAGCAGGTTATCGTCGCTGCCTTCGACAACTTCAAATCGCCCGGGCACAACAGTATTGGCCACGCCGGCTAGGATGGCATCGGTCGGAACATCGAGCGCCAGCGCCGTGGCCGTAGCCGCCAAGATGTTGTAGGCATGGGGCGTGCCCACAAGGTGCGTTCTCAGATTGAGTGTCCCACGGGGTGTGTGGAGAGACAGCGCCATGCCGCGCGTTTGAAGGTCAAGCTGGGCGAGGCGTACTTCAGCGCCGGGGTCATGGACGGCGTAGGTCACAATCCGGGCGCGGCCGTTGATAGCCGTGATGATGTCGGGCGTGCGCGCGTCGTCGGTATTGAGAACGGCGACACCGGGAACCTCTCCGTTGCGTCCGTCAAAGAGCCGCAATTTTGCGTCGAAGTACCGCTCCATTGTGCCGTGATAGTCCAGGTGATCCTGGGTCAGGTTGGTGAAGACAGCAGCCGCAAACCGCATATCGGCTACGCGCCAGCGGTCAAGCCCAATTGAGGAGACTTCGATAGCTACGTGACGGCAGCCGCTGTCGTAAGCGCGCCGCAGAAAAGCCTGCACTTCCGGGGCTTCTGGCGTGGTTAGGTGCGAGGGACAGCAGTCATCATCAATGCGCTGTTCAATCGTGCCGAGCAGGGCAGCGTGTCCGTAAGCGGCGCGGAAGATTTCGTAAAGCAGGTAAGTGGTGGTTGTTTTGCCATTGGTGCCGGTGACACCTACCACATGCATCTGACGGCTGGGATGTCCGTACAGCAGCGCCGCCACCTGTCCAAGGGCGCGCCGGGCGTCGGCAACCTGAATCCAGCCCGCAGGAAAGTCTGGCGGGACCGGTCGTTCCGAGAGAACAGCCTGAGCGCCACGGAAGAGGGCTTCCGGGATAAAGTCGTGTCCGTCGGCTTGGCTGCCAGCGAGGGCAACAAAAATACTACCGGGCTGGCACGCTTTAGCAACGCAGGTAATGTCACGTACTTCAAAGTTTTCACCGCTAACGCAACCGGCAACGGCGGTTGCTATGGCATGTAGGGTAGGCATGAGCAAAACGGTCTAGGTGCGGCAGAACACCTGCCGCCGGGTTTTTCTGAAGGGCACAAAACTCAGCGTGATCACTGTGGAAGCCCTATCCACCCGGCAAGTTGCTTGGCGTGGTGCTCGATGTTGCGGAACATCTCAAACTGCTGTGGATTCATTGGCCCATACTCACCACGGTGCAACAGCTCGGCAAAGCCTAGGACCATCTGAAGGGAAGTACGCATGGCGGTCAACTGCTCGGGCGTAACCTGCAAGGCCGAAGCCGGGGCTGGTGGGGGAGTGAGGGTTTCCATCAGTTGGGCAAATTCGGCGCGCAGACGGGTTTCATCCCGGATGGCAATAATCCGTCCGCCCGGCCATGAGTCATGCGCTGGCAGTTCCAGTACCACGAAAGAAGCCATCATGGATTGCCCATCCGGGAGGGTTATGTTCGTTGAAAACTGCTGCATTTCAGAGGTCACCGCCAAGTGCTCCCACAGGGGAGCATTGTCACCACCAAGCTGTTGACCAACTTCAAGCAAAGACCGCCCCAAGAGTTCCTGCCGGGGTGCGCCAAGCAAGTACTCAGCCATTGGGTTGACTTGCTGAAGTACACCTTGCGAGTCAAGCAGGATGAGTCCTTCGTCGAGATTTTCAATCAACCAGTCTGACCAACTTGCCGACTGGCCGCTTATGGTAGTGCTCTCCGCAGTTGGCTCGGTCGTATCTGTAGCTGGGGCTGTCAAAGCCACGCCACTACTGGCAGTAGGAAAAGCACCCTCGTGTGGAAATCCCCAGCCGGCCGACGGCGGCCCTGCTTCGACGGGCGAGAAGCTTTCGGCGGCTGGTGCAGAAGGGGGGGATGCAGTAAAAAAGTCAGACGAAGGCGCAACGTAGGTACCGCCCAAAGCTTCTGAAGGTTGGGAAAAGGCTTCCACATGTTGGGGTACATCCACTGAGGAAGGGGCTGTTGCAGTAAGCGTGGAATCCGGCAGGGGCGACAGCCAAGCAGCTTCTGCCCCAGTGGTGTGCGGGCTCAGGGAAGCAAATCCTTCCGTTGTCAACGGCGCAGTAGACGGTGCGAATGCCTCAGAGGATAATGCAACGGAGGATGGTGCAACCCAGGTCAGGTCTATTTTGCCTTGGACTTCAAAAGCTTCAGCCGCTGTTGTCGCCGGTGGCGGTGGGGTGTTTGAAGGCTCTACGTAAGCGGTACTCGGTACTGTGACATCCGGTGGCAAGTCCAAAACGGGAACATCGGCGGCAGGAGGCGGTATGTCACCTAGGGGCACCTCAAACCAATCGGTGTCAATAGGCGCGGTAGAAACTTCTGCAGGCATTGTGCATTCTGCAGGATTAGCTGTTGAATTAGTTGCAGGCGCCGATCCAGGCGGAAGCACCGAAGCCAGGACATCGTCATGCTTATTCGCCGTCTCTTGGGCAGGTGGGATCGGAGCAGCAGAGGGAGTAGGAGTTTTCCGCCGACCGCTTGTGAACTGGCCAAGCAGGGACTGTACAACACTTCCGGAAGTATGCCCAACCGGAGGATGATCGGCCGCAATAACTGTGGGCGAGACTTCGACAGGAATGGTGGTTTCCGCCTCTGAACGGTTCTTGGGCACGGCTGATGGGTCAGTCGCCTTGTTGCCGCGAATCGCATTGAGAAGCTTACTAAAATCCATTGATGCCTCCGTCGCTGATGCGCCGGTAGGGTTGGAAACCTTCTGAGGGAGGTAACACCCTCACCGCATGTTCCGTTGTGTGAAGACTCACTTGGTAGCGATACCGCGTGTGTTATCTTTTGGAACTGTTTACTCCTACTACAACAGTATCTTTGTCCTCTGCACGACAGGACAGACAGAAAATGCAATGGTTCGGTTTGGCAGGAGTATAGATAACAGGTATGCACCCTACAAGTCTTGGCATAGGATTTGCCGACTATTACGTGATGGGCAAGATAAATCCATAGTTTTGTTGGATTTTTCGGAGTGAAAAAGCCATGAATGTGCGGGAAAAACTCGAAGCTGAGCTACGACAACTTGAACAAGAGTTAAAGGTTGATCTTCCACGTGAATTGCAACGAGCAGCCGCTTACGGCGACCTGCGCGAAAACGGTGAGTACCAGGCAGCGCGGGAGCGTGTCCGATTGGTTGGCGCGCGGGTCGCCGAACTGCACCAACGGTTGGCAGAGCTGGCTGCTATCAATCTTGATTCCTTGCCCCGCGACCGGGCAGCCTATGGTTCAACCCTGCGGGTGCTTGATCTTGATAAGGACGTTGAATTGACCTACCGCTTGGTGATGCCGGAGGAGGCAGATGCCTCCAAGGGCATGATTTCCACCACTTCGCCACTCGGGCGCGGCTTTATGGGCAAGCAGGTGGGAGATGAGGTCGAAGTGCAAACTCCGCAGGGGTTACGCCGCTTTGAGATTCTGAGCTTACGAACCATTCATGATGACGAACCCACAACCTAAATCGGCCCACGTGTATGCCGCACGCTTGAGTGGCGTTGCCGTGTAGAAGGGAAATCCGCCTTTACTTTTTCTTCGGTCCACGGTTGACAGTTCCGAGCCCGGCAACCTAGACTGCCTAGCGTCACACAGACTAGGCTTATGACGAACCAAGCGATGCGAGGGGCAAAAGAGCCCAGGCAGTCGTCGCGGCTCGGACAACCCCTGTTGAGACTGGTACTTTTGTCGGTTGGTCTCTGGCTGGTAAGCGTGTCAGTGCTGGCCCAGGAAACGAAACCTTCCCCTCGGACGCACACCAACGATGACTTTCGTGTGCCGCGTACGCTTCCTGCGTCACCCGTAACACCTGCGCCAGTTTTAGCCGATACGTCTGTGCCAGCGAGCCACCAGTCGCCTAGCGGAACTGCGACATCCGCCAGCAAAACATCCGAGGAAGTGCCGGCTGTGGCTGGGACATCCCAAGAAACACCCCTTGCCGAACTCATCGCACGGCGGGATGCCAACGGCATGTGGATTCTGATCAGCCGGTCTTTGCCTCCACCTGAGCCGGAAAAACTCGCCGCACCGGCCCCAATTTCGACCGGTAAGCCGGAACTCGATGCCATCATTATGGAAATGGCAACCAAGTACGGCGTCGATCCGCGTTTAGTTGTCGAGGTTATCCGCCAGGAGTCAGGCTTTAATCCCTATGCCATCTCGCCGGCCGGCGCCAAAGGCTTGATGCAGTTGATTGATGCTACGGCTGCGCGCATGGGGACGCACGATGTCTTTGATGTGCGTCAAAACGTCGAAGGTGGCGTCAAGTACCTGCGTCTCTTGCTGGATATGTTCAATGGCGATGTTGCGTTGGCCCTGGCCGGGTACAATGCTGGCGAACACCGCGTGATTCGCAGTGGCTATCAAGTGCCGAACATTGCCGAGACGCGCCACTACGTCAAAGCCATCCTGGCACGTTATGGAAAAGCCTTCCACCGGGTCTCCAAACGGAAGGCAGAGGCTGCACCGGCTCCTGAGGAACCACCTCCGCCACCGTTGCGCGTTTTTGTTCAGAATGGTGTGATTTTGCTGACCAACCGCTGACTGACTGTAAACCAGTTGCAAAACAATAAGGATAGGGCGAAGAGTACCCTTATACTGGTACAGGCACTGTCTTGAGGATTTCTTCGAGTGCTGACCGGGCATCGTCAGTCTCACGCCCTCCACTGGCATAACGCGGACTGACAATAATACGGTGAGAGAGCACCGGAATAGCGAGACGCTTGATGTCGTCCGGTAGGCAGTAGTCACGTCCGTCGAAGAGCGCAAGGGCTTGCGCTGCACGAAACAGTGCTAGGCTGCCCCGTGGACTGACACCCATTTCCAGCAATTCCGATGTGCGGGTGGCGTTGACGATGCGCAGCAGATAGTCCACCAAGGCATCATCCATCCGCACCGTGCGAGCGCGTTCCTGCAAAGCCAGCATATCCGCTGCTGACAGAACAGGTTTCATCTCCAACAAAGGATCACGGCGGGCTTTGCCAAGCAGGATTTGTCGTTCATCTTCAGCCGAGGGATACCCCATGCTAAGGCGCATGGTGAACCGGTCGAGCTGGGATTCCGGTAGTGGGTACGTCCCGTGGTGCTCAACCGGGTTTTGCGTTGCCAAAACGATAAATGGCTTAGGTAGCTCAAACGTATGGTTTTCAATTGTCACTCGCCCTTCGGCCATGGCTTCGAGCAGACAACTCTGGGTTTTGGGCGTGGTGCGGTTGATTTCATCGGCCAGAACGACGTTGGCAAAAATGGGACCCGGACGGAACTCAAAACGGCCGGAAGCCTGGTCATAAACGCTCAATCCCAGGACATCGCTAGGGAGCAGATCGCTAGTAAACTGGATGCGCTGAAAGGAACAGTCTAGGGCGCGGGAAAGGGTACGTGCCAACGTGGTTTTGCCAACGCCGGGCACGTCCTCGATGAGGAGGTGTCCATCGGCGACAAGCGTGACCAGGGCCAGGCGGACGACATCGTGTTTGCCCCGTACCACAGTCTCAATGGCGGATTCCAGTGCCTGTAACTGCTCGGCCACACTCGACAGGCTCGACACCACAGGAGAAGAAGATGGCGTCACCGTTTGATTACTCACTTTCTTGCGGACGAGGTATTCTTTGCCGGTGTACGGCTACGAGTGTACGTCATACCATGCCGCTGACCAGTCTCGCAGCACACAGTTACCGTCTGGCGTTGTCGTAAGGGGCATCCGGCGTGCGGCCGCGGGAAGGTTCTGGACCGGAAGGTTGTGGGGGACGAGCTGGCGGAGACATCCGGGAAAGTCTTCACCTGGAGGTCTTCACCTGGAGGGAAGAGAACTATGGCGACGTTTAAAATCCGTGATGGACAACTGGCGTTGGAGTTTTCCCCTCTGGAGAAGCTGGGCGGTTTGCGTTCCGGCGCTACCGTCGAACTCAAGGACATCCACACGGTTGAGAAAGTGGATGATCCGTGGGCCATCCTCGATGGCTTGCGCTTCGGCACAGGCATCCCGTGGGTCATTGTGCTGGGGACGATGCTCCGGTGGGGCGGCAACGATGTGGTGGCTGTGTACCGCCGGGACCCGGCAGTTGTCGTCACCTTGCGGCCTGGCGCGCCCTACCAGCGCCTCATTGCCACCGTGCCACAGCCGGAGCAGGTTGTGGCTACCCTCCAGGCCGCTCTGGAAAATGAACGCAGGAAAACCTGACAAGAAAGCCTGAACTGGTGCGCTACTTTATGCTGCGCGACTGGTTGGGGTAACGACTTGGGTTGTGAGGCGTTGGTTTGCTGAACTTCCACTTCCGCCTGCCCACACTGAAAGTGATTGGTGAAAGCACCGCTTGGGCACTCACCGTCTGTCTGCAAACATCTCTGTCAGCACCCCTGGCACCGCCCGTCCTGTCTCACGGGGCATCACTCCAAGTTGCCTGACCAAGCGTGCCTTGTCCACCGTCCGCAACTGATCCAAAACCACCTGTCCTTCTTTCCCCCCAAACCGGCACTTCACTCGCGTGGGGTACTCCCGCCCCTTCGTCCACGAAGCATACTGGTTGTGGATGCCAGTGGTGGCAACCCGAAGCTTGCTACACCGGGCAACATACTGGGCCGGCTGTGGTGAGCAGCCCGGCTGTCTGTCTGTGTGATCCGGTGATGCCGTCAAGCCAATATGGCTGGGGGCAATGGTGGCTCTGTTGCTCAGCCGCCTTGAGACCGCTTCGGGCACTTTTGGCGCTGATTCCGTGGCGCTAAGCTTGAGCACGTCGGGCAACGTCCGCAGTTCGTTGCGCAGCACGGCCCCCAAGGCTGGCGTCACGCCATGGAACTTCTGCTTCAAAGTCTGGCTATCGTGACCGCTGTGGTTCTGGTGGCTTCGCTGGTCGTCCTTGGGCGCGGCAACCGAGCTATCCGTTTTCTGGTGGATGCTGTCGGGCCGGATGTCCGTCCCCACGCCACCGTCAGCATCATTGTCGCGGCCCGCAATGAAGCTGACACCATCGAGCCGGCGCTGCGGTCATTGCTTGCCCAGGACCATCCGGGGCTGGACATCATCGTGGTCAATGACCGTTCCACCGATGCCACCGGTGACGTTCTGGCCCGCCTTCAGCGTGAGTTTCCGGCGCTCAAAACCGTGACCGTCACCACGCTGCCCCCCGGCTGGCTGGGAAAAAATCACGCCCACTGGGTCGGAGCGCAGGCGGCAACCGGCGATTTCCTGCTCTTTACCGATGCCGACATCATCATGCACCCCAGCGCCGTGCGCCGCGCTGTAGCCTTTGCCCTTGCCGAAGGCCTTGATCACGTCGCCGTCGGGCCCGAGGTCCACCTGCCTGGCTTCTGGCTGACGGCCTTTCTCGGCACCTTCACGATGTGTTTCTCGATGTTTGTGCGTCCGTGGCGGGCGCGTGACCCGCGCAGTACGGTCTTTGTCGGCATTGGCGCGTTCAATCTCGTCCGCCGCACAGCCTATGAGCGCGCGGGCACTCACGCTGCCATTCGGATGCGGCCCGATGACGACATGAAACTCGGCAAAATCATCAAGCTGGCTGGCGGGCGACAGGAACTGGTGGCCGGAAAAGGGTTGCTGGCCGTCACCTGGTATCACTCCCTGAGAGAACTCATCCGGGGGCTTGAAAAGAACACTTTTGCCGGTATGGATTACAACTTGGCGCTAGCTGTAGCCGGGCCACTCACGCTGTTTCTGCTATTTGTTTGGCCTTACTTGGCGCTGTTGGTGACAGACGGTTGGGTGTGGCAGGTCAACCTGCTCAATGTTGGGCTGGGGCTTGCGCTCTATGCCGACAACTCACTGCGGTACGGCGTCCGGTGGCAACACGTCCCACTCTTTCCGCTGACCATCCTGCTGATGATGTTCATCGTGTGGAATGCCACGCTGCGAACCCTGCTGAGAGGCGGCATCACCTGGCGCGGCACGTACTATTCCCTCGCCGAACTCAAGGCAAATCGCGTTTAGGCGGCCTGTCTGAGTGGGTTGTTGCTGGCGAAGGTGTCAGTAGAATTTTCTCAAGTCCATGCCGGCGTAAAGATGTGCCACCTGCTCGGCATAGCCGTTGAAAAGCAGGGTCGGCCGCCGGGTGAACTCACCAATGCGCCGCTCGGTCGCCTGGCTCCACCGGGGATGACTCACCGCCGGATTGACGTTGGCATAAAAGCCGTACTCATGGGGTGCGGCTTCTCGCCAGGTCGTGCGTGGCATGCGGGTCGTCAGCACAATGCGCGCCACCGACTTGATGCTTTTGAAGCCGTACTTCCACGGCACAACTAACCGCAGCGGGGCGCCGTTTTGGTTAGGTAGGGTTTTGCCGTACAGGCCCACAGCAAGAAGCGTCAGCGGATGCAAGGCTTCATCCAGCCGCAGCCCCTCGCGGTAAGGCCAATCAAGCAGTTGTCCCCGTTGCATAGGAAACTGTTTGGGGTCGTGTAGGGCCTCAAACGCCACAAACTGTGCTTTACCTAGCGGTTCGACCAGCTTGAGCAAGGAAGCCAGCGGAAAGCCAACCCACGGAATGACCATGGACCAACCTTCAACACAGCGAAACCGGTACACCCGTTCCTCAAGCGGAAAACGACGCAGCAGGTCATCTATGTCAAAGGTTTGTGGGCGTTGGACATCGCCTTCAACCGTCACCGTCCATGGGCGTGTCACTAGCGCGCGGGCTTCATAAGCCACGTCATGCTTAGAGGTCGAAAACTCGTAAAAGTTGTTGTAGTGCGTGATGTCGTCGTAGTCCGTCGGCGGTTCATCAGTCGTCAAGAGAGGGTTGCTGGCAGGGACTGTAGCCAGTGGGTACGGGCCAGGGCCAGGCGGTGGACGGCGCGCAGCCCTAGCGAAGAAATGATAAATCCCGGCCGTGGCTACAAGCGAACCGGCTGCTATCAGACCACGTAGCAATTCCCGCCGCCGGAGATACAGCCATTCGGGTGTGATTTCTGAGCTTTTGATGTCAGCCGGTCGCTTGATGAGCATAAACTTGGGCTGAAGGGACCTTTATTTCTCAATGCCAAGTTGGGTGAGCAGAAAGGTGTAGGAAAATGCTGTTTCACGCAAGGCGTCATAGCGGCCTGACGCACCACCGTGCCCGGCGCTCATGTTGGTCTTGAGCAGGAGGAGATTGTTGTCCTTTTTGAGCGTCCGCAGCTTGGCCACGTACTTGGCCGGCTCCCAGTAAGCCACCTGGCTGTCGTAGAGTGCCGTCGTGACAAGCATAGCTGGATAGTTTCCGGGCCGGAGGTTGTCATACGGGGAATACGAGCGCATGTAATCGTAAGCCGCCTTTTCATTTGGATTTCCCCACTCGATGTATTCCCCGGTCGTCAGCGGCAGGGTCGGATCGAGCATGGTGTTCATCACGTCTACAAAAGGCACCTGCGAAATGACCACACGGAAGAGGTCCGGGCGCATATTGACAACTGCACCCATGAGCAGCCCTCCGGCGCTGCCACCTTGAATCGCTAGGTGTGCTGGCGAGGTGTATTTCTCGCGGATGAGAAATTCCGCGCAGGCAATGAAATCAGTGAAGGTGTTTTTCTTTTGCATCATCTTGCCTTGCTCATGCCACTCTTCACCCATTTCGCCGCCGCCGCGAATATGCGCCACAGCAAAAATCACCCCTCGGTTGAGCAGGGATAGCCGGTTGGAAGAAAAACCATCGGGAACTGAGATGCCATAGCTCCCGTAGCCGTATAGAAGTGTGGGATTTTTGCCAGTTCGCCGGATGCCTTTCTTGTGGGTTACCGTAAGTGGAATCTTTGTACCATCTGACGCCGTTGCAAACAGGCGCTTCGTGACGTACTGCGTCTTATCGTAACCGCCAACAACTTCGTCTTGCTTGAGCAGGGTTTGTTGGCGGGTTGCCATGTCATACTCGTAGACTGTGCGTGGTGTGATCGGCGATTCATAGGTATAACGAAACTTAGTCGTCTCAAACTCAGCATTAATAGCGCTGCTGGCCACATAGGCTGGCTCGGGAAAAGTAATGACGTGTGATTTACCCTGCTCTAGGTCAAACACGGTAAAATTCTGAAGCCCATTTTCCCGCGTCGTCACAACGGCGTGGCGGGCAAACAGATCAATGGATTCGATTTTGACCTTGGGATTGTGAGAGACGAATTCACGCCAATTGGATTTGTCGGGAGCACTGACCGGAGCGCGCACAATCCGGAAGTTTTTGCCACCATCCTGCGTTAGGATGAACCACTCGCCGTTGCGGTGCTCGACAAAGTAGCGGATGCCTTCGGTACGTGGAAAAAGTACATGAAACGTTCCGTAGGGCTGATCGCTTGGCAGGTAACGGACTTCACTTGTTGTCGAACTGATGGAAAGCAATGTGAGATATTTCCGGTCACGGGTACGGTCAAGCCCCAGGCTATACAGTTCGTCGGTTTCTTCAAAGATTTCTTCCGTTTTGCCGCCCAGCGTATGCCGAAAAAGCTTGTTGGAACGCTTGGTCACTGGGTCTTCAATAACTAGGAATAGGGTTTGGTTGTCGGCTGCCCACTCGACGCTTGTGACCCGCTCGGCGGTGTCAGGCAAGTGCTTGCCGGTGGTCAAATCTTTGATGTGGAGCTTGTACTGGCGGTAGCCCGTTTCGTCTGTTGTATAAGCTAACCACCGGCCATCATCGCTGACGGCAAATGCCCCCAACGCCATGAAGGATTTACCTTCAGCAAGCTGGTTGAGGTCAACCAAGATTTCTTCCTGGGCATCAAGTGAACCCTTTTTGCGGCAGTGGATGGGATATTGTTTACCCTGTTCGGTGCGGTAATAGTAGAAAAAGTTGCGGTATGGATAGGGCACGCTAAGGTCAGTTTCTTTGATACGTGCCAGCATTTCCTGGTATAGCTTGTCCTCAAATGCCTTATACGGTGCCATCACACTTTGCGTGTAGGCATTTTCGGCTTCAAGGTAAGCAATCACTTCTGGGTTCTGGCGTTTGTCGTCGCGCAGCCAGAAGTAGTCATCCACGCGCCGGTCGCCATGCAACTCAAAAACGCGCGGTTCTTTTTTAGCAATTGGAGGCGTTGGACGGGTCGTTTGGGCCATAACTGCAAGCGAGGCCATGAACACCATGGCAATAAGTTTGAAGGCTTTGTGAACAAGGTACTGCACAGCGTCAAACCTTCCTAGGAAGAACTCTTTAGGCAGAAGATGGGCAGCAGGCAGGTCGCCTGGGCAACCCATGGAAAATCATACTGAAATGGCCTGTGCAAGGTAGGTTAGCTGCCGTTGACACCGGCTGGTGGCTTTACAATAGTAGTCTAGAGAAGACCGCTAGACTTTCGTTGGTTACGGCTGTTTGTGCCTGGTGGTGGTTTGAAGAAACTAACGCTTCCTGATGATAGTCTTGAGGTCCTGTTTGGGCCCTACGATGAAAACATCCGTTACCTTGAATCGCTGTTGAACGTCCGCATTGGGGCGCGGGGAAGCGAGGTGACCATCGAAGGGGAAGCCTCCGACATGGCTGTGGTTGAGGCGATCCTGACCGACTTTGCCGAGCTAGTCATTGAAGGCGCGGCTCCGTCAAGCCAAGAGTTGCGCCAGGCTTTCAGGCAGATTGCCGACGACCGTACAGCTTCACTAAAAACCTTCTTTTCCAAGACCTACCGCTTCAACCCCACCGGACGAAAAATGGTTTCGGCGCGGACGCCGACCCAGCGCCGCTACCTTGAAGCGCTCCAAAACCACGAACTCGTGTTTGGCATCGGTCCGGCTGGGACGGGAAAAACCTTTCTCGCCGTCGCCGTCGGGTTACATTACCTGTGGCAGAAGAAAGTCTCACGGATTATTCTGACGCGCCCGGCTGTCGAAGCCGGTGAAAAGCTGGGCTTTCTGCCAGGCGATTTGCAGGATAAGGTCGATCCCTACCTGCGTCCGCTCTACGACGCGCTGTTTGATTTGGCCGATGCAGACAAAATCACTCGCATGCTGGAGAAGCGCATCATTGAAGTCGCACCACTGGCCTTTATGCGCGGGCGGACGTTATCCGAAGCCTTCATCATCCTTGACGAAGCGCAAAACACAACCTCCGAGCAGATGAAGATGTTTCTAACGCGCATTGGCTTCGGTTCACGGGTCGTAGTAACAGGAGACGCCACCCAGATTGACCTACCCCCTGGAAAACTGTCCGGCCTCATTGAGGCTATGACCATACTGCGTGACATCCGCGAGATTGCCATTGTCGAATTCACAAATCGGGATGTCATCCGGCACCGGCTAGTGCAGCTTATCGTACAGGCATACGACCGCGCCCGTCAGGGCGCTTGAGGCATTTTGCTGGAGGCTATGCAAGCTCATGTTTTCTGAGTGTCAAGCCGTGGCATGAGGTGCAACGGTGAAGCCGTTTGCGGGTTCGGTACTGTCAAGCGCTGCCACACAACCTGTGCCGCTCGCGCCGAAGCGCCAGATTCACCAAGCCGCGCTCGAATGGCAGCATAGACCGCCTGCAAACGTTCCCGTTCTGCCGGCTGATGCAGCAAGTCGTGCAGTCGCCGGGCAATATTTTCGCCAGTGACGTGTTCTTGGAGCAATTCCGGCACGGTTGCCTCGCCCATCACATAGTTGACAAGGCCAACGTAAGGTAGTGGTGCAAAGCACCGCAGATACATTGCCGTCAACGGCGCTACTTTGCCAACAATGACCATGGGGACACCAACTAAAGCCGTCTCCAGCGTGGCAGTGCCCGAGGCAACGACAGCCGCATCAGCCAGCGCTAGCGTTTCATAGAAGGCATCTGCAGTGAGCTTGATTGGAAGCTTGAACTGCCGCAGCCAGGGCTTGAAATCATCCTCTGTAAGTGATGGAGCACGAGGCAGGACAAAGTGCAATAACGCATCATGACGCGCCAGACGTTCAGCTGCGTCAAGCATTGGAGCCATGTAGTGCTTTAGCTCCGAGCGACGACTACCCGGTAAAAGGGCAATGACGCGACCGGTGGCTTCGATACCGAAAGGTTCCCGCAGGCGTCGCTTTTCGTCTTCTGAGAATTGCGGCACACGGTCAAGCAGCGGATGTCCAACAAAGGTTACGTCCATACCGTGGCGCGCATAGAACTCAACCTCAAACGGAAACAGTACCAGCATGTCTGTCACAGTTTGCTTGAGCTGCCAGACTCGTCCCCGGCGCCAGGCCCAAACCTGGGGGCTGATGTACCAGATGACGGGAATCTGCCGTCGCTTGAGTTGACGTGCCAGACGCATGTTGAAATCGGGAAAATCAACAAGGATAGCCACGTCTGGGCGGTTGTGGTCCGCCATGGCTACGATTTCCCGAAAGGTGCGCCAGATGGTCGGCAGGTGACGCACCACTTCGACAATGCCGATGACGCTAACAGCTTCCATACGGATGATCGGGGCAACGCCAGCTGCTGCCAGACGTTTGCCTCCCATCCCGTAAAACCATGGCGTAGGCACGCCATTCTGCTCTGCCAGAAGGCGTATCTGGTGGATGAGTTCCGCCGCGTGGGCGTCGCCGGAAGCCTCTCCGGCAACGACCAGAATGCGATATGTCATTGGTGTGCGTCAGTTAGGGACAGGCTGCGTCACGGTTCTTCTGAAACCCTAACAACAAGTTTGCCGACATTTGAGCCGTCAAAGAGTTTCTGCACGGCTTGTGGAGCGTTTTCAAGACCGTCAACGACATCGAGCCGGTACTTGAGACGCCCTTGATTGACCCACTCTAGAAGTTGCGGAATGGCTTCTTGGGCGCGGGGCATGTAATCAAGCACAATAAAGCCTTCGATGCGCAGGCGCTTGCTAATGACAAGCAAGAAGTTGGAAGGCCCAGTAGGTGGTTTCTCACTTGTGTATTGAGAAATTGCACCGCAAGCAACGATGCGACCAAAGTTGTTCATGCGGGCCAGCGCCGCATCGAGAATTACGCCGCCTACGTTGTCAAAGTACACGTCAATACCCTTTGGACAGCACCGCGCCAGCGCTGCTGCGACATCCTCATGTTTGTAATCAATGGCTGCGTCAAAGCCCAAATCTTCGACAATCCAGCGGCATTTTTCCGGCCCGCCGGCAATACCCACGACGTGGCAGCCTTTGATGTTTCCAATCTGGCCCACCAGTGATCCGACAGCTCCGGCTGCCGCCGACACCACAAGGGTTTCGCCTTCTTTGGGGCGACCAATGTCGAGCAAGCCAAAGTAGGCCGTCAGCCCAATAGCGCCCAGAACACCGTGATACAGCAGCAGGGAATGACCGGGAACTTTGGCAATTCGTGTCAACCCTTGTCCGTTGCCGACGTAGTAGAGCTGCCAACCGAGTAATCCCTGAACAAATGTACCTACCGGGAAGCCTTCGTGCCGTGAAGCTTCGACGACCCCAATTGCAACGCCGCGCATCACTTCTCCTAAGGGCACGGCAGGAAGGTAGGAATCCTGTGCCGCCCAGATGCGGTTTGTCGGATCAAGTGACAGATAAATGTTGCGGACAAGAATTTGCCCTTCCGCAAGGTCAGGAACGGGTTCTTCGTGCCATGTGAAATCGGTGGGCTTGAAATTGCCCACCGGACGAGCAGCCAGTCGCCACTGGCGGTTGATGTATTCGGCCATGTGCCGGAAGATTCCTTTCATTGCACGGTGTCGTGGATTGTGTGCGCCAATGCGCACGTGCAAGCATGCTAGATTTTGAAGCAACTGCAAACCCGTATGTCGGCTGCAATGACATTACACACCAGCGACGCTTTTGTGCTCCATACCTACCCGTATGGCGAAGCGCACAAGGTAGTCGTTTTGTTTACCCGTAGCAGCGGCTTGGTGCGCGCTGTAGCTTATGGGGCACAGAGCAGGCGCCAGAAATACGGGGCAGCACTGGAACTGTTTTCTGAGGTCCACGTGGTGTACCGCGAACGTCAGGGGCAGGAACTTGTGTCGCTAGTTGCCTGCGATGTCAAGCGCTTGCACTTCGCGGCTGCGTCTAATCCAGTGGTAATGTCCATGCTGGCTTACTGGGCAGAACTAATCAGTGGTCTGTTTCCAGCTCACCAACCCAACGACGCCGTATATCGGCTGCTGGTTGCTGGCTGTGATCTGGTCGAACGCCACGCGCAGGGGCTGCTGCCGGAAACGCCCGACGCCCTGATGGTCTATGTCGAAACTTGGCTCCTGCGGCTGGCCGGTTTTCTGCCGGACTGGAAACACTGCGCCCGGTGTGGCGCCGATTTGCTCTCCACGCCGACTGCGCGCCTGTCTGCTGACGGCATGCCGGGTTGTGTCACATGTCTGGCGTATGGGCGGGAGATCAGCCTGCCAGCGCGCCGGGCTTACGTTGCGATGCAGCGTCAGTCGCCGGGTGATTTCTGTCATCATGCGCCGGCTGCCGATACCCTAGCCGAACTGGCTGCACTCAATGGACAACTGGTATGCCTGGCTTTGGAGCGTCCCCCAAAGAGCCGGGCCGTCTGGCAGCAGCTTCGGGAAGGAATAGCGTCTGCGACATAAACTGCACGGAAAAAACGGATGGGAGGGCTGTTGAGAAAGCTCACGACAATGCGTCTCCCTTTGATGGTGATATGCCTTCTCTGGCTGGTAGCAGGCGGTGTGCAGCCCCTGTTTCCAGCGGCACATGCCCAGGTGCGCGGCTATGATGCACCGGGTCTGGTTGGGCTTCAGCTTCAGCTCCGGCGGCTGCCGACAACAGCTAGCGTCCTGCACATCGGAGCCCATCCTGATGACGAGGATTCGGCGCTGATCGCCCGTTTAGCGCGGGGGGATGGCGCGCGGGTGGGCTACCTTTCGCTGACCCGTGGTGAAGGCGGGCAGAACATTTTGGGGCCAGAGCAAGGCGAGGCGCTTGGTGTGATACGTACCGAAGAGCTGCTCCAGGCGCGCGCCCTCGACGGTGGCGAGCAGTTTTTTACCCGTGCCTTTGACTTCGGCTTCAGCAAGACCCTTGAGGAAACCGAGGCGAAATGGAACGCCATGCATGGCCCCGATGCCATTTTGCAGGACGTGGTCAAAGTCATTCGCCAGTTCAAGCCACTGGTCATCGTTTCGCGCTGGGGTGGGACGCCGCGTGACGGCCATGGCCATCACCAGTACTGCGGTTATCTTGCGCGGTTGGCCTTTGCCAAGGCCGGCGATCCCGACTGGCATCCTGAACTCGGCCCAGCCTGGCAGGCGCAAAAGCTCTATGTCAGCGCTGACGCAGCGCCACCGGACAACCCCCATCCGCCACTCAAAATTCCCACTGGCGTCTACGACCCGGTACTCGGACGAACCTACTTTCAGGTGGCTATGCAGGGACGCAGCCAGCACAAGTCGCAGGAAATGGGGGCGTTGGAGCTGGAAGGCGAGCAGTTTTCCCAGGTGAAGCTTGTTGAAAGTCGTGTGCCGACCGATCCGGCAAGCGAAAAGAGCCTGTTTGATGGTCTGGACACCAGCTTACGCAGTTTAGTAGGCGAGTCGGCTCCAGAAGAAGCCAAACGGTTGCTCGATGACATCCAGGCTATGGTAGAGCGTCTGGCGGCAAGCTGTGTTACGCCGACGGAAGCCTACCATGTTCTGACCGAAGCTTACACAAAGCTGATGCGATGTCGGCGGTTGCTTGACGGTGCGCCGCCGGAGAGTGTGGAGCCGTTTGTCATTGGCGAAAGATATGGGCCGGGTAAAATGTCCCCGCCGCCGTCATTGGTGCTCGATGTCAAGCGGGAGCAGTTGGCGCAAGCCGTTCTGCTGGCCGCTGGGTTTCAACCGGCGGCCTGGGCGGATGTCGAAACCGTGACCGAAGGTGACACGCTCAATATCGTGTTCAACCCCTGGCCGATAGACCCACCCCGCTTCAAAATGGGCAACTTTGTCATGTCTCTCCATGCGGAGACGACGACCCTGGGGGAGAAACGTTTTCCAGAGGGCTACCTGGCGTCGGTACGCCTGAGTATAAAGCCCCCCCTTGACCAGCCGGTGCGTCCGGGCCGGTCGGTGTTGGACATTTTTGGGTGTGCGTACATCTTCGGGCGGCCATGTCAGGTTGGTGTGCCGCTCAGGTATCGCTACGCCGATCCGGTACGCGGTGAAGTGCAACGGGACGTGGAACTTGTGCCGCCGCTTTCGGTTAGCCTGAGCGATACCTTGCTGGTTGTTCCGAAGGCTGACGAACGGGAGGACAAACAGGAATCAGCGCCGCAGCGCATTGTGGTAACCGTCACCAACCATGCCCAGACAGAACGCAGTGGTAGCGTCAAACTCGACGTTCCCCGTGGCTGGCGCGTCACACCGGCCGAAGTTGCCTTCACGCTGCCGCCAAAGGGAAAGCAACCATTCGTCTTTGAGGTGGTTGTTCCGCCAGTGACACGAGCCGGGCGTTACACCATATCGGCCGCCGCAATGAGCAACGGCCAGCGGTATGACCGCACCATGCAGGTTATTGCCTATCCCCACATTCCAACCCGCCGTCTCTATCCGCCTGCCCAGTTGACCGTTCTGGTCAGTGACATCCGGGTTGCCCCGGTCAAGGTGGGATACGTCATGGGCAGCGGGGACTTTGTGCCGCAGGCCATCCGGCGATTAGGGTTACCGGTGACGCTTCTGGACGAAAACACCCTAGCCACCGGCGATTTGCAGGCTTTTGATGTCATCGTGGTGGGGATTCGCGCTTCACAAGCCCGCCCGGACTTTGTTGCCGAGCACGCCCGTTTGCTGGAGTACGTCCGGCAGGGCGGGACGCTCATCGTGCAGTACCAGCGCCCAGACTATGTTGCGCGCGGGCTTCCGCCCTTTCCGGCAACCATGGGGCGGCGCACTACGGATGAAACCGCCCCGGTCACGGTGTTGCAGCCGGACCATCCAGTATTCAACGTTCCCAACCGGATCACGGCGCAGGATTGGGAGGGTTGGGTCCAAGAGCGGTCACTGTATGACTGGGCCGCCTACGATGACCGCTACACGGCGCTGCTGGAAAGCCACGATGCCGGAGAAGCACCCAACACCGGCGGGCTGGTCATCACGAAGCTGGGACGCGGATACTACATCTACACCAGCTACGCCTGGTTTCGGCAGTTGCCGGCCGGAGTGGCAGGGGCCTACCGCATCTTTGCCAACATGTTGAGTTTGTCCGCCAGCCGCACGGCGGAGCTTCTCCATCAGCGCCAGCGTCCGGCCAGAGGCAGGTCGCCGGGAAGGCCGAGCTGAACTGTGAAGTCGGCGAAACCGGGCGTGTTTGAGTTGCGCAGGAAAAACGTTCCCTGGCGATAGACACCGAAGGTGTCAAAGCCCTGTCCTGTCCAGTCGCCCGCAACGGGCATGTCACCGGCCAGACCATAAAAGAAGGCCACGTCGGCAAATCCACTGGTGTTGGTGTTGCGCAGGTAGGCAAAGCCATCCGACGGCCGGAAGCAGCCAACGGTTGTGAACAGATCACCGTCCCAGTCACCAACCACGGGCAGGTCGTTCGGGTTGCCGTAGTTGATGATGTAGTCGGCAGGGCCGGCGTCGTTGGTGTCGCGCAGCAGGAAGATGCCGTTCCGGTACACCCCAATGGTGTCGCGTCCATCGCCGTTCCAGTCGCCGGCCACGGGCCAGTCCCCCGGTGCGCCAAAGTTGAACACTATGTCGGCTACACCGGGGCCGTTGGTGTTTTTGAGGAAAAACTGTCCCTGCCGAAAAATCCCGACCGATTGCACGCCGTCGCCATCCCAGTCGCCCACAACCGGGATGTCGCCGGCCTGTCCGTAAAAGAAGCTCATGTCCGCAAAGCCTGAAGTGTTGTCAAACTTGAGGTACACGTTCCCGTTAGCAGGGCGGTACACGCCAACCGTTCGGGGACTTGGGCGGGGCGGCGTGGCTTGTTGTACAGCGTTATTGACGCTGGCTCGGACCTGTTCTGTGAGCTGAAAGACCTGATTGAGCGGCGTTTGGGCAAAGAAGACGCCCAGCACCCCGGTGCGGTAGTCAATCCACGGCAGTGTGCCAAGGGCGCCGCCGTCGCTGACATTGATGCCAACGCCGTTGCTGTCGAGCGTATTGCGCCACCATCCGAAGCCATAGCGGGTTTCCGCCTGTCCGTAGCCCTGGTAGGGCGAGGAAACAATACGTGCGCCCTGGGTCTGATCGCGGCGCATCTCCAGACAGGCCGCAGCCGACAGGACGCGCCGCCCCTCGAAGAGTCCATTCGCATACAGCATGGTGAGAAAGTTCATGTAGTCGTCGAGAGTGGACCACATGCCACCAGCCACGTGTGGATTGGCGGTGAAATCACCTGATTCGGTAAATGCCGTACGGGTCATGCGGCACGGTACGAGGATATTCTGTCGCACAAACGTGTCAAAGGGTGTACCGGTCACGACCTCGACCACGCGCCCGACCACATGCATCGAGGCACCGCCGTAGAAAAACTCCGTACCCGGTTGGGCGCGCAGCGGCGTGTTTTCCTGGGCAATGATGGCTACGGCTTGCTCTAAGGTGATAGCTGGATTGCCGATGGCAGCAGAAGTCCCCCGCATCCCGGATGTGTGCGCCATACACTGCCGGATGGTTGGATTGGCCCGTCGGGTTGAGCCAACAACGGGCATGTCACGGAAAGCAGGCAGGTATGCGCCAACTGGGTCGTCAAGCCGAATCAAACCCCGATCCACACAGACCATTACGGCTGCCATGGAAATCAATTTGGTCGAGGAAGCCAGAAAAACCCTTGATTCGGTGGTGAAAGGGATGCCGAAAGCAATCCGTCCGTAAGCTTCCCGGAAAATCAGGCGGTTACGGTGGCGAATGCTTAGAGAGAGCCCCGGTGGCTGATTGGCAGCAACGGCTGCCTGGAGTTGGCTGCGGACGCCGCTCAGATCATAACCACTGGCAGATACTGCCACGGAGGCCATAGATGTCGTTCGGGGAAGAACAAATCCACCTAGGCACAGACCAATTTAGGAGACAGCCCAGCGCCAACCGATATGTCACCGACCGGGTTCGTTGATGTGCGCCTTGCTGGATACTGCCTGACATACCACGAGTTTGACCAAGTCGAATAGGGATTTTCTTTCGCGTTTTCACATTGGCTGAGAATTCTGACGCGGTACGGTTGCAAAAGTCGAATTTCCTACTGCGCTGTACGCGGGGACATGTGAAGTGATAGCAACAACCCGCTTGGAACTTCCACCTAAGGCTGCTAGACTGCTGCACGGCCTGGGTAAGCCGCCGATAGGAAGCAAACTTCGCGGAGCTGTTCAGGCCCGGTCTGGACATTTTACTGGCGGAGGCATCCGGTACATGTGGGAAAGGTTGAAGCGCCTGTTCCGTTCGATTTTCGGAGGGATAATTGACGCTGCTGAAGACCCTGAGCTCATCCTTCAGCAGGTCATTCGTGACATGCGCGATCAGGTTCCGAAGCTGAACGAAAATGTCGCGCAGGTGATGTCCCACGAAAAGCTGCTGGAACGGGAAATCGCTACGCTGGAACGCGAGATTACTGATCTCGATGGCAAGGTCAGGGCAGCTATCAAGATGGGGCGCGACGACATCGCGACAACCTACATTGCCTCCATGCAAGAGAAGCAAAACTCGCTGGCGCGCGCCAAAGAGCAGCTCGTGGTGGCCAAGAAGGCTTCCCAGCAAGCGATCCGCTTCCGCGATGAATACCTGCTCAAGATGAAACGTAAGCAGGAAGAAGCTATGCAGCTTATCAGCGAAAGCAGGCGGGCGCGGATGCAGGAGCAACTTGCGGCTACAATGGCCTCTTTCCAGATTGGGGATACGGCAGCTTCCTTTGATGAAATGCGTGACAAGATTAGCCGCCGCGCTGCCGCTGCTGAAGCCAAGCTGGAGCTGTCCACAATAGGTGTAGATAGCCAGATGGCACAACTTGAACGCGAGGTCTATAACGTTCAGGCGCAGGACGCCCTTATGGCTTACAAGCGTCAGATGGGAATCATCCCCGACGAGCCCCAACCGCTGCCGGAATCCGTTGGACCAGAACGAACCCTTGGTCCGGCGCAACGAAAAGCCCTTGAATAGTGCCTGTTACGGGACAGGGGGGACGCTTGAAATCGGAGGAAGCCTTGTGAGCTGTCCCATGGGAGACGAGAAGAGCAACATGTCAAGGAGAAGATATCGTTCCCACCCCCCCAAGTAGATCGCAGTGGCCGCCAGCTTTTGTCCTTCCTTTAGTTACTTATCTTTCGGGGGAAGGCGGAAGGTAGCCATGACCGGCGCGTGGTCAGAAGGGCGTGCCTTACCGCGCTCGGCGCGGTCAATGCTGGCCGACAAGCAAGCATCTGCTAGAACCGGCGTCGCCCAGATGTGGTCAATCCGCCAACCCCGGTTGCGCGCAAAACCACCCGTACGATAATCCCACCAGCTATATAGTCCCGGCTCATCTGGATGCTGTTCGCGGACGCTATCCCTAAGTCCCCACTGCTGCCAGCGGGCTAGAAAAGCATGTTCTTGCGAATGAAACATGACAGTTTCACGGTTGCTTTCTGGGTCATAGAGATCAATGTCGGCCGGTGCGATGTTGTAGTCACCACAGAGCAGAAAGGGCATCTCTGGCCTCAGGTGGGTTGTTAGGAAGCGGGTGAGCCGCTCTAGGAAAGCTAACTTGTAGGCAAACTTCGGTGAGTTGACTGTTTCGCCATTAGGGACATATACCGAGGCAACGGTAACTCCGCAGATGGTGGCAAGCAGAAACCGCCGCTGGTCGTCCGGCGGGTCGTCGGGCAGGCCGTAGCGGACCTGCTGCTGTGGCTCGAAGGAAAGAATAGCCACGCCGTTGTATCCTTTCTGCCCGTAGACGCTGGCTACATAGCCAAGCTGCTCAAAGGCCTCGAATGGAAAATCGGCATCGGGGACCTTGGTTTCCTGCAAGCAAAGGATGTCGGGTTCGTGACGCTGAAGCCAGTCCAGGACATGAGGCAGGCGGACACGAATAGAATTGACGTTCCACGTGGCAACCGTCAGGGTTTCAGGCATGGTATGGGTTCTGGTAGCTCTCGAACTGAATGCAAACCAAGCACTCGGAGGTCGGCGTTGTAAAGCCCAGCGCCGTCAGCCAAGCCTTTCCGCTTATGACTTATCAAGCGATTGCCCGCAAGTGGCGGCCCCAGCAGTTTGAAGATGTCGTAGGACAGGCAGCTATTACGCGCGCCCTCAGCAATGCGCTGCGGACAGGGCGCCTTCACCACGCCTACATGTTTGCTGGGCCGCGCGGCGTCGGCAAAACCACATGCGCCCGTCTCTTTGCTCGGGCGCTCAACTGCGTGGAAGGCCCAACGCCGACGCCATGTGGACGGTGTCCGTCGTGTATGGAAACAATGACCGGTGCTTCGCTTGATGTGTTGGAGATTGATGCCGCTTCCCATACCGGCGTAGACAATATCCGCGAAGTCGTCATTGCGACCGTTGGAAACCGTCCGGCGCGCGATCGCTACAAGGTCTTTATCATTGATGAAGTCCACATGCTTTCGACAAGTTCCTTCAACGCCCTGCTCAAGACCCTAGAAGAACCCCCGCCGCACGTTGTCTTCATCATGGCAACAACAGAACTGCACAAGCTGCCGGAGACGATCCTTTCCCGCTGCCAGGTCTATGAGTTTCGGACAGTTGGCGTCGAAGTCATTGCCGACCGGCTTCAGCGGATTGCTGAAGCAGAGAAGATTCCGATTTCACGTGCAGCACTAGTGCAAATTGCGCAAGCCGGGCGCGGTAGTCTGCGGGATGCCCAGTCGGCCTTTGACCAGGTCCTGGCGTATGCCGGAGAGGACGTTGTGGAAATTGACGAGGCTACCGTACGCAACGCTCTTGGCCTGATTGGTATTGACTGGTTAGCAAAGGCCGTCGAGGCCATACACATGTCGGATGCGGCTGCTGTTTTGGTTGAGGTGGAACAGCTTGTTCGCACAGGTCACGATTTGCGGCAGTTCTTGCGAGAGTTGATGACCTATCTGCGCCATCTGCTCGTGGCGCAGTTTGTTGGTGCTGACCGAGAGCTGCTGCCGGTTGCCGAGAGTGAATTCGCCATTATCAAAAAGCAGAGCCAATACTTTACCTCTGCCGAGCTAATCCGGCTGTTTTCTCTGGTTGCTGACCTGGAAATGCAAATTCGGGGCGCTGAAGACCCACGCCCACTTGTTGAGGTCGGTCTGGTTAAGTTGACGCAGTTGGGCAATCTCAGACCGCTGGAAGAGATTTTGGCGCGTCTCGATGCCCTACTTGCGGAAAGCCAGCCATCTACACCGGGTAGCGCATCTACCGGTTCCGCTGCCGGAAAGAGAACGGCTACGCCGACTAGGCCGGCACCTTTGCCGCCGCCATCTGAGCCTTCTCAGCCGTCTTCAGCACACCCGGCGCAGGCCAAGCATGACACCGCTGGCCGTCCACCACTGCGCTTGGCTTCACCACCAGAGCCGCATGTCGGTGCGACCTCTGCCAGTCCACCTACAGCAGAGACCGCTTTTGATCCCACTGATGCCAATGAAGTTCTGTCCAAAATCAAGCAGCGAGTTGAACAAGCGAAACGTGATCTGTTGGCTATTCAGCTCGATAGCGTACAGTCCGCCCGGTGGGATGGCAATCAGTTCGAGTTGACCTTCGACGCCCAAGCCAAGTCACAAGAGGCATTTGTTCGGGAAGAGCGGAATTTCTTGCAGGAAATCCTACAAGCGCTGACTGGCAGGCGGGTCGTTCTTGTCACGCGCTTAGTGCCCGAAGATTCACCTTCCTTGTCAGAACGGGAGCGCCAGGAAATACAACTGCGCACCAGGGTTGAAAACCACCCGGCAGTCAAGGAGGTACGGAGATTGTTTGGTGCAGAATTGTTGGACATCAAACCACCCGAGTAGCTTGCCCGTCATAGTTCGGTTCAACACGGCTCTCCAACTGTTGCCGCGCTGTCGCAAAGACAGCATCTAGCATAGGTTCGGTCAGCCGGCCCGTCAGCGTATTCTGCTGGCTGGGGTGATAAGAACCGAGCAGTGTGATCCCGGATTCGAGTTCATAACGCGCATTATGTGCAAAGCGCGGTTTTGGTTTGGGCAGTCTCTTGCCCTGTTGCTGCAGCGCCTTCACGGTCTGGTCAAAGGCAAACTGCCCAAGGGCAACGATGACGCGCAATTGAGAAAGCGCGTCCATTTCGCGGATGAGGAACGGTAGACATGTGTCTGCTTCTACGGGAAGTGGCCGATTGTCCGGCGGGGCACACCGGACGGCAGCACAGACGTAGCAGTTGATGAGCTGTAATCCGTCTTCCCGGTGCGTTGAGGTTGGTTGGTTGGCAAAACCAGCGCGGTAGAGCGCACGGAACAGCCAGTCGCCACTCCGGTCGCCGGTAAAGAGACGGCCAGTGCGGTTGGCGCCGTGCGCTGCCGGCGCTAACCCAACGACAAGCAACTGAGCGTGGGGGTCGCCAAAGCCGGGGACAGGCTTGCCCCAGTAGGTTTCTTTCTGAAAGCGACGAACCTTATATTGGGCTACGTGTTCCCGCCAGGCCACGAGGCGGTCACAGCGCCGGCAGGTCACAATGTCCTGGCGGAGTTGTTCTAACGCAGGGCATCCTACTTCTGGGGGAAGCTTTAGACGGCCGTGAGCCATTCGTGGCGATCTTCGCGTTCACCGTGAATGATGCCGAAATAAGCATCTTGGAGCTGTTTGGTGATGGGGCCACGCTTGCCTTCGCCAATCTTGATCTTGTCAAGCGTACGCACCGGAGTGATTTCACAAGCCGTGCCTGTGAGAAACACTTCATCGGCAATGTAGAGTTCTTCCCGAAGAATGCTGCGCTCGACGACCGGAATGCCAAGGTCTTCGCACAGACGCATAACCGTATCGCGCGTGATACCAGGGAGCACCGCACGGCCAATAGGTGGAGTGATAACTGTGCCATCCCGCACCATGAAGATGTTTTCTCCACTTCCTTCACTGACATAACCGGCAGCATCCAGCGCGATGCCTTCGGCGTAGCCGTTGATGATGGCTTCCATCTTGATGAGCTGAGAGTTCATGTAGTTGGCGCCGGCTTTGGCCGTGGTGGGGAGGGTGTTAGGAGACATCCGTGCCCAAGAAGAGGTACACACATCAACACCGGCTTCAAGCGCGTCATCGCCAAGGTAGCGTCCCCACGGAAAGCAGATGATGTAGGTCTCCACAGGAGCCGGGAACGGGTTGACCCCAAACGCCCCGTAGCCACGAAACACAATGGGCCGCACATAGCAATGCTGGAGCCGGTTGACCCGTATGGTCTCGATACATGCTTTGAAGATTTGATCCATGGTGAAGGGAATGTTCATCCGGTAGATATGGCACGAGTCAAACAGGCGGCGCACATGCTCGCGCAGGCGGAAAAGCCGTGAACCCCGTGGGGTATGGTAGCAACGAATCCCTTCGAAGACTGAAGAGCCATAGTGGACAACGTGCGACATGACGTGGATACGTGCGTCCTCCCACGGGATCAGCTTGCCGTTGTGCCAGATTTTTTCAGATGTTTCCAGTGCCATGGTATTCCTCCGTGCCCAGCAAAAATAGGTTCGGTCCTCACCTTGCTGGCAGGTTCAGCAAACTGAATTGCCTAGTACCGCGAGAAGACCTACAGGATTTTTTTACCTAGCGCCGAGAGCAAGAGTTCCGCACCTAGCTCACCGGTGCGATTAAGCACATCGAGAACGGCGTTGATCTCGACTATTTCAACCGAGAGCATTTTGCCGGAATCGTGAATTTTCTCCATTGCCAGGTGACTTTCGCGGTAAGTGCCCCCGCCTGGGACAGGCGTGCCAACCCCAGGGGCATAGTAAGGATCAACGAAGTCCATGTCGAATGTCGCGTGAAAGCCAACAGTGTGGCGCGTCACAAGGGCAATGGCCTCGTCCATGATGGCATTCATGCCGCGCTCGTCAAGGTCGCGCATCGTGTAGATACGCAAACCCAATTGCTGTGCCAGTTGACGCTCGCCTTTATCAATCTGACGCACGCCGATGACGACGCAATCTTCTGGGAGAACCTTAGGAGAAAATCCACCAATGCGCGTCAAAGCTTCGGGTCCATAGCCAAGGAGAACAGCCAATGGCATGCCGTGGATGTTCCCCGAAGGAGATGACTCTGGTGTATTGATGTCGGCATGAGCGTCAATCCAGATGATGCCAATGCGCTGCCCCCGCCGGCGGTAGTAGCTAGCAACGCCAGCGACGCTTCCAATGGCAATCGAATGATCCCCACCCAGGATAACCGGAATCGATCCGCTTTCCAGAATGCCTTCAACGCAGTCTGCCAAAATGGCATTCGACTTAGCCACTTCAGCAAGGTATTTGTGTTTGGCATCAGCCGCTGCGGGAGGGCGTGTTTCCGCTAAGGCAACCGGGATGTTGCCAAGGTCTTCCACCACATAGCCCAATTCGGCGAGCTTGGAGCTGAGACCAGCAATGCGTACGACAGAGGGACCCATGTCCACGCCACGGCGGTCGGCCCCTAGGTCCATGGGGACACCAACAATAGTCACTTTGCGGGGGGCAGGAGAATAAGTCTCTTCCATGGGGAGTTTCCAGCGATGCCTCGGCCTTTGGTCAACAGAGAGGCGCTAGGCAGATTTAACCTTGCGGAAGCGCCAACGATGAAGCCAGCCAGTAAGACGCATTCGCATGCGGCGCCAAAAAGTACTGAGATCATGGCGCACGCCATTGCTTTCAATGCGCAGAACGCGCCCGACGACGTTAGAAATCGGAACAGAAACATCCAGTTCTTGGGCTGCATCACCGCGCGTCACAACATAGGTCGTAGCATGGCGACGCTCAAAGCGGAGTATACGATGTACAACCGCCGTCTGGCTGCTTGTGCAAAGAAGCACAATATCGCCCACCCCTAGCTCAGAAGTAGGCACTTGTTCAATGGTCAGCCAGTCGCCGTCAGAGATAGTGGGACGCATAGTGCTGCCGTTGACCTGAAAGCGGTAGATGCCCTCGCGCATCAGCTCTTCCCGCGCCGTTCGTAGGATGTCCGGTGATTCCAGCGTGTGTTCTCGAAGTGAAGAAGCTTTGGTTTTGCCGGTCGTTCGCATGAGTACGTCCCACCGGGAGATAAGTTATAAACCTACTCGGGGTTACAGCGCTTCCATATTAGTTTGAGCCGCGCTGGTATTGCAATCTTGTTAATGACGTTTGGTTTTGCCGAGGATGGGATCCAGTGGCTGGTGTCTTTGGTGAAGAGACAGCGGTGATCTTGCCGCCCGTTTGGTCTGGCTTGCCGGCAGGTTATGCCGAAAGTACAGGGGAAAGAAGAACCCCCTCAAAAAAGAGGCTGACTGTACTGCCGGCGCTTCAACAAGCGAAGTGGGAAAATCAGCAGGGGGCAGAAGGGTACACAAGGCGCCCTGTGGTCTAAGAAAGCAACTGAGAAGTAGAGCCAGTCAGGCAACTTTCTGGGCTTCGGATTTACTGGGGCGGAGAAGAGGCCGCCGGCCAGCGGGCGTAAAAGTCAGGTAGCTCAGGCAGGAGCAACTTTTGCCCAAGCTCTGCAATGTACTCCCGAATTGCGATGGATGAACCCTGGCGGGGTAGATGGAGGCGGGTATCCCGCTGTACGGCGATACATGCAAATTCGTGAGCCCGGCGCGCCCCACGGTATGCCTGCCAGTGGACGTAGAGTCGAATGACATTCCAGGCGATGAAGATGTTGGGGCCGGGCAGAAGTCCAAGCAGCAGCGTAAGAGGTAGAAAGGCAACATTAATCCAGATGCCCCGCCGGTGGACAGCAAGGCGCGCTGCCAGCCAGTTCATCCAGTAAGTGCGCACGGTGTCGTCCTCTAACTCTCCGTCGTGAATGATTTCAACCTTGTCGGCGTGAACCAACGCCCGCAGCAGCCCTTCAGCCGGGTGCGTCCACTGCTCGAGCCAGAGCCAGACGCGCCGAATGCCACGCCAGAAGCGATTGGGCGGCTGGTGCAGCAGGTGGGAAGCTTCTTCCCGGAGACGGTATGCACGCCGCACAAGCCGCCTCACAAAACCTTCCGGTGCGTGTCCATCTTCAACGGCAAAACTTTCAGGTGGTGTGTAAAACACCCAACCACGTACCGGACACCGAATGACGTAGATGCGAATGTTGTGCAGGGTTTTCACGGCAAGTAAGGCTTCTAACTTATGAAGACCGATCAGGCTTGGGCAAAGCGACTCCGCCACGCCTGAGCAAGTTGCCATACGTCGTGAAAGCCGGTGTAAAGTGGGGCAACCGCCACGCGCAGGATGTCTGGTTCGCGCACGTCCACGACGATGCCTTGTTCTAGAAACCAGGCAGCAAGTTGGCGTGCTTCCGGGATACGCCAGGAAAGTTGTCCCCCACGGGCAGCCGGATTGCGTGGCGTGATGAGTTGAATTGGAAGCCCATCCAGAAGTTCGAGAGCGTAGGCCGTTAGTCGAACGGCTTTTGCCCGCAGTCGTTTCATCTGCGCGCGGTGAAACAGGTCAAGGGAAGCGCGCAGGGCCGCCAGCGAAAGAATCGGCAAATTGCTCAGTTGCCAACCGGCAGCCCCAGAAGCCAGTTCGTAGGTGTCGGGCATCAGGAAGCGTGTTTCGGCACGGTGTCCCCACCAGCCAACAAAACGCGGCAGGTCAAAACGCCGGGCATGGCGCGCATGAACGAAAAAGCCCCCGACGGCGCCGGGGCCGGCGTTGACATATTTGTAATGGCACCACACGGCACAATCCACATCCCAGTCATGCAGTGCCAGTGGAACGTTGCCAATGGCATGCGCGGCGTCTATGCACACAACACAGCCCTTGGCCCGCGCCAGGGCAACCAGTGGCGCCAGCTCGAAAAACTGTCCCGTGGCATAGTTGACCGCCCCCAGCAGGACAAGCGCTACCTGGTCACCTTCGCGCTCTAACTGCTCCAACATATCTTCGGTGCGCAACAGGTCTTCACCCGGACGAGGCCGCATTTCTACTACGGCTTCACGCGGATCAAAGCCGTGAAAAGCTGCCTGGCTAAGCGCTGCGTACCGGTCCGATGGGAAGGCACGGGCTTCCATCAAGATTTTGAAGCGTTCTCGCGTCGGCCGGTAAAACGAAGCCAGAAGTAGGTGCAGATTGACCGTTAGACTATTGGCCAGGGCGACTTCATCAGGCTGTGCACCGACAAGCTCCGCTACCAACGGACGGAGGTCGGCATCATAATCCGCCCATGGGTGTGGCGGCGTGAAATGCCCGGCAACGCCTAAGGACGCCCATCGGTCGAGTTCGGCTAAAACAGCTTCTCGAGTAGCAATCGGTTGTAGGCCCAGTGAGTGACCACAGAAGTAAAGCTGGGGCTTGCCGGTCGCCGGATTGATCGGAAAGTGAAAGTGGGTGCGAAAGTCGGCAATTTCATCGGCACGGTCGAGTTCATGCGCGAATTCTTCGTCAGGACGAAAGTTAAGGAACATAGCGCACCTGTTGCTTGACCGGCAGGCTGACCAGGGTAAAGCCACAGCCTGCCAAGTGTCACTGCCGTATTAGACATACCAAGCAGGCACAGATTCTATGTCAACAACATTTGGAGAGCTCGTCAAGGAAGGCGCTCGTATCTTGGCTGCTGGTGGGGTAGAAGAACCTTACCGCACAGCCGGCTGCTTGGTGCGCGAGTTGCTTGCAGTGGATGCCGCTGTTCTCATTGCTCATCCAGAGCGTGTGGTGTCTGATGTAGAGGCTGCATTGGTACACCAGGCCTTTCACCGCCGGGCCAACGGCGAGCCACTACAGTACATCACGGGGCGGCAAAACTTCTACGGACGTGAGTTTCAGGTCACGCGCGACGTGCTTATCCCGCGTCCGGAAACCGAACTGCTGGTGGAATTGAGCCTGGAGCACATTCGCGCCTGTCCACGGTCGATCTGGCGGCTGCTGGATTTGGGGACTGGCTCAGGTTGCATAGCCGTGACCCTAGCAGCGGAAGTTCCGACGGCGCATGTTGTGGCGGTGGATGTTTCCCCCACGGCACTGGCCGTAGCCGCTGCCAACGCACAGCGCCACGGTGTTGCAGAGCGCGTCCAGTTGGTCGAGAGCCACTGGCTGGACGCCGTGCCAGCCACGCCGCCGTTTGATCTCGTGGTGTCGAATCCGCCCTACGTGGCGGAAACGGACTGGCCGGCGCTCCAGCGGGAGGTTCGCGATCATGAGCCATACGTGGCTCTGGTTGGCGGAAAGCAGGGCATCGAAGTCTATGCACACCTTCTGACTGCCCTGCCACCCTATCTGGCGGCCGGCGGGAAGTTCGCCTGCGAAGTTGGCTTTGGCCAAGCGGCACATGTCTGCGCTCTGGGTGAAGCTGCCGGCTGGAAAGTGGAACGCATCGTGCATGACTTGCAAGGTATCGAGCGCACCCTAGTCTTTACGCTTTCATAAACTTTCAGCGACAATCACCAAACTCGGCCTGGCTAGGGAAAAAACCGGAGGTACGCTGTCATGGAAACCAAGCCAACGATTGAAACCGTCCTTGAACGCCTCTCCGCCGTAGTCTCCATGATTTCCGACATGGATTCCCGAATTACAAACCGCTTCGACGCCTTGGAGGCCCGGATGTCGGGAGTTGAATCACGTCTCAATGCCTTGGAGGGCCGAGTATCGAGAATTGAATCACGTCTCGAAGCCTTAGAAGCCCGGGTATCGGGAGTTGAATCGCGTCTCGATGCCTTGGAAGTCCGAGTGTCGGGAGTTGAATCGCGTCTCGATGCCTTGGAAGTCCGAGTGTCGGGAGTTGAATCACGTCTTAGTGCCCTAGAAACACAAGTGACGGAAGGCTTTCAGAAAGTCAATAAAACACTGGAGCACATGAAGCACAAGGTGGAAGTCATGACGCAGGACATCATGGACATGCGCGCCAGCCTGCGTGGACTTGATCAACGCATACCTAGAACGATTGAACCCTCAGTCGCCTGAGCTACCTTGCCGTCAGCCACCACCGGTACGTTGGTGGGAACGGTAACTGCGCGATGGTCTATGCCCGGCTGCTGGCTGTGCCCTGGGTGAAGCTGCCGGCTGAAAAGTGAAGCGCGTCATGCATGACCTGCAAGGTATTGCGCGCACCTTGGTCTTTACGGTTCCACAGGTTTTCAGCAACAATCACCAGGCCTGGCCCGGCCAGGGAAATGAAATCTGACCCCGGGGGTGCACTGTCATGGAAACCAAGCCAACGATTGAAACCGTCCTTGAACGTCTCTCCGCCATGGAGTCCCGAATCACAAGCCGTCTCGATGCCTTGGAAACGCAGGTGACGGAAGGTTTCCAGAAGGTCAATGCCGAACTCAAGCTCATGAACCGCAAACTGGAAATCATGACGCAGGACATCATGGACAGGCGCGCCCGGGTACGGGATGTCGAACACCGCATGGATGATGTCGAAAACGAAGTCCGAGCGAAGGCAAGCTAGGTTTTCGGCCGGCCTGTATGAACTCCAGAAACCAGGCCGGGTCAACTTCGTATGGAATCCAGCGGTGATGCGCAGCGCATCAGCGCGTCACTTCAATGACACGCACCTTCGGATAGGCACTTGGGAAATCCACCTGACGCACAATGTGAAAGCCCGGTACAGCCGGCGCGTCAAACTTCTCTGAACGATAATCAAGAATAACCCACGCATGCCGTACCCCTTCTTCGCGGATCAGGCGTTCAAGCTGGTTGTGCCCGGTGGGTTCGCCGGTCGGTGTCATCTGCGCCGAGTAGATCAGCCCTTCCAGTCCATAACGTGGCGCGTAGTAAGCTAGGCAGACATCCATGGCATCGGGATCAATAACCACCCGCTCTCCAGGCTGAGACTGACGGCGGATAAACTCCAGAGCCGGGCGCAGATCGCTGTCTCGCGCCGTCGTGCCGTAGTGAATCCGCGCACCCTGCCAAAACAGCGTCCCGACACACAGGCCAATCAACGCCAGACGCCAGAACGTGGCGCGTATCTGATGAAGCCCGACGGCCGTGAAAAACCAGAAAGCGGGCGTCGTGAAGATCAGGTAGCGGGCCAGCTCCATGCTGCCCTTCCGCAGCGACAGCACACTGGCAAGCAGCATGGGCAAGACCAGAAAAAGCACCGGTAGGGCCGCCCGTATGTCCGTGCGCGCCAGCTTCAGGTTGTGCCACAACCCGATGCTCATCAGAGCGGTCAGAAACAGGATGAAGACGATGTTGAACGTCAGCGGTTGCCAGAAAAAGTTTCCCGGCAGGTTCACGTGTTCCACGACGAGCCGCGCAAACCAGGCGCGGACGTGATCGAGATAGACGGCATAGCCCAACGTGGTTTCCTGGAAGTAGCCCACAACTTGCCAGCCAGCGTCAACCAGCGTGAGCGGTTTGCGCCACGTTTGACCGCGCTGCATCTGTGCCACGATGAATTCAACCCACGGGGCGTAGAGCAGCGCCATGACGCCGTGGGCGACAAACCAGCGCCGCGCCTGGCGGCGGGTGGCCGCGCGCGTCGGGCCAAAGGCCGTCAGCACAAAGTGCGCGTTGACCGCGACGACGGCCAGCAGGGCAAAGTAGTGGCAATACATCGCAGCCAGCGCAAACCACATGTACACAGCCAGCCCACGCTCCACACCGCTTTCACGCCACATGGCATAGCCGCGTAGAGACGCCAGCACCAGCGCCATGACAAGCGCATACATTCGGGCTTCCTGCGCAAAGAATATCTGATGCGCAGAAACAGCGAGTAGCAGTGTTGTGGTAAGCGCTACCTGTCCGCCGTAACGGGGTGCCGTCAGGCGGAAAACGGACACCAGCGCCGCTAGGCTGGCAACCACGGAAAGTGATCGCACTGCTGCCGCGCTGTCGCCAAAAAGCTGCATCCAAGCTTTTAGCAGAAGGTAAAAAAGCGGAGGGTGTACATCTGCTGCGGCACAGCGAACAATCTCCATGATCGGCCGACGGGCGACATCAAGAGCATACAGCTCGTCGAGCCAGAGGTTTTGATGTGCAATACCCCACCCACGAAGCAGAAGTGCCAGTGGTAGTACCCCGCACCAAAACAGCCAACTAGGCCAGTTCCCAACCGCCGTGGGAGAGTTTGACCTGGCAGAGGAAGCAGCTAGCGCCGTCACAGAAGCTTACACAAAGTTCGGGTTGTTGTTGGGATGGCGCAGCATCCAGAGCATCTTGTTGATGGGATGACACCGGCAAATCGGCTGGCATTCATCTACGTTGATGGATGCAATGATTTGCTTGCGTCGCTCACCTTCCCAGATTTCCTTGAAGCTCTGGGTGCTGAGATCGCCGAGGCAGAATTCTTCCTGCCCACGGGTTTGAGAGCAGTAATAGACCTTCCGGTTGGCCTCGATGACCGGAAAGAACGTGGCATAGCACTTCCGGTAGGCGCTGCGTTCGAGGTCCGGCGCAAGGACGCCCGCAAACTGGTCTTCCTTGACAAAGACACGGAAGCCCTCGGTCTCGTACATCTGTTTGGCGGCGCGGGCGCGATACAGGGCGTCGAGATAAAAATCGCGGTCGTAAAACTCGCTCGAAGACTTGGGGTGCAGGATGACTGGCTTGATCTGGAAGTAGTCAATGCCGGTTTCCCGGACGCGCCGGGTGGCCTCTTCAACCTCAGCAAGGTTTGTGGGTTCAACGGCTATCTGCGCCCCAATTTGCACTTTTGACTCCTGGCGGCGCTTTTCTGCAGCCAGGTTGGCCAGATTACCCAACACCTTCTCGAAATCGTTGACCTTGTGAATCTTTTCGCGGGTTTCGGGCGTACCGGCATTGAGTGAAATGCGAATCCACGTACAGTGCCGGACAACAACCTTAGCTTTTTCGGGTGTTAGCAGTCCGCCGTGCGTGATGATGGCCGAATCCACGCCCTTGTGAGCCGTATATTCGACAAACTCCATGAAGTTCGGATTGACGAACGGCTCGCCGCTGCCGGAAAAAATCATGCTCTTTGTACCCAACGTAACCAGCTCATCGAGCAGCGTTCGGTAGAAAGACACCGGCATGATGCTAGCGTCGGGATTGGCTTTCTTCGACTTGTCATCTCCCTTGTGTGAACCAAAGTATCCCCCGTGCATGCACCACGTACAGAAGTGGTTGCAGATGGTCGAGGGGCTGAGTTCCACCGTAATCGGATAGACGTTCTTGCCCTGCCACCAGTCGTACATCACGTCCATGTGCGTGAAGAGCTTGAGCGGGGAAAACACATCCGTCTTGAGATCGGGCTGGTGCATGGTCGGTCGCGTTCCTTACCGTGAAGACAAAACTTTCAGAGACAAACGAAAAATGCGTACGAATCCGTACGCATCATTCGGAGAAGTCGTTATGGCGTCAAGCCATTGACGTGCGAAATTTCCGTAGTTGCGCGCAGGGCAAGCCGATTATCCATGACGGTCAAGGATGCCGGTAAAGTTGGACGGATGGAGGGCATAGCCGGGAAGGACTGGCTGTGCCTTCGCGAGACCTAGATGCCGCACAATCACTTCGGCCAGTACCGCGCGAAAATCCGTGGTTACAGGAAGGTCACGCCCGTCGGCAAGATTGGCCGGTGCCAGTTTTGGCACTTCTCCATAAACGCGCCCCCCGCGAACCTGACCGCCAACCACAAACATGCAGGAAGCGCGTCCGTGGTCGGTGCCGCCAGCGCCGTTCTGGCGCACAGTACGCCCAAACTCGGTCATCGTCAGCAGCAGGGTATTGCGCATCCGCTCCACACCTAGGTCTTGCACGAAGGCGGCAATGGCGCTGCCAAAATCGCGCAGCAGGCGGTTGAGCTGGCCCACGAGTTGTCCGGGAGCGCCTTGGTTGGTGTGGGTATCCCACCCGCCACAGTCCGTAAAGGCAATTTCAAGACCGACGTTGGCTTTGATGAGTTGTGCGATCTGGCGCAGTGACCGGCCGAGAGGGGAATTCGGATACGTCGCACCATGTTCGGGCTGGAAACGTGATGGATTATGGCGCTTGAGAAACCGGATGGCCTCAAGGGTTTCCTGTCCGGTACGGCGCAAGCTATCGGCGGCTGCCTGCGCGTACATCTCTTCAAAGCTGGAAGTTAGGCTTTTAGCGGCACTTCCGGCGCGCAGCTCAAAGGCGCGCAGGTCATCGAGAGCAATGACATTGGCTTTCCCCTGCAAAATGCGCGGCGTCAGTTGGGTGAAGGACACTGCCCGGAAGGGTGATGCCTTCTGAAGTGGCGCTGCTTGCAGGTAGCGGTTGAGCCAGCCATCGGGCGTGCCTTTGCGGCCCGGCGTGGCCGATTCCATGTAATCCTGGGCGTCAAAGTGCGAGCGGGTGCTGTCGGGCGAACCGACGCCGTGGACAACGGCCAGCGTTCCAGCCTGAAACAGAGGCAGCAGCGGGGCCAGATAGGGACTGAGACCAAAGCGCCCGTCCAGGTCGAGCGCCGCGGCCGGGTCGCCCGGTTTGGGTGGCGCTACCGCCAGAAGCGGACGCAACTGACGATAGTACGTATCGCCATACGGCATAACCGCGCTCAAGCCGTCCATTGCGCCGCGCTGAAAGATGACTACCAGCCGTTGGCGGGGTTGGGCCACCTGGGTTTCGACTGCGCGGGCGTGACGGTGAAACAGATACGCAAAGGCCGATGGTGTCAGCGCCAAAGCCCCCAATCCACTTGCGCCGAAACGGACGAACTGCCGACGGGAAATGCGATTCAACATAGCCCATGCTCTCCTTTGGAAACTAGCGACGCTGAAACTCCGGTGAACCTAGAATGAGACCGGTCAGTTGCGCCGCAAGCGAAAGCGGAGTGTCTGACTGCGCAAGGGTTTCGAGCGCCAGATCGTAGCGGCGTATCGCTGGGTTCATGCCCGGCGCGAATACCTTTCCGGGTGTGCGCCGCGGCCATGGCGTAGCCGGCATCGTAGATGTGTCGTTGTCTTCGGGGGTTTCATCATCCCACACGGGAGCATTGTCTACCGTGGTCGGCGTGTGGACTTTGAGGCAGGTACGATTGCTTACGACTTCCTCAAGCGCTCGGTGCGTTGTTTCGGAGACGGTGCCACCGATGTACCGGGCCAGAAGGGTTTCGATGAGCGCCCTGCCGGTGTCACCGGAAGCTGTGGCTGGGAGCCTAACGCCGGGTAGGTTGCCGCTGGCCACCGCCAGGGCAAAGTTGAGGCGGTTGAGCATGGCCCCGGTGTTGACCCAGGCTTCAGCGACATCCTTGTAGCCTGTCGGCGGCTGACAACCGTAAAGCGGCATGCCCATCCGCGCCAACGCCCCAATCAACACTTGGGCATCTGTGATTTCGGCTCCGGTGGCGCGTAGCGTGCTGGCAACAAACTCCAGTGGTGTCTTGACTTTGGCCTGGTAAAACGCCGGGTCGAAAAACTCCGGCGACTCAAAGATAGTTTGCAAGCACGCGCGAATGTCCCCCTGCGTCCGCTCAAATGTGGCAGCTACTTTAGCAACGAGGCTGGCCGGCGGCTCATCGGCGACAAACCGCCGGCACAGCTTTGTGGCGATGAAGCTGGCTGTTGAAGGGTGCCGTGCCAGCAGCGTCAGCACCATGTCGCCGTCCCGTTTGCCGCCGCCGGCCGGAATTTTGACGCCCAGCACAACTTTCTCGCCCTGATCGTGCGCCCAATCGCGGTAGATGAAGGAACCGGGCGGCACGTCGGCAGCGGGCATGCCAAAGCGGGCAAGACGGTCACGACGCTGGCCGCCGAAGGGCTGGTGGATACTCCAGCCCGTAAAGCACCGGGCCACTTCCTGGACATCCTTCTGGGTGTAGCCGCCGTCCACGCCGAGCGTATGCAGTTCCAGCAGCTCGCGAGCATAGTTTTCGTTGATGCCAGGTTGCCGCCGCTGTGCGACGCCGGGATTGGGGGGCAATACGGGTTGCGTGCTGGTTTCGTGGGGTAGGTGCATCGGCGGCGGGAAAGGCCTTTGCACACCACGGCCGCGGTTGAAGAGGCCGCCATGCCCAAGTCTTCCCCAGCCCAGGTCTCCCCGGCTCGGAAATCCCTGTCCCGGCTGCCCGTTGCCAGGACGCATGCCGCCAAATGGACGCCGTTCCCTGCCGGGCAGCTTCAAATCGGGTGTTACCGACTGCCAGTTATCGAGATAAAACAGCATTGCCGGGCTGTGGGCCGTGGCGCGCAGCAGGTCTTCAAACCGCCCTAAAGCATGCGGACGAATGACATCCCGTTCATATTCGTTGAGGAAGACACGCACGAGGCCCTTTCCGGCAAAAACGTTGAAGTGGTTGAACCAAAAGTCCGTCATGACCTCGTGCAACTGCCGTTCGCTGTAGACGGCGCGTAGCAGTTTGGCCTGCTGAAGGTCACTGACCACCCGGCGGGGAGTATGCTTTTCGTCCCCGAAGGTTTCGCGGTAGCGTTTCAACACTTGACGGCGCTCTTCTGGCGGCAGCTTGGCGAGAGCTTCTCCAGGGTTTTCAGGGAGCTTGCTTCCCTGGCGGCGGAGAAATTCTTGCCGCATCTGACGTGCCTGAGCCTCTAGGTTGACTAGTTCGGCGGTTGGTATGGCGAGTGTAGGCAGGTTCTTTAGCCGAGCTTCTAGGGCGCTGTCATCAATGGTTTCAGGATGGAGCTGCTGGGCTATGTACTGGCGTAATCCCAGCCGGCGAATACGCTCAACATCGCCGGGCCGTGGGCCGTAGCCCAGACGGTTGAGGACATGGAGAATTCGCTGGTCTTCGGTAAGCGCTGCTGGTAGGGCAGTTTTGGTCACCTGCGGAGTTGCTGACAGGGAAGCGAACGGCGCCAGCAACAGCATACCGACTACGACAAGGTGCCACCCACGGGTAAGGTTGCCTGACAAACCGGGCAAAAGACAGAGCATTGGAGCTTTCTCCTTAGGACAGGTAAAAATTCCACGCAAAGTGGTTGGCAAACCTCGCTGTGGTATGACTAGAAGTTGCTGGAAAAAGTCTGGAAAACAGCCTTCCGCAAGCACTCCTTGACACTTACACAAGATTGTTCAGACCTACCTGGTCTATGCTACTTACCTGCCTTTGCGTCTAAAGTGCAGGTATCTTCCCTTCGTGAGGCTTCTGATGACTGAAAAAAACAAGACTTCTGTTCCTAGCCCAGCTCCGATTGCTGAACCGACAGGCAAGTTGGGGGTATTGCTGGTTGGGTTAGGGGCGGTGAGCACGACCTTCATTGCCGGCGTCGAGGCCGTCCGCCGGGGCAAGGCGCTCCCGATTGGCTCGTTGACCCAGATGGCCTGCATTCGGTTAGGCAAGCGTACTGAAAATCGTAATCCGCGCATCAAGGACTTTGTCCCGTTGGCGGCACTCGAAGATTTGGTGTTCGGTGCCTGGGACATCTTTCCCGACTCGGCTTACGAGGCAGCGCTGCATGCCGGCGTTCTAGAGCGTTCGCTTATCGAGGACCTCAAGCCGTTTCTTTCTGAAATCAGGCCGATGCCGGCTGCTTTTGACCGCAACTATGTCAGGCGGCTCGATGGGCGGAATGTCAAGGCAGCAACCAACAAGTACGAGCTTGCCGAACAGCTCATTGCTGACATCGAGAACTTCAAGAAAAAGCACCAGTGCAACCGCCTGGTTATGATCTGGTGTGGTTCAACCGAAGTTTACCTAGAACCATCGCCAAAGCACCACGGCACACTCAAAGCCTTTGAAGCAGCAATGAAGGCTAACCACAAGAGCATTGCGCCTTCGATGCTCTATGCCTACGCTGCGCTCAAGTGTGGTGTTCCCTTTGCCAACGGCGCGCCAAATCTGACGGTAGACATTCCGGCGCTCATCGAACTGGCACAGATGAACCACGTGCCCATCTGCGGCAAGGATTTCAAAACCGGCCAGACGTTTATGAAAACGCTCATTGCGCCGGGGCTGAAATCCCGCATGCTGGGGCTGCAAGGCTGGTACTCGACCAACATTCTGGGCAACCGCGATGGAGAAGTCCTCGACGATCCAGAATCGTTCAGGACGAAGGAAGAATCGAAGCTGTCCGTTCTGGAATACATCCTGCAACCGGAACTGTACCCGGAGCTGTACAAGGGGTTCTCGCACGTTGTACGCATCAACTACTACCCACCGCGCGGCGACAACAAAGAGGGCTGGGACAACATTGACATTGTGGGCTGGCTTGGCTACCCGATGCAGATTAAGATCAACTTCCTGTGCCGGGATTCGATTCTAGCCGCACCTTTGGTGCTGGATTTGGCTTTGTTCTTGGATTTGGCTCAGCGCGCCGGCATGCGCGGCATTCAGGAATGGCTGAGCTTTTACTTCAAAAGCCCGATGGTGGCTCCGCAGCTTTATCCCGAACACGACATCTTCATTCAACTGATGAAGCTGAAAAACACCCTGCGCCATCTGCGGGGCGAAGACCTCATCACCCACCTGGGACTTGAGTATTACGACTGACAGGGGCTGCCGCATGAAGCAGAGCATGGCTTCTGCTGCCAAGCCCGGTGCCGGCCGGCCGACGGCGCGGTGGGCGAGCGTCAGTCCGTGGTTGGCTGCTATGGGAAGTGCCGGCCTTCTGACGCTGTCCTTTCCGCCGTTTAGCCTCTGGCCGCTAGCATTTGCGTCCCTTGCGCTGCTGCTTTGGGCGATTACTTCAGTCGAACATGCGGTGATTGCTGGGCTGCTGGGCTGGCTATTTGGGGCGATGTTTTACTACGGGTCAAGCTGGTGGGCGACACACTCGCTCATTGTCTACGGAGGAATAGCTACGCCTGTAGCGCATGGACTGATTGGCATAGCGGCCGTTCTCGTGGCCCTGCCGACAGCGCTCTTTGCGCTGGGCGTTCATGGGACGACGCTGCGGAAGCCATCGCCCGGCTGGTGGTGCATTCCGGCCTGGTGGTGTGTGGGGGAATGGTTGCGGGGCGAGGTGTTTTCGTTCGGGTGGAATCCGCTAGCCAATGCGGTGGCCTTAAAACCATGGCTAGCGTGTGCTGCCCGGCTAGGCGGACACTACCTGGTTGGCGCCATGATAACGGCCTTTGCCACCGGCATTGTCTATGCCCTGCGGCAGTGGTCACATAGCCCGGCACGTGCGCTCCGGGGGCTGGCAGTTGGGACGCTGGCTCTGCTGCTGCCATCGCTGATCGGTGCGTTGCAGCAGTCCAAACACGTTCCGGATGGGAAAGCGGCCGTGGCTGTCATTGCTGTCCAGCCCTGTGCGCCAATGCTTACAAAGGTCGTGTCGGCGTATGAACAGGCCGAAGCCCGGCAAATGCAGCTTGCCCTGGAGGGGCTGCGCACTGCATCCGACGGCTTGCGCCGACTGGTCATTTTTCCAGAGTCACAGATTGCCCTTGACGCTGACCGGCCGGGCGCAGAGCAGTCCCTGCAGCCCCTGCTGGCACAGGGGGCCTGGGTGTTGACCAATGCCACCCGGCGGGTTGGGGAGGGTTTTGCAAATGCCGCCCTGCTCTACGCCCCGGATGGAAGCAAGGCAGAATACCAGAAGGTGCACCTGATGCCCTTTGGCGAGTATGTGCCGCTGGGCCGTTACTTGCCGGTGGAACTCCCAACGCTGGCTGTGGAAGCGCGTCCCGGAGCGCGCATCACGACTCTGCCCGTTGCCGATGACCTGCGACTTGGCGTGGGTATCTGCTTTGAGTCGGCTTTTCCGTCCTTACACCGTGCCTTCCGGCGACAAGGGGCAACAGTACTTGTCAACCTCGCCAATGATGGTTGGTTTGGCCAGACGCCAGGCAGCGAGCAGCACCTGCGACATCTTGTCTATCGCGCTATTGAAACCGGTTGTCCCCTTGTGCGGGTGACCAATGACGGCATTAGTGCCTTGATGGACGCTGATGGACAAGTGCGTGATGTCATGCCACAAGGAAGACCTGATGTGCGGGTGTGGCAGGTATTCCCGGCAGCTAGTGGAACAACACCATACGTCGCCGTAGGCGACCTCTTTGCGTGGGGCTGTGGTGTTGCCGTTGTAGGTAGGCTTTTGTGGCAACTCTGGATGCAAATTCGGTTTTATGCTGAGGCTATTACGGATTTGGTAGCCGGAGAATAGGCTGCCGGTTTGCTGCCTGACGATGTAGCATCTAGGTGTTGTATTTTGGAGACACTCCGGCTATGAGCATCTACTTTTTCAACTCACTAACGCGCCAGCGGGAGTTGTTTGTTCCCCTTGAAGGTCGTCAGGTCCGTATGTACGCCTGTGGGCCGACGGTCTATAACTTTGCCCACATCGGTAACTTCCGTACGTTTGTCTTTGTGGACATCCTACGGCGGCATCTCAAGTGGCGTGGTTATGAACTGCTCCACGTCATGAACTTGACCGACGTGGACGACAAGATCATCCGTGATGCCCGCGCAGCCGGATTGCCGCTACGTGAGTTTACAGAACGTTACATAAGACATTTTTGGGAAGATGCCGATGCATTGGCTATTGAACACCCAGAAGTCACTCCCCGCGCAACCGATCACATCCCGGAAATGGTAGAGCTTATCGGGCGTCTCCTTCGCTGTGGTTGCGCCTATCATAGCGATGGCTCGACATATTTCCGTATTGCTTCATTTCCTAAGTACGGCGTGCTGTCGGGCAACAAGCTGGCCGGCAACATCGCTGGCGGAAGCGCCCGGGTTGAGGCTGACGAGTACGAAAAAGACGACGTACGGGATTTCGTGCTGTGGAAGCGTACCCAGCCCGGTGAACCCACGTGGGACTCACCGTTTGGACCTGGTCGTCCTGGGTGGCACATTGAGTGCTCGGCCATGGCGATGAAGTATCTGGGCGAGTCATTTGACATTCACTGCGGCGGTGTAGACCTGCTTTTTCCGCACCACGAAAACGAAATCGCCCAGTCGGAAGGGGCAACCGGAAAGCCTCTTGCCAGGTATTGGTTACACGCCGAACACTTGCTGGTGGACGGACGCAAGATGTCCAAGCGGGAAGGCAACTACTACACACTGCGCGATCTGCTTGACCGAGGCTACAGTGCGCGTGCCGTGCGATATGTCCTGGCGGCCGTTCCCTACCGCAAGCCCCTGAACTTTACGCTGGAAGGTGTGGAAGCCGCAGAGCGGCGGCTCAAGCGGCTGAATGAGACTGTACGGCGGTTGCGTGAGGCCGTTCCGGCGGCGACTGACCGGCTGGACGAAACGGCAAAGGCTGTGGCCGACATTCGCCAGAGCTTCGGTGCCGCCATGGATGATGACCTCAATACGGCAGAAGCCCTGGCGGCGGTAGCGCACCTTGAAACGACGGTCAACATTGCCTTGAGTCGCGGGGAGCTAACCGAAGCCGCAAAGGCGGCGGCATTGGCCGGCTTTGACGATGTTCAGACAGTTTTGGGGATTCTCGATCCACCACAACCAGCGATGTTGCCGGCTGAGATAGAAGCCTTGATTGCCGAGCGTGCAATGGCGCGCAAGGCCAAAAACTTTGCTCGCGCCGATGAAATCCGGGCGCAACTGGCTGCCCAAGGCATTATTCTGGAAGATGGAAAAGATGGGACGCGCTGGCGTCGGGCGTGAGAATTTGGGAGTATAAAGCAAAATAAGCATCTTGTAGTTGTGCAAAGCCACTTGGCTGAACCAGTGAAAATGCAAGGCAGGTATTACCGCTACATATCGGATCAATTAGGTGAAGGGCGAATTTTAGTAAAAAACGTTGAGGCCTTTCTTGCCGTCAATCCACAAGCACAGATTAGCACAAACGTGACGGCTCCCTTATTCAGGGTATCACTCAATCAACGCCAAGTAGGACTCAAACCACGTGGTGTTGAACTCGTTGAGTTCGATCCATCCAGTGGCAGTATTATAAGTCGGCTATTTGTTCCAGTCACGACTCCATCTGACTTTGAAAATATCCAGGTCGGTCAGAGTTATCTTATCAATGGCAAAGGCTATGGGGTTCATCGAAAGCGTTACGAAGTCATTGGACGCTAGCATATTTTCTACCCCGTGCTTGGTTGGTAAATGGAAGAATAAGCGAATAGGTACACTTGTCGAAATATCAATCAGGCTGTACTCCACTAACTGACACAGTATTGCTTGTGAAGCCCGATCTTACCACCTGTCTTGAGGGGAAACGAAGTAGAGTCCCTCCGGGGCCGTGCGCACCTCGCGGTCGGCTTCGAGTTCCCGGATGATCTTCCAGAACTTCCTGGGAGCGATGCCAAAACGTTGCTGGATGTATTCATCACCGGCCTGGCTGCGCGTGATGGGAAGAAAGCCATCCTGCCACAGGGCTTCAAAAACCATGCCCCGGCGTCGCGCGGGGTTGGCCTTGGACGACTGTCGGGACATGCGGGCCACCGCGGCCTTTCGTCAAAACGACTTGCCCTGTCGGGCGCAGAGCGTAGGTTAACAACCAAACGGCATTGCCGATTCAACCACAGGGGAGCCGCCATGACCACCAACCATGCCAACTCGTTGCTGACGGCCGGTGTGCAGCGTTATGTGTTGTCCAACGGACTGACGGTGCTGCTCAAGGCCGTGCCGGCCAATCCCATCGTTTCTACGATGATTTGGTATCGCGTCGGTTCGCGCAATGAGCCGGCTGGAAAAACTGGGATGTCACACTTCCTTGAACACATGATGTTCAAAGGAACGCAGCGGCTTGGCAAAGGCGAGATTGATCATTTGACGCTTATCAACGGCGGACGCAACAATGCGTTCACCTGGTTGGATTTTACCGCCTATTACTTCACCTTTGCGGCTGACCGCTGGGAAGTCGCGCTTGATATTGAGGCCGACCGTGCGCACAACGCAACGTTCGATCCGGCTGAGTTTGAAGCGGAAAAGCAAGTTGTCCTAGAAGAGCTTCAAATGTGCCTGGACAGCCCGTTCGACGTGTTGGAAATGGAAGTCTGGGCGACAGCTTTTCGGCAGCATCCTTACCGGGTGCCGACTATTGGGTGGCGGGAAGATGTCGAGCGCCTGACCGTGGCCGATCTGCGACATCATTACGAAAGCTATTACTGTCCAAACAATGCTACGTTGGTTGTTGTAGGGGACATCCAGCCTGAGTGCGCATTGCGGCACATTGAGGATACCTTTGGGGCACTTCCGGCGCGCCCACTGCCCCCGCCACTCCATGCCGTCGAGCCGCCTCAGCGTGGTGAGAGGCGAGTTATTGTCAAAAAGGTAACCCCGCTGCCCCGGCTGCTCATCGGCTACCACGCACCAGAAGTGGCACATCCTGACTCGTACGCCTTGCATGTTGCTTCGATGCTCCTGTCTTACGGACGTACCTCGCGCCTTTACCAGCGCTTGCAAGAAAAAGATGAGTCGGTGACATTTGCCACTGTGCACTATGCCGAGCACATAGACCCATCCCTGCTGACCGTTGCGGCAGAAGTCAAACCCGACCACACCCTGGAAGAAGTTGAAGCTGCAATTACAGAAGAGGTTGAACGGCTTATTCATGAACCCCCAACCGACTTAGAGCTAGCCAAAGCCAAGCGGCAGACCGAGGCACAGTTTATTCTTGGCAACGAAGAAATCCTCAACCAAGCCATGCTCTTAGGGGAATACGAGACCATTGCTTGTGGCGCACAGCTTCCAGAAAAAGTCCGTGGGTATCACTACCTTGATGCCTATCTGAACTACGTGCGACAGGTTTCACCGGAAGATATTCAGCGGGCGGCTGCAATCTATCTGCACCGCGATAATCGTACGGTAGGATGGTTGCTCAATCCCTGATGAATGGCGAGAGATACTTTGACTGGCAAGGCTGGCGCTGCTTTTACCAAGTTGCCGGAGAGCCCGAGCTGCCACCCCTAGTCATGATTCACGGGCATGCGACGTCGCACTTTACGTGGCGGCATCAAGTGGCGGCGCTCCAGATGGATTTTCAAGTTTTTACACCTGACTTGCTTGGATTTGGGCGCTCATCCAAGCCACGCGACGTGGCTTACAACGTAGAAGTCTGGACGGCACAAATCACGGATTTCATCCGGTCGGTGGTCCAGCGTCCGGTCATGTTGGTAGGGAATTCCCTAGGCGGTCTCATCGCTGCGCATGTTGCCGACCGCCACCCGGCGCTGGTCTCAAAACTGGTGCTTATTGCTTCGGCTGGGGCGTCAAGCTACTGGCAAAGCTTGCTGGTCAACTTTCCCTTTCTGCTGATGCGGACGCCCATCATCGGACGGACGCTGTTTGACACCTTGGTACAACAGCGGTTTGTCGAGTGGAACATTCGCCATCGGCTCTACGCCAACCCGGCTGCCGTGACCCCAGAGGTCATCGCCCACTACCAAGAGTGTTTTTTCGCGCCTGAAAACCGTGAAATCGTGTTTGAAGTCACGAAGTTGTTCTATGACTTTGTGATGGACGATGCCATGGCCCGGCGAATTGCCCAACCAACCTTGCTGTTGTGGGGCGAACAGGATACCTTCGTGCCGCCCATTCGAGGACGACAGCTCGTTCGGGTGATGCCGCGCGCCCGGCTCGAGGTCTTGCCTCAAGCAGCGCACTGCCCACACGAAGATCAGCCCGAACAAGTAAATGCCCTGATCCGGGCCTTCTGTCGGGAAGAAGAATTGGCAGCTTCTGCTAGCTTGCAGTAAGAAGCTTCCTTGGGGCCTGCTGCGGGGAAGCCTGGAACAAAAAAGCGGGCGACCGTTTCGGTAAGGTCACCCGCTGGCACTGTAACCGCTGATACCAGTGCTAATTTCTAGAGATATTACGAATCTGGGCTGGCGGCTGGGCCAGCAAAGTCATGAGCTGGATTGTACGGAGAGCGCTTCCGGTGGCGCGGGTGTAGGGATACCGAACCTGCACTATTACTCGCTTGACCAAATCGGCGTCGTCTTCTGGTGGGCAGTTGTTGTTGTTGGCAAGGTCGTAGTTGCTGTCGTATTCCCGATCAAAGCAAATCGGCAGTGGTGGTCCGGTCGGGTTACCCCTGTTCGGCACGGTTGCATTGGAGGTGCGTACCAGTACCCGCATCGTGAAGGATTCATAGCGTGGATCGAGCCCGCTTGATACCTCTTCTGGGTCTTGAGTGTTCGTACTCGGGTTGCCTGTTGCTCGAATCATGTCCCTACCTGGGCTGCGGTACACAGGTAGAAACGCTGTGGGAAAAATGCCATTGACATCTGGGCGATTGCTGAGCCGGATAAAGGTGTTCTGATTGCGGTCACTAGGGTCTGGAATTCCCCCAATCGCATTCATTTCGCGCATGATGATGATTTGATTGAGGGTTTCTTCTGCAAGGTTGCGTGCGAGAAGCAACTTGTTGGCGTTGAGGGAGTTGGTCAATGCAATAGACATAAACGCCAGCGCCCCAAACATCCCCACAAACAAAATCATCAGCGCAATGATGAGCTCAACGAGCGTCACCCCAGACTGGCGTGCCTGTTGTGGTCGAATCTGCCGAAGAGTACGTGCAGCGTGTCGCATCTTTTGGATATCCTCCACTGAAGCGACAAAGGTGTCACTACCTCAAGGGAAGCAAGTCTAGTGCCAACTAACCGGCCAGCGCTAAGTGTTCACACTTTGTATGTTTAGCTTCTGGAAAAGTTTTTAGCAGTGAGGATAGCCTCAAGGAAGTGTTACCGAAAGTAACATTGCAGGGTTCTCTCATCGCTCTAGGTCGGGGTCATGGGTTGACCTTGACGACCACCACGGTTAGGTCGTCTCCGAGAGGGGATGGGCTTGCGAAGCTTTGAGCTGCACTGTAGATGGCTTGGGTTATCTCGTGCGCCGATGCCTTTTGGTGTCGGCGGACGGTTTCAATCAACCTCTCCAAGCCAAATTCCTCTCCATTTTGTCCAGCCTCGGTCACGCCATCCGTGTAGAGAACGATGATGTCACCTGGTTGCAAGATGCAGTAGCACTCCGTGTACTTTCGATCCTCAAACAGCCCGAGCACGGTGTTACCACATGAAAGCTCTTCGTAGGTTCCATCTGCATGGAGGAGCAGGGCCGGGTTGTGGCCGGCATCCCCGTAGCTGAACCGCCGGTTCACTGGGTCGAGTACTCCGTAAATCGCCGTGACATATTGGGAACTGTCCAGGCTTTCCCAGAGCAGATAGTTAACCTTGCGCAAGATAACTCGGATGGAGAAGTCATTGCGCACTTGGGCGCGTAGAGAAGCCCGAAATGTGGCCATAATCAACGCCGCCGGAATGCCTTTGCCAGAGACATCGGCAATGGCAATACCGAGCTGCTGGTTTGGAAACGGGATGAAATCGTAATAATCCCCACCTACGGCTTCATTGGGAACTGTCAACCCTGCAATGTCAAATCCTTCTACGGTTGGTGCGCGATCTGGCAGGAGACTGCGTTGTACTTGGCGCGCAATGGCCAGTTCGCTTTCCAGACGACGTTTTTCAAGTCGTTCCTGGTGCAAAATGGCCTTCTCAATGGAAATGGCCGCAGCCGATGCAAACAGGGTCAGTACTTCCAGGTCGGCTGCCTTGTAGGCATCTAACGTACGACTTTCGAGGTTGAGGGCGCCGATAATGCGGTTGTTGGCAACGATGGGGACGACAATTTCCGACATCGTCAGCGGGTCAGAGCGGACATAACGCTGATCATTGCGGACATCAGGAATCACAATTGCGCCGCCTGACTGCACCACCCAGCCAACGAAGCCTTCCCCAAGACGTAACAGGCGTTCCATGGAAGCCTCCTCGTAGCCACGATAGACCGTGGCCCGAATGCGGCGGTCGCGGCCATTGGTTTCCAGAATGTAGATGGCAGCAGAATCATAAGGAACAAATGATTTGACCGAATCAATAATCAGAGACAGGGTTTCATCCAGGTCAAGCGATCGGCTGATAGTGCGCGTAATGTCGAGAAGCAGCCGAAACTTGGCCTCAAAGGAAAGAGCCTCTGCTGCGGTCGCCGAAGAAGTTGCCGAAGACGATGGGTCTGAACCAGTTGGGATCATGTGGGTTTCTTCCTTTGCTATGACCTTATCGCTTTCGGCATCAATAGGCTATGGCTTTGCAGCATTCACACGTCAATTTAGGCTCTCAGTTCCTCAAGATGTAAGCAGGTGACTGAGAAAGATGGAGAAGGCACTACACTACTGGCTTGAAAAAAGCCACCCTTTGAGCTGGAAATGTCCTTTGGACCATTTTACAACGGCTGAGCTCTAAAGTTATGCTTTCAGAACTAGCGACAAGGGCATAACAATGCGCATTCTGTTAGTTGAAGATGATGTGGACTATGCTGCTGTTGTGCAGGGCTATCTCCAGCGCATTGCGGCGCAAGTAGACTTGCAGCACGTTACTTCACTGGCCGCTGCCACTTCCCTAGCCACAACGGAACAGTTTGATGTCGGTTTGCTCGACCTCAACCTGCCGGATTCTCAAGGGGTTACCACTGTAGCCGCGATGTGTGCGGCGGCCCCCCATCTGCCGTTAGTTGTCCTAACAGTTGAAGTGACTGCCGATGTGGACATGCAGGTACTGCAGGCTGGGGCGCAGGAGTATCTTGCCAAAAGTGAACTGGGGGTTGTTTCGCTCCGGCGCGCTATTCGCTATGCACGAGAACGACACCGGTTGACACAGTCGTTGGTGCAAGCCAACCGGCTCAACCGTCTCATGCTCGACCACATGCCCGACAGCATCGAGCTGCTCGATGCAGAAGGGCAAGTGCAGTTTATCAATCCGGCGGGGTTGGCGTCCCTTGGGCTAACTGACCGGAGTGCAGTGCAAGGACAATCGTGGTTGCAGCTCTGGACGTCGCCGGCCGAATCTACGCTGAGCACGCTGCTTGAGCAAGCCCGTGCCGGACAGACCTCTACGGTAGAGGCTTTCCTCGCCCGTGCTGGTGCCGCACCGCGCTGGTGGAACATTACTGTTCTACCGCTGCCACCAAACAATGTGTCATCGGCATGTTATCTGGTCGTAGCCCAGGATTTCACTGCGCGCCGCTTCCATGAAAAACACCTTCGTCAAGTGCAGCAGACGGTGCTGCTCAAACACATTGCGGCTGGGGTTGCCCACAACTTCAACAACCTGCTCACAGTTGTTCAAGGCTGCAGCGAGATGATGCTGCGTACTCTGCCGGAAAGTGACACGCGGCAGCGCCGCCGAGCCACCGACATCCGCAAGGCGGCTATTCGGGGAAAGCGGCTTGTCGAGCATCTGCTGGCCTATAGCCACATCAGTGCCCCTTCGCCCAGGAGCATTGACCTAAATACCTTTCTGGAACAGGAAGTAAAGCTTTTGGAAAGTATTCTCAACCCGAATGTAGACCTCGGTTTTGAGCCATCACCAGAGCCGCTTCAAGTTTTTGCCGACCCGGGGGTACTGTCCTCGACCTTGCTAACCTTTGTCCTCAACGCTAACGAGGCAATGCCGGAAGGGGGAACGGTAACGTTGTCGGCTAAGGCAGTCGTGCTGGATACGTCGTTTTTGAATCTGCCCGCCTATGATCGGCTTGTGGGTGATGTTGAAGCCGCCCTTTCGGCTGGCCTGCCGGTGCGGCTCGCCAAAATCTCGGTCAAAGACACCGGACCGGGGATGGATACTAGAACACTGGCCAGTATTTTCACCCCATTTTTCACGACGAAGCCGATGTCCAAAGGGTCTGGACTGGGGCTGGCAACCGCAGCAGCGTATGTGGAACAGATGGGCGGTTTCATCGGTGTCACTTCGCGCCCTAGTGCCGGCGCACAGTTTGATGTGTACCTGCCCCTTTGTCATGTAAACTAGTCGTTGTTCACCTTTTGTCCCCTGGGGTAGCTCCGAGATTTAAGCCTGGAGAAGCGTGGAAGCTAAAGACGTGGCCCTGCTGCCCGGATGCTCGGTTTGACCATGCCTTCAAACTTGGTGAAGTTTTTAACAAACATCTCTGCCAGCCGTTTTTCCTGAGCATCGAAAGCCGCCTTGTCTTCCCAAGTGTTGCGGGGATTGAGGATGCTGTCGGGGACATCAGGGCAGGCTGTTGGGACCTCAAAGCCAAAAACTGGATTTTTGACATACTCGACGTGATCGAGATGGCCATCCAACGCTGCATGCAAAATAGCACGGGTATAAGGCAGGTTCATCCGGTGTCCAACGCCGTAGGGGCCGCCTGTCCAGCCGGTGTTCATTAGCCAGATGTTGACCTTGTACTGTGCAATTTTTTCTCCCAGCATTTCGGCATAGACGCTTGGGTGCAACGGCAGAAACGGCGCACCAAAACAGGCGCTGAAGGTGGCAACTGGCTCAACAATGCCCATTTCTGTTCCGGCAACCTTAGCCGTGTAGCCGGAAATGTAGTGATACATGGCTTGTTCTGGTGTCAGGCGGGCAATTGGCGGTAGAATACCAAAAGCGTCACATGTCAACATGACAATATGACGCGGAATCCCTCCCAGACCATCACGCGCCATGTTAGCAATCTGTGTCACTGGGTAAGCACCACGGGTGTTTTCGGTGATGCTGGCATCGTCAAGGTCAAGAATGCGCGAGTGCTCATCAAGGATGACATTTTCCAGAATCGTCCCAAAATGACGTGTTGCCGCGAAGATTTCTGGCTCAGTCACAGGTGAAAGCCGGATCGTTTTGGCATAGCAGCCGCCTTCAATGTTGAAGATGCCGGTATCACTCCAGCCATGTTCATCATCTCCGATGAGGGTTCGGGATGAATCTGCTGAGAGTGTGGTTTTGCCGGTCCCTGAAAGGCCAAAGAAGATCGCCGTGTCATCCTTACTTTTGCCATAGTTAGCCGAGCAGTGCATGGAAAGCACCCCTCGCTGCGGCAGGACATAGTTCATGAGAGTAAAAATGGATTTTTTGATCTCCCCGGCGTAGTGAGTTCCACCAATAAGAACCAACTTTCGGGCGAAGTCAAGAATGACAAATGTTGGGGATTTTGTCCCGTCTATCTCAGGAACAGCAAGGAAGTTCGGCACGTGGATAACTGTAAACTCGGGGACGTGTCGCGCCAATTTTTCGGCATCATACTCGCGGAGAAACAAGGTTCGTGCAAAAAGTGCATGCCAAGCCGTTTCTGTGATGATCCGGATCGGTACACGGTAGCGTGGGTCAGCACCGGCATAACAATCCTGAACAAACACGTCCCGGTTTTGCAGGTAGGCTGATACCCGCAAATAGAGCGCGTCAAACACCGACTGGGGAAGGGCTGTATTGTTTTCCCACCAGACACGTGATTCTGACTCCTCGTTGCGGACGATGTATTTATCTTTAGCAGAACGTCCGGTGTGGCGTCCTGTGCGCACAACCAATGCGCCGCCATGCGCAAGCAGCCCCTCACCACGCTTGATGGCTTCTTCGTAAAGGGCCTCTGTTGGTGAGTTCCAGTAAACGGTTTTTGGGTTGGTCAGTCCGTGACGATCCAACCCGTAGTGACTTTTACCACGTCCGATGATTTCGACTGTACCCATGGGCCTAACTCCGTGCAGGATAGAACAGGCCAAAAAAGAAAAAGTAGCTCAAGAGCGTTCCTTAGTGACTGACGCATAACGCTAACACAGTCACTTTTTTCGGTAAAAGTGTATCTTTTGTAACGCGGTCTGCATTGTCATTCAGGGCTAGCTTTGGCACGGCTTCTCCCCACTGTGTTACTGTAGGGGGGCTGTTTTGAATAACCGAAGGCGTCCTAGTGTTTCCAGCCGCAAGCTATCTAAGGTGCCCAAGCCATGCCCAGTGGAAGTCTGCTGTTGTTGTTGGATGATATTGCCTCTACCCTTGACGATATTTCAGTGATGACCAAGGTCGCTGCCAAGAAAACGGCAGGTGTTGTGGGAGATGACCTTGCGCTCAATGCCCAGCAACTGACAGGGGTGCGCACGGACCGCGAACTAGCAGTTGTATGGGCTGTTGCTAAGGGTTCTGCCTTCAACAAGATGATCCTTGTTCCGAGCGCCTTGGCCATCAGTGCGTTTCTACCCTCGCTCGTGACCCCTTTGCTGATGATTGGTGGGGCCTTTCTGTGTTTTGAGGGCGTCGAAAAGCTGGTTCACAAGTTGCTGCACTCGAAAGAAAAACAGGAAACTACCGAAAGCACGGCGCATGATAGCGCAGCCACCGAGGCTACGTCGGGCGACGAGCGGGAAAAGATCATAGGCGCAGTCCGAACAGACTTCATCTTATCAGCTGAGATCATTGTGATTGCGCTTGGAGCAGTTGCAGCAAAGCCGTTTCTGACTCAGTTTGGCGTGTTGGCGGCCGTGGCCGTTTTCATGACCGTTGGCGTCTATGGGTTGGTAGCCGGGATTGTCAAGCTGGATGACGTGGGGCTTTATCTGAGCCAGCGCCATACGGGGTTACTCCAAGTAGTAGGGTACAAACTCGTAGGATTGGCCCCCTACTTGATGAAGCTGATCTCAGTCGCCGGGACGGTAGCAGTGTTTCTGGTTGGCGGGGGCATCCTAGTCCACGGGCTGCCGATAGTTGACCACTGGCTTGAAGAGCTAGAGCACCTTGTGATGGCAGTGCCTGTGGTCGGACAAGCACTGGCCTGGCTTGTTAGCCCAGTTGGGGACGGCGTGTTCGGCGTGCTTGCCGGTGCTGCCGTCCTGCTGCTGGTTTTGGTCGGGAAACGGGCTGCCGGTTGGATTCAGATGCGTCCTACTGCCTAATTTGTCAGTCCGTCCCCCGAGAAGCCAGCCATGTACTGAGGAAACATCAGCATGAAACTTGGATGGGTGACGGTTGCGCTGCTGACCGGGATGATGTTGCCGGTGCAGGCCGCCGTAAATGCCAAACTCAGAACCTTTGTGGTTAACCCCATTTACAGTGCCCTCATTAGCTTTGCCATTGGGACAAGTCTGTTGGTTGTGTTGGCATCCGTGATGGCATGGGTCGGTTGGACAGGCCATTTACGCGGGGCGTTGGCTGCACCCTGGTGGGCCTGGGTAGGGGGAGCGCTAGGTGCGGTTTTCGTAACTATGGCTATTCTGGCAGTGCCATACATCGGTGCTGCCGGTTACTCGGTGGCTATCATCACCGGGCAACTTGTCGGGGCATTGGTCCTTGATCACTACGGTTGGTTGGGGCTTCCACAGCAGCCCCTGACATGGTCACGCCTACTTGGCGCGCTATTGTTGTTGGTGTCGGTGTGGCTTATCCAGCGATAGCAGGCTAATCCTGCGGCAGAACATCTGGACGACGTTGCTCGCGGGAAGGGGAAGCCTCTGGTTGTGGTGGTGGCAACACGGGCGGCGGTTCCGGGGCAGGAAGCGGAATGTCGGGTTCGACGACAAGACCTGGTGTACCGATTGTGACCGCGTCAACTTGGGTGCAGTCTTTCGTCGGAGCCGTCCCGGCCAGAAACCACTCTTCGATGGTTTCGCCCTGGCAGGCTGAAGAAGGAAGCAGCCCAGTTTGTAAGTCCACAGTTACTTTGTCTACACCTTCAGCGTCCGGGAAGGTCTCACCGACCAGATCGGGACGGAACTTGAGGACCGCCCGCAGGAAGTCAATGAAAATCGGCAGGGCTGAATTGCCGCCGGTGATACCGAGTTGGCGGTTGTCATCGTACCCGACGTAGACCACGCAGACCATGTGCGGCGTAAAGCCGGCAAACCACCCGTCGCGGCTGGTGCCCGTTTTGCCGGCCAAGGCCTTGGTCAAACCGTTGGCTTTGGCAGCCGTGCCGCGCTCAATAGGCCCGCGCAGTAGATGGGTCATCACTGCCGCAACGGCGGGTGAAATAACTGGTGTTGTCTGCGGTTCAAACTTCTCCACAATGTTCCCCTTGCCGTCAGTAATAAAGTCGAGGGCACGCGGTTCAACCCGCGAACCCATGTTGGGGAAGGCCGTGTAGGCGCGGGCGATTTCAAGTGGTGTAGCTTCCTTAGTACCAAGAGCAAGACTTGGGTATGCCTCTGGTCGAGGCAGCCCAAACCGCTCGGCCAAACGCGCAACCCGGTCATAGCCGACGGCTTCTGCAACGCTGACCGTCACCACGTTGAGCGATTTGGTCAGCGCTGTCCGAACCGTGACGTACTGGTTGCTGTAGGCTTGCCCGAAGTTGTCGGGGCTGTAAGTTTGACCGTTGCCGTAAGTGAAAGTGCGCTTTTCGTCCTTGAACAAGGATGACGGAGTGACAACTTCCTCAGCAATAGCGGCAGTGTAGACAAACGGCTTGAAGACCGAACCTGGTTGACGGTGGGCATCAGTGACGCGGTTGAGCTGAGATTGGGAGTAGTCCCGACCACCAACCATGGCAAGGATGTCTCCTCTGTGGGCATCAAGCGCTATGAGTGCGGCGTCGAGTCCCGGTGCTGGCTTTTTGGCTAGACGCAACAGCCCTTTCTGGACGGCCTCGACAGCAGCCTGCTGTAAATTCATGTCCAGCGTGGTGTAAATGCGGGCAGCCGGGTCGGAAAGTACCCAGTCTAGTTTGCGCTCAGCAAGGACAAGCTGGAGATAGTCTAGGTAATGCGGGGCATCAGCGTTGCTGCTGGCGCGCCGAGGTGCAACGCCAAGCGGGGCAGCCTTTGCTTTTTCATATTCGGCTTGGGTAATGAAACCGACTTCGAGCATGTCGGCAAGCACTTTGTTGCGACGTTCAAGAGCGCGTTCTGGGTGCTTGAAAGGCGAGTAATAGCTGGGACCACGAATGATACCGGCCAGAAAGGCTGCCTCCGGCAGCGTAAGGTGGGTAATGTCTTTTCTGAAATAAAAACGCGCCGCTTCTCCAAAGCCATTGATGGAGTAGCTCCCGTCCTGACCGAGGTAAATTTCATTGCAGTACATCTGGAAAATCTGGGCCTTGGTCAGGCGAGTCTCGAGAATGATAGCAATGTATGCTTCCTTGAGTTTCCGGCTTAGCGTGCGCTCAGGCGTCAAGAAAAAGTTTTTGACAAGCTGCTGGGTGATGGTCGACCCTCCTTGAAGACTGCCGTCACGGTCCAGAAAGTTGTGGTAGATGGCACGGATCAAGCTACGCAAGTCAATACCGGGGTGATCAAAAAAACGCCGGTCTTCGACGGCAATGACCGCTTGGACAAGCACCTTGGGCAGGTCGTTGAACTCGACAATCTTGCGTTTCTCCCGTTCCTTGTTGAGTGCTGTCAGAAGTGGTGGTTCAAGCAGGCATTCTGTAAGAGGTCGTTGGGTGGTCAACTCGATAATATTGACAGGTGTGTTGCCGTTGAACCGAATGCGAACTGCCGGGAAGGTTTTTCCTGCCTGCGGTGCGTCGGCGCTAGGAAATACATCAAGCCGGTTGCCGTCAAGTAGATAGCGGCCGCGCGCTGTGTTATCTGCTTGCGCTTGGCCAACGTAACCTGCCCGTGCTAGGTACTCTAAGATTTGTGCCTTACCAAACGCTCCCCCCTTGATGACCCGCGCTGGCGCCGCATAAATACCACTGGCTCGAACAAAAGGTTCTCCCCGTAGTTTGCGGTCAATCATTGTTGAGAAGACCACGTAGTAGTAAGCCAGAATAATGGCAACCGGAAGCAGGGCTAGGGCCAGGAAAAAAATGCGCCGCGGTGTGATAAGCCGCTGCCACCGGCGCTTGGTGCGAAAAACCTGCGGATCATTCTTGAAAGCTGGGCGATTTCCGGTCATGAGGCTATCGTAGGCATTTCTTGAGCATGCTGACACCCCCTTACAGGTTTTGTTGTTAGGAGTTGTTTTTCACCTATGGATTTCACTGGAAAAGTCATCCTTATTACAGGCGGTAGTCGTGGCATTGGCCGTGCTGCAGCGCTGAAGTTTGCCCACCATGGCGCCGATGTGGCTTTGGCGGCGCGTACGGCTGCCGATCTGGAAAGTGTTGCCAATGAAATTCGTGCGCTTGGGCGGCGGGTTGTTGCTATACCGACCGACACAACCTGCCGGGAGCAGGTAAGCGCCTTTGTCGCCGCAACCATGGCCCAGCTTGGCCGGATTGACGTTGTTGTTAACGCCGCCGGGATAGGCATTCTCAAGCCGTTTCTGGAACTGACGGAAGCAGAGCTTGACCGGATGCTGGCGGTCAACGTGCGCGGTGTTTTTACGGTCACGCAGTTAGCCGTTCCAGAAATGACCAAAACTGGCGGTGGCATTGTCATTAACATTCCGGGCATTTTGGGACGGGCAGCAATGATGCAGGCAGCTGGGTACTGCGCCTCGAAGTTTGCTGTCACAGGGATGACCCGTGCCATGGCGCTCGACTTGAAGCGAAACGGCATCCGCTTTACGCTGCTCCACTTCGGCGGTGTGGATTCCCCCTTCTGGGATAACATCACCATGCGCGTTCAGCGGGACAAAATGCTGTCCCTAGAAGAAGCTGCTAATGCCATTGTCTTTGCCGCTTCGCACACAGGCAACGGTGTGCTGAATGAACTAGTGTTGCAACCAGAAAGTCATCAAATGTGAACAGGGATGAATGGTGTCTGGCAAGGGAGAGCCGGCCAGCCTCCCTTGCCGGGCCTTGGGTTTTGGCATGGAGATCGTCACACGCATCCCACGTATGCGAACGCTGGCGCTGCGTCTCAAGCGGGATCGGAAAAAATTGGCGCTGGTGCCAACGATGAGCGCCATTCACGAAGGCCACCTAAGCCTTATCCGGCGGGCGCAGATTATGGCGGATGTGGTTGTTGTTTCAATCTTCTTCAACCCTATTTATCTCCAAGCCGGGGAAGAGCCACCAGCGCGCGATCTGGCGCGCGACGCCGAGCTGGTGGCCGAAAAAGGGGTAGATGTGTTGTTTGCGCCAAGTGTAGAGGAAATCTACCCAGAGGACTTTCTGACCTACGTAACCACAGACACCTTGGATTGCCGGCTGTGTGGTGCCCAGCGACCCAACTACTTCCGTGGGGTCACGACCATCATCAACAAGCTCATCAACATCATACAACCGCATTACACATTGGTGGGTCAGAAAGATGCCCAGCAGTCTATTATCATTCGCCGAATGGTGCGTGACCTGTCCATGGACACAGAAGTGGTTATCTGTCCGACGCACCGGGAGCCGGACGGGCTGGTAACCTCTTCCCGCAATGCCTTGCTGAGCGCCGAAGAACGGCAGGCAGCAACAGCACTTTACCGGGGTTTGCAGCAGGCGCAGCGGTTGGTTGAGCGAAATGGCATCCGGGATGCAGAAACGCTCATCGGCGCGGTGTACCAAGTGTTAGAAACTGAGCCCTTGGTGCGGCCAGAGTACGTTGCCCTCGTTGATATAGAAAACCTTGCACCGCTTGAAGCTGTCACAGAAGATGAAGAGTGCTTGCTGGCAGTAGCAGCTTATGTGGGGCAGGTGCGACTTACCGACAACATTATTCTAATCGGCAGTCGGAGTGAACTGGTCGTGTAGCTTTCCTTGCCGTGAACTTTTTAGGAGTGCTAGCATACCCCTACCCCGCTGGCATCGTAGTAAACTGGCACCTAGGGGTGAGTTGCTTTGAATGGTGACGCAAGGACACAAAACACCCGGAGCATGCCTGGGTAGGGCTAGGGTCATATGGGTAATGCATCATGTTCTGCCCAAAGTGCGGTACTGAGAACCGTCCAAACGCCCGTTTCTGCAAAAGTTGCGGGCATGCTTTTGCCGGAACTGAAACTGGCAAGTCAGCGCCTCTGACAGGCGCCTCACCTTTCGAGCACACCTTTGTCATGCGTTCGGTCGGTCCTGATGACCCCGGACGGACGAACTTCTCCTTGCCGTCTTTGGCGACACCACCAGAGGAGCCTTCTTCTACGGCCGGGCGTGGGGTGAGCAATGACTCCCCTAGTGATGGTTTCATTCTAGGCGACATCTCCTCGCCTAATCTGAAGCTTGATTTGCCCAGTCCGGCAGTAGAGCAGCTACCCCCAACGGAACTATTCTCAGCCGAGGCTCCTGTATCACCGTTTCGGCCAACCCTTGTTCCTCCGGCCCCGTTATCATCCTCACCTGCGACGGAGGCAGATGCCACGAGTCGGACTCCGACGTTGGATCCGCTGTCAACCCACGTAGCTACCCCAGCAGGTGGTGCACCGACGGTTTCACCGCCACCGCCGACCCTCCACCTACCACTGACTGCACCCCCTTCACAACCAGCAGGGGGTGCTTTCTCAACAACGCAAACCGGCAAACCAGACATTGAGCCGTCAGCAGCCTTGCCGCCGACTCCACCGCCAACCCCGACGCCACCTAGCGGGGTACCGCTTCCACCGGAAGTTGCAGCAACGCCTTTTCGCCCGGTGGATCTACCGGTTGGCGCTCCGCGTCCTATGGGGCACCAGCTGACGGAAATGCCGGCGCTGCCGCCCAAACCTCCGGGCGATCTTTTTCCCTCGGCCGTCCAAAAGGCTTCGACGGTTGAGCTACCACGCCAGGCGAAATTTCCTCTGTGGCTGGTGGTTGGGTTATCCGTCGCAGTACTGGTGGTTCTGATTGTGGGCGTGTCCGTGATTGTCTACTGGCGTTCATCATCGTCGCCAGTTCCGGTGACTTCGGAAGCGCCAGCAACTAAGCCAGAACCACCTGCGACATCACCAAAACCGGTTATCCCCGAAAACATGGTGGCGATTCCGGGTGGTGAGTACCTCATTGGGCGAGATGAAGGCGATTTTCTTGACCCCTATGAAAAGCCCCAACACACGGTGATTCTGCGGCCGTTCTACATTGACAAAACCGAAGTTACAAATGCTGATTACCAGAAGTTTGTTGAGGCAACAGGGCATCCAGCGCCGGCTTCCTGGGTGGGAGGACGGTTTGAACCCGGCAAGGAATTGTTTCCGGTAACTGGTGTAACCCTGGCAGATGCTGAAGCCTATGCCCGCTGGGCTGGTAAGCGCTTACCCACTGAGGAAGAATGGGAAGTAGCTGCCCACGGGCGTACACCCACGGCCTTTCCATGGGGGAATACCTTTGATCCGAGCCGCGCAAACGTCAAAGCCAGTGGCCTTGGCGTACCAGTGCGGGTTGGAACGTATCCTTCCGGCGCAAGTCCCTTCGGGGTTCTTGATATGACTGGCAACGTTTGGGAATGGACAGCTTCAGAAGCCAAGTTGTACCCCGGAAGCAACGAGAAGCCGCCGAGCTGGGACAAACCGTTGGAACCCGGTGTGCGGCTGCAAATTATTCGTGGTGGGGCGTTTACAGAAGAAACCAGGAGATGCACTGTGACTTACCGCAATTGGGTTCCTTCTGACTTCAAGTCCCGTGAGCTCGGTTTCCGGTGCGTTCAAGATCAGCCACCACAGTAAAAAAACAGCGTCTTGAATCTCGCGTAAGCCTTGTTCTAACTCGGCTGTATGTTCACTGCCAAACAACGTGTTGTTGGTTCTTTTGCCAAGCGTCTCGCATTTTTCCACGCACTTTCTTACCTTGCTGCTGGTTTGACATGGGGAACTGTCCTCGTCGGTAGTATTCTCTTCACAAGCAATAGTGGCCTAGCCCAGATTGGGCGTTCGGATAACATACCAACTGCGCCAGCAAACCCTACTCCCTCTGGAACTGCGCCAAGCAAGCGTCCTACTCCGCCACGTCGCCCTCCGGTTGTCAAAACGCCAACCGGCGTGGTTATGCCGCTTGGCCGTACGGCAGAGTTTTACTTTGCGGAAGGCAATGAGCTGTTCAACAAGGAAGACTTTGTCTCAGCCCGGATGTTTTTCGAGCAGGGGGGGAAAGTAGCCCGTCCCAAAAGCGAACTAGCGGAGGTATTGCAACGCCGTCGCGAACTGGCTGCCTACATGGCGACCGGTAAGCAATTTGAGCAGCAGGAGCAACTTGTCGAAGCGCTGGCGGAATACAATAAGGCCCTGTCTATCGAGCCAGTCAATCCAATAGCCAAAAGGCATGCCGGACAAGTGCTTCAGATGCTCGGCAAAGCTGCCATGCTGAATAAGGAATGGCGAACGGCGGTGGATTATCTGAGTCGGGCACGGAAACTGGCAGCCGACGAAGCTTCCACGCAAGCAGCGTTGGTTACTGCCCTGCTACGGTTGGCGATGGAACAATCCAACCTGACCGAAAGGGAGCAAACCTATCGGCAGGTGTTGGAGCTTGCTCCCAGCAATGAAGAGGCCCGTCTCGGATTGCGCCGTACGGAGTCATTGATCCGAACCCAGCGTGCAGACGCTGCCTTCCAAGCTGGGCGATACAACGAGGCCCGCAGTGAATACGAAGTTGCCCTTGAACTCGACCCTGAGAATACTTCGGCAGCGGCTGGCAAAACCAAAGCAGAAGCGTACCTAGCGCGTCTGGCGGCTGATGAAGCCTACCAGCAGCGGGATTTCCGCACGGCTTACGCCAACTACCAGAAGTTTCAGGCTGTTGTCCCAGAAGACCCACATGTGACAGAACGGCTCCAGGAACTCTCCCTGCGCCTAGAGCCGCCATTGCCCTTTCGCGGTTCTCTGATTTACAAGCTCAATACAGCAAGTCCCTTCCGCATCCGCCTGCACCGTGACCGAGTAGAAAGTGCACTGCTCGACAGCGAGAACCCTATCAAACCAGACATCAAGCTCGAAGGCCGTCTCCCGGCGCGGGATGCTGTGTTTCGACTAGGTAAGTCATCTACTAATGTCAATGTTCGGATCGCGGTAATGCCAGTTGCCGGCAATGACTACACTGCCGAGTTGATTGCCACCCCCAAAAATCCGCGTTCAGAAGATGTCATCGTGGTAGCTGAATGGCAGCTTCCTACGAAGGGTGGGTTGCAGTGGAGGAAGCAGCTCGGACCCGGAGCCTACCGGGTCTACTGGCAGGGACCGTATTTTGAGGTGTTCGACCCCACCGGCGTGTGTATTGAAGCCAGCCGTCAGCCGCCTCTGCCGCGCCAACCTGTCACGGTCAAGGTTAAACCCATCAAGGGGGTCACATTGCAGGTCGTCGAGCAACCCAAGCCCGAAAATGACTTTACTTTTGCCCTTAATCTGGCCATCACTAACCCAACGACACTGCTGCTTGACCTAAGTTGGGATGCTGGCAAAAAGTAGGGAATCACTTTGGACAAAAAATGACAGCCACATCCAGAGTTGAAGGCAGACCCCGCACGGACACTCCCTAAAAGCTCGGATGTGACTGTCTTCCTAACTAAGAAGAAAGCAACTTTTATACCAAAGGGCCGAAGTACTGAAGAACAAATGGCATAGCTACGAGTTCCTAGCCCAAGGTTGACAATTCTTTTGACTTCCGAGTGATCAATTTTTGTCATCCTATCTTCGTTTTGACAAGTAAAAGCAAGGTTTTTCGTGTCCGACACACTGCTGCTCCTTGCCTCTCTCTTTAGCTCAACGCTTCGCCTCTCAACGCCGCTCATCCTGGCTGCTTTAGGGGGGCTGTACGCTGAACGAAGCGGAGTCATCAATATGGCGCTGGAAGGCATCATGCTGGCTGGTGCCTTTGCCGCTGCTACTATCACGGCACTGACGGGAAGCCCCTGGCTGGGGTTGCTAGCTGGCCTAACGGCCGGCCTGCTGGTGGCCGCTCTGCATGCCTTTTGCTGCGTTACGTGTCGCGCTGATCAAGTTGTCACCGGCACTGCCATCAACATCCTAATGTTAGGTATCCCGCCACTTGTTTCCGGAGCGCTGTTTGAGTCTACAGGCTCGACACCGGCGCTGGCGCAGAGCCAGACCCTCCCGAACCTGCCTATTGTGGCGGCGTTCGTGACCGTCCCTGTGACGGCGTTTGTGCTTTTCAAAACTCCCTTCGGCTTGCGGCTACGTGCGGTGGGTGAACTACCGGAAGCCGTGGCTACAGCCGGGGTCAGTGTGACCTGGCTGCGCTGGCAGGGTGTGCTGCTTTCGGGCCTGCTGGCTGGGCTGGGTGGGGTTTATCTCTCAATCGGGCAAAACTCACTCTACACGCGAAACATGACGGCCGGCCGCGGCTACATTGCGCTGGCAGCGCTCATCTTTGGCAACTGGTTGCCGTGGCGCGTCTTGCTCGCTTGCCTGCTGTTTGGCTTTATGGACGCTGTACAGATTCGTCTTCAGGGAACATCATCCATCCCAACCCAGTTCATTCAAATCATCCCTTACATCTTCACCATGGTGGTGTTAGCCGGATTTATCGGCAAGGCAACACCGCCCCGGGCTCTAGGCACGCCCTACATCAAGGGCCGTCGGTGAGTTGGCCAACTGAGCAATACGTTCCCGAAGCCGTTCAAGCGGGAATTGTCCTACCCCTTTGCTGGTTTGGATGGATTCCCGAACAGCATCGCACAGGGCGCGGTTGATCGGGGTTGGGATGCCGTAGCGTTCTCCAAGGCGCACAATCTCCCCGTTGAGGTATTCAACCTCAGTCTCAGGGCGGCGAAAGTACAGGTCCTGCCACATAGATGGGTAGCCGCGCTGCTCAGGCGGTACGTCGGCAAACTCGGCCTGGCGTGCCGCAAAGGCTTCCACTTGGGCGCGAATATCAAAGCGCCCGGTCACATCGGCTGGGGAAATCCCGGCCGCAGCCAGCACACGCAACCCCTCGTCCATAATGGCGCGCATCATCGCCAGCATTTCTGGTGTCGCAAAGGCTTTTTGCCAGTAACAGTCAGTAACGGCCAGCAGCGCGTTGTTGAGGTTTCCAATGAGTTTGCCCCACTTGACGGCCATCACGTCAGGGTGCTCGCGGGTGGGAAGTCCAGCACTTGTCAAGTCTGCTGCAACTTGAGCCGTGAAGGCATCTGTCCCTTTTGGAAACCGTCCGACGGCAAGGAAGTCCAGAATGGTCAACACGGCGCGGCCGGGTTCGGGCAGGATGGCATTGAACATCACCAGAACTGGATATACCTGAGTGACATACTTGGCAACGGTGCCTTCATTGGCAACACCGTTTTGTAGGCAAAAGACCGGCGTTGTGGGTAAGACATGCCGGGCAATGTCGGCTATTGCAGTTGCTGTCTGGGTGGCTTTGACACTGAGAAGAATGACATCGCCAGCGCCAGGCGCTGCTTCAGCAAGCTGAGAAACTGCAGGGATGTTGAGCGTTAGCTTTTCTGTTGGTGTCTCAAGGCGCAGGCCATGCGTGCGGATAGCTTCTACGTGAGCCGGGCGGGCAACTAGGTATGTTGCGTATCCGGCACGGTAGAGCAGCCCCCCAACAACACTGCCAACTGCTCCGGCCCCATAGACAATGTACCGTTGAATCTTCATGCACGCAGTTCTTTGGGGAGAAACAACACAAGGCTCTGCGACACCAGTAGGCTGGTCAGGAAAAAGAAAATGACTTCTTCCAGTGGCACAACGCCAATATGGATGCCCAGAATCTGATTGGCATCAAACAGCCAGATACCTTCAGTAATCGCCATAGCATCGGCTGCAATGAAGTACATCCCAACGGCTGCCACAGGCAGGAGCACAGCCCGCGCGTTGCGGGCTAGGATGCGCCAGCCAATGGCCCATTGAAAGAGGACAATCGGCAGCATCCAACCAAGCAGATGAAACAGATAGTTAGTTTTCATCGGGTTTTCTCTGAGGCGGTCGCGCAAGAACGCGGACGAAGCAGGGCTACCGTCAAGAGTCCAACGCTGACGGTTTGCAAGAGGAAAAAGCCGTACTCTTCAATCGGCAGCCGCCAGACACGGAACAGAATCTTGTCTTCCGGGAAATCCCATATCCCCAGTTTGACAGCATAGTTGTCCCACGGAGTAGTGAAAGCAAAGACAATCACGCAGACAAGGCCAAGCCAGCGTGCGTGGACAGGAGAAAACTTGTTCCGGGCCAGCCAAGCTGCTACTAGCAGCAGAGGAAGGCTAAAGTAGAGGTGAAACTGCAAATAGGTCATGGAAGCTAGCGTTGTGTTGCAAATCGGGGGCAACGAGAGCTTATCGAAGTGAGACCCCAGATAAAAGTCTATGTTTTTCTTCACGTTGGCAGCGGTTAGCCCATAGCTTACCTAGGCTGAGGGTGAAGGTAAGCGAGTTAGCGTCCAGTGGCGATCGCTTGTTTGAGCGATGGTCACTCCAGTCAGTCCAGCCGCCTGAGCTGCAGAGGTGATTTCTTCAAGCGTCAGGGCTGCCCCGAGCGAATCACGGAAAAGCTTTTGCTGACGTGGTGATTCCTTCCCGGCATAGCGCGCCACAAGTGCGTCGGCCGCTTCTGGAGTTGCCGGGCGAAGAAGGTCCCGAATAAGCAGCGCTGCACCGGGTTTGGCAACCCGTGCAATCTCGCGCAGGACAGTGATCGGCTCTGGAATGTGGTGCACAATGCTATTGGAAATCACTGCATCAAAGGTCGCATCTGGAAAAGGGAGATTTTTGGCATCAGCCAAATGCAAGGTAATGCGCCCTTCAAGCGCCGCCGCCTGAAGATGCGCTGCAGCCAGTTTGAGCATTTCGGCAGACAGGTCCACGGCTACAATCTTGATTGCCGGCAGGCGTTGGGCAATAAGAAGGGGGATACGCGCCGTCCCTGTCCCCACATCGAGCACGTTGCCAGTCCGAACGCCCAAGGCGACGAAGGCTTCTACAAACGCCGTATTGACTTCGGTAAAGTCCATAGCGTCGTAGTCTTGGGCTTCCTCAGCCGTGTCCATGACTTCAGGTTCAAGAACGCGCTCCATAGGTGGCCTAGTTGTGTGCAGGTTGGGCTAACTGCATGCGAAGATCGTCAGGCGTTGTGACCGGCGCGTGGCAGGTAAAGTTTTCGCAGACGTAGGCCGTGGGGCGACCGTTGTACAGGCCACGCTGTGCCACCAAGGGCACGTATCGTGCGTGGTCGGTATCTTCTGGGTTCAGTAAGGCCACGACGCGGTGGGGACGGAAGGTCTCTTCGACAACCCGGCGAAGGGCGCGGGTCTCTGCCGCAGCCGGCGGACCAACGATAACAATTTCCTTGACACTGGCTAGGTAGAAGTCAAGTGCTCCAAGCAGTTGTCCAAATCCAGAGGGTATCTTAGCCAGTGAGCCAGAAAGCGTTTGCAGAATGTGTTCGGCCCGCTTGCGGTAGTGTTGCTCGCCGGTCAACAGTGCCAGGCGCAGCAATACATCTACGGCTACGGAGTTACCCGACGGCGTAGCATTGTCAAAAACATCCTTGACGCGCGTGATGAGCTGATCGTGGCGATCACCGGTAAAGAAAAAGCCCCCACCATGGGGATCGTCGAACTGCGCCAGCATAGTGTCTGTCAGTTCGCGCGCAGCGCAGAAGTATTTGACGTTCCCGGTGGCTTCATACAGGGCCAGAAGTCCCTCGGCATAGCAAGCGTAGTCTTCTTGGTAGCCCGGAAACTTGTTTTGTCCGTCCTTGTGTGACCGGTAGAGGATGCCGTCCACGTACATCGTCCCCAGAACAAACGCTGCATTGCGTTCTGCTACGGCACGGTAGTCATCCCGCTCCAGCACGGCTGCTGCCCGCGCAAAGCTGTAGAGCATCAGTCCATTCCACGCGGCCAGACATTTTTCGTCGCGCGCCGGTTTGACCCGCTGCTCACGGGCTTCAAACATAATGCGCTTGGCGCGTGCTAGAACGGCTTCTAGGTGTTCCGGTGTCACTTCTTTGAGGCGGGCAACGGTTTCAAGTGGCAGCGGCGTACTAAGGACAGTTTTGCCTGTGCCTTCAAAGTTGCCTTCTTCGGTGACATCAAAGTAGCGGCACACCAGTTTGGCATCCTCTTTGCCGAGCAGGGCGTTGATTTCTTCTGGCGTCCAGACAAAGAACTTGCCTTCCTCGCCTTCACTGTCGGCGTCCTGAGTGGCGTAAAAGCCGCCCGTTGGCGCTGTCATTTCACGCATGACGTACTCGAGGGTTTCTTCAACAATCTGGCGGTAGCGCGGTTTGCCAGTGGCCTGCCAGGCTTCGAGATATGTCCGCGCCAGCAAGGCATTGTCATACAACATTTTCTCGAAGTGGGGGACGCGCCATTGAGCATCAGTTGAGTACCGGTGAAAGCCACCGCCCAAGTGGTCGTAAATGCCACCGCAAGCCATCTTGTCGAGGGAAAGCTCGACCATTTCAAGTGCATGGAGTTCGCCTGTTAGCCGCCAATAGCGCAGCAGGAAAGAAAGGAGCATGGTGTTAGGGAACTTTGGTGCGCTGCCAAAGCCGCCGTGGATATGGTCAAACCGCGTGGTGAGACGGCGGTAGGCGTCTCTGAGAATGTCGTGGGACAAAGACCGTGTGCCATCAAGGGGCTCGTGCATCCGTCGGAGTTCAGCGGTGATTTCGGCAATGCTCTGCCGAACCTCTTGACGACGCTGGCGGTAGGCCTCGGCAACCGAACGGAGAATGCGTGGAAAACCGGGTAGGTGTCCCCGGTCTTCCGGCGGGAAGTAAGTGCCGCCGTAGAAAGGTTCACCATCAGGCGTCAGGAATACTGTCAAGGGCCAGCCGCCTTGCCCGGTCATAAGCTGGACGGCGTTCATATAGACCGTATCCAAATCAGGACGTTCTTCGCGGTCCACCTTGATGTTGACAAACAGCTCGTTCATCAAAGCCGCAATGGAGGGATTTTCAAAGCACTCGCGCTCCATAACGTGGCACCAGTGGCAAGCCGAATAGCCAATGCTGAGTAGGATGGGCTTGTCTTCTGCCTTGGCCTTGGCGAGTGCTTCTGTTCCCCACGGGTACCAATCCACGGGGTTGTGGGCGTGCTGTAACAAGTACGGGCTCGTTTCATTAATAAGCCGATTGACGTACTGTGGGTGGGGCTGTGCTGACATAAAAGCAGTTCCTTTGCGTGATATAAGCTCAATGCCATTTGCCTAAGCTTTTCTTGACAGGATGTCGAGTGGCTGTACCAGAACGGACGCTGGAGACTGAATATGAGAAGCTTGCGGCGTGGTCGCTAACCGTCAAACAGAAAGGCAGTCGTCAAACCCACTGCTAACGTAGTGGGTGGTCGGTTTGCCGAAACATCCTAAGAAGAGGAAGCAGGAAGGGAAGGCGTCTTGCCTGGGGGCAGAGTTGATGGTGGGGGGTTGAAATACGTTCGGTAGGCCAGACGGGCGACGTTCCAGATTTTTTCCCACCCAATGTGGACTTCTTCTCCGCGCAACAGTTTGGCAAGGAGTTGGTCGCGGACGTGAGCCGTCGCGCGCTTGAGCAGGAATTCCTTGGCATGTGGGCGCGCTACTTCAAACAGGCGGAAGTTTGGGTCAAGGCTCTGTCCCATGCCTTCGAGCGTCATCAATGCCCGGACGATGAAGGTAAAGCTTCCGGGAATGCGGAAAGGGTAGTTATACAACGCCGTGGAAACGGTGGCATTGAGTTCGGAAAAAGTAAGTTGTGACAGTTTTTTACCCTGGTACTTTGCCAGAATGCTTTTTGCCGCCTCTTGAAAAGCCACTGGGTCGTAGCCTGGTTGCAGAAAGCCCAACGCGATGGCGTCTCCAACAAGACCGATCAGATCGCGGTCAGTGATGTGGAAGAAGGCGTCAAGCAGCCCCATGCGCATCTCGTCAGTGATGCGACCTACCATCCCAAAGTCAAAAAAGGCGAGCCGTCCATCGGCCATAATGCGCAGGTTTCCCGGATGCGGGTCGGCGTGAAAGAAGCCGTCTTCGAGCAACTGCTTGAGATACGTGCGCACCAGTAGGGTCATCTTCTGCATTGGGTCGAAGCCGGCCGCCCGGAGCCGTTCGGTGTCGGTAGGCTTGACGCCGGGAATGTATTCCATCGTAATGATGTGGCGACTCGACAGCTCGGGGTAAATGCGTGGGAGGTAGACTTCCTGCTGCCAGGTGGCAAAGTTGCGCCGGAACTGAGCCGCGTTTTCCATTTCGCGCTCGTAGTCCATTTCTTCGCCGAGCATGGCCTCAAACTCGGCGACAATACTGCTCCAGTCGGCGCCTTTGACACCGGCCAACCAGACTGGACGGCGTTCCAGGTAGGCAGCTACAACCCGTAGAATCTGGAAGTCAGTTCGGATGATGTCTGCCAAATTGGGGCGCTGAATCTTGACCACGACTTCCGTACCATCTGGCAGTTGGGCACGGTGAACCTGCCCCAGACTGGCGGCAGCCAGCGGACGCGGCTCAATACGCCGGAACAATGCCTGTGGAGGTTGCCCCAGTTCTTCTGTAATTCGTTGCCAGGCAACTTCCGTCGGGAAAGGTGGGACTTCGTCCTGAAGCACGGTCAGTGCCTGGGCATAGGTCAAGGGAAGCAGATCGGTGCGTGTGGAAAGCATCTGCCCAATTTTGATAAAAGTCGGGCCGAGCTTGATGAAAGTTCCACACAGGCGTTCAGCCTGACCGGCATGAAAGTCCGTTTCTGTGGCCTGAACAGCTTTGAAATACCGGAGCCAGCGGCAAAAGGTACGTTTCCACCAAGGGAGGTGAGCCTGCTCGGCGTGAAGCGAGCGAATGACGTACGGAAGCACAAAGCTTAGGCTAAGCCACAGGATGTACAGCAACCGGCGTCGGGCATGCCAATCGAGCTGGCGCAGTGCTGCCCAGAAAAAGCAAAGGGTGCTCCAGAGAGATTCCTGGTTGGGTGCGGGGGTGTCGGTCGGATAAGGCATCAACCGTACGGTGTCTGGGACAGCAAAACCATTTAGCAGTGGGGACGACAAAGGTGTAGCCGCCAATGTTTTCCTGTTATGTGACTCCGGCAGGGCGGCAGCGTCAAGTCGTCCCTGCTCCGTCCTGGCCTGGCGTCAAGTTGAGACGGTCGTGTCAGTCCGATTGCACCACCTGCTGCAAATTTGTCCGAATTTGCTCGACAAGGGAGGTTGTCGGGTCGAGTCCTTCGCGCTTAAGGGCCACGGTGCCGTCTTTACGTAGTAAGACAAAACTGGGAATCACAGAAAGTTCCAACCGCCGGAGAAGAAGCATTCCCCGTGGGTCTCGTGCAACGATGTACGAACGAGGTAGTTGATTGCGCCAAGCTTTCAGGTCAGCATCGCTGATAAAATCCCGATCCCGAGGTTGTGTTCCGTTGGTGATTACCAGACAGAGCTGGACTTGGGGATAGTCCTCGGCAAGAGTCTGGATTTGTCGCAAAAGTGGTCGCAGCAGGGGAGAGCCATAGGCAGTAAAACATAGAAAGACAGCTTTGCCGCGCAACTGCTCGGCATCGAGCGTGGAACCCTCGGGTGTAGGCAAGAGAAATTCGACCGGTTCGACATGTTTTTGAACCTTCTGGATGACCGTTGGACTTTTCTCTTGAAGAAGCGGCGCTGAGGTGTTGCTGGGAGCGGGTATCATCGCCAGAGCCAGTAACGAACTGATGAAAAGTTGATGGGTAGCCAGCATGGTATCTTTGAAGGAAAGGTAAACTGGAAAGTAGGAAGCAAGTGATGAAGGCTCACGTAGAAAGGTTGCGTCAAGCGCTGCGTTGCTACTCGGAGCAGCCGTCTGAGTGCCACGCTGAACTGACAAACCGTAGAGAAGTCTGTTTTTACTAGCAGCATTTGCGCCTAGGTAAGTCTTTGGTCGCCTCCGGCGCGTTTAGGTTCATACCAACTAGCTGTGTTACATTTCAGGCGCCCCGGCAAGTAACAGGGAGGCAAAAAATTTCTATGACAATGTTGAGTGGAGCCTTTTGGTTTGCTGCAGGCTTTCTGGCAAGCGAAACCCTGGTGATGCTCGTCGCCTTTGTCGTTGTGTTAGGAACAACGGTGGTGATTCACGAGTTCGGGCACTTCGCTGCCGCCAAGTGGCTCGGCATGAGAGTCGAGGTTTTTTCTGTTGGGTTTGGAAAACGCCTGCTTGGCTTTCGGTGGAAAGAGACCGACTACCGCCTTTCCCTGTTGCCTCTTGGGGGCTACGTCAAGATCACCGGCATGGACCCGGAAGAGGAAGCAGTCCGGCAACAGCACCCTGACGCCTATCTGATGCGTCCGAGATGGCATCAGTTTGTGGTACTCGTTGCGGGACCTGCCATGAACATTGTGTTGGCGCTGGCTATTCCCTTTGTCATCGGGCTGTTTTTCTTCAAAGCCCCCGCTTATCTCAGTCAGCCGGCCGTGGTCGGAGCTGTGCCGATTGGTTCTTCAGCAGAAGAGGCCGGGATTCAGCCCGGGGATCGGATTGTCAAGTTTGCCGGCATTGAGAACCCAACCTGGAGCAAGGTACGGGACTACACGGCGATTAACGATGGCAAGCCAGTCCCGGTAACCATTGAACGCAACGGGCAACGGCTGGAGTTGGTTATTGTCCCTAAAGCCCGGCAGCAGGCTGGAAATATTGTCGGCGATGCGGGACTTCTCCCGCAGGACATTCCGGCTGCGCTGCCGGTAGTGGCAGCAGTGCAGCCAGGTTCACCAGCAGCCCAAGCCGGGCTGCAACCACAAGACAAGCTGTTGGCGCTGGATGGTCACCCCATCCCCAACTTTGACTGGTTTAAGCAATCACTCCAAGCGTATGAAAATCGCCAGGTGGTGCTGACTGTTGAGCGCCAAGGTCAGACACTCACCGTAGCGTTGACGCCAAAGCGCATGGATGGCGAGATTCGCATCGGGTTTGTTCCTGTTCCCCCGCCACCATTGCCACTGACGCGGGAACGGAAGTCACTGCTAGGGGCTGCACAGCATGCCATCAACGAAAATATCCGCTTTATCGTGTTGACCTGGGAGGCGCTGCGGCAGATTTTTCGTGGCGAGCGAAAAGTTACAGAAACCTTGTCGGGACCTATTGGGATTGCCAAAGCCTCCGGCGATGCTGTGAAGTTCGGCGGGCTGGAAGGTCTTTTCTTCATCATGGGGTTGCTTAGCCTCAACCTGGGAATTTTTAACCTGCTGCCGATTCCCATCTTAGATGGAGGGCATATTTTTCTCTTAGCACTTGATGCACTTGCTGGATGGGTTGGCTGGCGGTTGACGGATGAATTCAAGCAGCGCCTCAACCAGGCCGGTTTTGCCGTGCTGATGCTGCTGATGGTGTTTGTGATGTTCAATGATGTCACCCGTTTCTGGTGGAGGCCGGGTCCTGCCGAGCCGCTGCCTCTACCTCCTCCGGCTGAAAAACCGGCGACCGGAGCAACCGATCCACCCCGCTGAGCTTAGCCCAAGCACCGTAGGGCAGATGAAATGGGGAAGGCCGTGGCTTGACGGCTAACCACTAAAGCCATTACCCTTGCTGACTTTCGCTGCACGTTGCGGCCGTGAAAGAATGCTGCCAGCGGCCATACCTTGCCGGGGAAAGGAAGGACCAGATGAAGCGTACCTACCAGCCGAACAACAGGAAACGCGCCAAGACGCACGGGTTTCGCGCGCGCATGAAAACCAAAGGGGGGCGCAACGTTCTCAAGCGCCGTCGGGCAAAGGGGCGCAAGCGTTTGACAGTGAAACACTACGGTTTTTGAAACGACAACTTAGATGTGACTGATGTCGAGCAGCCTGCGGCACGAGTTTCTTACCGTTTTACAAAGCAGGAGCGTTTACTGACAGCCCGTGAGTTTCAGCGGGTGTATCGCTATGGCAGGCAGTTGCATTCTTCGTTGTTTACAGTGTTTGTTGCGCCAAACCGGCTTGGGCGAACACGCCTGGGAGTGACGGTCAGCCGAAAGGTCTCCAAGTCGGCCGTGGTTCGCAATCGTTGCCGACGACGTTTACGAGAAGTGTTTCGCCGACAGCGGCCGACATTGCCCGCGGGCTGGGATATTGTCATCAATGCCAAGTTTCAGTTGGTAACGGCGAACTATAAGCTTATTGAACAGGAGTTTATGCGCTTGATGGAAAAACTCCCCAAGCTTACAGCTAGTAGTTCGGCTGAAGAGCCGGCTGCCGAACAGCCGGGCTAAATGGCGCTGGCTTACTCTAAACTCCGCCTAAGCCTCAGGTAGGTTGAACAATCCATGCTAAAGCGAGTGGCCTTGGCGTTGATTCGCCTCTATCAGCTTTTGATTGCGCCTTTAATGCCCCCGGTGTGCCGGTTTCAGCCTACCTGTTCGCACTACACGGCTGAAGCCATCGCACGGTATGGTGTTTGGCGCGGGGGTTGGCTTGGCCTACGGCGGCTGGTGCGGTGTCAGCCCTTTTGTCGCGGTGGTTATGATCCAGTGCCTGACCTGACCTCTCCGGCTGTTGCGCCGACATCGCCCTCCACGAAAGGTAGTTCAGCGTTTCAATGACGGAAAGAGCTCGTGTTGCCCTAGCCTTTGCGCTATCCCTGGCGGTGATGTTGGTTTGGCAGTATCTCTTTGCTCCGCCACTTCCCCCACCGCCCGGTGAGCTTCCACCGCCACCACCTGCCCTGCCAACATCTGAGCCGACGACGGCAGCGCAGGAGAGCCCACCCGAACCCTTCGCTACGGGTGTTGCGCCAGCCCGTGACATCACCGTAGTGACTCCGCTATGGCAGGCAACCTTTTCCAACCGTGGCGGTGTGCTGACCCGGTTTGTACTCAATGCCTTACCCAACGGACGCCCGCTACGAGCCAGCGATGGAAAATCAGAGCTGGAAGTGCTGACAACAACCTCGCGCCGAGGCGATCCTGGAGCACCGACGACCGAACTCGGCGCCGCCTTCGAGCTCATTGCGGCCGAACAGCCTGCTTTGACGGCGTTCTTCAACCAAAGTTATTACCAGGTTGAAGGTGTTGCCGACGATACCCTAACCGTGGACAAAGATGAGACAGCCACCCTTACCTTCAAGCTTACGACCGACCAAGGATACCAGGTTGTCAAGCAGTACGTTATCCGGGGCGGGCGCTATGACTTTGACTTCCTGGCGGATGTCAAGAAGTATGAAGCCCCAGTTCCCGTGATGTTTCGCCTAGGGCCAAATTTCGGCGACCAGGTATTTGCTGAATACGACGGCTACATTCATACCCCTCCCCAAGCCGTAACTGTCGTTGGCGGAAATGCCACCTTTACCTCGTTTACTTCGGTTGAGGCGACCCCGGCAGGGGCAAGCCAACCGCTCTATTTGTCAAAGCCCAACACTGCCTGGTGTGCCCTTACCGACCACTACTTTGCCTTTGCAGCGATTCCACCGCAGTCTGGAGTGGTACAGCTTAGTCGGCGCGATGCCGTCACGCGCTTTCAGGGACGAGATGTCAAGCGCGAGTATGTTTTTTTGGACGTACCGGTGGTCAATGCCGCAGCGAACATCATCTACATTGGCCCAAAGGATCGGACGTACCTGGCATCGGTAAGCCAGCTTCTCAAAAAAGAGCGCAACTTGGACGTAGACTTGCGCGAACTCAATGACTACGGTTGGTTAGCCTTTTTCGTGCGGCCGCTTATCCCGGCGTTGGACTGGTTGCTCCGGTTCTTCTATGCTCAAACCCAGAACTACGGCTGGGCCATTGTGCTGTTGACCTTTGTCGTCAACATGCTGCTGTTTCCACTGCGCTGGAAAACAGCCGTGTCATTTCGCAAAGCAGCCGTCCATGCCCCACGGCACAGGGAGCTGGCCGAAAGGCTCAAGCAGTTACAGGCGCAAAAGGTCAAAATGGACGACCCGCGCATGCTCGAGCTACAGCGTGAGCAGATCCAGCTTATGAAAGAAAGCCTGCCGATTATGGGCTGCCTGCCGATTTTGCTGCAGTTGCCGATTTTCGTCGCGATTTACGTGTACCTTCAACTGTCAGTTGATCTACGCCAGGCACCGTTTATTGGCTGGCTTACTGATCTTTCCATGCCTGATCCATGGCACGTCCTGCCGGTTGCCCTGTGCGTTACTCAGATTGGACAAAGTTACCTGATGCCGCAGCCACCCGGACCAGAAGACCCGGCGCTGGCACTACAGCGCAAGATCATCGTGTGGGTAATGCCCATTTTATTCGCGGCACTGTTTTTCTGGAGTGCACCAAGTGGGTTAGTGGTGTACTGGATGGCGGGCAATATCATTAGTATTGTGCAACAACTCATTATCAATCGCATGTTGCCGCCGCTTCCGGCTGGCAGCACGACTGCGGGAAACTCGGCTACGGATGCTTCTACTACCGGCGGAAAAGATAAGAAGAGGTTCAATCCACGCCCTGCCTAAGCCTGCTAGGAAAGTCTCCTGCGGTCTATTTTGCAAAGTGGGCGTGGAAAAAATGGGCGTGGGGTTAGGATAAATGCCATGCCGATGTCTGACGCACTTTTGTCTGAGCTGATCCCGGTCCGGGATGACGACGGTCTGACACCACTGCTGCACGATTTTCTCACCAAAGTCATCCGATACAGTGCATGGCGGATGACCTTTACCGTCACCGAGCAGGCTGGGATTTGGCAGGTGAACTTTGTCGGTGAAGATGCCGGATTGCTGCTGGCTCGTGGTGGTGAAGTGCTCCATGCGTTGGAACACCTGCTTGAGCGCGTGGTCAACCACCAAGTTCCAGGGCGATGGTCTGTACGGCTTGATGCCAACGGCTACCGAGCGAACCGAGAACGGGAACTCATCCTGATGGCGCGTATGGCAGCCAAACAGGTGAGAAAGTATCGGCAGCCTTTCACGTTTAGTGCTCTGAATGCCGCCGAGCGCCGGATCATTCACTTGACCCTGGCTACTGAGCCAGGGGTGCGGACGGAGAGCATTGGTCAGGGGGACGACCGCAAAGTTGTTGTCCATCCTCTGTAATCATCACGGCCGGCCCGAGAGCAACCTTTTGTGAGGACAACGGCTGCCGTGCGCTGGAAGCAATTGGTATGGCTATGGTTGGGGTTATTGCTGACTAGCGGTTGCGTGACCTCCCGCCGGGCAGTGCCGCGTGTGCTTCCACTGTATCCCCCAGTTGCTGCCGAAGAGCTGGTCAGACGCATTGCTGACCTGCAACATGTGCAAGCAATACGGGCAGCCGTCCAGTTGCAGTTTGTAGACTATCGGGATGCCATGCGCGGCGTAGGAAAAGCCTATCCCTCGGCCAGCGGTGCTTTAGTGCTCCGGCGCCCCCAGTCTATTCGCTTGCGGGTACACGCAGCGTTGTTGGGTGCGTTGGCAGATATGACCTCCGATGGTCAACAGTTCACCGTGGCTGTATTTTACCCCACTGACCAGCAAGTTTTCATTCGTGGGTCAAACACCAAAACCTATACCGTGAAGGCTTCAAATAGTGGTTTGGCGCGCGATGTGAGCGCCTTTGCTAGTCTGCGTCCCCAGCATCTTTCCATACCACTTCTACCACCGCCCATTCCGTCCGCTTCATCAGATGCGAGCTGGTCGGTGTTTGAAACGCGCCGGGACGAAATGCTGACCTCTCAGGGACGAGCAGAGTGGATCATACGCACCTACTACCTGCTCTACGTTGCCCAGCGCGATCTGAACGGGCAGTGGCGTCCACGCTTCGTCTATTGGTTTGATCGGACCCAGCCGGGAACGCCTCTGACGCGGCTGGAAGTGTTTGAAGAAAACGGTACGCTCGGCACTATTTCAGATTTTGGTGGATATGCCACGGCTGGAGGCGTACCTAAACTCTTGCCAGAATGGGTACAAATCCTGCGTCCGGCAGAAGGCTATGCACTCCGGGTCGTGTTTCAGTCGCCTGAGATCAATCCCCCGGGGTTGCCAGAAGATGTGTTTGTTGTGACCAATGATCGCAACCTAAAAGTTGTGGACCTCGATGCTCGACCCTAACCCATCATCAGCTATGACACCAACGGATGCACTGACAACGCCTGCCCTTGTGGAGGTACGGTCTCTTACGATGATCTACAAGATGGGGCGGGTAGCTGTGCGGGCCTTGGATAATGTGAGTTTTACAGTGCATCCCGGAGAGTTTGTCGTCATTGTTGGACAATCCGGGTCAGGGAAATCTACCCTGCTACACATCTTGGGGGGGCTGCTCAAGCCAACTAGTGGTTCGGTCATCTTCGATGGTCAAGACTTAGCCGCCGTCAGCGACCACCAGCGAACGGCAATTCGCCGGAAAAATATCGGCATTGTGTTCCAGCGCTTTAACTTATTTCCAACACTTTCCGCCGAGGGTAACCTGCGTCTAGCCGAGCAGATTCGTGGCGTCAACGGGCATGATTCGGCACACCGCCGCGAGCTGCTTCGGTTGCTCAATCTCGAGCATCGCCTACACCACCTGCCGTTAGAGCTATCTGGAGGCGAACAGCAGCGGGTTGCTGTAGCGCGCGCACTCGTCAACCGCCCCAAGCTGTTGTTAGCCGATGAGCCAACTGGCAACCTTGATAGCGAAAACGCGCGGATTGTGCTCGATATGTTGCGGCAACTCAATGCGGAGCTTCACCAAACGGTGATTATGATTACCCACAACCCAGAAGCGGCCGCCTTTGGCACGCGCATCATCTCTATGCGGGATGGAAGAATCATTGCCGATCGGCCCAATCGTCTCCAATGAACCGTTGCTTTCGTATCATCAAAGCGGCTGTCCTATGGAAATACGAGCGTGGCTCGTGGCAGTATGACGTGCTCTGCGGCCTTATTCTGGCTTTCATTTTTCTGGTCCCATCGAGTTGCTTTGATGAACGTCCCATAGCGCGTCGTCAAGCTGCATCCCGGTTGGGCAACATTGGGCATCCGGAGTTCATCAGCATGGCCGAAATTGGCCAGTTGCCGCCGGCGATGACGTTGCAGGCAGCGCTTGAACAGGTCGGCGAGAAACGCTTGAAGCATCCAGTACGAGTGCAACACTTTGAACCTGTCAACGATGTATCCGGGCAACGGATTGCCGGCTATCACGTCTGGTTTGAGCAGGAAAACTGAACCTCCAACTGCCAAACTCAAACGCCGGTAAGCCACTAGTAGCAGACGTGCAACGGTGCCAGGAGCTGTCATTGGTTGGTCAAGGGGAGTAGAAGGGGAATCTGATGAAACGGCGACAATGGGCGAGCAGAGGGGTAGGGATTGTGCTAGCGGTCATGTTGGCCGGGCTTCCGGGATGGGGGCAGGCCAAAGGGGTGAACCTTCAGACCGTTATCAAGAACTTGCAGACCGCCAGTCAACGAATGAGCGGTTTGCGTGCCACCGTGACTCACCAACAGGTCAACGTGCAACTGGGGGTCCGTGAGCCGCAGCAGGTCGGCACCTTGCGTTTCAGTTCAGGGGGGAATGTCCGGCGGCTTCGCATTGATTACACCGCACCGCAGGCAAAAACCCTTGTCGTCAACGGTAACGAGGCTATTTTGATTGAACCAGCCCTCAACCAGGCTTTTGTGAGCACGACCAGCGAGATTGCCAAGAAAACAGCCTCAACCAGTTTGCTCAGTCTCCTAACCGACGCACGACAGCTTTCGGACAACTTTGATGTGTCCTTAGAGGGGGAAGAAACCCTCGACGGACAGCTCACAACAAAACTCCTCCTGCATCCGAAGGGGAAAAGTCAGTATACGCGCCTCGAAGTCTGGGTGTCACACCAGAACTGGTTGCCCATCAAACAGGTACTGCACACCCGAAGCGACTACACCACAGTTCAGTTGACCAACATCCGCCTACAGCCCATACCGGAGTCCAGCTTCAAGGTTGATTACAGCAAATACAAAGTCATCCGGGGTTAAGGAAAGGTCGTGCGACTTTTTCAGCCTAGACCTACCTGTTTGTGGGGCAGGGGAGAAACGGCCTAGAGCAGTCCGCGGGCTTTGACTTCGAGGTAGCGGTTGACAAGCGCGATGGAAAGCTGTCCGGTTGGTACGTCCAGCGCAAGTCCACCGAGTTCGACAATCCGGTTGAGAGCATGTTCGCGTTGGGTAAGCAGTTCTTCAGCCACGGATTGGGCGTAAACCTCATCAAGCGAACGCGGGGATGCTTTGACAAAGGTGCGCAGATCACGATCGCCGATGGTAACAATAAGCGGCAAGTGATGTGGGATGAGCGCCGCCGTATGGGCCAGTAGATCGGCGGAAGCCTCTGCATCTATGACATCTGTAAGCAGGACCACAAGTGACCGCCGCCGGCAATAGCGACTCAGATGGGCAAAGGCCCGTGCATAGGACGGCTCAAGCATCTGTGGCTGCACGTCGTGAAGGTGTTCAAGGATGGCTCTGAGCTGGCTGACGCCCGATCGCGGCAGGAGAAAATCGTTGACCCGCCGGGTAAAGGTTAGAATGCCCACGTGGTCGCCACCGGCAACGGCAACATAGGCCAGTGCCAGTGCGGCATTGACCGCATAATCGAGTTTGGTCATGTTGCCGAGACGGGCCGTCATCATGCGGCCGCAGTCAAGCATTAGCATGATGCTCTGGCTGCGTTCGACTTGGTACTGCCGTGTGACCAACTTGCCCCGCCGAGCCGAAGCAGCCCACGCTACGTGGCGCAGTTCGTCACCGGGGACAAACTCGCGTAGCGACTCAAACTCACGACCCTGCCCACGTATTGGCCGGTGTCGTTGACCAGGGTGGCGCAGACGATAGGCTTCAATGACTTGCCGCCGGGCCGCATGAAAGTCGGGGTACACTTTGACGAACTCCGCGGCTGGAACGGATGTCTGCCGCCAGACAAGGCCCCAGGGACTGCGCAGCCGCACTGCAATGTTGCCAAACTCAAAGCGCCCACGTGCTGGCGCCAGCAACTCATAGTGCAGCGCCGCCGTGCCGCGCGGGGGAACTGTAAACTGTCCTTCCCGTTTCGGTGTCTGCATCTGCGGAGGGGGTTCGTCCTTGACCCACAGCGTCAGCGGCGCCGAACGGTGATTCTCAACCTCAATGGTAACCCGGTTGCTATGGCCAATGGCAAAACGTTCTGCGCACCGGCGGCGAAGCGTAAAGCTTCCCTGAGGTGGTGTGCGTAAGGCATCAAACAGGGCCATTCCCAGCAAAGCTACGTCAAATGCAACGCCGACCCACAAAAGGGACGGACTGAGCCAGCCTAGCGAGAAGAAACCCACTCCTGCGGCAAATGCGGCAAGAAACCGGGCGGTGAAGACGAACGCCATGCTGAGCACGATGCTTACAAAAGGTGTTTTTTCTACGTTTGAAAACCATAGTATCTCGCCGCAGCCGTTCACAACCGCTGCGGCGTGTCGGCTCAGACTTGCGCCGTAGCCGGTAGTACGTTGAAAACATGCCTGGAAAAACAGTGTGGTTTTACCCATAGTGCACAAATCGTTTGAACAAACTCTGCGCACCCTGTCCGGCTGGTTGCTGTGGTTGTTTGCAGCACTGGCACCTCACTCAATTGCCGGCGCACAGAGTGCTGCCATAGGGCTAGGGCTACTATGGCTTCTGGAGCGGTGGTTTGTCCCGAATAGGTCTGCTTTTTCTACGACTGACTTGCAAGAGGCCAAGCAGCGGTGGTGGCCACTGGGGACGTTCTGGGCGCTATGTGTGGTATCGGCGCTGCTATCTTACGAACCCCGGTGGAGCATGGATGGGCTACGCAGCATAGCCTTTATGGCAACCTGTGGAATTGTGGCCCACTGGGTTCGGTCGCGTACTCAGGCGTGGTATCTGGTCTGCACTTTGCTGTTTTCAGCACAGGTCAGCTTACTTTACACCGGGTATCAACTGGTGCGGGGAAGTGGGGTACGCCTGATCGAGCTCGCTCCAGACTCGCCCTTGTGTCCGTACTTTCAGCCGGGAGATGTCTTGGTCAGCTTGGATGGCAAAGTGGTGCATGCTCCGGAAGACATTGCCCGCTTGATTCTCCAGAGTCCCCTGCCGCTTGACCAGCCTGTACGCCTGGCTGGCCGCCGTGTTGAGTTGCCTCTTGCCGCACAGCTTGACCGTACAATGCTCCGCGCCCGCTTGGCACAGGCCGGGGTAGCCGGCCTAGGTATTCAAAGCAGCGCACCGGCACGGGATTTTCGCGCCAGCGGCTTTTTTTCACACTACATCACCTATGCTGAGGTGCTTCAGATTCTAATCTCTCTGGCGCTGGGCGTCGCCTGGCGCAGTAGCAGGCGGCGCCGCTGGTGGCTGTGGGCGCTCTCTTTGTCACTCCTGTTGGCGCTGGGGCTGACGCTTTCTCGTGGCCCGACAGGTGGTCTCGTTGTCAGCGTTGGCGTTATGTTGTACTTGCTGTGGCGGGATGGCACTGTTGGCGGGCAGCGTGTTGTCATAACTCTGGTGATTGCCGGCATCCTGTTGTCGAGCGCCCTTGCCTATGCCTATGCCATGCGTCGTCTTGCTGCGGTAGATACCCGTGAAGGAAGTTTGTTCTGGCGGCTGGTTGTGTGGCAGGAAGGCATTGGGTTAGTAGCGAAACATCCCTGGTTTGGGATTGGTCGCCATAGCGACAAGTTGCATGCAACAGAATGGGGACTGTATGCACGTGGCGACCTCCCGCCTGGTCATTTTCACAACACCTACTTGCAAGTTGCAGTATGGTACGGGTTGCCGGCATTGGTTGCCTACGTTTGGCTGCTTTTGACCTATGTTGGGCAACTCCTGCAGCGCTCAGGGGACGGTATTGCTTTGGGAGCGCTTGGTGCCCTTACCGGCTTTGCCGCAAGTGGCATCGCCCATTTCAACCTAGGCGATGGCGAGGTCGCTATGACCCTGTGGTTCGTTGTGGGGGTCGCGTTGAGCGTGCCGGTGCGAATGGGGGCGCTGTCTGCCCAAGCAGCACCCAGAGGGGTTTCATCGCAGAGAGTTTTTACGTAGCATTGCTCCCGTTGTGGCAACCTTGCGCCACGTAACACAAAAACGTTTCTAGAGGCAAGAGCTAGACCGTGAGGAGTCGTTTGGGGTGGCCTATGACCAGATGGTGTTTGTACGTTGGTTTGATTCTCCTTCTGGTTCTGACAGGAAGCCCAAGTCTGGCGAGCGCGCAGGAAGCCGTGGTCATTGATGAAACCTTGGCCAGCGTCAATAAAGAGATCATCACCCGCTCAATGCTGCACCGGGCCGAAAATGCCCTGCGGCGTGACCTTCGGGAACAATTTCCAAATGATCCGGCCAAGCAAGAGGAAGTTTTTGCCCGTTTGAAGCCACGCTTACTCGTAAGCCTGATTGATGAGCGCTTGATTGCGCAACGCGCTGAAGAGATGGGCCTTATGCCTGAAATCGAGGCCCAGGTCAACGCCACGATCCTTGAACTGTGCAAGCAAAACAACCTCGAAAACCTCGATGCCTGCCGCGCCGCCGTGGAGCGCCAAGGCCTAGCAATGGAGGACATCCGAATGAGCTATCGTGGTCAGTTCCTCCGCCAGGCCGTCTATGGGCAGGATGTCTATAGCGTTTTGGTTGAGCAGGTGACAAATCGTGAAGCTGAAGAATACTACCGCGCCCACCTAGCCGATTTTACCGAGCCCGGCGAGATCGAGATCAGCGAAATCTACATTGCCTTTACGCCCGAAACCCAGGCGGCAGCCGAGATGCGCGCGCGGCAAGCGCTGGCTGAGCTCCGTGCCGGCCGAGCCTTTGCCGAAGTTGTGCAAAAATTTTCCGACGAAAAACGCGCCTCGCATACCAGTGGCGGTAAGCTACCTCCCTACAAGGAAAACCAGTTGGCCGAAGCGTTCAAGGCGGAACTGGACAAGCTCAAGCCGGGGGAGATAACGCCAATTCTCAAGCTAGAGCGGGCTTACCAAATTCTCCGCCTTGATGCCCGCCGTCCTCCATCTGTCAAACCCTTTGCCGAGGTGCGCGATCTGGTCAAACGCCTGATTGCCCAGCAGCGCGCTGATGCCAAAATCAAAGAGTACATGCGCGGCTTGCGGGCTAAGGCGCTCATTCGCCTAGCCGAACCATACCGGAATGTGCTCATCGAAGCTGAAAAAGCTGAGGAAGCTGAGTCCGCCGGAGAGCAGAAAAACGGCGAGTAGTGTTGCGTGCCTGGCACGGCACCGGTTTTCAGCTTTGTTTGAACGGCCAAAAGCCAATTCCTTCGCACAAGAGCACAGGCCGTGTACGTCTAAGGACATTCTTGAGCGTGTGGCAGCCAAAGACGTAGATTGGGAATATGTCCTCCCAACGATTTTCTTTCTGCCACATTGGGACTGCCTATGCCTACTGCACTGAATCCGCCGCCATCAACGCCGGATACAGCAGCTATGAACCGAAGACTTGCGGACTATCTCAAAGCGTACGGCGCGCCATTGCCTTCTCAAGAGGCGCTTGACCTGTTTTTGGAAATAGCACGCTTTGTCAAGGGCATGCATGAGCAATGTGCCTTTTACGGTCAGGAGCTACGACTGGACAATATCATCCTGAGCGCGGATCAACCACCGCGTGTCTTGGATTGTGGCATTCCCCAGTCCCGCCTGGCGGCAAAGTCACCCACCCCAGAAGAAGTTACCAAAGGGATTCGGCAAGATATTCACCAGTTGGGAGTACTGCTGTACCAGATGGTAACGGGACAGCCGGTTCCGGAGCACCGTCCGGCTTACAACTTTCGCACGGATTTTGACGAGACAACCGACCTGTTACCGGTACCTGATCCTCGCACCGTCAACCCTTCCGTCTCGGTTGATGTTGCTCGTCTAGTAGCCAAAGCTACGGCCCGAGATGTCCAAAGCCGGGCAAAGAGCGTTGGCGAGCTGCTAGCCCTCCTTGAGCCGGTGTCGGATACGGCTTCTGCCGAAGTAGCAGGATTGTCGCGGCTAGGTAAGGCAGTACCGGCAGATAGCCCAGCTACAGACGGTGCAACCTTAGAAGAGAAGGTAACCCCGCCAGCGCGAAGGGAAGCTAAGGTAACCCTGGCAAAGCGCTCCCTGCCGGTCATCTCCGAACCAACAGGCTTTGTAAAGCCCGAGATAGGCGTTGGTCAGAGGGCTAGGGCTGCTGTTGCACCTGCGCCCCCGAAGAACTTGGTAGAAGGGCTGGCCCAAGCGTTTGCCGACTTGAGCGGAACGGGAGAACGTCCAACCGGGAAAGGCTTTCAGTTTTTCTTGGTTGGGGCAAGTTGCCTGCTGTTGTTAGTGGTCAGCCTGATTACCTACCGGATTATCGAAAAGTTTTTCTTCGGACCGGGAGCCGGGGTAGGATCGCGTCCGGCACTGGAAACTTTGCAGAGCAAGGAAGCTGCCCCTAGTCGTCCATCGTTTACTCCAACGCCGGCGCCGGAAGATGCCCGTGCCCTGCTGCCCCCGCTAGTTGCCGTCAAGGGCGGTACCTTTGAGATGGGCAGTCTGGACGGGCAGCCAGACGAGCAGCCCGTGCACCGGGTTACACTCTCGGACTTTGAAATTGGGAAGTACGAAGTCACAAATGCCCAGTACAAGGCATTTTGTGACGCAACGGGTCGCCCTTACCCCGAAGAGCCAAACTTCGCCAAACTGCGCAACTATTTTCTGGAGTATCCCTACCACCCGGTGGTACGGGTCAGTTGGGACGACGCCAATGCCTATTGTGTCTGGCTCAGCGAGCGGACAGGTGATCTCTACCGCTTACCTACCGAAGCCGAATGGGAATATGTGGCGCGCAATAGCCCAATAGGTTGGGATAGCTACCATAGCGGCGGTGCACCGCATGAAGTCGGCACTAGTCCCCCCAACGAGCTGGGAATCTATGACCTGATGGGCAATGTGTGGGAGTGGTGTGCCGATTGGTATGGCCCATACTCAGCCGAGTCCCAGACAAATCCAAAGGGCGCACCCCGTGGAACGCACAAGGTCCTGCGCGGCTGCTCGTGGTATTTTAGTACTGTGCCGTGCCGTCCGACTTCACGGTTTCGGTTTGACCCGACATTGAACTATTGGTTTAACGGTGGTTTTCGCGTAGTCCGTGCCAAGCACTGACCCGAACGCAGAAAGTGCGCAAGCTACTGCGAAGACGAGACAAGGTCGGTAACAGGTTAGTAGAGGTGACATGGGGCTCTTTGATCACGTCCGCAGCGCACGTGAACATGTGTCGAATATCCAGGACACCTTAGCGCTGGCGGCTGCAATTGAGCAATGCGAACGCATCCTGCAAGCTGACCCCAAGCACCTGCCAACGTTGCAGGAACTGGGGCGGCTTTACCAAGAGTGTGGCCAGACCCAGAAAGCCTGTGACGTGTTTTGCCGGGCCGGGGAAGTCGCTATCGAACGCGGCGATACAGAGCAGGCCTTTGTGAGCTACCGCCGGGCAGAACGGTTGGCAACCGGTGATCTGCGGGTCGAGCTATGGCACAAGCTGTTTTATCTCAGCTACAAGCTACGTCGCCTTGATGAGGCTTTCGAGCGCGCCAAGCAGATTGTCGAGACTCTTGTGGAGCGCGGCAATACGAAACGAGCGACGGCGTTTATCAATGCCTTGCCTGACTTGGGCGCCAAGGATACCGAATATCGGCAAACGCTTGAAGCGTTGGCTGGGGTCATCCCGAGCCAGCCTGGAGCAGCCGCAACTGTAACAGGCACTTGGCGACGGGCAACCCCAACGAAACGAAATGCCAACGAGTACTTTCCAGGGCAGACCATTCTGATCGTAGATGATGAACCGGAGGTGGTGGAAATCCTGAAAACGGCATTACAAACGCTCGGAGCACGTATTGTCACTGCCACAAACGGCTATGCCGCATGTGAAAAGGTCAAAAAGTATCCCCCTTCGCTCATCATCAGCGACTTGGCGATGCCGGGCATGGATGGCAGCCAGTTCTTTGAGTGGGTGAAATCTCAACCCGAGCACGCGCGAGTCCCCTTTGTCTGCCTGTCTGCAATTGGTTCTGAAGCCGAGCGTGTGGCCGCCTTTGAAATGGGCGTTGAAGACTACTGGACTAAGCCTTTTCATCCGACGGAAATCCGCTACCGTGTCAAACACCTCCTGCGTCGCATGCGGCGGCCTGTAGATTTTCAGGGGAAGCTGTCGCAGGTCAACCTAGCTGAAATCATCCAGATTTTGGAATCCGGCCGCCGTACAGGCCTACTCACCATCGAATCCGGTGCTGAGCAAGCCTACCTGTACTTCCGAGATGGGGTCATCCTCAATGCCGAATGCGGGAATTTGTCTGGGGAGCGAGCTGTATTCCGCTTAGTACGATGGACCAACGGCGACTTTGCCTTCTGCACAATGCCAATGATGCGTGAACGGGTCATTCAACTGACCCCGCAGCAATTGTTGATGGAGGCCTTCCGGCGCTTTGACGAAGCCGAGCGGGTGCTGTCTGCCATGCCTTACCCAAATGAGGTATTTGTCTGCCGGCCGGAATTTGACAAAGCCCCAGAAATAGCCGAACAGTTGGCGCAGGGAGGAGAATTCGCTGCTAACCTAGAGACCATTCGCCGGCTTTTCGACGGCACTCGCACCTTGGAAGCATGTTGCCAGGAGTTGCGTGATGATCTCGAAAGCTTGCTGTTGGTGCGAGAACTGATAAACCGCCAACTGCTAACACCTCGTTCCTCGTCGGTATAGTCTCTTTTCCATCCCACTTGTGTTTCCAGTTGGTGCGGGATGTTCTATAAATATTGTCAAGGCACATCCCAGCACGGTTCGCTTTGCGTTGTATTTGCCCTGTAATTACGGCTAACTACTTTCCGGTATTGCCTACACATTGAGGTTGCCATGGGATTATTCGATCGGATTCTGAATACCCGCTTACAAGTAGCTAATCTGATTGACAGCGCTAAGCTCAACAGTGT